>ERZ824575.610-NODE-610-length-43743-cov-9.073773_pt1 | contig 43743 bp, 49 predicted proteins | sample MGYA00519470_ERZ824575 | MGnify/ENA primary metagenome ERZ824575 (study PRJEB31778, sample SAMEA3449170) | human gut metagenome | biome: human gut; feature: human-associated habitat; material: faeces | place: United Kingdom | collected 2010/2012 ... | reverse complement strand
AGGAAGTGAAGAAACCATTGGTTTCTTCCGGCTCTTTTGCCCACTTTTCCAGCTGCTGGGAAAAGTGGGGCGCCGAAGGCCGTCTTTGTTCCGGAGAGCAAAACTTCCCCGCCCTCTTGTCATAACCTCCCCCCTCCCCCGCATATACTTGTCCGAGGTGATGGAGATGAAGCAATGGCTGCGGCGTATCGCGGCGCTGGTACTGGCGGCGGCGACATTAGTGACGGTGGCGGCCGCGGCGGAGAGGGACGTTCCAGAAAGCGGCGGCAGCGCCGCCAGATGGCTGCTGCAATGGACCATGGGGAGCTGGCTGCCGGGGGACGGGCTGTCCCTGGCCACGGTGCTGACGCTGCGGCAGTCCCCCATGCTGCTGTCCGCCCGCGAGGCGGTCGCCCAGGCGTCGGACACTCCGGAACCGGACACGCCGTCCGATGAGACGCCAGACGCTCCGGAACCGTCGGACACGCCAGAGCCGGAGGACGGTCCCCTGCCCCAGACGCCCCGCGCGGCCCTTGCCTTCCAGGATAACGGCGTACCCTCCCAGACGGTGAAGATCACCAACAAGGCGGGGTACACCGTGGTGCGGGGCGTGTGCATCAAGAACGGCTCCAACAAGACGCTGGACGCCACCGCGCTGGCGGAGGAGGGCTTTGCCGCCTGCCTGACCGATGACGCGCCCCAGGTGCTGATCCTTCACACCCACGGCAGCGAAGCCTATACCATGCCCGCAGGGCACGACTATGTCTCCACCGGCACCTGCCGCACCAGCGACACCACCAAGAACGTGGTGCGGGTGGGGGACGAGATCGCGTCGGTGCTGTCGGGCTACGGCATCTCGGTGCTCCACGACCGAACGCTGTACGACGATCCGCTGTACGAGGGGGCCTATGGCCGGTCGGTGGAGGGCATCGAGGCGTATCTGGAGAAATACCCCTCCATCTCCTTCATTCTGGACATCCACCGGGACGCAGTGGAGGACGCCCAGCACCGGCAGTATAAGCTGATCTCGCTGGAGGACCCCAACGCCGCACAGCTCAGCTTCATCATGGGCAGCAATCACGACGGCTGGCAGGAGAACCTGAAGCTGGCGGTGGCGGTGTCCGAGGCCATCACGGCGGACTATCCCACGGTGATGCGGCCCATCACGCTGCGGAACTCCAACTATAACCAGCACAAGTCCCTGGGCTCCATGCTGGTGGAGGTGGGCGCGGCGGGCAACTCCCTGGACGAGTCCCTCAACAGCGCCCGCATCTTCGCCGACGCCTTCGCCCAGGTGCTGCTGGACACGAAGGCATAACGAGCAGCCGGGCCATCGGAACCCTTCGGCCGGCTTTGGATACAAAAGGATCCCCGGGGCACCCGCTCCGGGGATCTCTTCATTCCTTCAGCAGGCGCTGCCTCGCCTTGTAATCCGGCAGCACGCGGGCCACCTGGTCGTAAAAGGCGGGGCTGTGGTCGTGGTGGCGGATGTGGGCCAGCTCGTGGACCACCACATAGTCGATGGCTGCCTCCGGATACTGCATGAGATACAGGGAGAAGCAGATACCGTTCTTCCCGGAGCAGCTTCCGAACCGCGTCCGGGCGGCGGTGATCTTCACCGACGCGGGCGTCACGCCCATGATGGCCGCGTAGTGGGCCACCTTCCCCGGCAGCACCTCCCGCGCCCGCTGGCGCAGCGCCGCCACCTCCGCCTCGGTCAGGGGCGGATGGGCCGCCTGACGGGCCGCCACCCTGGCCCTGGCCTTCTCCAGCCACGCGGCGTGGCCGTCCACGAACCGCTCAATTTCCCCCTGGGGCATCCGCAGCGGCGCGCGCACCAGCACCCGGCCCTCCCGGGTCACCTCCAGCGCCACCGTGCGGCGGCGTGAGCGGATGATCTCATAGTCCATGGCCCCGCCCTCCTTCCGTCTTTCCTGCCGCCCAGTATACCACAGCGCTGTACAAATTGCAAAAGGTGTGGTAAAATGGTGCAAAACACCATTTCAGCGTCATTCCAGAGGAGGACACCGCCTATGACCACCATCTGCCGGAGACTGCACCGGGGCGACGACTTGCTGCTGTCCATCAAGGCCATCTGCGCCGAATACCACATCGCCGCCGGCGTGGTGCTGTCCGGGGTGGGCTGCCTGACCCGCGCCGTGCTGCGGGATGCCGACGGCGTCACCGTCCGCACGGTGGACGAGCACTGCGAGATCCTGTCCCTGATGGGCACCGTCAGCCAGGAGCGCTGCCACCTGCACATCGCCCTGAGCCGTCAGGGCCTGTCCGCCTTCGGCGGCCATCTGAAGGAGGGCTGCCTCGTCAACACCACCTGTGAGCTGGTGCTCGGCGTGCTGGACGGCTGGCGCTATGGCCAGGAGCAGGACGCCGAAACGGGCTATGACGAGATCACATTTGAAAGGGCTTGATCCATACATGACGAAACGCCTGGAGCTGCTGCATACCCTGATCGGGCTGGCTTCCTTCAAAACGCTGTATGACAGCGCGCGGGAAAACGAATTTGTGGTATTCGCCGATTCAACCGTGCAGACCGTGCCGCCCACGTTTGACCGGACGGCCTTTGAGGCTTCTGAAAAATCATGTCCATATTTTCGGCCCTGTCAGCCGCAAAGAATTTGACGCGCTCTTGCCGCTGGCTCCGCAATTTGGTAAAATGCTTCTGGCCTGTTTGAAGCAAGCCTATCCGGAAAAGCATTTTATGGTTTTCGTATCGGTCCATCTGCACGATTTTCTTACCATACGCTTTCACCAGAAGTGGCCCGGCGAGCCGCCATTCTGCAACCCCGCGAATTTTCAGAGCGGCGACGAACGGGTCTTTTGCCTGGACGGCTAAATCACATTGCGCATACCACCGCGCTCGAAAGGACGAAAATACATGTATAATTCCACGCTGTGCTATATCGAGGATCCCCAGGGCAACTATCTGATGCTGCACCGGGTCAAGAAGAAGAACGACCTGAACCACGACAAATGGGTGGGCGTCGGCGGCAAGTTTGAGGATGGCGAGAGCCCGGAGGAGTGCGTCCTGCGGGAGACCTGGGAGGAGACGGGCCTGACACTGACGGACTATCAGTACCGTGGCCTTGTCACCTTCGTGTCCGACCAGTGGGAGACGGAGTACATGCATGTGTTCACCGCTACCGGCTGGACAGGTGAGCTGATCGAGTGCAACGAGGGCGTGCTGGAGTGGATCCACAAGGACGCCCTGATGGCCCTGCCCCTGTGGGCTGGGGACAAGCTGTTCCTGGATCTCATCCACGAGCCGGACACGCCCTTCTTCTCCATGAAGCTTCGCTATGAGGGGGAACGCCTGGCCTACGCCGCCCTGAACGGAAAGGAGCTGGCGTTGGACTGAGCGCCATTTTTCTTGGCATCCGCCGGAAAATGGGGATAATAAAAGCAAGGGTATTACCGCAGAGCGGCTTGCCCGGTCGAAAATTGAAGATTTTAGGAATTATCCGAAAACCGTCACCGGCCAGGGTGGCGGCTTTTTTCTTTCCTTGATAATAATATTGTAGGGGCGGACGTCGGGGCGTTAAGAAAACATGCCGGCGGCATGTTTTTAGCCTCCGATCTCGGCGGCTATGCCGCCGCAGCATCCATCTTGTCTTTGAAGGTACCATCTTACGTCGGTGGGCCGACAGAGTCGTCGGCCCCTACACACGGGCACGGCATTTCCGATAGGGGCGGACAGGGTCGTCCGCCCCTACGAATGTTTACCGGACATTGCCGCATATCTCCGTACTTCTGCCTGGCGACAACTGTCCACACGACATTCGGCAAAATCAACAAACGGCAAACAAAAAACTGTCATAACCAACGAAAATCAAAAAACCACATTGACACACAGTGTAAAAGTTGCTAGTATTAAGTCACTCAGAGTGCGAAAACGTTTCCGGAAACGGTACCGTTGTTTCGCCTGAGGAGCAACGACAGGGGGAGAGAGTGTGACCATCAAGGATATCGCCCGATTGAGCGGCGTCAGTATCACCACGGTCTCCCGCGTACTGAACGACCGGCCCGACGTCAGCGAAGAGAGCCGCCGCCGGGTGCTGGACGTGATCGAGAGCACCAATTATATTCCCAACAACTCCGCCCGCGATCTGGTAAAGACCAAGTCTGACGCCATCGGCCTTGTGGTGCGGGGTATTTCCAACCCCTTCTATACCGACATCATCCGCGCCGTGGAGGCGGGCATCACCGCCAACGGCTACACCATGGTGATGCAGCAGATCGGCTCCTGCGACGATGAGCTGAAGCAGGCCGCCATGATGGAGCGGGAGAAGCGACTGCTGGGCCTAGTGCTGCTGGGCGGGCGGTTCGACTACTCCGCCGCCGATCTGGCGCGGCTGAACGTGCCCTTCGTGTGCTGCTCCTTCGGCAACCACTACGGCACGCTGGAGCACGGGGACTACTCTTCCGTGTCCATCGCCGATATCGAGAACGCCAGCCGGGCCACCCGGTACCTCATTGAGAACGGCCACCGGCGCATCGCCGCCATGATCACCCGGCCCGACGACCACTCCATCAGCCAGCTCCGGTACGAGGGGTATAAAAAGGCCCTGGCCGAGGCGGGCATCACCCCCGACGAGAGCCTGGTCATCTGCACCGAGACCTTCAATATCCAGGCCGCCTATCAGGCCATGAACCGGGCGCTGGACAGCGGCGCGGACTTCACCGCCGTGTTCGCCATCTCCGACAACATGGCCATCGGTGCCATGCGCTCCCTGCGGGAGCACGGGCGCACCGTGCCCGACGACTGCTCCGTCATCGCCATCGACGGCATCGAGGTGTCGGACTACATCGACCCGCCGCTGACCACCCTGTGCCAGCCCATGGAGAAGATGGGACGGCGCAGCATCGAGATCCTGCTGGATATGATCGAGGGCCGCGCCGGGAACTTCCATGAGGTGCTGCCCACGGTGCTGCGTGTGGGCGGCAGCGTGAAAAAGCTGGTATAAACCGTTTTTTACAGTGCATACTGTGAAAATAAAATCATTTTAGAAGGAGATCATTCAACATGAAAAAGTTTCTTGCACTGATCCTTGCTCTTGTGATGGCTCTGTCTCTGGTCGCCTGCGGCGGCGGAAGCAATGACGCACAGGGCAGCGGTGACGGCGATGCCGCTACCGGCAGCGTCTATTACCTGAACTTCAAGCCCGAGGCTGACCAGGCCTGGCAGGATCTGGCTGCTGCCTACACCGCCGAGACCGGCGTGCCCGTCAAGGTCGTGACCGCTGCCTCCGGCCAGTACGACACCACCCTGACCGCCGAGCTGGACAAGGACGCTGCTCCTACCATGTTCCAGGTGGGCAACGTGGGCGCTGTCAACAGCTACGGTGAGTTCTGCTACAATCTGGAAGGCACCGACGTGTGGAACCAGATGACCACCCATGACTTCGATCTGAAGAACGCCGACGGCGAGACCGTGTCCATCGGTTACTGCTACGAGGCCTTCGGCATCATCGTCAACAAGGCTCTGCTGGAGAAGGCCGGCCATTCCCTGGACGAGATCACCAACTTCGAGTCCCTAAAGGCTGTTGCTGACGACATCCACGCCAACGCCGCCACCCTGGGCTTCGACGCCTTCACCTCCGCCGGTCTGGAAGGTTCCTCCTCCTGGCGTTTCTCCGGCCACCTGGCCAACATGCCCCTGTACTACGAGTTCCGCGATGACAACGTCACCGCTCAGCCCGCCACCATCAAGGGCACCTATCTGGATAACTACAAGGCTATCTGGGATCTGTACATCACTGACTCCGCCACCACCGGCGCTGCCCTGCTGACCGCCACCGGCGACGCGGCTGAGGCTGAGTTCGGCGAAGGCAAGGCTGTGTTCTATCAGAACGGCTCTTGGGAGTTCAGCAACCTGACCTCCGCTGAGAAGTTCGGCATGAACGCCGACGATCTGGCCATGATCCCCATCTACTGCGGTGTGGAAGGCGAAGAGCAGGCGGGTCTGTGCTGCGGCACCGAGAACTGCTGGGCTGTGAACAAGAACGCCTCCGAGGCGGACATCAAGGCCACTCTGGACTTCATGAACTGGGTCGTCACCTCCGACGCCGGCACCACCATGCTGGCCGAGGAGTTTGGTCCCTGCCCCTTCAAGAATGCCAAGACCCCCGAGAATGTGTTCTTCGCACAGGCCAACGAGTATGTTGCCAACGGCAACTACACCGTCACTTGGGCCTTCAACTGGACTCCCGCTGTGGATGACTGGCGTGCCGCCGTTGTGGACGCTCTGAGCCAGTACACCACCGGTTCCGGTAGCTGGGACAATGTCAAGACCGCTTTCGTGGAAGGCTGGGCCACCCAGTACGCCAACGAGAACTGAGTCTTGCGTATCTGACTGACGCAAACCGATAACTGACAGCGGGGCGGGCGACATCGCCCGCCCCGCCGTTCCATCTCTCCCACCCGTGATGGCGTGAGCTGTGGGCCGAAGCCGCTTCGGCCGAGAGCTTTCGCCATGACAATAACCGCAGAACAGGAGTGAAAGAATGAAGCTATTTCAACGAAAGCGGGACGCGGCCGCCCTCAGCAGCCGTCTGATCCGCAGGCCCATTCAACGGATGGTGTGGCTGTTTCTGCTGCCCACCTTCGCCGCCTTTTGCATCGGGTTTCTGTACCCCTTCCTGAAAGGCGCGTTTTTGTCCTTCTGTAAGTTCAAGCTGACCAGCCAGTGGAAGTGGGTGGGCCTTGACAACTATGTAAAGGCCTTTTCCGACAGCAGCTTCCTCCACGCCTTCTGGCACACGGCGCTGTTCGCCTTCGTGTCGGTGCTGTTCATCAACGTGCTGGCCTTCGCGGTGGCCTACTTCCTGACCAAGGGCATCAAGGGCTCCAACCTGTTCCGCACGGTGTTCTTCATGCCCAACCTGATCGGCGGCATCGTGCTGGGCTACATCTGGTCCATGATCTTCGACGGCATCCTGGTGAAGTACAACACCTCCGTGGTGCTGGAGAGCAAGTACGGCTTCTGGGGCCTGATCATCCTGATGTGCTGGCAGCAGGTGGGCTATATGATGATCATCTACATCGCCGGCCTGCAGTCCATCCCCGAGGATATGCTGGAGGCCGCCCGCATCGACGGCGCCACCGACTGGCAGATGCTGTGGAAGGTCACCATCCCCAACATGATGAGCTCCTTCACCATCTGCATCTTCCTGACCCTGACCAACGGCTTTAAGCTGTTTGACCAGAACCTGGCGCTGACCGGCGGCCGACCCTTCCTGCAGCAGCCGGACGGCAGCGTCATCAAGACCACGGAAATGCTGGCGCTGAACATCTACAACGCCTTCTATTCCGGCGGCGGCAACAACCGCGGTGTGGGCCAGGCCAAGGCCGTGGTGTTCTTCATCCTGGTGGCCGCCATCAGCCTCATCCAGCTCCAGTCCACCCGTAAGAAGGAGGTGCAGCAGTAATGAACGCCAGTCTCGCCAAACGACATGAGCGCAGCAAGACCGTTATGACCGTGGCCTTTGCCGTGATCTGCGTCATCTATGTGCTGCCCATTCTCATCGTGCTGATGAACTCCTTCAAGACCAACGCTGCCGTCAATACCGAGACCTTCGCCCTGCCCAACTCCGATACCTTCGTGGGCTTCCAGAACTATGTCAAGGGCATGACCTTCGGCAACTACCCCTTCGTCAAGGCGGTGTTTTACAGCCTGTTCATCACGCTGGTGTCCTCCGCGCTGATCCTGCTGTGCACGTCTATGGCGGCGTGGTACGTCTCCCGCGTGGGCAGCCTGGTCAGCAAGATCGTGTACTATCTGTGCGTGTTCTCCATGGTGGTGCCCTTCCAGATGGTGATGTTCACCCTGTCCCGTACTGCCAATAAGCTGCATCTGGATACCCCCTGGACCATCCCCATCGTGTACCTGGGCTTCGGCGCGGGCCTGGCGGTGTTCATGTTCTCCGGCTTCGTGAAATCCATCCCCCTGGAGATCGAAGAGGCCGCCGTCATCGACGGCTGCGGCCCCCTGCGCACCTTCTTCCTGGTGGTGCTGCCCATGATGAAGCCCACCTTCATCTCCGTGGGCGTGCTGGAGATCATGTGGGTGTGGAACGACTTCCTGCTGCCGTATCTGGTGCTGGACCGCACCAAGTATATGACCATCCCCATCGTCATCCAGCATCTGAAGGGCAGCTATGGCCAGGTGGATATGGGCGCCACCATGGCGCTGATCCTGCTGAGCATCCTGCCGGTCATCATCTTCTACCTGCTGTGCCAGAAGCACATCATCAAGGGCGTGGCCGCCGGCGCCGTAAAGGGATAAAAGCAGCTGGCGAAAAGTCTTCATCGATCCGCAGGGCGGGACAGTTCCTGTCCCGCCCTGCACCACACTATCATCAAAACGAGGGAAAGATCACTACTATGAAACGTTCCAGTGGTATTTTGATGGCCGTCTCCTCCCTGCCGTCCCCCTATGGCATCGGCACACTGGGCAAGGCCGCCTATGATTTCGCCGACTTCCTCCACGCCGCGGGCCAGCACTATTGGCAGATGCTGCCCCTTGGCCCCACCAGCTACGGCGATTCCCCTTATCAGAGCTTTTCCACCTTTGCCGGAAACCCCTACTTTATCGACCTGGACATGCTGGTGGCCGACGGTCTGCTGAAGAAGAGCGAGGTCACCCGCTGCCAGTGGGGCACCGAGCCTCGGTATGTGGACTACGGCAAGATCTACGAAAGCCGCTTCAAGGTGCTGGCCATCGCCAAAAAGCGGGGCTGGCAGCGTGACGCCGAGGCTGTGGCCGCCTTCCGGCAGGAGAACGGCCGCTGGCTGGAGGACTATGCCCTGTACATGGCCTGCAAGCGTCATTTCGGCATGAAGTCCTGGACCGACTGGCCCGACCAGACTCTGCGCCTGCGGAAGACCCCGGAGGTGCTGGAGAAATATCGCACCGAACTGCGGGAGGATGTGGAGCTGTTCATCTATATCCAGTTCCTGTTCTTCCGCCAGTGGACGGCCCTGCGGGCGTATCTCCACAGCCTGGACATCCAGATCATCGGTGACCTGCCCATCTACGTCCCCCTGGACAGCGCCGACGTGTGGGCCGAGCCCCAGTTCTTCCAGATGGACGACCAGTGCATCCCCACCGCCGTCAGCGGCGTCCCGCCCGACTATTTCAGCGAGGACGGCCAGCTCTGGGGCACGCCGCTGTATCGCTGGGACGTGATGCAGGCGGACGGCTTCGGCTGGTGGATCCGCCGCATCGACGGCGCGGGCAAGCTGTATGACGTGATCCGCATCGACCATTTCCGCGGGCTGGACACCTATTGGGCCGTGCCCTATGGCGAGACTACCGCCCGCAACGGCGAGTGGCGTCAGGGCCCCGGTATGGCCCTGGTCAGCGCCCTGACCGGCTGGTTCCCCGGCCTGCAGTTCATCGCCGAGGATCTGGGCTACCCCACCCCCACCGTCCAGAAGCTGCTGCACGACTCCGGCTGGCCCGGCATGAAGGTGCTGGAATTTGCCTTCGACTCCCGGGACACCAGCAACTACCTGCCCCACACCTATCCCCGGCACTGTGTATGCTATACCGGCACCCACGACAATAGCCCCGTGGAGCTGTGGCGGCATGAGGCCGCGCCGGAGGACATTGCCTACGCCAAGCGATACCTGGGTCTCAATGACGAGGAGGGCTTCCACTGGGGCATCCTCCGCGGCGGACAGAGCAGCGTGGCCGACCTGTTCGTGGCCCAGATGCAGGACTATCTGGGCCTGGGGCAGTACCACCGCATGAACACCCCCGGCATCCTGGGTGGCAACTGGCAGTGGCGCATGCTGCCCGGCGAGGCCAGCGACGCACTGGCGAAGAAGATCTACGACATGACCGTCATGTACAGCCGCACGGAAAAGCGCGCGGAACAGGCGCAATGATTTGAATCATGCCGCCCACGGCGGCATACCGTAGCTTTTCACTCTTCGTTCTTATCTTTTCACTGACAAAAAACCAGACCCCGATGGGGTCTGGTTTTTTGTCCTCTATTCCTCCCCGTACCGGTACATGCCCCACCAGTTGGGCATCAGCTCGCCCAGCGTTACCGTCTCACGGGCGGCGCAATCCACCATGATCTCCGTGTTCCGGTTCTCCGGTGAGAGCTGCATCAGAAACTCGCGGCACGCACCGCAGGGCATGCCGCTTCCGCCGCCGCTGGGCGGCGCGTCCCGGAAGGCGATGAGCCGCCGGATGACGGTCTCACCGCTGTTGACGTACATGTTCAGGGCGGCCACCCGCTCGGCGCACAGATTCATGACGCCGCTGCACGCCTCCACACAGAAGCCGGTGAAGATCCTGCCGCTGGCGCTCTCCAGCGCGCACACCACGTTGTGGGCGTAGAAAAACGGCGTCACCTCCTCCGGATGGTACTCCGCCCGTGCCTTTTCATAGAGCTGTTCCCAGATGTCCATATGCGTTCCCTCCCGCTGTTGATGGTGTCATCATACCATCTCCGGCAGAGGTTGGCAAGTACGGGGAGCGATTCACCACCATGTAAAAAACAGGCCCCTTTCGGGGCCTGTTTTCGTTTCTGCTGCAGCGTGCTCTTAATAGCTGCCCAGGTCGGCGGACTTGTCGCCCTCGACGCTGGTGCCGAACTCGTAGTCGTTGCCGGGCAGGACGGCGTTCAGGATCACGCCCGCCAGAGCGGCGATGGCCAGGCCGGTCAGGGTGATGTCGGCGCTGCCCACGGTGAAAGTGATGCCGCCGGTGGAACTGAAGCCCAGGCCGCTGACGAAGATCACCGCGGCGATGATCAGGTTGCGGGACTTGGTCAGATCCACCTTGTTCTCCACCACGTTGCGGACGCCGACGGCGGAGATCATACCGTAGAGGACGAAGCTGACGCCGCCCACGATGGCGGTGGGGATGGAGTTGACCAGGGCGTCAAACTTGGGGGAGAAACTCAGGATGATGGCGTACAGGGCGGCCAGGCGGATGACCCGGGGATCGTAGACCTTGCTGAGGGCCAGGACGCCGGTGTTTTCACCGTAGGTGGTGTTGGCGGGGCCGCCGAACATACCGGCCATGGCGGTGGCCAGGCCGTCGCCCAGCAGGGTGCGGTGCAGGCCGGGATCCTCGATGAAGTTCTTGCCGGTGGTGGAGGAGATGGCAGAGATGTCGCCGATGTGCTCCATCATGGCGGCGATGGCGATGGGGGCCATCACCAGGATGGAGGTGATGTCGAACTTGGCGATGACGAACTGCTGCAGGCCCACGAAGTCGGCCTCACGCATGGCGGTGAAGTCCACCTGGCCAGTGATCAGGGCCACGATGTAGCTGACCACCACACCCAGCAGGATGGGGATGATCTTGATCATGCCCTTGCCCCAGATGTTGGCCACGATGATGACCGCGATGGCCACCAGGGCCAACCACCAGTTGGTGGAGGCGTTGCTGATGGCGGTGCCGGACAGGTTCAGACCGATCAGGATGATGATGGGGCCGGTGACGATGGGGGGGAAGAAGCGCATGACCTTCTTGGCGCCCACCAGCTTGAACAGCAGGGCCAGCACCAGGTACAGCAGGCCCGCGATCACCACGCCGCCCAGGGCGTAGGGCAGCTTCTCCTCGCCGGTCATGCTGGCGAACTTACCGGCGTCCAGCACGGCGACGGCCTGGAAGCCGCCCAGGAAGGCGAAGGAGGAACCCAGGAAGGCGGGTACCTTGAACTTGGTGCACAGGTGGAACAGCAGCGTGCCGAGACCGGCGAACAGCAGGGTGGTCTGGATGGACAGGGGCAGGCCGTAGGAGCTTACCAGGATGGGCACCAGCACGGTGGCGCCGAACATGGCGAACAGGTGCTGCAGACCCAGCAGCAGCATACGGGGAACGCCCAGCTCTCTGGCGTCGTAGATGGCCACATGGCCCAGTTCTTTCTTCATGGCGTGATTCCTCTCTTTCATTTGTCTTGTATGTGAAGTTACTTACCAAACTTTGTCATCTGCTTCCCGCGGAGGCCGAAAAAAAAGACCGATGAAAAACATCGGTCAAAAAACGATATCCACAATAGAAACAAAAACAGTGGGAGCGGCTTTGCACTTGGTCTTACGGATGGTGGTCATGGCGCGTTCCCCCTTTCAAAATTTTCTTGACTATTATATCGGCACTCTCTGCAAAAAGCAAGCCCTTTCTTCTCCAAACATCCGCCAATTTTCCCCCGCCGGCTTCGTGGACATTGCACAAATCCATCACAGGGGGCTTATGGCTGTGATAAAGGAGCGGGGCATCCGCTCCTTTATTGCTTATTTTGTGATATCCTCGTCTATCAGCGCCAGGGCCACAGGGCGACCGCCCTCATACACCAGCCGCCAGCAGGCCTGATAGTCGTCCCACGGGACGCAGGAATAGACGTACTGCCCGTCGCCGGTCAGACTGTACCACTCCGCGTCCGTGTCCGCCGTCAGCCCCCACGTTTCGCCGGTGCGCAGGTCAGCGCAGCAGACCGCGCTGCGGTAGTCGCTGTACGCGCTGCTGAGGGCGAAATCTTCGCCGCAGGCGTAATAATTGGCGACAGGCAGCGTCACCGTCCGGTCACCAGAAGGCGAGACGATGTAATAGGTGTCGGTGGAAGTCTGATGACTGCGCAGGAACCACAGGGCGTCCCCCAGTCTGTCGGGATAGGCGTCCACCGCGGCGCCTTCCGGCAGCAGGGAAACGCCGTTTTCTTGCAGATCATAGCGCGCTTCGTTATCCTCTGCCGCCAGCGGAACCAGCTCCAGCTCCCGTTCACCTACCCGGAAGTGCCGTTGAGAGAACATGTGCGTGTCGTAGTAGCCATAGTCGGTGGGCGGCGTGACCTCCTGCCGCTCTTCTCCGGTCATGCCGTCCAGCAGCAGTTGATAGCTCCTGTCATTTTCCCGGTCGTACACCGTCACGATCACGTCATCGCCATACAGCGACAGATGAAGGTTCGTGCAGTTCCCGCCGCCGCGATACAGCGGCGTTCGTTTTTTTGAGGCATGATCCAATACATACAGTGATTTTCCGTCAATATAATACACACCATATTCGTTTACCTGATAGCTGTCGTACCAAAAGGTGCTGAGTATCCGCTCACGCTCCCCCGTCTCCGGGTCATAGCGGTACAGGCCGCGGTGGCGCACATGGTAGTAGTAATCGCCGTCCACCACCTCGCCGATGGAGGCGGCGCAGCCGGTGCGAAGAAAATCGAGATAGTCAAACCGCCGGGCCGTCCAGATACCCAGCACCGCAAGGCACAGACAGGCGGCTGTCACCAGCCACCGCCGCCAGCGGTGGGGCCGCTTCAGCTTGGGATCGCGGGCATCCCGCACGGCGTCGTCGTCCACCTCGCCGATGGCATAGAGCAATGTTTCCGGTCTCATAGCAAGCCCTCCTGTTCCAGCGTCTGCCGCAGCCGCTGCCGGATGCGGTGCAGCATGGATTTCACCTTGCTGACAGAGAAGCCGAAGCGGATGGCGATCTCCGCCATGCTGTCCATGTACCAATAGCGGCACAGGAACACCCGGCGCTCCGCCTGCGGCAAGGCCATAACGAAATCGTTGATCCGCGCCGCCAGCTCGGTGGCCTCCAGCTCCCGCTGCACGTCGCCGCTGCCGTCTACGCATTGGCTCAGTTCCTCCAGCGCCAGCGCCGTTTCGTCGCCGAAGCGCTTTTGGGCGCGGGCGGCCTCCCACCGCTTCAAAGAAATGCGGCGGGTCAGCTTACCCAGAAAGCCCGACAGCCGTTCAGGTCGGTGGGGCGGCATGGCGTTCCACGCGCCCAGCCATGTATCGTTGACGGATTCCTCCGCGTCCTGCTCCTGGCGCAGGATACTTCGAGCGATGGACAGGCAGTAAGGGCCGTATTTCTCCTGACTCCGGTCAATGGCCTGCGGGTCACGCGCCCAGTACAGGGACACGATCTGCTTATCCTCCATGGGCTTCCCTCCCCTCTTATCCTTCTACTCCGGAAAAATGCCCCGTGGTTGCAGCTTGGCGGCAATTTTTTGCTTCCGATACAAAAAAAGAGCCGGGCGGCAGCGCCGTCCGGCTCGGTTCGGTTTTCTGAATGGCCGTTTGGCGGACAGGCCGCGCCCTCACCGGATCTTCAGCACGGCGGAGACCGACAGATCCAGCACCTTTTCCACCTCGCTCATGACGGCGGGGGTGCCGCTCTGGCGGTGCTGCTGCAAAATCAGGAACAGCGGCCCGAACAGCATGGCGTTGATGTAGGCGATGTTGTCAGTCTTCATCAGCCTCCGGGCGATGGTCTCCTGATACACCGCCAGCAGCGGCGGCGAGGGCAGGCTGTTCTCCCGCAGGGCGTCGGCGGTGACGAATTCCGGCGCGTTGATCACCGACAGGAAGAAGTGGGCCTCGCTGGGGTGGGCCAACAGCGTCTGGGCCAACTGGCGCAGGCCGAAAAACAGCTTCTCGCCGGGGGTGCGGCCCATGTCGATGGCCTGCTGCAATCCCTCCTGCAGGCCCTGCCACACCTGGGTATAGATGCACGAGAGCATGTCGGTCTTGTCCTTGTAGTACACATAGGGGGTGCCGGAGCTGATCCCGGCCCGTTTGGCCAGCTTATCAAAGGACAGCGCGGCAAGGCCCTCCTCCATGGTGATCTGGAGGACGGTCTGCACCACCTTATCCCGTTTTGCCGTATCGATCGTTCTCATACCTTGATAATAAACGTCTGTTTATTTATTGTCAAGGTGTTTTATTGTAAAATTTGGAAAAAGAGATGGGGTAAGGCCCCATCTCTTTCAGTTACCGCTCGTCTGCTCCTGCGCGGCAATGACATTTTCCTCCCGGTTCTGCTGGACGACCTTCTGCTGCTGGCGATAGTCCTGCTCCGTGGGATAGAAATAGAGGCTGATTCCCTGCCGCTCCGGCTTGCCCTGGATCTCCATGACGGAGTAGCTCACCCGGCAGAAGCCGCCGGTGGTGGTCATTGTCCAGTTGGCGCCCTGTCCGGCATCCTCCGAGATCTCCAGGGTGGACAGCTGGCGATAGAGCTGGCCGTCGTCGTGAAAACCGCCGTACAGCATTCCGGCCAGGGCGATGGGCCGCTGCCAGTCCGCCCAGCGGAAGGCGGTATCCTCCCCTGCCGGCTCCAGATACATCACCTGTAAATACCGCTTGCCCACATCGTCCACCTGGCTGCTGACCACCAGCATAGGGTACCGCTCGCCGCTGTCATCCCGCAGGGTATAGGCCGCGTGCCCCTCCGCGCCGGAGAAGGTCTCCTCCGGAGAAATCACATTGGGCAGGCCCATGCTGATGGCCGCCGACCGCACCGCCTGCTCCGACAGGGGGAAGATCAGGGACGCGCCGCTCTGCCCGTTCCGGGGCATGGGGGTCAGCTGGGCCTCCAGCGCCGTCAGCCACGCGCCGCAGCCCTCATTGACCACCGCCGCGGGCCACTCCGTCAGGCCCAGGGCGTCCAGCAACGGCTGGGTGCCGGTGGATTCATAGTCGTTGTAGCGGTAGTAGTAGAAGGGCGGCAGATAGATCCTGGCCATATCCGGCGCCGCCAGCACGGATACGGTGCTGCCGTCACTGCGCGTCAGGCGCAGCTGGACACATTCCGGCGGCGTTTTGGCCGCAGATTCCGCCTGCGTCCCGTTCTGCAGCAGGTTCTGCAGCCGCGCCATATGGTCGGCGTCGCTGACGGTATAGAGGATCTCGCCGTTGTAGATCAGCTCCGCCGATGCCAGGCCGGAGAAGGCTTCTCGCCCGCTCTCCGTCTCCCAGCCGGTCAGACTCCGGATCATGGCCAGCAGCTCCCGCACCTCGGCGTCCGCCTGCACGACGTTTCCGTCCACACAAAGGCCCCATACGCCGCCGTCGCCCCGGCACAGGCTGTAAAATCCGCCGTAATCCTCCTTGAACCGCAGATGCACCTCCGGGGTCTCCGCCGTCCAGGAGCTAAAAGCGCTGCCCCAACCATTGGTAAACTGCGGCGGCTCGAAGCCGCCCAGCTTCACGTTCTCCGCCACACGCTGCCCGATGCGGGCCGCCAGCTCGTCGGGAATCTCCATATAGAACACGGTGCCGCTGCCGTTGACGGTCATATAGGGGCATGACAGCGCGTCGCTGTCATAGGACCAGCGGATGGTCTGGGCCCGGGGCAGGATGCCGTCCACATCCAGCGGGCCGCTCTTCTGCTGTTCATAGGTCAGACTGCGCCACGCCTGCATATAGACGTCCTGCTGCTTCTGATAGATCTCCACCAGCGCCGCGGTGTACCCCTCGGTGAAAGCGCCGTCCAGCCCGTCCCGGTTCAGCAGCAGGCCGCGGCACTGGGCCGCCGTCAGAGTGCTGCTCTGCACATAGGCCCACAGCTGCTCCACCAGTGCGTTGCCGTCGTTGCCGTTATCCAGATAGATATCCCAGCGGAAGCCGCCGTCGGGGAACCGGGTCAGCAGCGTCTCCACATCGGGGATGGCCTCCTTGGAGCGGGCGATGTTCTTCTTCATCTGCCAGGCCCAGCCGGACAGGGCGTCGATGATGGCGTCGCCGGTCATGTCGCTGGCGTAGCCGACGGCAGTGCCGTCAGCGGTGACCTCCAGCAGGGCGTCCATGCCGCGCTCCATATACAGCGTGCCGCCCTGGCGGCTGTACAGCGTGATGGAAGGCGAGGTCCCGGCCCGCTGGGCGTCGGAAGGCATAGCCCAGCGGTGGTCGTTGATGAGGGCATCCAGATCCTGGCGCACGGCCTGCTCCTCCACCCCGTCAAGCTCCACCGCCACGGGCAGGCTGAACTCGGGCAGCAGATACTCGTGGGCGCTGTCCGTATCCTTCCCCAGAAGATCCCCGGCGGATTCGGTATCGTCGGCGGCAAAGGCCGCGCGCACCACGATCATATAGTCAGCGTCCCGGGCAATACCGGGCTGCTTCTCCAGCCTGCGGCAGTCGAACTGGGGCAGTCCGCCGCCCAAATCCGCCGCCATGGCCAGCAGCACGATGTCGTCCCCCTCCGCCACCTGCCGCTTTTCGCCGTCCTGATAGGCGGCATAGGCGGTATCCTTGGGCATCTCCTTCAGGCTGTCCCACAGCTCGCCGTAATCGCCGTACACGTCGGTGGCGGCCCAGAGCTGGAAGGCGGGGATCGCCTGCAGATTCCGCTCCGGCTGCTGGATCTGGACGCTCAGCTCGTTGGCATAGCGGCCCACGGTCAGCAGCTGGGTGGTCTCGCACTGGCCGTCCTGCCATACCTCGGCATAGACATGGGCGCCCAGTCCCGCGTCGTAGGTCTCCAGGGTGAAGTCCGCCCGCCCGTCGCTGACCACGTTGTCCTTCTGCACAAAGGTCAGAGTGCCCTTGCTGCCGTCCCGGCCCATGGGGTCGGTCAGGAAGCAGACGGCCACAGCGGCGCAGACGATCACAGCCGCCAGAACCACCCAAAAAACGGGCTTTTTGTACCGTAAGACCGCCTTAATGCGGCCCTTTACGCCCTCTTCGCCGAAGGCCACCGGACAGGCCAGCACCATCCGCCGCCCCTGACTGCAATGGAGCAGTGCTTCGGAGTAGGCCTTCTTCTCCGCCATATCCATGGTCTTCACCACCCGCTCGTCGCAGGCGGTCTCGATATCCCGGCAGAACAGCCAATAGGCCGCCCACACCAGGGGATTGAACCAGTGCACCGCCAGCAGCGCGTAGCCCAGGGGCTTCCACATCTGGTCGCCCCGCCGCAGATGGGCGTTTTCGTGGGCGATGACGTAGGCCATCTGCCCCTCGTCCATGCCGCTGGGCAGATAGATTCGGGGCCGCAGCACACCCAGCAGGAACGGGGACGTCACCGCGTCGCATACCCAGATATTGTCCCGCAGGCGCATGGCCTCCCGCACACGGAGCCGCAGCCGGATGGCGCTGGCGATGCCGTACAGCAGTAGCCCACCGCCCACCGCCAGCCAGATGGCCACATAGGGCGGGAGATAGCGGGTCACGGTATCCCGCGCCGGACTTTCGCCGTCAGATATGCTGTCCGCGGCAGCCGGTGCCGTTTCCGCCGGACGGATGGCGTCCACATCCAACTGGATGGAGGGCTTGTCGCCGCCGGCGTGAACATACTGGAAGAACTCCACCTGGCCGGTGGGCTGCACGGCAGCCGGTGACGCCACCTGATAGGCCGACACCGACGACTGGAGGCTGATGGGACACACCAGCCTCACCGCCACCAGCGCCCACAAAAGGCAGGTAATCCACCGGGGCGCCTTTTTCAGCGCCAGCCGCAGCACCAGCACCGCCAGGATCAGCCATCCGGCGGCCACGCTCATGTTGACCAGCTTCACAAAGACCTCGTTCATGGTCAGCCCTCCCCCGCTTCGTCGATCATGCGGCGCAGCTCATCCCGTTCCTCCTCCGTCAGTCTCCGGCCCTGGGTAAAGGCCGCGATGAACGCCGGCAGCGAGCCGTCAAAGCTGTCCGCCACATACTGTTGGCTCTGGCGGGCATAGAATTCCTCCCGGCTCATTTTTACCGTGACCAGCCCGCCGTCGTTCTGAAACAGTCCCTTGTCGCACAGCCGCCGCAGCACCGTGTGCACCGTGGTGCGCTTCCAGCCCATCTCCGCCTCTCCCAGCTTTACCAGCTGGGAGGACGTGACCGGCGCGGTGCGCCAGATGATATCCGCGAACTTCGATTCCACCATTCCCATTTGCAGCTCCGCCATAGAGCATCCCTCCTCGTTGCGATTACACGCTGTAGTCTCTACAATTAGACTACATGAAGTAGTCTCATTTGTCAAGAGGGAAATTGTCAAAACCCGTCAAGGCGGCAAAAAAGCCGCCCTCTCCGGACGGCTTTCTGCGTATTATCTTGTTGGCGGCGGCGCATATGCCGCTTCCGCGAGAGGTCAACCCTTCTGTGACGTATCCGCCGTCTCCCGCTTGCGGATGGCGCGGCGGGTCTCGTCATAGATCACGGCGCACACCGGCACGCCCAGCAGCATACCGGCGATGCCGCCCAGACCGCTGCCCACAATGACGGCGAAGAACACCCAGATGCCTGGCAGGCCCACGGACTTGCCCACCACATGGGGGTAGATGAGGTTGCCCTCGATCTGCTGCAGGACGATGAGGAACACCACGAACCAGATGGCCTGCATGAAAGATACCGGCAGGATCAGCAGCGCGCCCACGATGGCACCGATCCAGGAGCCCAGAATGGGGATCAGGGCGGTGACGCCCACCAGCACGGCGATGACCAGCGCATAGGGCAGCCGGAGGATCAGCATCCCCAGGAATACCAGCGTGCCCAGGATGACGGCCTCGATGGTCTGGCCGGTGACAAACTGGGAGAAGGTGCGGCTGACGCGGCCCAGGAACGCCAGAAACGGCGTGACCCGCTTTTCTGGAAATAGGGCGTACAGCACCCGCTTGATCTGGCGGCCCAGGGTCTCCTTCTGGGCCAGGATGTACACAGAGAACACCACGCCCATCAGCAGGTTCACCACCGCCGACAGCACCGACGTGGTGACGCCGATGGTGGTATTCAGCAGGGCCGAGCCGCCCTTGGCCACCAGGTCGGTGATCTTGGTCAGCAGGTCGCTCTTGCCCAGGTCGATCTCCGGCAGGGTGATGGAATACTGCTCCAGTGCGGCGCGCAGGTCGTCATACCGCACATCCAACGTCTTGACATAGGCGGTGACGGTGTTCACCATTTCCACCACGGTGCTGCCCAGGCGGGGGATCACCACGAAGCACACGGCGAAGATGACGCCCAGCACGATGAGAAAGCTCAGCAGCAGGCAGATGGGCCGCCGCAGCTTCCTCACGACGGGCCTGCTGTTCTCCTTCAGAAACAGTTTGTTCCACAGCCGCTCCAGGGGTACCAGCAGCAGATTCAGCACAAAGGCCAAGAGCAGGCCGATGAGGATGGGGGAGAGAATACCCAGCACGGTGTCCACCAGCGTCAGCAGCAGGTTGAAGTGGTTCACCAGCCACCACACCAGCGTGATGCCGCAGGCGATCAGCAGGATATTGCGGATGGTTTTTCGGTTCAGTTCCAGAAGTCGTCACTCATTTCGTCGTAGAATGTAGCTTTCAGTATACCATAATTCCCGTTTATATTGCGTGAAGGTTTTGTAAACGATGGCTTATTTTTCCTGCTCCGCCGCGTGGAGGGCGTTGGTCAGGGCGGCAAAGTCCTGAAGCGTCAGCCGTTCACCCCGGACAGTGGCGCTCAGGCCACAGGCGGCGACGATGGCCGCCAGCTGCTCCTTGGGGAGCTGATAGCCGGTCTGCAGGGAGTTCACCAGCGTCTTGCGCCGCAGAGCGAAGGCGGCCTTCACCGTCCGCCACAGGGCGGCCTCGGACACCACCTCCACCGGCGGTGTCTTCCGCACGGGACAGTGGATGACGGCGGAGGTGACCTTGGGCGCCGGCAGGAAGCAGGTGGGCGGCACAGTAAAGAGAAGCTCCGGCGCGGTATAGTACTGCATCAGCACGGTAAACGCGCCGTACTCCGCCGTGCCCGCCCGGGCGCAGATACGCTCCGCCACCTCCTTCTGGATCAGCACGGTGAGACTGTCGAAGCAGCGGCTCTCTACGCACTTGGTCAGCACAGGGGTGGTGATGTTATAGGGCAGGTTGGCGCACAGGATGGGCCGCAGTCCGGTGAAATGCTCTTGTATCACCTGGGGAAAGTCCAGCTTCATGGCATCGCCCTCGATGAGGGTGAAGTTACCGGCGTCCGCCATGGTCTCCCGCAGCACGGGATAGAGCCTCTCGTCCAGCTCCACCGACACCACCCGGCCGGCCCGGCGCACCAGCTGAGCCGTCAGCGGGCCGATGCCGGGGCCGATCTCCAGCACGCCGGTTTGCTCGTCTGCGCCGCAGGCGTCGGCGATGTCCCGGGGCACCCAGCCCTCGATGAGAAAATTCTGGCCCATGGCCTTGGAAAAACGGAAGCCGTGGCGCTCCAGAAGCGCCTGTATCTCCCGGCGGTCGCAAAGATCCATCGTTGTCGCTCCTTCTGTTAAAACAGCTCGTCGTACATTTTGCCGTTCAATGCCTGCCGGAGATGCAGACGGCGGATGTCGATCATATCCTCCGGCAGGGCGTCCAGCGGAAACCAGTTCAGGCCATCACACTTGTCCGGCTCCATGATGGACGGCGTGCCCTCGTAGGCATGGACAAAGAAATACAGGTCATAATAGGTGCGGTCTCCCTCCTGGCCCAGCCGGTGGCAGACGTGGGCAAATTCCGCGTCCTCCGGGCGGACACGAATGCCCAGCTCCTCGTAACATTCGCGGGCCAGGGCCTGGCGAGCCGTCTCGTTCTCCTCCACATGGCCGGAGGCGGCGATGTCCCATTTCCCGTCCATATAGCCGGTATGGTACCGGTGGTGCAGCAGGATCTCCCGCCTGCCGTCACGCTCCCGCAGCAGCAGCGGGAACACCGCCGAATAGCAGGTAAAATGCTGTGCCATAGCCCTATTGTCTCCTTTTACGCTTTTATCTCCGGGTGGGCCTGGCAGTACGCCTCGTACTGGCTCTGGAGCCAGCTTTTCAGCTCCGCCACGCCGGTCTCGTCCCAGGCGTAATCCCGGTTCTCCACGTCCTTGGCCACCTCATAGCAGTACACGGTATAGGTGGCGGCGTGGATGATCTTCTCCTTCTTGTCCATGAGAAAGCTGTAACGGAAATCCCCGATGGAGCCGCTGTAATAGTTGGCGCGGTTGAACCATTTGGGGTTCATCTCTTCAAACTGCGGATGCATGGCCGCCCTCCTTACACATGATGTCTCCCTATTTTACCACAACGCCGTTCCCATTTCAACGGTTGTGTTGCGGGCGGGAACGTGGTATACTATATCATGGAATAAAACCATCGATTGACAAGGGCAGACACGGTTTTGACGGGCAGAAATGCGCCCATACTGCGTCAAGTCCCTTGACAATACGGCAAGTATTCTCTGCGGGCCATTTCTTGTCTGCACACATTTCTGCTCCGGCAAAACTGCAAGGCACCTGCCAGCGATGGATTTTTGAGTGATTTTTGGTTTTTGAGAGGCAGGCGGGCTGGCGCCCGCCAAGGCGAAAAGGGCAAAAAGCGCCGAAAAGACACGCTGTCAGGCGTGTTTGCCCTTGTTAATCGATGGTATTGATGGTGAACATAAATTTTATCATTAAATGAGGTATGTACTATGGAAAACGCAGTGAAACGCATCGGTGTGCTGACCTCCGGCGGTGACGCGCCGGGCATGAACGCCGCCATCCGCGCCGTGGTGCGCAGCGCCCTGAGCCGGGGCATCGAGGTGGTGGGCATCCGTCGGGGCTGGCAGGGGCTTATCAACGGCGACTTCGTGCAGATGGACAGCTCCAGCGTCAGCCGGATCATCAACCGGGGCGGCACCATCCTGTATACCGCCCGCAGCGACGAATTCCGCACCAAGGAGGGCCAGGAGAAGGCCTATAACACCTGCAAGCTGCTGGGCCTGGACGGCATCGTGGCCATCGGCGGCGACGGCACCTTCCGGGGCGCACAGGATCTGAGCAAGTGGGGCATCTCCGTGGTGGGCATCCCCGGCACCATCGACAACGACATCGTCTGCACCGACTATACCATCGGCTTCGATACCGCCGCCAACACGGCGGTGGAGTGCATCGACAAGCTGCGGGACACCATGCAGTCCCACGAGCGCTGCTCCGTGGTGGAGGTCATGGGCCGCCACGCCGGATATCTGGCGCTGTATGTGGGTCTGGCCGTGGGCGCTACGGCGGTGCTGGTGCCGGAGACGGAATACGACTTCGAGGCCCATGTGGCCGAGAAGATCCGCCAGGCCCGGCTGATGGGCAAGACCAATTTCATGATCGTGGTGGCCGAGGGCTGCGTCAGCGCCATGAAGGTGGGCGAACAGATCAAAAACGAGCTGGGTCTCGACCCCCGCGTCACCATTCTGGGCCACATCCAGCGGGGCGGCAGCCCCACCGCCAAGGACCGCGTCATCGCCACCCGCATGGGCTATGAGGCGGTGCGAGTGCTGGCCGAGGGCGGCACCAACCGGGTCATCGTCATCCACAGCGACCAGGTGTCCGATCTGGACATCGACGAGGGCCTGGCCATGATGAAGACCCTGAACCAGGAGGAATTCCAGGTCATGAAGACCATGACCGGCCAATAAGCGCCAACGAAAGGAGAACATGTCAATGAACTATCGCGTCCTTGTCATCAATCCCGGCTCCACCTCCACCAAGATGGGCGTCTTTGACGGCGAGCAGTGCGTCTTTCAGGAGACGCTGCGCCACAGCGCCCAGGAGCTTGCCCCCTTCGCCCAGATCATGGATCAGGTAGACTTCCGCCGCGCGCTGGTGGAGAAGGTGCTGGAGGAGAAGGGCATCGCGCCGGAGAGCCTGAGCGCCGTGTGCGCCCGGGGCGGCCAGATCCCCCCCTGCCCATCCGGTGCGTTCGTGGTGGACAAGCAGATGTGCGACTATCTGTACGGCGTGAAGGAGGCGGCCCATGCCTCCAATCTGGGTGCCGTGATCGCCCTGCACATCGCTGAAAAGCAGGGCATCCCCGCCTATGTGTACGATCCTGTGGCGGTGGACGAGATGACGCCCGTCACCCGCATCACCGGCATGCCCATGCTGCAGCGTCGGATGCTGGGCCACGCCCTGAACTGCCGGGCCATGGCCATCCGCTGCGCCAAGGAGGTCATGCACAAGCCCCTGGAGGAGTGCCGCTTCATCGTGCTGCACCTGGGCGGCGGCGCTTCGGCGCGGCTGTTCATCGGCGGCAAAATGGTGGACGGCGTCCGGGACGACGAGATCATGTTCGCCCCGGAGCGCAGCGGCGGCGAGGACTGCCAGAGCCTGATCCATCTGTGCTTCTCCGGCGAGTACACGGAGAAGGAGCTGATGAAGTTCGTCCGGGGCGCAGGCGGACTGAAGGCCCATCTGGGCACCAGCGACGCCCGTGAGGTGGAGCAGCGGATCGCCGCAGGCGACGAGAAGGCCAAGCTGGTGTACGACGCCATGCTGTACACCTGCGCCAAGTCCCTAGGCGCGCTGGCGGCGGCTGCCGACGGGCAAATCGACCGGATCATCCTCACCGGCGGCATCGCCCACTCCCAGTATGTGGCGGACTATCTGACGAGGAAGCTGTCCTTCATCGCGCCGGTGGAGATCATGGCCGGTGAATTTGAGATGGAGGCCCTGGCGGCAGGTGCGTGCCGCGTGCTGGCGGGCCAGGAGCAGCCCCACCGTCTGGCGGAGCTGCTGTAAGATCTATGTGTTGAAAAAATTTTCCCCTTTGGGGAACCCTTTGCGGAAGAGATACGTCTAAGGAGTGTCATTCCAGAGAAAGGAAGCATCATTATGAAGAAACTGCTTGTATTGTCGGCGGCTGTCTGCTGCGTGCTGGCGCTGGCCGCCTGCACGGTGAAAAACCTTCAGGAGAGCGGCGACATCAGCCAGATCCCCAACCCGGTGCACGAGTGTACCGCCGAGGAGCTGACGGAGGAGACCGGCATCACCCTGAACGTGCCCATCACGGCGGTGGATGTGACGTACAGCTATATCGACGGCGACAAGGAGCCGCTGGCCCAGGTGAGCTTCGTCTATCAGGGGCAGACCTACACCTACCGGGGACAGAAGACCCAGACGGTGCAGGACATCTCCGGTATGTACTATACCTGGACGAAGACCACCAACGACTCGGAGGATGTACCCTATACCTGCTATTTCACCGATGAGGGGCAGGGCATGGCCCTGTGGCACACCGACGGCATCAGCTACACGTTGGGCATGACGGAGAACGTCACGGAGGAACTGCTGGTGACCATGTATGGCATCGTGACCGGCGAAGCGGAATAAGCAAAAAAACGAGACGGCAATGCCGTCTCGTTTTTTTGCTTACAATGTCCGCGTATTCTCCCGGAACAGCCACCTGTCCCGTTGGGGTGCGAACCACTTGGTGAGAAAGCCCAGCACCGTGCCCACCAGCACGGCGGCGAGCACCGTTCCCACGCCCACGCTGCCGAAGCTGCCGATGCACAGCAGGCACGCCGCCAGGGATATGGCCACCAGCGACGAATCAAACAGCACCTTCACCTTGGCAAAGGCCATGCCGCTGACGTCGGAGATGGCCTTGATGGTGCCCTCGCCCGCCAGGGCCATGATGTCCGGCGGCATGTACAGAAAGATACCCAGGGCGATGCACACCACGCTCAGCAGCAGTAAGACGACCCGCAGCACCATGCTGTCCGTGTTGGGCAGGAAGGACACACACCAGTTGCAGAAGGTGGTGAAGTACCCGAACACGATGCCCACCACCACCTGCAGCAGGTTCACCGGCTTGAAACGCTTCCGCAGCAGCAGGATCTGCAGCAGCACCAGCGCGCAGTGCAGAATGATGGTTGCCTTACCCATCTCAATGCCCCAGATGCAGGTCATGGCATAGGGGATGGAGCTGATGGGCGACACACCCTCGCCGACGAAGCCGCACTTCTCCGCCACCCGCAGCGACCGCTTTTTCCACGGCATGATGTTGGCCTCGATTCGGTGCAGGCGCAGCTCCTCAAAGGCGATGCGCGCCACACGCACCACCGCCTCGGTCATATACCCCTGATCCACCCAGCGCTCGTCCATCTGATAGCCTATAAAGCAGGACTGGAACGCCCGCCGGACGATGTTGGACAGCGCCACATAGCCGCACAGCACCCCCGGCTCCGTCTTGCGGTACAGGTAAAAGCGGCAGCTCCGCCCATCGGCCTCCTCCGCCAGCTCGTCCCGCAGCTCCTGCTGCCAGAACGCCTCCGTATAGTAGGCGTCCTCCCGCGCCGGGGCATAGACCTTCATAAATTCCCGGTTGCGCCGGTGGAAATCCGCGATCTCCCGGGCCGTCACCGCCGCGCTCTCCCGGATCACCAGACGCTCCGTCTCCCATACTTTCGCCATATTCTCTCCTTCCATCACTCCTGCAGCGTGTTCCGCAGGTCGGCCAGGCGCAGATAGCCGTTTTCATCCCGCACGTCCGCCGCCAGCAGCGCCGCCATGTCCGAATCGTCCCGCAGCGCCCGCTGCCACAGCACCCCCATGGCCACCGCCGCCAGCGCCAGCACGATCACCAGGATTCAGGAAAAATATCGCCTCATACTGTCTCCTCCTTATCCGTTCGCTTTCCGCAATATTGGCAATAATCCCCCTCGTTTCTTCCCAGCTGGTGACCGCAATAGGGGCACTTATTATAAAGAAAATGGGGGATCAGCCCAGAAAACGCGACGGCAGCGCCAATATATGCAAAAGGTCCCCAAGCACTCCCTGCCAACATGATCACCACGCCGGTAAGCATCAGAGTATCTCTCACCTTTCTGGCGGTTTTCACCTTCATTTTTCGCATACCGTCCCTCCTGTCTGTCGTTTTGTGCTTTTTTTTATTATACCATCCCTCACCCCACGACGCAACAGCAGAGCGCGGCGTTTGCCGCGCTCTGCTGTATAATCCCGTTATTTCTTCCAGTGGGCCAGGCCCGGCACCACGGTCTCCATGTGGGCCCTGACCTGCTCCGCCGGCCACTGCTCGCTTGCCATGTGGGTCACGCAGAAGTCGATCAGCTGCTCCATGCTGCTGTACTTGAACGTACCGCCGTCATAGCACCACTTGCAGTATTCCTCGTTGAAATCGCCGTCCGGCTCCTTGCTGATGGTGGAATCGTCCAGCGGCATCCCGCAGCACTGGCAGATCAACTGCCGCGGGGAGCCCAGCAGCGTGTTGATGGACACATCAAACACCCGGGACAGCCGCTTCAGCGTCTCCGGATTCGGCGTGGTCTCGCCGTTTTCCCAGCGGGACACCGCCTGCCGCGTCACAAACAGCTTTTCCGCCAGCTCATCCTGGGACAGCCCGCGCTCCTCTCTCAGATGATGTAAAATCTCCTTCGTCTCCATAAAGAACACCTCCTTGCCGTCAGTATAGCACAGAGATCCTCGCCCGGCAAGCAACCGCCTGTTGCTGCAACGCGTGTTTCACTGTTTTCCCGTCCCATAACGCGGCAGAGCGCAGCAAACGCCGCGCCCTGCTATATCTGTTATTTCTCCAATATCGCCCGGATCTGTGCAAGATCCTCCGCAAAGTAGATCCCCTCCTGCCGCTCCGGCGAGGAAAGGCCCTTTTCGATCATATGCCCCAGCAGCGCCCTCAGGTCGTCATAGTAGCCGTTCAGGTTATAGAGGATGCATGGCGCGTCCAGCTGCTTCAGCGACACCTTAGACATGACCTCCGCGATCTCCTCCAGCGTTCCGGTGCCGCCGGGAAAGGCGATAAAAGCATCGCCCAGCTGGATCATCTTCGTCTTGCGCTCTGCCATATCCTTTGTGACGATCAGCTCCGTCAGGCCGTCATACTGGAAGCCTTCATCCATAAAGAACTGCGGTTCCACGCCGGTCACATTCCCGCCGGCATCCAGAACGCTTTTTGCGATCTCGCCCATCAGCCCGGTCTTTGATCCGCCGTAGACCAGTGTGTGGCCGTTTCCGCCGATCCACTGTCCCAACTCGTGAACTGCCCGGCCCAGTGCCGGGTCGTTGCCCTCGTTGGCGCCCAGATAGACTGTGATATTCATTGGTTCTCCTCCTTACGCCGCCGTTTTGCCGCGCTTCTTCTCCTCATAGATGCTGTTGAGGGTGTACAGGATCACGCCCGCCCAGATAAAGCAGAAGCTCACCAGCTTCTCCTTCGTCAGGCTCTCGCCCATGATCATGCCGCAGAAGATGGCCAGCGTGGGGCTGAGATACTGGCAGATGCCGGTGGTCATCAGCGGCAGGTTCCGCACGCCGATGGCGTAGAACAGCATGGGAACCGCCGTCACCACGCCGGAGCCTATCAGCAGAAGCTGCCGCACCACCGTCAGGCAGCCCATGCCGTTGTCGCCCATGCGGCAGCACAGCACGAATATAACGGCCACCGGCACCATCATGATGATCTCCATGGTGGTACTGACGATGGAGTCGATGGTCAGGCTCTTCTTGATGGCGGCGTAGATGGCAAACATAGTGGCCAGGGCAATGGTCACATAGGGCACGCCGCCGAAGCCGCTGGTGCTCAGCACGATGCCCACCACCACGATGGCGATGATGACGAAGTGCCGCCACGAGATCTTCTCCTTGAAGATCACCGCGCCGAAGGCGAACACCACCAGCGGCTGGATGTAGTAGCCCAGCGAGCACTCCAGCACGCGGCCGTTCTGCACCGCCCACAGGTACACGATCCAGTCGCCGAACAGGAACACCGCCGCCGGGATCTCCCGCTTCAGCACCTGCTTGTCCTTGAAGGCCGCCGCCAGTTGGGGCAGCTTGCCCTGGATCCACAGGATCAGCACGCAGCACACCGCCGCCCACACGATACGGCTGGCCATCAGGAAGAAGGTGTCCATGCCGCTGCACAGATACCAGTATAACGGCTGGAACCCCCAGATGAAGAAGCACCCCAGCATGGCGGTCAGGCCCTTTTTATAGTTGTACACAGGCATCGCGGCAACACTTCCTTTTTCTTGTCATTTCACAGAAATCGTGATAAAATACATAAAAACATCAATCAGCATACCACTGGAGGGCGAAAATGGCAATACTCTGTCGGAATTTTTATACAGGAAATACGGTGGATATCGCCCGCAGTCTGGTGGGCTGCTATTTGGTGCGGCGCTATGAGGGAGAGCTGCTGGTCTGCCGCATCACGGAGACGGAGGCCTATGTGGGCGCCATCGACAAGGCCGCCCACTCCTACGGCTACCACAAGACCGCCCGCAACGCCACCATGTTCGGCCCGCCGGGCCACGCCTACATCTATCTCATCTACGGCATGCACTGCTGCCTGAACTTTGTCACCGAGCCGGAGGGCGAGCCCTCCGCCGTGCTGCTGCGGGGTCTGACGCCGGTACACGGGCTGGACGCCATCTGCCGCCTGCGGTACGGAAAAGCCCCCGACCAGCTAACGGCCTATCAGCGGAAGAACCTGCTGAATGGCCCCGGCAAATGCTGCCGCGCCCTGGGGCTTGACCGCCGCCAGAACGGCCTCGACCTGACCACCGGCGACGAGCTGTTTCTCTGCACCGCCCTGTCCGACGCGGGCCTGCCCGACCGGCCGCCCCGCCCCTTCACCATTCAAACCGGAAAGCGCATCGGCATCGACTACGCCCAGGAGGCCGTGGACTTCCCCTGGCGCTTCTATACCACCGACCTATAAGGAGAAAACCTATGCTGATTTTTGACATGGACGGCACCCTCATCGACTCCAACGGCATCTGGCGGGACGTGGACACCGCGTTTCTGGCCAAGCGGGGCCTGCCCTATACCCATGAGTATTACGAGGGCGTGGCCCACACCGTGTTCCCCAAGGCCGCCGTCTTCACCAAGGAGTACTGCCATCTCACGGAATCCACCGACGAGATCATGGCCGAGTGGATGGAGATGGCCGGTGATCTCTATACCACCAGCGTGCCGGTAAAGCCCGGCGTGGTGGCCTATCTGGAGAAATGCAAAGCCGCCGGAGAGCGGATGGCCGTCCTGACCTCCAGCGTCCCGGCCCACTGTCACGCGGCGCTGGATCACCTGGGTCTGAAGCCCTATTTCGAGCACATCTACTTTGCCCAGAAGCTGGGCATGGACAAGAAGGAACCCGCCATCTACCGCAAAACGGCGGAGCTGCTGGGCGTAGACGTGGCGGAGTGCACCATCTTTGACGACTCCATCGCCGCCTGCCGCAGCGCCCGCGCCGCCGGAATGACGGTGGTAGGCGTATACGACGAATTTTTCCATGTTTCATGGGAAGAGATGCAGACGGTGTGCCACCGCTGCATCCGCAGCTTTGCGGAGCTGGTGTAAGCGGGTACATGTATGGTTACCCACGGCGGCATGAGGTCATGTCGCCCTACGAAGGTCTAGCGGTAACGCTGCGTAGGGCGGGGTGACTACACCCCGCCGTCGTCACACGGATATTCCCATCCCCCACGCGAAAAGCGGCTGTGCAGTGCACAGCCGCTTTTCGCTTTGGAAGAGGTTGAGAGAGAAAATAAATGGTAAGCAGTAAGATATATTATGCCTTATAGGCGCCTGCCATCAGGCCGCAGATGACCGCCAGATCGGCGAACATCAGATAGCCCAGCAGAAGGCCCGTGACCTTCACCACAGGATTGAACCAGCCCGTCACGATGGAAACGAATGTGCCCAGCACCACCAATGTCAGGAGCAGGGCCAGTACCACAGCAGTTGTCTTTTTCATAGCAAAAACTCCTTTCATCATTCTGTATTGTTGTATTGTTGCGTTTTGCTCTTTACAGGTATGATGATACTACAGCTTTTGCCATTTGTAAAATACGTGAAAACTAAGTTTGTTATAGTTTGAAGCTATACTCCGTGTGACCGCTTGTACTTCTCCGCATAGTCCTCCATAGCCTGGATATACGCCTGCGCCATAGGACTGCGCAGCATGTGATTTCGCACGATATACCCCAAACTCACCTGCTTGCGTGGCTTGAGATACAGCATGCTGGACTGATAGACGGTGCGGGACACCTCGTCGTCCAGTCCGATACCCGGCTGATAGGCGTTGATCTCGCGGGTCAGGTCGTTGGCGGTGGCCCGGTCCCGCACCAGAATGTGCCGGGGCGTCACCGCTGGCATGGAGATATCCTCCGAGAAGAACACCGCGTTGTGCGTCCCCTGCTCAAAGGTCACGCAGGGATAGGGCGCCAGCTCCTCCTCCGTCACCTCTCCCCGGCCCGCCAGCGGGTGATTTTTGTCCACATACACGGTGGCATCCTTCCGCACCAGCTCCGTATAGGTCAGCTCGTACTCCCGGAACAGCCGCCGCAGTACCTCGCCGTTCTGCTCCGTCATCAGCAGCACGCCCACCTCGCTGCGCATCAGCCCCACGTCCTCGATCACCTCATAGGTGGTGGTCTCCCGGAAGGCCATGCTGTATTTCTCGCCGCCCATGTCCCGCACCACACGGGCAAACACGCGGGCCGCAAAGTTATAGTGCTGGGCGGACACGGCGAACTGCTGCCGGTGGCTGGACCGGACGCTGTACCGGTCCTCCAGCAGCTCCGCCTGCATCAGCACCTGCCGGGCATAGCCCAGGAACTCGTCCCCCTCCCGGCTCAGCACCACGCCGCGATTGGTGCGCAGGAAGATGGTGATGCCCATCTCCTTTTCCAGCTCCTGGATGGCGGCGGTCAGACTGGGCTGGGAGATAAACAGCGCCTTGGCCGCGCCGCTGATGGTACCGGTCTCCGCCACGGCGGTGACGTACCGCAACTGCTGCAAGGTCATGGCCGTCCCCCCCTTAAAAGCTGCCGATGGGGATAGACCCGTCGTCGCTGCCCTTGGTGATGGACTGGATGGTCAGATAGTACCCCCGTCCGTTCTCCATCTCCACATAGACCCGCTCCCCCGCCTTGTGGCCCATAACGGCCCGGCCCACGGGGGATTCCTTGCTGATCCAGCCCTTCAGGGCGTCCTGCCGCAGGGTGGTCACAAGCTGGATGGTACGGCTGCGGCCGGTGTTCTCCATCAGGATCTCCACCGTGTCGTAAAGCCCCGCCGTGTCCGCCGTGGACTTGTCGCCGATGACCTTGGCGGTCTTGATCATACGCTGCAGATAGCGGATGCGGCTCTCGTTGCGGTTCTTCTCCTGCTTGGCGCACTTATACTCAAAATTCTCGCTGAGATCGCCGAAGGCCCGCGCCGTCTGCACGTCCTCGATCAGCTTGGGCCGCAGCTCCTGCACCCGATAGTCGATCTCCTCCTGCATCTTCTGAATGTCCTGCTTCGTCAGTTCGTCGTACATACTATCACTCCTTGATGATCTCCGCCAAACGCGCCAGCGCCTGGGGCAGTTTTTCCAATTCAATACCGGAATAGTTCACCACCAGCACATGGTGGGGCGCCTCCCCGCCATGGCGGTAGTAGTCCGACAGCAGCGCCAGCCGCAACCCCCGCTCCGCCGCCCGCTGCCGCAGCGTCCCGTCCGGCAGCGCCGTGTCCAGCCGCACCAGAAAGTGCAGTCCCGCGTCCTGCTCCATGATCTCCGCCCGGCCCGCCAGCGGCCCGGACAGGATGCAGTCGATGACCGCGTCCCGCTTCTGGTGATAGCGCTTGCGCATCCGGTTCAGATGCTGCTCATAGTGGCCCCTTGACAGAAACTCCGCCAGCGTGTACTGCTCAAAGCTGGACACCGTGCAGGAGTAGAACCCCAGCTTCTCCCGATAATCCTCCAGAAGCCGGGGCGGCAGCAGCATATAGCTGATGCGGATAGACGGCGCGATGGTCTTGGAGAAGGTGTTCAGATAGATGACGTGCTGGTGCTCGTCGTCGGAGAACAGCGTGGGGATGGGCCGCCCCACGAACCGGAACTCGCTGTCGTAGTCGTCCTCCAGAATGTACCGCCCCGCCCCCTCGTCGGCCCAGCGCAGCAGCTCATGGCGGCGGGCGATGGGCATGACGATGCCGGTGGGATAGTGATGGCTGGGGGAGATATGCACCACGTCGGCGTCCGTGCGGCGCAGCGCTTCATAGGACACTCCGCCGCTGTCCATGGCGATATACCGCAGCGGCACCTGATTTCCCTGATAAATGCGGCCGATCTTGCTGTATCCCGGATCCTCTACGGCGTAGCATTTGTCCCGTCCCAACAGCTGGATCAACAGATTATACAGCGTTTCCGTCCCCGCCCCCACAATAATCTGCCGCGGCGATACCGTCATTCCCCGAAACTGGTGCAGATACTCCGCGATGGCCCTCCGCAGCTCCGCGGCGCCGGTGGACGGTGTTGGCCGCAGGAGATTGGTATCCTGCTCCAGTATGGTCTGACGCATCAGCTTGGACCATGTGGCAAAGGGGAAATACTCCGCCGCCGTGGAGTTTGTCACAAAATCCATAAACCATGTCGGTTCCTCCGGCTCGCAGGCAGGTTCCTCCGTTGTTACCGGTGCCGTCAGCGGCTGGTCGATACGCATGACATAGTAACCCCGCTTTTCCACCCCGCAGATGTACCCCTCGGCGATCAGCTGCTCATAGGCATTTTTCACCGTGATCACACTGACCTCCAGATGAGCAGCCAGCGCTCGCTTGCTGGGCAGCTTCTCCCCTGCCTTCAGCATACCGGAGAGAATATCTTCCTTTATTTGGCGGTAAAGCTGTTCATACAGGCTCACGCCGCTTTTTTCAAAGGTATAGGTCAGCATCCCTTCCCTCCTATCTGGTATGCACATTTCTTTTATTTTTGGATATTTTAATAATACCAATTCATACTATAATACAACTCATCAAGAATAGCAAGGAGATATTCAATCATGAGCGATAAAAAAGTCCGCAAGCTGGTCGTCAGCGCCCTGATGGCCGCGTTGACCTATGTGGCCACCATGGTGATTCGGATTCCCTCCCCCATGGATGGCTATGTAAATCTGGGCGATTGCTTTGTGCTGCTGTCCGGTTGGCTGCTCGGCCCGTGGTATGGCGGTGCCGCCGCCGGTATCGGCTCCATGCTGACCGACCTGCTGTCCGGCTATGGCTACTATGCGCCCGGCACCTTTGTCATCAAGGGTCTTGACGCGCTGGTGGCCGCCCTTATCTTCAAGGCCATGGGACGTACCAGTGTGGCCGCCATCGTCAGCGGTCTGGTGGGTGAGATCATCATGGTGGTGGGTTACTTTGGCTATGCCGCTCTTCTGCTGGGCAAGGGTATCGGCGCCGCCGCCAGCATCCCCGGCAACCTTGTGCAGGCCGCCATGGGTCTGGTCATCGGCTTCGTGCTGCTGAAGATCACCCAAAAGACCCGTATTGCGGAAAAATTGTAACTGTGGTATAATCATAACATAGCAAAAACGGACGCGCTGCCGGATTTGGCAGCGCGTCCGCAAAGCGCTTTCCAATACGTTGAAATGAGGTGTTTTTTATGGCAGGAACCGTTCATGACGTAGAGAATAAAGACCTGTTGGCCCAGGTAAAGGCGGAATCCGCCGACGCCGCCCGCCAGCTGGCCGACGCCGCGAAGCTGCACAAGGGCCAGATCGTGGTGGTGGGCTGCTCCACCAGCGAGGTGGTGGGCCACAATGTGGGCAGTTGGTCCACGCCCGAGGTGGCCAACGCCATCTTCGAGGGGCTCAACAGCGTGTTTGCACCCATGGGTGTCTACATCGCCGCCCAGTGCTGTGAGCATCTGAACCGCGCCCTGATCGTGGAGCACGAGGCCGTCCCTAATGGCGAGATTGTCAACGTGATGCCCCAGCCCAAGGCCGGCAGCTCCTTTGCCACCGCCGCCTATCATAGCTTCCGCCATCCCGTGGCACTGGAGGAGATCCGTGCCGATGCGGGCCTTGACATCGGCGGCACGCTGATCGGCATGCACCTGAAGAAGGTGGCCGTCCCCGTCCGTCTCCAGCAGAACCATATCGGTCAGGCCATCGTGCTGGCCGCCCGTGTCCGCCCCAAGTTCATTGGCGGCGAACGCGCCATCTACGACGAGAGCCTGAAGGACGGCTACCCCGTGTTTGACGATTGACATTGTCTCCTGACCTAATAAAAACGAGACTGCAGCTGCAGTCTCGTTTTTGTTTTTCTTTTGGCAGGGTCAGCTCTTATTTCTCCGCGGCCTTCTGGGGGGCGGCGGTCTCGTCCTTCTTCAGATGCTCCTGGGCGGCCTGCATCTGCTCCTGAGAGGCAGCGCGGAACTGGCTGCGGGAGGTCTGCACCTCCGCCAGGGCGGCCTGGATGGCCTCCTCCGTGCGGCGCAGGGCGTCCTCGGTGTAGGTGTTGGCCACGCGGTACAGCTCACGGCTGCGCTCCTCGGCCCGGTGGATGATGTCGGCGCTCTTCTGCCGCGCCTGCTGGATGACCTCGCTCTCGGAGACGATGGTCTTGGCGTCCAGCTCGGCCTGGCGCATCATCTTCTCCACTTCCTTCTTGGCGCCTGCCACATAGTCGTTGCGGGCGGCGATGAGCTCCTTGGCCTTTTTCAGCTCCAGGGGCAGCTTCGAGCGCATCTCGTCCAGGATATCCAGGGCCTCGTCCCGGTTGATGGTGCATTTTTCGGCGCTGAAGGCGGCGCTCTTGGCCTCGTCGATCATGTTATAGAGCATGTCGATCAATCGCTGTACGTCCTTTTCCTCCATGTCAGTGGTCACATCCTTTCATCAATTCCTCCGCCACCGGTGCGGGTACATATTTGGTAAGGGGCTGGCCGTAGCGGATCATCTCCCGGGCCATGGTGGAGCTGAAATGCTCGAACTCCGCCCGGGCAGGCAGCAGCAGCGTCTCCAGCTCCGGGTCGATGCCCTGGTTGATGCGGGCCATCTGCAGCTCCGCGTCATAGTCCGTCATGTTGCGCACGCCCTTGACGATGATGTGGGCGCCCTTCAGCCGGGCGTAGTCCGCCAGCAGGCCGGAGAACAGCTCCACCTCCGCGTTGGGGATGTGGGCGATGGACTTGCGGATCAGCTCCAGGCGCTTCTCCTGGGTGAACATGGGCTGCTTCTTCTCGCAGTTGACCATCACGCACATGTATACCTTGTCAAAGCACCGGGCGGCCCGGCTGAGAATGTCCAGATGGCCCAGCGTAATGGGGTCAAAGCTGCCGGGATAGATGGCGATCTTCATAGGGTGTCCTCGTTTCCGCTGCGGTGATAGACGCTCAGCTTGATCTTGCCATACCGGTACTGACGATACAGCGCGTAGGGGGGTGCCAGTGCCGGCAATTCCGTCTCCACGGCACTTTCCGCCACAATTATACCATGTTCGCGGCAAATGTCAAATGCCGCGATGTCCTCCAGCGCCTTGACCAGCAGGCCGGAGGCGTAGGGGGGATCCAGGAAGATCAGGTCGAACTTCTCGCCGCTCTTCAGATAGGCCATGGCGTCGCCGCTGCGCACGATGGCGCTGTCCGTCAGGCCGCAGACCTGCAGATTCTCGCGGATCAGCTTCACGGCGTCATTGCGCTGGTCGATGAACACGCACTGCCGCGCGCCGCGGCTCAGTGCCTCAATGCCCAGTTGGCCCGTTCCGGCGAACAGATCCAGCACCCGGCGTCCCTCGATATCGAACTGGATGATGGAGAACAGGCTCTCCTTCACCTTGCCGGTGGTGGGGCGGGTCTCCATGCCCTCCAGCTCCTTCAGTCGGCGGCCCCGGGCCGTTCCGGTGATGACTCTCATTTTTCCGTCCCCCTTGGGTCAAAGCGTTCAAAGATGACCAGCGCGCCCGCCTCCTCGGCGGCGTCCATGTCCGCCCGGCTGCGGATGGTCCAACTGAATTCCTGGGCGCCGTACAGGGCGCGGCACAGCTTCAGGGACAGGCTGCCCCTGTCCTCGAACCGATAGGCGATGAAATCCGGCCTTGTGCGGCAATTCAGCAGCAGGTTACTCAGCACCCAGCGCACCGCGCCCGGCAGGTTCTTGCCGTCGCCGTGGCGGTCAAAGCTTTCGCTGAGCTGGCCCCGCACCACGTCGGGCCGGTTCTGCCACAGCCACATGAGGCACCGGGGGTCAAAGGACTCCATGCAGTAGGTCACATTCCGGTGCTTGTCCAGCAGCCTGCAGGCCGCGGCGGCCAGGGCGGCGGCGTTGCCCCGCTCGGCCTTCAGCTCCACGATCAGCGGCGCCTTTCCGGCGAAGATGGGCAGCACCTCCTCCAGCAGGGGGATGTGGCACTCCGTGCCCTCCAGCTTGTATTGCGGCAAGTCCTCCGCCGTCAGATCCTCGATCTCCACGTCCGCACCGGCGGTGCGCAGCAGGGAGGCGTCGTGGATCACCGCCAGATGGCCGTCCTTCATCAGGTGGACGTCCAGCTCCGCGCCGAAGCCGCACTGGACGGCACGCTTGAAGGCGGGGATGGAGTTTTCGGGGATGCGGGGCTTGTCGTGAAAGCCCCGGTGGGCATAGCGCCAGCCCCGGAATTTTGTCCAGTCCCGGCGGCGGTTGCACCGCAGGCACAGGATATACAGCAGCAGAATGAGAATTACGATTCCCAGAAGGATCCAAAGCAGTTTCATATCAGTCGTTCTCCAGATTTTCCAAAGCTTCCAGCCCCATTACCGCCTCGGGCTTGCTGTCGCCGTGATGGACGAACAGCATGGTGACAAAGGCCAGCGCCACGAACACGGTGGCATAGGGGAACAGCACCCGCATGCCCCACTTGTCCATCAGAAGGCCGGACAGCATGGGCGTGGCCACCTGGGCCGCCATGGAGGCGGTGTAGTAGAAGCCGGTGTACTTGCCCACATTGCCGCCGCTGGACAGCTCCACCACCATAGGAAAGGAGTTCACGTTGATGGTGGCCCAGGCGATACCGGCCAGGGCGAACATGGCGTTCATCAGCATGGTGGGGCTTTCGGCATGCAGGAAGCCCGCCACGCCGAAGGCCACCGTCAGCATGATCACGCCCGCCTGGATGGCCTTTTTGCGGCCCACCCTGCTGGAGATGATGCCTACCGGCAGATAGGCCACGATGGCCGCCGCCTGGGCGATGATCAGCGTCAGGTTATAGTCCTTGTGCAGGATGTTGCTGGCATAGACGGAGTATTTGCTGGTAACGGCATTATAGCCGAAGAACCACAGCACGATACTCAGCAGGATGAAGATCAGGGACTTCACCTCTCCCACAGACAGCTTCCGCTCCTCCTGGGGCGTGCCGTCCTCGGCAGCCTCTTCCACGCCGTATTCCACGCTGTCCCGCTGCATCTGCTGGGCCCACTCCACCTCGCGGACGGTCAGCAGGAAGATCACCAGCGCCGCCAGCATGATGGCGGCGATCACGCCGAAATAGCCGGTGTAGCTCATCAGGGAGTTGCGCACGGCGGAGGTGGCGAACACCATGCCCAGCGCCAGCACCAGAATGCCGCCTGCGCTGCCCATCAGGTTGATGACGGCGTTGGCCTTGGAGCGCAGGGGCTTTATCGTCACGTCCGGCATCAGCGCCACGGCGGGGGAGCGGAAGGTGGCCATGGCGATCAGAATGATCAGCAGCACCAGAATGAAGAACACCAGCGTGCCGGGGTGCTCCGCCGTCACCTGCCATGCGTAGGCCTGACGGGCGGGGGTCACATAGTTGGTGTAGTCGGGGTTGGTCACGGCGGTGCCGTCCTCGCTGATCAGTTGGCTGCGGATGGCAGTGAATTCCTCCTCCGTGAACTGCTCCCGCAGCACGAATTTGTCGCCGTGGGGGGTGATGAGCTGCTCGTCCGCCTGACTTTCGTAGATGGCGCTCAGCGCGGCGGGATCGTCAATGTTGGCGGCGTCGCCCAGATGCTTCAACTGGGTGTTGTCAATGAAGCTCAGACAGATCAGCGCCACGGCGGCGATCAGCGTACCCATCACGATGAAGGGGGTGCGCCGCCCTTTTCTGTGGGTGCATTTGTCGGAGATCGCGCCGAACAGGGGCAGCATGAACAGCGCCAGGATGTTGTCCGCCGCCATGATGACGCCGGACCAGGTCTGGCTCATGCCGAACTTGTTGGTCAGGATCAGGGGGATGGTGTTGTCATAGGCCTGCCAGAAGGCGCAAATCAGAAAAAAGGCAAAGCCCACCAGAATGGTGCGTTTGTAGTTCAGCTTCATATTCGGTTCTCCTTCAAGTCGTGATAGAGCTTTGCGATGTCCTGATAGACCCATGTGGGGTTCACCCGGTATTTCACGATGTCGCCCATAACGCCCTCGCCGCTGAGGACGAAGATACTGTCGATCCCGGCGTTGACGCCGCAGGCCACGTCGGTATACAGCCGGTCGCCGATGATGACAGCCTGTTCCGGCGGAAAGCCCGTCCGGGCAAGGGCCAGACGCACCATCTCCGGCCTGGGCTTTCCCAGAAAGCGGGGCGTTTTCCCGGTGGCCCGCTCCAGCATCTGGCACACGCTGCCGCAGTCCGGCACCGAGCCGTACCAGGTGGGGCACACCCAGTCTGGGTTGGTGGCCAGCCATGTAACGCCCCGGTTCAGCAAGATGCAGCTATCCTCCAGCTTCTGAAAGGTCAGCTCCGTGTCAAAGCCGCTGAGGAGCACCGTAATGTCGTCGGACAGGGTGTCCGCCACCTGGATGCCCGCCCCGGTAAGCTGCGCCTTCAGCGACGCGGTGCCGGAGACGTAGCACTGCTGGCCCGGAAACTCCGTCAGCAGCGTGTGCTCCGCCGCGTCGGCGGAGGTGAGATAGTCCTCCGCCGTGGTCTCGATGCCCAGGCGGCGCATTTTTTCGATGTAGCCCTCCACGCCCCGGGAGGAGTTGTTGGTGAGAAACAGGTACCGGCCGCCCTGTTGGCGAATGAAGGAGAGGAACTCCGGTACCTTGTCGAAAAGCTGCTCGTCCAGATAGAGGGTGCCGTCCATATCCAGCAGAAAAAGCCGTTTGTCTGTCAGTGCCATGGGCACACCTCCTTTTCATACCTATACAATTTTACAGCATACCACAACCTGTCGGATATGGCAAGATTTTGTTGCAAAGTGGGCATAGAAGGTTTTCGCGGCCCACTCCTTCACTCCGGTGGGGAAAACTTGACAATAATTGCCGAAAATGCTATACTTTGTGGCGTATTTTTCCATTTCCGTCCCTGCTGTGGTTTACCGCGGCGGCAAGATGGATATCATCGAGGTATTATGAAAGAACGATTGCAACAACTTTGGCCCAACATCAAGTTCGCCTGGCGCTGCATGGGGGACAACCTCCGTATCTTCGGCGAGATGGACGAGGTCCGGGCCCTGAAGCGGGCATTCCGGGTGTTCTGGTGGCGTCTGGGCGACGTGTTCGCACTGATCGGGCGTCTGCTGTGGGCCTGGTTCCTGAACACCCGCATGGTACGCTCCGTCAAGGCCTGGTGGCAGCGGACGAAAAAGGCCGTGTGGGAGCTGCCGCAGTATCAGTTCCTGCGCCGCTTCTCTGCCAAGCTGAAGGCCCATGTGTGGATGCGCTGGCTGGTGCTGGGCGGCATCGCGGTGCTGATCTGCCTGCCCTGGTGCGTAGCGGACACCACCGCCAAGACCTATACCTATCTGGTGGTCACCGACGAGGCCACCACTCTGGTGAACGGCTATCCCGATTTCACCTACGAGAGCGACACTCTGCGGGTGCACGATGATACCGGCGGCGACGCCCAGATCATCCTGGCCGCCGGGCAGATGGTGCTGATCCGTCACGGCGACGAGCTGCTGTCGGTGGAGTCCTATCACGAGACGGTGCAGAACCTGCTGGAGCGCTATGACATCCATGTGGGCAAGGATGAGATGATCGGCGTCAACACCACCGGCCTGAAGCCCCTGATCCACATCAGCGACGAGCTGCGCTGCCGCCGCCGTGAGACCAAGGTAGACACCTATCAGACCAAGGTGCTGTACGACTATCTGCTGCCCTACGGTGAGCATGTGATATTGCAGGAGGGTGCGCCCGGCACCACCACCGACACCTATGACGACGTGTACCGCAGCGGCGAGATGGTCAACACCGTGCTGGTGGACCGCAGCGACAGTACCGCCCGGGCCCAGATCATTGTCTACGGCCGCCTGGTGAAGGAAGTGGAGCGGGATGACCGCATCGAGCGTGACGTGGCCTATGGCGGCGGACGCTCCGGCGGCTATCTGGTGTTCCAGTCCGGCTACAGCATGACCTATTACGACAAGCTCACCTGCAACTCCACCGCCTATTACAGCGGCGGCGAGAATGGCGCGGCATGGACCACCGCCACCGGTCACGCCGTGGGCCTGGGCATCGTTGCCGCCGACCCCAAGACCTTCGCCTATCACTCCCGGATGTTCATCCAGTCCTACGGCATGGGACAGGTGGAGGACACCGGCGGCATGAAGGGCAACGTCATCGACGTGTGGTTCCCCAGCTATTCCGACTGTGTCTCCTGGGGCCGCCGCAACGTAACCGTCTGGCTGCTGGACTAAACAAATAATGGATAAAAAGAGGAGGGAGCATAGCTCCCTCCTCTTTTTATCCATTATCCCATATTGGAAAACCGCTCCACCGCCTTGGTAAAGCTCTCGATGGTCTTGTCGGCATCGCCGTGCTGGATGCCGTCCCGGACACAGTGCTTGATGTGTCCCTCCAGCACCACCTTGCCGCAGCCGTGAAGGGCGGATTTCGCCGCGTTGATCTGGGCCAGCACATCCTCGCAGGGGACGTCCTCGTCGATCATCCGGTCAATGGCCTGTACCTGGCCGATGATCTTTTTCAGCCTGCGGTGCAGGTTGTCCGCGTCCATGCATTGCTTCATTGTCGATCCCTCCTACCCTATGGGGTATAGGGAGATTATACTTCTCCCCCGCCCCATTGTCAAGCCGCCCCTTGCAAAGGCGGCGGTTCTATGGTAGGATGGCGGTAGAGACCATTTAATATGAGGAGGAATCATCCATGAGCGAAAGCAAGCTGAGCAAGGCCCTGCTGTACGCGCCGGAGAACGGCTATGACCGCCTGCCGGAGAGCGAAAAGGCCGCCATGCACGCCTATTGCGAGGATTACAAGGACTTTCTGAACCACGGCAAGACCGAGCGTCTGTGCGTGGACTACTGCATCGAGCTGGCCGAGAAGCGGGGCTTTGTGGCGTATCAGCCCGGCATGCCCCTCAAGACCGGCGACAAGGTGTACTGCAACAACCGTGGCAAGGGAATCATGCTGGCCGTCATCGGCAGAGAACCTCTTTCCAAGGGCGCCGTCATTGCCGCCGCCCACACCGACGCACCCCGCCTGGATCTGAAGCCCCGGCCCCTGTATGAGGACGCGGAGCTGGCCTATCTCAAGACCCATCACTACGGCGGCATCCGCAAGTACCACTGGGTCACCATTCCCCTGGAGCTCCACGGCGTGGTGACGCTTGCCGACGGCACGGTGATGCCCGTCCATATCGGCGACAAGCCCGAGGATCCCCAGTTCATCATCAATGACCTGCTGCCCCACCTGGGCCGTGAGCAGGGCAAGAAGCCCCTGAACGAGGCCATCCCCAGCGAGAGCCTGAACATTCTGGTGGGCTCCATGCCGGTAACGGATCAGGACGAGAAGAAGCGCTTCAAGCTGGCCGTCATGCAGCTTCTGCATGAGAAGTACGGCATGGTGGAGGAGGACTTCATCTCCGCCGAGCTGGAGGCCGTCCCCGCCGGTCATGCCCGCGATATCGGCTTTGACCGCAGCCTCATCGCCAGCTACGGTCACGACGACCGCGTCTGCGCCTATGCCGAGCTGGCCGGTATCTTCGACGCCAAGGATCCCGTCCGCACCGGCGTGTGCATCTTCGCCGACAAGGAGGAGATCGGCAGCGAGGGCGTGTCCGGCATGCAGTCCGAGGCCTTTGACAAGTTCATGGGTGAGCTGTGCGACAGCCAGGGCGTGCTGCTGCGGGACTGCTTCGCCAACTCCTTCTGCATCAGCGCCGACGTGACCGCCGCCTACGACCCCAACTTTGCCGAGGTGTATGAGAAGAATAACGCCGCCTATGTCAACTACGGCATCGGCCTGTGCAAGTACACCGGCGCCGGCGGCAAATCCGGCGCCTCAGACGCCAGTGCCGAGGTGGTGGGCAAGCTGCGCCGCCTGCTGAACGAGGAAAACATCTTCTGGCAGATGGCCGAGCTGGGCAAGACCGACGCCGGCGGCGGCGGCACCGTGGCCAAGTACATGGCCAAGCGCAACATCGACACCATCGACGCGGGCGTCCCCGTGCTGAGCATGCATGCCCCCTATGAGACCGTGGGCAAGCTGGACTGCTACATGACCTATCGCTGCATGAAGGCGGCGTTCGAGAAGGCGTGACCTATGGCGCTCTCCTTCCGGCTGGACAGTGCCGCGGGCGGTGGAAGCCTGTGCCGCGCCGCGGCCCGGGACGGCACCATCACCGTCCCCCTGACGCCGCCGGTCTATGACGGGCGGCCCCACGAAACGGCGGCGCTGACCGCGTGCTATACCGCGGCGCTGGACGCCGCGCTGGCAGCGGGGTGCTCCGCTGTCGAGATCCCCACGGTGGGCGCGGCGGGCGGCTGGCCGCCCCAGTTCGCCGTCCCCGCGGCGCTGGTGGCAGTGGACAACTGGGGCAAGGCCCATCCGGACGCGGCGCTGGCCGTGACGCTGCTGGCCCCGGATCAGCGGACATATGACCTGTACGAGGAATTCGCCGTCACAGAGAAGGACGCGCCCATTCCCGGAAATGTGGTGGGTTTCTTCCACGAATACGGCCCCAACGGCTGGTTCAGCAACTGGTACCCGGCGGTGTTCACCGTGGATGGCGTGACGTATCTCAATGCCGAGCAGTATCTCATGCGCCAGAAGGCCCTGTGCTGCGGCGACGAGGCCACCGCCGCCCGCGTGATGGAGAACCCCGATCCCAAAACGGTAAAGCTGCTGGGCCGGGCCATCACCCCCTATGACGACGCCAAGTGGACGGCGGTGCGGCAGGAGGTCATCTACTGGGGCCTGCTGGCCAAATTCGGCCAGAACAGCGGCCTGAAGCACCAGCTTCTCGCCACCGGCGACGCCCTGATCGCCGAGTGCTCCCCCAATGACCGCATCTGGGGCATCGGCATCCCTCTGGACGATCCCCGGCACCAGGATGTGGCCCAATGGCAGGGCCAGAGCATCCTGGGCAAGGCCCTCATGCGGGTACGCGACACCCTGCGGACCGAAGAATAGAAGGAAAGACCGCAGAGCAAGGCTCTGCGGTCTCAGTCTGTCAAAAAACTATGCAAACGCCCCTGCTTCTGCTATTATAGAGGAAACGGGGGTGTTTTCATGGAAGACTGGAGAAAAGATGCACGGCATGAGCCAATCATCGTAGATTTGGAGGCGCTGGTGCCAAAGGAGCATC
>ERZ824575.602-NODE-602-length-43938-cov-9.688581_pt1 | contig 43938 bp, 50 predicted proteins | sample MGYA00519470_ERZ824575 | MGnify/ENA primary metagenome ERZ824575 (study PRJEB31778, sample SAMEA3449170) | human gut metagenome | biome: human gut; feature: human-associated habitat; material: faeces | place: United Kingdom | collected 2010/2012 ... | reverse complement strand
AAATAGCTTCGTAATTATAATTCTATACTACCACAGTTTGATATTTTGTCAATTCTTTTTGCCGTAAAAAAGAGGCCGCTGGTGGGAGGGAACTCACCAACGGCCTCTGTTCCTGCATCTGCAGGACGTCTCGGCTATATTATACAGCACCGTATGGGCGGCGTCAATCGTCATATGGGCAGGATTTACGCCGACGCTCCTTTACGAGCTGCTGGAGCTTCTCAATGCGGCCAAGGCTCCGATATTGCTGCAACTCTGCTGCTTCGCCCCATGCAAGGCCCCTGTACCTGAGTGCCGCTTGATAGCCGAGGTCGTAGGCATTCTCCTCAACTTCACTGAGGTCTTCAGGCGGGAGGCGCGTGTCCTCGTACTCCGCCAGTCGCCGCAAAGCCTCCTCCACACTATGTCCCTCTGCCAGCTCCACGCTACCGTCTCTATGCCTCACCACGAGCTTTTCCATATCCGCCGCACCTCCACAAGTTCTTAATCTTACCTTCATCCTACCAAAACAGAGGAGGATGTCAACCGCCCAGCAGCTCCAAAATGAGGACAGGGAAGTGGTACAATTGAAAATTTACGCCTTCTACTTTAATTGCAAAATTTTTTGCCAGAGGTATTGCAAGTCTGTTTTAATTGCGGGAAAGCCAATTAGGTAGAACCAATTATCATACCACATCACGCCGTCCAAAAGGTTTCATCAGTGAAACACCTGAAAATTTCAATCATATCATATCTCACATATCAAAACGTTGCGGGGTACGCAACTTTTTTTGCAAAATTTGAGCATAGCACATTCAAAGGGGTAGATGATTTCATCTGTGAAACTCATGTAAAAAAATAGAGCGAGCCGGAAATCGGCTCGCTCTACGAAATGGAGGGACACTGTGCCATGGTTAAAAACACAGTATCTTACCCATAGGATACCACATCCAACTATGCACCGCAAGAGTAAAAAGCAAAGAAGCAGGCCGCAACTCCTGCTTCTTCGCCAAGGGAGAAAATCATGCAGAGACATTTGTGCCAATGCAGGACTTCTATGTTCATATGATAACATATGTGAGATTGTTGTGCAATACGGAAAACTGCGATTTAACGCTCTATGAACAAATATGGGTGAACTACTCGGCAATGAATTACCGAGCTTCCTGATTCATTGACTACAGCTTGTAGAGTTGAACCAATGGTATCAGACCTACTTGTCTAACACAGTCTCCTCAGGCTTAAAATCGGGTGGTTCCCACCCTACTCAAGGATTCATAACCACAATAGAGAACCGGACGCGCTCATCTCGGCTTTGAAAAAACGAGTTTTCCCGCTTGGTTCTAATAAATTGTGCGAAAAGGCCGAAGGCCGGACTCTGAACAGGCAGAATCCGGCCAACGACCTATAAAAAAGAGAGGAATGAGCTGTTAATTTGCTTCGACGACACACACATTCTCAAGGTTCTCGACCTCATACGGAGTGTGCTCGGCATCATCGGAGACACAGAGCTTGAGCTGCGCCTCGACATACGCGAGGTGTTCATCATCTTCATCGAACAGGAATCCCTTATCTTCCTGAGCTCGCTCCAGATACGATTCTCGCATCAAAATCCAGTTTGCTTCGATGTCTTCAACACAAGCGGAAAGGTACTTGTCTGCGTTTTTCACCAGCAAGACACCAACCATGGCATCGTTCTTGTCCTTTACAATAACAATCCCCGGACCGATTTTATCAGGTTCCACTTCATCTTCTACAGTCTTCCCGTTTTCGATGGCGCTGCACACTTTTTCGATAGCGATGGATGCTCTTTCAAACCGCTTTATCGCTTCCCATTCATCCAAAGGTACAGCACCAGAGAGCGCCTCTCTTGTGCCACAATCAGGGCAAATATATACCTCGTGATACCTACTGAGACTGTTTTCGTTGATATCTGCCCTCATTTCGTCGCCGCAGCAAGGACATTCCATCTGATTGCCCTGCATCTGGAGCAAGTAAATATTACTCAGCACTCGCTTTGCTTCCTCTTTGTTCATGCTTTGTCCTCGCACTTTTCAATGGCCTTCTCGATAGCCTCGTGCGCCGTAGCGATGCCCTTAACAACAGCCCAGTCTTCAAGAGGCTTCGGACCGTTGAAGGCTTCATTCACGCCGCAGTCCGAGCAGATAAAAACCTCGTGATAGCGGCTCAGGCTATTCTCAATGCTGTTGGGACGCATTGCCCCACCGCAGCAAGGACAGCTCATCTGTTTGTCCTGAAGCTGAAGCTCATAGATGTTGCTCAATACTTTCTTCGCTTCTTCGTTTGTCATGGTTTTACCCCTCCATTTTCATTCTGTTTTTCGCCACTTCCTCTTTATCATCAAGGAACGCCTCGTAGTTTTCCAACATGATTCTCATAGCGGATATTCAACCTTTTTTGTGTTCCTTGTGCATAGCATGAAAGAATATACCATTCGCATTGGTAATTCTCAGGTACACACGCGAGGCCGATTCCTGTTTCTCAGACCGTGCCTCTCACCGTGAGGTTCGAGGGCTTACCAGTCTCCACAGGCGTAACTTTCGGCTCATCCTGCCGTAGTAGGGTTTACCGGTTACGCTGCGGTGCAGGTATCCTTTGCCTTTCTTAAAATATTGATTGCCGCGTTGATGTCGCGGTCGTGGTGTGCGCCGCACTGGGGACAAGTCCAATTCCGAACCTTTTCATCCTTCACAGCGGAGTTCTTGTAGCCACAGGAGCTGCAGGTCTGGCTGCTGGGATAGAACCGGTCGATTTGGATGAATGTGCGTCCCGCCCACAGTGCCTTGTATTCCAGCATCTGGAAGAACTCGGACCAAGAAACATCAGCGACAGCCTTTGCTTTCTTGTGGTTCTTGACCATGCCCTTAATGTTGAGGTCTTCCACTGCGATGACTTGGTTCTCGTCAACGAGCTTCCGACTCAGCTTATGGGCATAGTCTCGACGCTGATTTACAACACGTTCGTGGATGGTTGCTATCTTGCGCCGCTGCTTCTCATAGTTGGAAGAACCCTTCCGCATACGGGATAGCTTGCGCTGTTCACGGGCCAGCCTCTTCTCGCTATGGATTAAGCAGTGAGGGTTCTCATAGGTGTTGCCATCACTGTCAGCGGCAAATACATGAAGCCCAACGTCAATGCCGACCTCCGTGTTCAGCACCGGCAGCGGTTCAACCTCCTCTTTACAGAGAACGGACGCCCAATACTTACCGGTGGCACTGCGGGACACTGTGATATTTACCGGAGCTCCGGTAACGGCACGTTTATCCTTACCGCGCTTTACCTTCCCAATGGAGGGAATCTGGACAAACTTCTCGGTCACAATGACCGAGCCATCTGTAGTGAAGCTCTGCTTGGGATTCTTCCGTCCCTTGAATCTCGGATATCCCACCTTGCCTTTGCCCTTTTTGCAGCGACGGAAGAACCCGTCGTAGGCGTCACAGAGGTGCTGTACCGTAAAATCCAAGGCGTGCCGGTTACAGCTACCCAGCCAAGGCAGATATGCCTTCATCTCCGTCAGGAGTTTCTTCATACCGTAGTATGAGAGGCTTTCGCCACGGCGCCGGTATGCCTTGGACTTCCGCTCAAGGAAATGGTTCCACACAAACCGGCAGCACCGGAAGGTGTTCTCAATCGCCGCTACCTGAGCTTCTGTGGGTTTGATGCACAGCTTGTAAGCCCTATAGATTTCCAACGCTCACACTCCTTTCTGTAGAATTATTCACTCTCCTTGCATAGACCCCACACTAAAGCTGGAATAGTCGCAGTGTCCCTCTATACGCCTTGTCTCTGAGGCAAGATTTTCAAAAAATCAACTCTCGCACGAGAGTTGTTTTTTTGCGTGCGTTTCCTGTGCTTTCCCGTGCGTTCTTGCGTGTGTTTTGCGTTAATCTTGCGGGGAACTTGCGTGGGAATGCGCGGTAGAACAGGCATCAACCTCCGAAGAAGAACCGCCACATGGGATTTTCGTTCACATCCGGTTTGGAAGTGTCCGCAAACACCTTGGTGTAGTACGCAATGTGCTCATCCGAAAGCGAAGCAAAATCCTCACCCTGTGCGCCTACCACGAAGAACGGGCCGTAGAGAATATCACCCGGTATCTTGCGGTTTGGCTCCATACCATTGAACTTTCCTTCCTCATTGCAGCAGAGGATAACGCCCGGTTCCATACCAACGACTTCGATGTCTCCGCCAACCTCTTCTTGGATGGCGTGCAGCTCATTTTCAATTTCCTTCACGTAGGGGGCTTTCGCAGGTTCCACTTTCAGAATCTTCATAACTCAGTCTCCTGTAATAGCGTACTTGAACTCCTCAAACTCTTCCTCTGTAGGGTCGAATGTAAAACCGGTCATATCCTCGTAGCGCTCCAGCGCATCCCACACGGCTTCATCCTTGGTCTCGACACCGTCGAACTTGCTGTGGTAAATGAGATTTGCCAATGCTTTAATTTTTGCTTTTGGTCCAACATAGTTCAAAGACTCAATAACTTCATCGTAAAGCTCACGGTATGTCATTCTGTAGTAACTCCTTATTCGTTATTTTTCGACGCATTCGCATCGCCAAATTCAATAACCTTACAAAAATCCTTCGCCGAAAGCCTACTCCGTGAGGGGTGGGAGGAGTCAATCTCCTTCGTCATTATTCGTCACATCTGTGCCGTCAAACTCAATAACCTTGCAGTCCCTCCATTCACGCTTCCGCAGGCTGTCCTTCTGTTTCAGCGTCACAAACCATTCGGCATCCACGCGACTGCCGAACACGACAGGGGAGACGCCATCTTCCAGCGGCAGCCAGAAGTATTTTGCCTGCTCGTCGCCACGGCCAGCACAGAGGATTCTGCCTTTGCTATTCAAAATAGCAAACTTCTGCATCATACCAATTCCTCCTTCACAACCATCCGCAGCGGCTCTTTCCAGAGCATCCGGCGTCCGGCCTGTTTGCGGCCATCTGCGCCGATGCCCAGTTCCTTGGCTCGCATCACAGTATCCCGCAACCGGCCTTGGCCGATGTCGCTGGTAGCCTTTACGGGATAAAAGAGGTTCAGGAACACCTTCTCAAAGGATTCGTCCGAATACTCTTCATCGCCCAGCACGGCCACGGCGTAGAAGAACATGACCAGTTTCTTGATAACAACAAATCTGTCGTCCGGACCAACATAGTCCATGCCGGCATAATAGCAGTCGTCACGCCCCGGCACATAGTAGCCAGCAAACTCGCCATTTAGGAATGCCAGCTTATAGACTACACATACATGGTCTTCCACAGGGACTTCCTTGAGCTGCAAGGTCATGAGCGACTTGGTGGGGTCATCGAAGGTCACTGTTACGCCATTAAGGGGCAAAGAAGCCTTCTTACCCTTTGCCAGCCGCTTGTCCAGCTCCTCCATGTCTAAACGCATCACGAGGCCCTCAAGGGCGCCTCCGTCGTTGTAGGCGATGTTAGCAGGGAACAGACCGTAGGTAGACTCATCCATGTAGGGGAGAAGAGCGCACCGCAGGTTCGTGAATACTCTCCGCCGCCTGAAAATGTCATTTACCGCATCGGGGATGTTGGCACAATCCGCAGGGACGATACCCCTTTTCACGAAGGGGGTGAGGTCAGGAGAGTCTTCATACATAGATAACAACACACACTGCCATTCTGCAACAGAAAAATACGCGAAAGGATTTTCTGCTGTGATAGGTTCACCATTGGATGTGACACCAATCACCACTTCGCCATCATCCGAAGAGTCTGGACGGAGATAATCCAGAGCGTGTAATACAAGGTCGGCATAGATACCTACAACCTCAGCTCTGACCGCATCCGTCTTTTCGCTTCGCCGCATTTCCTGCAGCTTGCTCGCCAACTGAAGAAGCGCGGCCACACCGCCTTTTTCGCTTCGCAGGCTCTCAACCATCTTTCCAAGATAACAATGTAGTTTTTTGGCGAAAAATGTCGGAGTGTCCTTCGCCAGCTCAACCAGTGCCTCAAAATCATTGAGGATGAACTCCATATCTTTGTCTGCACACACGAGATATGTGTGGATGGAAGCAGACCTGACAGCAGGGAACTCCAATCTATCTAAAATCTCTAAAATCAATAAATCCGTGGATGCCAAAATACCACATAATTCGACAGGCTGGTTTCGCAGCTCAGTATTCAGCATCCGGACAATTTCGTTCTTCTCGGTGTTCTCCATTTCTTCACTCTCTCTTTCTTTTACAATTCCGAGTATAGCACAGCGCACATATGTACGCAAGAAGATAATTCACAAAGTTCTGGGCCGAAATAGCTTGCCAACAACAACCTGTTGTGGTATATTAGATGTAGCCGAAGTCTTTGTTGTGTTTAGGCTTCGCTGCTACTCCTTTCTTTTTTGATTGTCCTTGAGATGCTTGCGGGGCCTCAAGGCAGAAGCCGGAACCCCTTTCTTGGTAGGTTCCGGCTTCTATCATTCCCATGGAAATAATTAAAAGCAGTTGTTGCATTATTTGCAACAACTGCTTTTTTCGTCTTGGGACAAACACCTCTCGTTCGAGAGTTGACAACGACATTAAGCGACGAAAAACGACACTACCATGGCGGTTGGTGAGAGGTCAATTTTGGGAGAGTTGCGCGATTTCACCCGTGAAATCCTTGAAACCCTTGCAAATACTGGTTTTTCAGAGCTCAACCAATCATTTTATACTTTTTGCCTGTCTATCGCCTTGCCTGTGAGGAAAGAATTTTGACGTAGCAATGGGACTCTTTGGTTCAAAGTTGGTTCCATGTTAGTGCCAAGTTGGTGCAAAGATGTGAGTGCATCAACATCCTATCGTACCACGGTATTACCGCTACTGCATTGTCTCCAAGGCAAGGCCTGCTCCTACCAAACAACTCTTGAACGAGAGTTGACAGGGAAGCCTACACGGTGCCGTCTCAGGTGCGCGTGACACCCTCCCGCCGCACGAAGGCCCGTTCCTCTACCTGAACCTTCCAACCGCCCCAGCGCTCTCACAGGCCCGCCCAGAACGGCTCCCAGCCACGAACCCGCCGTTCCGTGTAGAATCCACCCTCCGTAACCTGCCTTTTCGTGCAGCAACTGTGCTTCATCAAAATATTTCATGGAAAACTCTTTCCAGATTCCGTTCTGTATGCCTCACCACGAGCTTTGCTAAGATTCTGAGAGAGGGGAGAGTGGATGCTGTGTGGTACTTAATCAACCCACGGACAGGAACCGTGAGAACAGGGAATACCAAGACTGAGTTGGGTATTTGGTGGAACGACTGCCATCGAGCATATAAGGTTGGTGGTAAATGGGTATACATCGTCCGTCAGTCCGGCGGGCATACCAGCTACCTTTACCACGACCGCCAGCAGGCTTTTGATGATGGACTTGGCTTCGCCATCCAGCTCTCTGAATCTGGTGGTGAGCGCTGCGATATGAAGGCGTGTACTTACAACAAATATGGTTTTTGCAGCAAGAACCCGCCCGTGAAAGAGGATGCCGAATGCCATGAAATATCTCCAATATGAAAACAAGAAGGCCACCCATGGCGGGTGTCCTTCTTGTTGTTAAGTACGATTAAATGATGAATTTTCCAAAAGATTCTGGGCAAGCATATGCTTAATAGACTCAGGGAACACTTTCGTTCCATCCTGAAATGTCACAGTATCATATTTACTTACTGCCGCGTCTTTGGAAAGAATAAAATCGACAAATTCTGCGTCGCGGCTGTTTTCAATAGCCTTATCCTTGACACGCAGAGTCCTCGGAACATAGCGGTCTTTAACGAGATTCCCATTTTTATCAGCAAACGCCTCTAAGCCAATGGTAAAATCGAGATTGGTTACGCCAATTTTGTATGTCAGTGTTAATGTCTGAAAGTCTTTTACAACGCATACAAGACTATTGGTAAGGGAGGGAAGCATAAGTAGGCAGAGTAATTTGTTTTTTGCACTGGTGAAAGAGTGCTGACTGTCAAAATAAAACTGTGCCGTTGTCAATTTAGAAGACCTTGCCATGTTATAAAAAGACTGTGCGTTCAAAATAGAGTTGACACCAGTTAAGTGCATGAATCGGTCTGTCTTAAAAACGACTTCAAAAAACTCGTTACCAAACACATATAAGAACATCTTGCCAGCAAGTCCGTTACTATATACATTAGAGGCCGTAATAATCTGGTTTCTTACAAGCGCTTTTTTGTTCGCTTTGTTTGCCATAAACCTTCTCCATTCGACATATACGTCTAAAAAATAGGGAGGAGTGGGTTTCACTCCTCCCTTACTTTTTGGTTGAGAGTTTTCTGCTGGTTGTCAGCCGTGACATTCCTCAGCGGAACATCTATTGGCGCAAGTAATTTAAGTCCCTTGCGTGGACTACAACCGTTGCTGCTCGTTGCCAGCCACGACATCCAGTTAAGATGCCAACAGTTATGGGTGTTTACCCTGTCCCATATCCAGCACAACTTTTTGCAGTGCTCTCACACTGAGAAGCATTACTACTTCCACACATAGTATATGCTTTTTTTCTGAAAATGTCAATCACTTTTCAAACTGTTTCAAAACTTAATTAAATCTGTTATCGCAATGAATTGCTACCCAAACAATAAAGTCTGTAATAGCCTACATCAGCCTGTTGCTCGGATATTCAACCTTTTGTGTGTTCCTTGTGCATAGCATGAAAGAATATACCATTCGCATTGGCGATTCTCAGGTACACACGCGAGGCCGATTCCTGTTTCTCAGACCGTGCCTCTCACCGTGAGGTTCGAGGGCTTACCAGTCTCCACAGGCGTAACTTTCGGCTCATCCTGCCGTAGTAGGGTTTACCGGTTACGCTGCGGTGCAGGTATCCTTTGCCTTTCTTAAAATATTGATTGCCGCGTTGATGTCGCGGTCGTGGTGTGCGCCGCACTGGGGACAAGTCCAATTCCGAACCTTTTCATCCTTCACAGCGGAGTTCTTGTAGCCACAGGAGCTGCAGGTCTGGCTGCTGGGATAGAACCGGTCGATTTGGATGAATGTGCGTCCCGCCCACAGTGCCTTGTATTCCAGCATCTGGAAGAACTCGGACCAAGAAACATCAGCGACAGCCTTTGCTTTCTTGTGGTTCTTGACCATGCCCTTAATGTTGAGGTCTTCCACTGCGATGACTTGGTTCTCGTCAACGAGCTTCCGACTCAGCTTATGGGCATAGTCTCGACGCTGATTTACAACACGTTCGTGGATGGTTGCTATCTTGCGCCGCTGCTTCTCATAGTTGGAAGAACCCTTCCGCATACGGGATAGCTTGCGCTGTTCACGGGCCAGCCTCTTCTCGCTATGGATTAAGCAGTGAGGGTTCTCATAGGTGTTGCCATCACTGTCAGCGGCAAATACATGAAGCCCAACGTCAATGCCGACCTCCGTGTTCAGCACCGGCAGCGGTTCAACCTCCTCTTTACAGAGAACGGACGCCCAATACTTACCGGTGGCACTGCGGGACACTGTGATATTTACCGGAGCTCCGGTAACGGCACGTTTATCCTTACCGCGCTTTACCTTCCCAATGGAGGGAATCTGGACAAACTTCTCGGTCACAATGACCGAGCCATCTGTAGTGAAGCTCTGCTTGGGATTCTTCCGTCCCTTGAATCTCGGATATCCCACCTTGCCTTTGCCTTTTTTGCAGCGACGGAAGAACCCGTCGTAGGCGTCGCAGAGGTGCTGTATCGTATAATTCAAGGCGTGCCGGTTACAGCTACCCAGCCAAGGAAGATAGGCCTTCATCTCCGTCAGGAGCTTCTTCATACCGTAGTACGAGAGACTCTCACCACGGCGCTGGTAGGCCTTGGACTTCCGCTCAAGAAAATGGTTCCACACGAACCGGCAGCACCGAAAGGTGTTCTCTATCTCCGCTGCCTGAGCTTCTGTGGGTTTGATGCACAGCTTGTAAGCCCTGTAGATTTCCAACGCTTACACTCCTTTCTGTAAAGCTATTCATTCTCCTTGCATAGACCCCACACAAAACTTTGGATAGTCTGTTGCTCCCCAATACTCCTGAGTAATCCTAACCCAGTCGTCATACTTGCCCGTAATCTGCGGTGCCGCCGTGAACGTGCTGCCTTCTGCGTGAAGTCCGGCAACACCGGAGCGAATGAGCATGAAGTCATACAGTGCCATAGTGATGGCAAACGCCTCATGCGCCCTATTACCGCCCGTGACCGCATATTCCTGCAGCGTAGTGTCACGTGTGCATGGCTTCTCGATGAGCGCCGTGGGAATTTCACCGTTCTCACGCTCCAGAAACACCGGAATCTTTACGCCGGCATTTCCCATCCCAACGGGATATGCGTGGAAGATGTCGCCGCAAAAGTCCGCCGTGATGATATTGAACGGCGCCTTCTCCAGCTCCACAGCGTTGAGGTAAATACGCGCCACGGGCATCATCTCCAACAGCAAAGCATACGGCTCAGAGATACCTTGCTTCTTATCCCTCCTCGCAGCAAAGAAACCACGGACAGGCTGCGACACAACCATCTCCCGCGTACAGAAGACGCCGTTCGCGGCCATGGATGAGCCTGTAGGCGCATCGCTGACCGTGAAGCGGCCTACGAGAGCCTTGGAAGGCATCTCGTAGAGCTCAAACCTCACGTCACCGTCCTGCGTCATGGACGGAAGCATCCTGACGGTCACACCGCACCGCCGCTTTCATTGACATCAGAAGCCTCCATAGAAGGCTCCACGGCGCTCTCTACGTCGTTTCCGCCGCTACCAGTGTCGTTACCCTCGGAAGCACCGACGTTCGCACCAGCGTCGCCTCCGGCTTCGCCAGTGGCAGCATTGCTGTCACCCTCGGAACCGGCTTCGCCGGCGGGCTTATCGTTATCACCGATGTTGGCATCATCACCCTCGCCGTGGGCGGCAGGGTCAGCGTCGTCCGTGGGAGTGCTGGAGTCTATGGGGTTGGTGCCATCGGCAGGAACGTCCTCGCCGCCAAACTCCGCAGTAACCAGCGCCGTTGCGATAGTCACGATTTGCACGGGAACAACGCCGTCCCGCTTTCCGGTCTTACATTCCGCAATAGCGGAATCCAACGACCGCATAAGGTTCTCATAGAACCGCTTTGTCAGCTTGACGCGGTCAGTGCCAGCCGGCAGATTTGAGAAACAGGCCGTGATACAAAAAGGCGTCGCCTGCGGTCCACCTTTCTTTGCCTGCGGGTCAGGTGCAGGGTTGAACAGTACGGTGATAGAGTGTTGATTCTCGTTCATTATTCTTTTGTCCTTTCACATTGAAGTTGCTATATGTTAATGGCTTTGCTTAACGTATTGATATTGAAACCCGACTGTAAAGTGTGCAATCATTGCACACTTTTTCAGTTCACAGCAAATCAGACCATCGGACGGAACAGGGTTCCATCTTGACCTTCTTGGGCTTCTTGGGTGCCAGAACGACCGGTGCCGGTTCTGCCTTTGTCACAGGCTCAACAGCCTTTGTAGGCGGCAGGATGCGGGTGCGCGGTGTGGCAGGTCCAGTCTGGACGTGCGCCTTGACAGGTGAGTCGTAGGTGATAACAGCGGTGGGAAGCTGTTCCGGCTTGGGATTGGGAACCAGCTTGGGTGCGTTCCGCAGTGCAGCCTGCACAGCAGCGGCGGCACTGGCACGTTTCTCACGTCTCTCGGCAGCCCAGACCTTTCTGCGCTCCTCATACTCAGCCTGACGCTTCTTTTCTTCCTCAAGTTTGGCAAGGCGTTCCGCCTCACGTTTCAGCTTGAGCTCTGCGGCCTTGCGAGCCTGTTCCTCTTTCCAGAGGCGTTCACGCTCTCTGGCCTCGGCCTGACGCTTCCGGAGTTCTTCTGCGCGTTTCTGACGTTCCTCAGCCCAGCGCTTCCGTTCCTCTCGCGCAGCTTCCTCAGCACGAGCTTCGATTTCCAGTTGTGCCTCAGAGGTCTCACGCTGTTCACGAGCTTTTTTTCGCTCTCGCTGTTTCTTTGATTTCTCCTTGGCAGCTCTGCGAGCCTCCTCTTGTTTCTCCCAGATGGTCTTTTCATCTTCCTGCGTTTCCTCAGGGGAGGTAGGAGTCACATCAGAGTCGTCAATACCCTCATCCGCACGGAACTGTGCAATGGCGGCGTAGCTGCGGCGCATATCCATCAGCATACGCTCCATATTGGTGTATTGAACATAGAAGATAGGGACATCATAAGACCTTGCCGCAGCCATCATTGAAGCCCAGAGGGGATGCCCGATATGCTTATAGGCAATGAAACAGGCAATCACCTTGTCAAACTGAGTTGCCTTTTCGGGCGAATGGTCTCCATCCACATATACCCAGTTGGGATAAATGGCCTTGACCTTATTCACCATGTTGGGATGTCCGCCAACGAACACGATGCGAGACTCAGGCAGGGAGGGGAGTACCGTCGGCAGGGCGGCTTCGCCCTCCTCATATGTCTCCTGCTCCGCTTCGCCCTGTTCATCGCAGCTCTCCAGCAGAGCCCTCAGCTCGTCGTTATCTTTCTGCAGCCGCCAAAGCTCACCCTCGTAGGACTTCTTCTGGCGGTGCCAGTCTGTACGCTCTTTTGCCAGCGTGGACTGTGCCTTTTCCGCCTCAGACCTGTAATTCTCGACCTGTGCTGTGAGTTTTTCGATTTCGGCCACAAACTCTTCGTTGAGCTTGAGCAGGTCGCCGTTCATTTCCTGCAGCTCGGCATCCGTTTCCGGTACTTCCTGTTCAGAGACTTCTTCGGACAGCTCAATGGCGGCGTCTTCCGCTATACGCTGTTCCTCAGCAGCCTTGTCCAGCTTGGCCTGTTCCATGGCCTTTTCAACGACGGCGTGGAACTGGCGTGCGCTGTATGGCATCCGGAGCAGCTTCTCGGTAGAGGCTTTCAGGGCTTCAAAGTCAATATTTACTTTTGAAACGTCGAAGTCCATGTTTTTCACCTCATGTTTTTGAGTGGTATACACAGCCCTGTTATTTCAGGGCCTTATACACCTGTGGCAACTGAGAAAACGGTGCTACTGCAGGTATACAACCCTGCTATTTCGGGGCCTTATACACCCAGCACAGGCATATTCAGTTCCCGAAAGTGCTGGTGTCAACTCTCACTTGACAAACCAGCTAACAGAGTATTCCTGCTTCCACGACAACCATGCATCTCCACAGGCGTAAATTCCGGTCATACCGTCCGTACTCAATATTTTCTGCTCTCGCTTGATTTCAACTTAGTTCAGCAAGGACAAAATCAGGGAAACACTTCGGAATCTTGAAAGTGCGTCCTGTCTCGTTTCCTGCCCCATCCATCTCTTTGGCATAGTGACAGCGGCGACTTGTAGGCAGCAGCGGGTCCAGTTCAAATTGCCGAACCACGGCATCGCCACGGGAGAGCAGGGAAGGGGTAACGAGCCTTCCGACGAGGTAGTGCTGGATGACGGAGATGCAGGCTTCGGGGTGCTGGGCGTTTGCCCTCTGTACCTGAGCGTTTGGAGTATCCCGATAATCGCTTCCATCGTAAGGAGCCATTCCCATGAACGTTATGTAGTACCAACGCACCTTTTCACAGTCGAAGACGATAGCTGACCTTGCTGCTCTCGCAATCCGGTCTGTATTCTGCCTTTTGGCATAGCCGGCGCTGTATGTAAAGACACGCCAGCGATTGTTGCTCAAATTCTCCATTTAATTACCCACCAAGTCATGCGGTCGTAGAAGGAATGAATTAGGTATAGGTATACTGCCTGTCCTGAGGTATACAACCCTGTTATTTCGGGGGTTTATATACCAATCGAACCGCCATTCAGATAATCCGTAAGGTATATAACCCTGATATTTCTGGGCTCTATACGCCTGTCTCCTCAAGCGACAGATTATATGGTATACACCCCTGTCATTTCAGGGCCTCATACACCCAACACAGGCATATTCAGTTCCCTAAGGTGCTGGCATCATCTCTCACATGAAACCCAGCTAACAGAGCATTCCTGCTTCTACGATGACCATGCATCTCCACAGGCGTAAATTCCGGTTATACCATCCGTACTTGCATTTTTTAGAGCGCCAGCCGCATTTGGACATCACCTACACGACGCCGTGCAAGCTCGGCATACTCTTCGTTCAGCTCAATACCGATGAACTCGCGTCCATAGCGATGAGCCACAATGCCCGTCGTCCCGCTTCCTGCGAAGGGGTCGAGGACAATATCACCAGCCTTTGTTCCTGCAAGGATACAAGGCTCAATGAGCTTCTCAGGGAAAGTCGCAAAGTGCGCCTCCCGCGTTCCCTGTGTTGCAACGCTCCAGACATCACGGCGGTTTCTTTTACCGGTCCTGTTCTCGACGTTCCCGTGTGTCTCACGTTCCGCCACAGCGCTGTTATCAAAACTGCGATTGTTGGTATAGGCGCCGCCCCCACGGAATGACTTGGCATTGCCTCTGCGCCGTCTTGTATTGGGGCGAAGTGTACCTTCGCTTCCCGCTACCTCAGCGTTATTGTAGCCAACGGCATCTTCCATAACGGCCTCATAGTCGTAGTAGTAAGTCCGTGACTTACTGAGGAGGAATATATACTCGTGGCTGCGGGTAGGGCGGTCTTTCACGCTTTCCGGCAGTGCATTGAGTTTCTGCCACAGGATATCGCTTCTCAGATACCAACCATCGGCTCTCAGCGCGAAGGCGAGCATCCAAGGGATACCCAGCAAGTCCTTAGGCTTGGCGTCCTCACTGGTAACGGTCTTTTTCAGGCGCCCCATGACCGACCCCGTGTTGGTACTCTGCTTCGTGTTTTTCCCGCCGGCGTCCGAATGACGCCCGTCCGCATTGCGTCCTTTGCCGCTTCCTGCGTAGCTGTCGGCGATATTGACCCACAGCGTGCCATCCGGCTTCAGGACTCGCTTCACTTCGTGGAAGACCTCCACCAGCTTCGCAATGAACTCCTCCGGCGTATCTTCCAGCCCGATTTGCCCATCCACTCCGTAGTCACGGAGCTGGAAATAGGGAGGAGAGGTGACACAGCACTGTACGCTCTCGCTATCCAGTTGTCTCAGGACTTCAAGGGCATCGCCGCTGTATATCACAAATGACACCTCCAGTTTGCGTTCTTCACGTTCGCTCAGGCCACGCAACATAAGGTATACAACCCTGTTATTTTGGGGTTTTATACACACCGTGCGAGGGGGTGTAAGGACAACTCTATATGGTATACATCCCTGTTATTTCAGGGTATTATACGCCCCTTGCAATCCGCAGGGCGTATGCCAGTGTAAGTATAAAACCCTGTTATTTCGGGGGGCTTATACACCTGTGCCGCCTATCAGCCACTCGTCCCGTAGGAGTATACAACCCTGCTATTTCGGGGTCTTATACACCCGACACAGGCATATTCAGTTCCCTAAAGTGCTGGCATCATCTCTCACATGATTAACCAGCCAACAGAGTATTCCTGCTTCACCGACGACCATGCATCTCCACAGGCGTTAATTCCGGTTATACCGTCCGTACGCATTGAAATTTTTCTGAGAGGGCTATTTAAGATTTTTAGGTCTTAAATAGCCCTCGTATTGTAGAGCCGGTATCGGGCTCTCCGGCATCTTCTATGCCGGTGCCACCTCCGGCGGGCTACCAGCTTCGGGGCAAGGTCGAGCCCCCTCGCTCCCGTGTCTGAAATTGTTACTGCATTTCCGCCCCACACTTGGGGCAGAAATCATGGGGTTCATTGTGGTCGAGATACGACTCCTTCCCACAGTGGGTACAACGAGCTTCGTAGTCGTTGATGAACTCCCAGTGCCCCACAGGGGGCATATATGAGGGACGCTCCGTGCGCTCATTCTCAGAGGTCGGCTCGGTCGCCACAGGCGTGGGCTTGCCGACTACAATGAGGCTGCGGCTTGCACCCTTGAGATGGGTGATACGTCCTTCAGCTTCCAGACGCTTGAGGTGCGACGCCACCGTAGAGGGGGAGTTCAGACCAACGCCTGCAGCAATATCACGGATAGAAGGTGAAATGCTGTTCTGCTGGATGAACTCGCAGATGAAGTTGTAGACCTTCTCACGAGTCGGAATATTCTTTTCGCTGGTAGCGGTCTCAACGCTCTTGGTGGTGTTCATATTTGCCATGTGTAATCCCTCCTTGGGAACAATGTATTTACCTCTTTTTGTCTGGCGTTAAATCAGAATGTATTAAATAATCTGAGGGTTGTTTAAGCGCTCCTCCGGCGCTGTTCACGCTCACGCTCCATCAGGTCTACCTTGACCGTTGCACGGAGCTGAATAACGAGTGTCTTGGGGTCATAGGTGGTCAATTCCGCGAACCAAAGGGAATTGAAGAAGTCTTCAGCGTCCTGTTTCTTCTTCAGTGCCGAGATATAGCTATTATCCAAGGGGTCGCGTTTGACCATCAGCCTCAGGGCTGCCATGTAGTCGGCTGCGGCCTGTTTTACAATGGCATTTGCCAGCTCCACGAAAACATCATCAATGACGCAGTAGCTCCAAGGCGATTTGTCGTAGTTGCGAGGTTTGGAATCGTAGGGATACGGCTCAAAGGGCCTCATGCCTCATCACCACCTTCCGGCGTATCGCGTTCGTCGGGAGGTCCGTCCTCAGGCGGGGCGTTGTCGTAGGGCTCAGGCGGCTCACCGTAAGACTCTGCGTAGGCCGGCCCCAGCACCACCAACTCCGTATTGTCCACGAAGACGCAGTGCTCGATGCCGAGGGAGTTCAGCAGTGCGGATACATCCTGCAGCAAGCTGTAGTGTGCGCCGGCGTTCCGGCAGGCATCAGCCTTACCTTGCCACGTGGGGGTGTAGTGCCGCACCAGCTCGCGTACAAGCACGGTCTTGTCCTCCGAGACGACCACGCCGCCGCTGTCGTCAATGGCGATGACGTGAACCAAGTTTGTGTTTGTGTTCATGCGATTTACTCTCCTTTCTTACTGGAGTATTTAAGATTTGATGTGTTTTCCCACAAAACTTAATTTTCAGGCAGGGATAAAAACCATGCCAACATTCTTTGCGAGAAGCGCACACCTCTTTGTTAAAACCCTTGCTCCTTTCGTAGAATTGTAATAATTTGGTGTACCATTATTCCGTCCTGATGACCCCTTAAATACTCCAACAATCCCATCAAAATCCATCATCGCCCCCGGCATGATACGAGCCATGTCCTTGTACTGGGGTGAGTGAGGCCTTACGGTGAGCTGCGATACCGCAGCGTCGCCGTAAGCCTCGCGGAACTCCTCAAGACTATCGGACTTTTGCTCAATGGCCTTATGCCGGTTTGCTGCAACGACCTTGCCGTCCAGAAGGTACTTCCGGTCAACCATTTGGCGGATACAAGCCTGCCGGTCGTGCCGGCGGAGCTGCTTCAACTCAAAGGGTTCGACAGGTGCAGAGACCTTCGTATCTGCATCCAAAATGGAACAGGCGATACAGTAGGCATCCGTATAGTGTTCCTTCGGCACATTCTTGGCAATGCGGAAGCCCTTGGTGGACTTACCATCCGTGGCATAGACATCGTAGGGAGTCTCTCTTCCGAGGTATTCCATGAGGTGAGGGATAATCTGGTTCAGCACGCTCAGGGCGTGGTACTTTTTATTCATACCGCCCTTGCGTGTGACCAGTTTTTCCGCCCACGCCTTGTCCTTGTGGACGAGGTCGTGATGCCTCGCACAGAGCCCACACCGGTTTGCCAGCGTCTCGCTCCCACCCTTATGGCGTGGGACGACATGGTGATAATGGTCAATGGGCTTCTTGCAGAACAGGCAATGTCCGTCCTGCTGTGCGTACACCGCATCCTTCACGGAGCCCAGCCCGTACAACGGTCCCTGCTGGTATTCCCATCGACGGATATTGGGATTATCCATCGCCATGAAAGCAAAGCGGTTTAGCTCCACTACCACCTTTGTGATGGGTAGAACCTTTGCAATCTTCGCAATCAAGTTGATGTGGGTCTGCAGCAGATGGTTCGCCGTAGGTGTCAACCAACCCACAGGGCGGCTGCGGTTATTGAACCGCGCCTCCTTATTGCGGATGTAATGACACACAACGGGCTTCTCGTAGCCGGGGAGCAATCTCTCGATGGTGTTGCTTTCCACGGTAGTCCCAGCAGCTATCGCACGACGCTGGCGCTTCCTGCGCCGGTCCTGTGTGCGATGGTTTCTCCGAAACGCAGCACGCTTCTTCATCAAGAGAGGTACTTCCTTGTTGCGGGTCTCCAAATGTGCGGAGAACACGCAGGAGCCGTCCTCCTTGACGACAGCAACGCCAATATTCGTCCTGCCGGGGTCAATGCCAAAAATCAGGTCTTGGGTGATGTCAGGGGTATCATAGTTCAACTGGATGGTAAACGGGGTGGTACAAACAACTCGTGCTTTCTTTTCCTTCAGGAGAAGGCGCACATAGCAATATCGAGTTGTCGGCATCAAAGGTTTACCGTCTTTGTTTTGCACATAGACCATTGTCATGTGCGCTCATCTCCTTTCAGTAGTGTCTCGCCTCCAGAGGAGGCGGTAGTGTCTCCCTTACCTCGGCGTATGCTTGGCAGAGCTGCGAGCTGGGAAAACCCGCAGGTGCGTCCGTTCCCTCTACCTGAGGTGCTTACATACGTCGGTGTGGCTGTGGCTATAAGACTTTTTGTGGGTTCTCCACATCAAATCTAAAATAGCCCAATGGCACATTGAACTTATGGTTACGGAACATATCACAACGGAGGGTGTTGCAGTCTTTTTTTGGCAAAAGAAATGGTCCAAATCTCATCACGGCAAAAGCACCCGCGCCCTATAGTTCTATACTACCACAGTTTGATATTTTGTCAAGTCAACACACGAACAAAAATCGAACAAATTTCCGCACGACGAGTGTTTTTGTTCGAGAATACCTTGCTTTTTGCCGATGCCTCAAATTTTGCGCAGCTTGACAAAATAATATGTCGATGTTATAGCAAAGCCGTCAAAGGTATTTCGTCCCATCCTGCACAAAAAACCTGTCCACATGACCAATGAGTGCCGGCTTGGAAGAGCGCGTTCCATTCCCTACATAGACCACATATGCCTTCTCCCCGGCGCGGGCATCCTCCAATGTGCTGGGGCTGCCATAGACAGCATAGGGGATAGCATCAGCCCCATCCGTCCGCAGCGTAATGCGGAAACGGTCGTTTTCCAGCTCCTCCACTTCCGTGACAGTGAGCTTATCCACCTTGACACGCCCTCTCATAATCTCATGAAGCCTTGCGCCAGTTTTTACGATAGCACCAACGCAGAAAGGTGCAATGAAGGCGATGACAAGACCAACAGATACAACTCCGATGGTCTCCATGTGCATGGAGTCAAAAAGCTCCTTGCCTTTGCTGTACCAGTACAGCAGGGAGAGACCGAGGATGCAGCCGAGAAGGGCTGCGATACTCAGTCCAAAGTGTAAGGGGAGCTTTTCGCGCTGTGCGAGGTATTTGCGGGTGATTTCGATTTTCTTCTCTTCCATGTTTTCTATCTCTCCTCAAAGATGTGGACGTGTGTTGTGGGGATGGTTGTGCTTGGGAATTTAACTTGCCGGCAATTTGCTATGAACGGCTCTCGAAGCGCTCGTAGTGCTGTTTTGAGGGCGTATGCGGGCATTTTGCAGGGAAGTATGTTCGGCGTTTAATTTGCCGGTAACTTGCTTGAGACGGCATCCTGCGTCCAACACATGGCGCTTGCAGTGCGCTTTTTCTGTCTATCTTTTCAGGTGGGGCATCGTAGAGCTGTGCTTCGCCGCAGGCCGCCCCTCCGCCGCAAGCCCACTCCGTAAGGGGTGGGAGGAGTCAAATCAATCATCATCTCCGTTGCCCCAAAAGGCGTTCGCATACAACGTGATGCAGCGACAATACGGTTCTCCGGATGCTGTATACGCCATGAACTCGCCATGTGGCGCATCGGTAGAGAGCACCCATACCGGCTCTTTGGAGTCGCCCTTAAAACGTGGCCGATACTCAACGGTGATTTTAGGATAGAGTTCTACTGCGAGTTTCCACATCGGACATGATTTGCCCAACGAACATGATAAAGGTTCCATAGGACAGGCCGGAGCGCCCTCTGATGTGGGGATGAACCCAAGTGGTGTAAACAGATACTCCTTGATAACATCGGCCCCACATTCGTCAGCCTCGCTTTTTTGTGGAAGGTCTTTTTGGACTGAGGCATATCCGAATGCCTCAAAATCTCCGCAGAAGGTTGGCGTGTAAGCAAGAACAATTACGCGGTCTTTTCTCATTCTCTCCTTCATGTACCGCAGTCTTTTCCTGTCCTCCAAACTTTTACCATCAAGTCTGTCGGCCCAATACAAAGGTGGAACGGGGTTGTACTCATTCGTCGTAAACGACAACACTGATGAACACGGCCTTATATTCTTGCTGGTGCTGTAAATAGATTCTGCGTTGAATACCGCACCTTTTCCAACGCGCCGTCCCTCAGCATTGAACACTTCGAACATCTCATGCTCAACATTGCATCTAAGCCAAGGGTCATCACGGAAATTCTCGAAGTCGCGCTTTGGCGAAAAGATAACGAAGCGTCCTTCTGAACTTGCAACCGCTCTGGCGTTTTGCCTTTGAGCTTTCTCTTCTTCTGACAACGGGATGGGTCTCGTATCTGGATTGACGAAGGTGTTTTCGCACAGGTTGAAGTCACACGCACTGCCGACGTACAGCCGACTAAACACGCCCCAGCACAATGCGACACATCCTCCATCTATCATGCGCTCACGCTCTCGACCTGATTTTTCCTTTTCAAAGAAAACGAAGTTTCTAAACAGAAGCGAACCCTTTGCCCGCCTTGCGCCTCCAGCTACAATGTCACCAGCATCGGTATCAGAACTGTAAACGTAAACGATATTATCTCTATTGGCGCGGTCACTTACATCTCCCTCAATATCGAGCAGTTCTTTTGGCGGGCATTTCGAAAGCATTGATGCCCACCTGCTACGGAGTTCAGATAATTTATTTGCCTGCTCTTCTTTTTCCATATGAGATTCTCCTTGTTGAAAAGATTTGCTTTGGGTAAAGGAAGCGTGTGGCTTGGGCTGTCGTGCAGGGGTGCTGGCTGAAGGAGCAGGTATCTCAGGTAGAGGACGAGGCTCCGCTGCGAAGCGATGCCTGCCACTCCTACCTGAAATCCGTCTCAGGGCCCGCAGGCGCGTCCTGAAGGCTGTCGGCCATGATGGGACATACCCCACACATCTCAAGCCCCGTGAGCAAGCTCACAGGAGGCACGGATGAAGGGGGAATCGCATCCCGTTGCAAGTCAGAAACCGTATATAGCAGTAAACTTCAACGCTGGCATCCAACCCACAGCAGAAGAAAAGACTACTTACAGGTGCCAGCCATTTTCTCCGTGACCTGCAGCCTCCTTAGCTTCGTCCCACTGCTGGCGGGTATAGACAGCAAAGCACAGGTCAGCATCCACGGGGACATGGACTTCGACAGTCTCAACACGAACGCCGTCGTCATCAGGAATTTCTTTGACGTACTCTTCGGGGGTAAACACGATGAATAACACATCGCCCTTCTTCTTGAACAAGTCGGGCAGGAACAACTCACGCTCATCGCAAATGTCATTCAGCATAGAGAGGAAACCGGCAGACCGCTTTTCAGAGACGGGGAAGAGGGGACTGTTGGTGTCCTCAGTATCAAAGACCTTAATGTGTGTACCATCATCTTCGTCTCTCAAGACAATTTGCTTATTCCCATTGCTGTCCTTTTCGATACACAGCGTGCAGGGAATGGCGATGGAATCCATAGCATCGGCGGGGTCGAACGGATTGTACTCGTTTTCGGCGCCGTCTTCCTCCTCATCATCGTAGTCGTCGCCGATAACCTCATCCAGCAGAAAACCCAGCATCGCCTCAAGGTCATAGAAAGTTCCGTCGTCATCTTCACAGATGGTCTCGCTCATGGGGATGCCGCCTATATTTTCGTAGTCGAAGATGCGACGTGCCTCCAAATCCTCGGAGTCGGCCATGTAGACCACATGATAGAAGTCGTCGTCCATGGTGTCAGGCTTCTCTGCTTCCTGCAGCAGCACACCGACGGGGACACAGAGCCAACGGTAAAGACGGTCGAGACCGTAGATGACCAGCGCCTCATCCACCTCATAGGTGATGGAGTCCTTGTCCTCTTTGAAGACATGACCGGAGACGATGCGGTAGGGAACATAGTTGCCACCGTCCAGAGACATGAACGGTTCCATGGACTCCCTTGAGATGATGTTGTCAGCGACATCCATGATGGAGAAGAACTGGCGCTGTCTATCCTGTGCTTTCTGCGGCAGCTCGAACTTCAGCACGTTGCCGGTCTGCTTCTTCTGCCGGGGCTCATGGACTTCGGGCAGATGAAACGCTACACGGCGTTCACAGGTATCCTTACCGATATCTTCCAGCCACAGGTAAACCTGTGTCATGAACGCACTGTTATAGGCCAAAGGCCTCGCGCAGAGCGTATTGATGATTTTATCGTCACCGGTCACATCCGGCATTGTAACGTGCTTGATTTCGGAATTGTTCAGTCCTTTTCTCGTCATGTTTATCACCTTGATATTCCTCTCTGGTAATCTATCGCCGACTATCTCGGCATTCACCCTCAATGCGAGCTCATAGGCTCACAAATATAGCTTCAAAAATGCATCGTAGCGGAAGATGATTTGCGTATCATCTTGCCAACATACACGTCCTTCAATTTCCAAGAACTCGTCTCCATTGTCCGGCGTAAAGAACGCTGGACAAATATCACGCATGGCAATAGCCTCACGTAGATAGTTTGAGATGTCCTTGGCTTCCTTGTCCGTCATCGTGTTGATGATGACGATGCGATTGGTTGCTTTTTCGCGGAGGCAGTAGAGCTTGCGGCCACTCACATTCTGCTCTTCTATGTAGCAATGGGGATTTGCGAATATGAACTGTTCGTCCACGGCTCTGCCACCTCCGTTCTATGACTTATTTTAACGTCTTTCCACCCTTACTCGGCGTCAGCGTTCTCCTTGGCTGACTTGGCCTTGTTCTGCCGACGGGGAGCGCGTGTCTCAGCCTTGGGCGCTTCTTCCGCAGGCTCGGCATCCGCAGGCGTATCAGCGTCAGCGGGATGTGCGACGTCACCTTCGGCTGCATCCGCTTCGCAGACTTCGCCGGACTCAGGTGCAGGTGCAGGCTCCTCGCTCACGGACGTCTCTGCCTCCGGCTCCGGCGCTGCATTCTGCTCGGCGGAATCCACAGGTGCGTCGTCTTCGTCCTTGCCGGTATCGGGGTCGGGGTCCCAGCGGTCGGCCACCACGGTCACGTCGATTTTGGGAGCGACAGCAGACAGCAGCAGCTTTCCGGCGAGGCAGGCGGCGCCAGCCACCAGTGCGATTTTGAAAATTTTCTTCATAGGGGTATCCTCCTGTTAAAATTATTGAGAATCGGCGATGCCGAGTTCTTACTGTCTCAGATTTGCGAGCTGTTCCATGTCCTCATAGGCTCGCGGGATTTTGACGGAGCTGATGATTTCACTGAAGACCATCTTCTCATCGAAGCTGACGACAGCTCTTCGGATATCACCTTCGATGATGAGATAACGTCTGGTCATCCTTGTACTTGTGAGCTTGCGGACTTCGTAGATGTTGTACTCCTCAGAACGACCGGCAGCCGTATACTCAGCCTGTACCACGCGGTCAAAGCAGATGCGACCATCACGCTCCTTCAGTTCGCTCCAGCGGAGCAGCCGGCTGTATCCAACTTTCACGCTGGTGACAATAGGGAATCCCACAAACGAAATGCATAGCAGCCACACCACAAATGTTGGGACTGTGATATGTAGGTCAGTCATGGCGCCCAGCGCCACAGCAATACACATCAGGACGAAGCCGATGAGGAATATGTACTGCAGGACTGTGAAAGGGAAGGCCCAGTGATTATCAAAGACCTTGCGGTCAAAATCATAGTCTCTCATGTCACACCATCCTTTGGCTGGATACCGAACTCTTCTTTCAGGATGCGGTCCAGCTCCTTGGTTCCGACGGCTGACATATACTGATGCGGCGTACGCACGGTAGAGACCTTGATAGCGCTCTCGTTGATGCGCCGAAGCAAACGTCCATAGAGGTCGTCGGCCTGATGCTCAAAAACTCGGACTTCACTCTTGCCGAGCCACTTCTGCCATTTGCCACATTCGGCGCAGTACAGGCCGGTCTGTGTACCATTTGCTTTCGTGAAGAATTTTGTGCTGCCGCACTTGCAAACCATATCCATATTGAGAAGCCCTCACTTTCTGAATTGAGATTTGTTTTCCACGCGATGTGGAGACAGGGATTGTCGAAGAATGTCGTGAGTTGATGGAGAATTGCACCTCAGTTTCATACGCCTTAATTTGCTACCAGCGTTGCAGTCCAAGCGTTGCAGCCATTGCTCATCAGCAGAGATGCTCACCATCGACATCGTCTTCGTTCCGGCTCGCACATCCGAGATGGAGTATTGCGTTTTTTCCCAGCGCAGAAAGGCAGAGAACCGAAGCCACTGTGGAGAATCGAACCACCAGAGCCACGGCCACGCAGGATGCATCAGGTTTCCAAACCGACCATCCAGCCGCGAGCCTGTCCTCATCCCGTGCCTGAAGACATCACTTAGTAGGAGGGACGATAGACCGCGTAGCCTTTCCACCCTCTACACAAGCTGTAGAGGAGAGACGGTACAGCGCCAAGTCTCCGTGTGTATATTCCCGTGCAATAGTCCCATCTTTCAGTAACAGTACAGACCCAGACATAACGCCGTCTCCATATGCCTTTCCAATACGCATCAGTTCAGTTGCGTCTTCGAAAGTTTCCTCGCTCTTTGTCACCAGAATGAGATGAGACTTGGAACATTCGGGACTGAACATCGTGAACCTCAGAAAGTCTCCGTTTCCGATGTTCACCTTTCCACGACAGTAGATGAAGTTCCATGACTCGTTCACGTCAGCGGGATTGACAATGCTGATATCTGCGCCTCCCTCTGCGTGCGCCAGATAGTACGGATGTGATGGATTACGCTTCCGCATCGACTCAGGAATGATTTCCTCGACAGAATACTTCCTGCACAGAGCCGCGATGAATTCAGCATTCACAGATTTCTGCTGTTGTTCATTCAGCAACTCACGTACTTTGGTCGTTCTCTCTACATAAGCCCAGTAGTCGATGTCCTCACTCAGCTTTTTGATGTAAGGTTCCCAGTCCAGTCTTGGACTTACTCGGCTCATCCGGAGAAAACGAGAGAGCGCGGTCGGTTCAATACCAAGGGTTTTGGTAATGGCAAGGCGACTCTGGACAATGGGTATGGGATGTTCCTGAACCTCTTGGAATATATCTTGCTCGACCTTTTCAACAAAGCCGGCGTTCCTCTTCTTTGGCCGATTTCCCACCGCTTCTGGATTTTCGGCATCAAGACCGATGGTGCTTCTGGACATACTTTCTCGTTCATTTTAGCGTGTGTCGCTATTCTCTGTACTGTCAGTTTTGTCTACGAGTCCGGCGATTTTTTCAAGGAGGCGATTAGATTTGTGTGAGTCAACAAATGATACACGTAAGTCAGAAAACGTGCAGTGGGGCGAGCGCATGGCGACCTATGTAGGTCTTATGAGGTGGAACGGCTACTCTGTTCAGGAGATTGCCGAAAATCTCAACATCTCTCGCCAGCAGGTGTATCTGCACCTGCAGAAAATTCCCTTTCCCAACGAGAAGGCAAGGCGGTATCCCCGTCCTGTTCTGGATGAGGAGCAGGTACGTGCTGTCATCAGTTACTTTGCCACCAACAAAGATTCATCTGTCACCGCTGCTGCGGAGACAACTGGAATTTCCCTGTCCGATGTTACGATGCTCTGCAACAACATTCGTGGCGCTCACTCATGGTATTTCAGCGAAGGATATCCCCTCATTGCGGATTATCTGAACAAGGAGGGAGTCACGCTGGATTATCTGGAGCAGCTTGCAGGCGTGCAGGGCCTTGCTCAGTATTTGTTCTCCACATACCCCTATAAGGAGATGCCCCAGTCCCGTGCAAAGGCAGTTGCGGCGGTTATCGACGTTCCTGTGGAGAAGATGATGGCGGTTGCGTTTGCATCCTGCAACATGGCAAATGGAATGGCTACTCCTGAGGAAATGGCCTTGGTCGTTGGCTCCGTGACTGGTCGTGAAGCGAATACCCGTCTGTTCTATCGCGGACGCCGTATCGCACCCTCGCGGTCTCGTATTGGAGGTGATGCATAATGTCCGACAAAAACTCCGTGTGCAATTATGACGAGCACCTCGACGAAGAACGGCCTTATCCCGCAGCTCTGCAGCAGATGACGACCAAAGGCCTGTTGATGGCTGGAGCTATTGTAGTCATTCTGATTGCGACCCTCATCCTTCAGAAAACGCATTTTACATCCATGATTCCTTTTGCCTGCGCCATTCTCCTGCTGGCCGCATATGTGGTCTACACCGCACTGCACCTGCGGACAGAATGGGAAAACGGCGACATCATCTGCCATGTGGCTACGTGCCGTTCTGTGCGGTCGCGGAATTGGCCGCGTGACAGCAAGGAAGTCATCTTTGTAACTGGGGAGGACGAGGAACAGGAAGCTCATGTGTTCAATCTTCCTGACCGGAAAAACAAAGACCTGTTTCCCGGCTTCAAGTATACCATCTACGTCCGTGCCAAAGATACCACACGACTTCTGGCCTATCAGGAGATTTACGTCCCTGCGGATGCTAAGGATACTGAGGAAGTCAAAGCGGAACTGAACTCTCGTGACAACTGAACAGCCGGCCCCGAAAAGGGCCGGCCTTTTTCTGGCATATAAAAGAGCCCCCGCCGAGAGGCGAGGGCTTTGGGTTTTGCTTAATACAGTGCGTAGGGGTTGTTGTTTTCGGGAGTCTCTGCAGGCTCCTCGGCTTTCAGCACTTCCTCGGCGGGCTCACCGTCAGAGGTGTCGTCTGCATCAGCCTCGGCAACCTCGGCAGCATCCTCGACGGGCTCTGCTGCGGGAGTGCCGATGCCCCAGTTGAGGATGGCTTCATCCTCGTCAGAAAGGGCGATACGCTGCTTTTCGGCGGTGTCACGAATTTTCTTGACCATCTTATCGCGGTAAGCCTTAATAGCGCCCTGAATACGGGTGGTAGCCTGTTCATCAACGACGATTGCGGGCTTCTTGCGGCTTTTTGCGGACACTGTAAAGGCGTTATCCTTCGCGGCAATATCCAGCATAGTGTTGATGTCGGAGACAGCTTTCAGACCGTCCATGACCTGCTGAAGTGCCTGCTGCTGCTTGGAATCACTGATAATAGCGGGCATATTTGTTCTCCTTTCTTTTTTATGTCGCAGGAACTGTGGTGTCAACAGCACCGTCGGCGTTTTCGATGACCTCGCTCATATCGGCGAGGAAGTAGATGTCATTCTCAGCATCATAGTCGATGTGGGCAACGACTGTTCCCAGCTCTTCGCCAGTAACCTTATCGCAGACCTTAATCGTTAGAGTGTCATTTTTATCGCCAGACCCATCAGTCAAATTGGAGTCCTGCCATGCAATGCCATAATTGTCAATGCCATGATAAACGGCATCCAAGCCCTTAATTTCTCCCTGACTCTTGAAGGCGGCAATGCTGTTCGTTTCCATAGACGGAAATGTATCAATGGTATTCGTTGCGAGCCCTTTGTCAGTTGAATAACGGAGCATGACACGGTTGGCAGTGAAATAAAACGCAGCTCCATCCGGCGCAGAACAGAATGGATTCAGGTAGATGGCGTTGGCACCGGCATTACTGTCGCCCATACCCAGCGTGACCTCGTAGCCAGACTGCAGGGTGCAGGTCAGCTTCACATCGTTGCGGTAGTTACCATCTGCGACCCAGCCATTTGAGTCCTCCATACCATCGGGAATAGGTTCGGGATTTTCCAGATTGTACTTCGGGTCGTCAGCGGGATTGTCTCCGTTCTTCTTTCCGCAGCCGGCGATAGTCAGCAGCATCAGCGCAGCCAGCACCAAGACAAGATACTTTTTCATGTTTTTGTCCTCCTCAAAACTTTTACTGCACAGGGTCAGTGTTCTGTACGGTGTTATCTCCGCAGAGGATACGGTCTACGAACTGGCAGATGTTGAGCTGTGCGGCACGTTCGGGAGTGTTGGCTTCCAGTTCCTCCAGCAGCTCCACGGTCGTTACTGTGCCGCTGGTGAGCGTCACATCAGCGCCCGTGACCATTGCTGCATCATACACGGTGGCAGCCTTCTCTGTCATACGGAAGCGTACGATGGTGGGAACCATCTTTGCAACACTGACATGGTTCTTCACATACTGGCTCAGTTCGCCCTGCGGGATAGCACCCAACTTGGCGTATACATCATACAACAGGGTGCCGTCGGAGTTCAAGAGGTCACTGACAACAGCTTTCAGCTTGATGGTCTCATGCCGACGATTATGCTCGTCTTTCTCGCTGATGGTGTACTCGATAGTGGGGTCATCTGCATACAGCTCCTCGCGGAGAGCGGCGTTGTTATCGTCCACAGTGCGGGTGATAGTGATGACCGCCTCACGACCGAACATCAGGAAGCTGGTATCATCTTCCCACAGGTAATCGCGGACATCCTCGCCATCCTCAGCCAGCCAAGGATTTGCAGCAACGGAAGCTCCTGTAGTGCTGTTGACGCTGAACTGGTCGATACGAAGGATTTGACCGGCGCCGATATACTCGGTGGCATACTTCCCGACGACTGTGTTCGCCATTTCAACGTTGCACAACTTGGAGCCGATAGCTACAGCACAGTTGTAGACGTCAGCGGGAATGGTAGCCACGGCCAGATTGTCCTTGGAGAACTGCGTCCCCGGCAGGACATCGTCCGTGACCTGAATGACCTGAACACTGTCGCCGTGTACGTAAGACGTGGTAACAGTCGTACCATCGGAACGCTGAAGCACTGTGGGGTACTGATAGCCGATAGGCGTAGACCGGTTTGCCAAAATGGAATATACACAGAAAGCGATAGCTCCACAGGCGACTACAGCCACGACGGGCAGGACAACCTTCTTCATAAAACGCTTGAACGGGCTTACAGGCACCATACTGGTTCCAGCAGCATCACTGGCGGATACGGTAGGCTTACGCTTTTTCTTCTCCTCACGTTCCCGCTGCTTCTCGGCTTTCAGACGCTCCTCCTCCTGCCGCTTCAGCTCACGCCAGTCAGGGGCGTCAGCCGTACCTGAGGGGGGAGGTGTCGGTTCAGACTTCGGAGGTTCAGGCTTCTTTGCGGGCTCTTTCTTGGGAGGTTCCTTCTTTTCAGGGGGAGCAGGGGGAGGGTCATCTCCTCCATTGGTTGCGGGTACAACGATGGTCGTCTGCTTCTTTGCGCTGCCGACACGTCCGGTCAGCTTACCGTTATCGTCGCACTCATAGAAGCGACTGTTGGCATCATCGAAATATCCGGTGCAGACGTTGCCGGCGCCCAGCTTGAACTGACGTTTGGGCAACTTGGTGATTTGTGCGACTTCCTCTGCAGTGAAAGTCCACGTGTTATCTCGTGCCACGGGTATCTACTTCCTTTCTTTCTGGTTTTACATATTCTGACCGCCGTTGCTTCCAGCGGAGGGAAGAGGATTTTTCCGGAACGGGTCAGGGCCGGGGTAGGGGCCTTTGTACTCTGTGGGGTCAAAAGCCAAAATCGCATAGACGATAGCAGGGAACAGAGCCATCCAGAGTACCATTTTCGGCCTGTGGTAGCTGGTAAACCCCTGATAGTCCACACCAAACATGGATACGAACTTCACCCACGTTACGATGGTCAGGACGATGTTTACGATAGGCACCAGCATCAGCCACACGTAACGGGTATGTCCATAAGTGGAATAGAACAGGCAGAAGATATTGTAAATCGGCGTAAAGCCGGCCCAGATGGGATACCCTGCCTTCTTCAAAATGAATGCGTTGAGGAGGTAGATAACGATGATGTTACCTACGGTCCACACCGTTTTGAATTTCTCATAGCTGCTCATAGTTTTGTCCTTTCAAGTATGTTGTAGTTTAGAAGATTGTGGTGAGCCAGCCGATGATGGTGTAAAAGATACTGGGTACGAGGAAGTACAGACCAGCCAGCACTGCAACGATGGTCAGTGCAATAGACAGTCCCTTCCTGACGACCTTACGTGCCACATACAGGGCGGCAATCAGCACCAGCAGGCTCACAATTTGCGAAGGCGTAAGCGCGAGAACCCAGTCCCTTACAGTTTCAAATATTTTGACAAGTTTTTCAAGCATAAAAAGCACCTCCGCTTGCAGGCGACGTTGTGGGCAACATTCCCCAAATGCCCTTATTACCTGCACTTATTACATATTCTATATTACCACATTCGAACATATTGTCAAGCAATTTGGCTCACATTGACTTGACATTTTTTTACGTTCGTGTTATAGTCGAACTATAAAAACAATCTTTGAAAGAAAGGAAAAATCTGTCATTATGGCAAAGAAAGCGAAGAAGAAACAGACGAACATGAATGTCGTTCGCGGTTTGCTTGCCTTCTTAGTAGCAATCGCAGTGTTCTATGGTGCAAAGCTGATTCCTCAGCTTACGAACACTGCCAATCCCGATACCAACCCTCCGTATAGCGATACGCAAGGGAGTACCCAGACAGGGTATTCGACGGAGTTCTCGTTGGACGACATAGAGCCATTCAGCGGAGAGCCGTACACCGTTGTGAACGGTGATGTACCGTACTTCACCGAGGACGACATCACTACCGAGCCTTTCGAGCTGTTTACTGACTTGGACGACCTCGGACGCTGCGGACCGGCCTACGCAAATGTGTGCCAAGAGCTGATGCCTACGGAGGAGCGTGGGTCTATCGGTTCCGTGAAGCCGTCAGGCTGGCACCTGAACAAGTACGACTGTGTGGATGGCAAGTATCTCTACAATCGCTGTCACTTGCTGGGTTATCAGCTCACCGGCGAGAACGCTAACGTCAAGAACCTCATCACCGGAACCCGCTACCTCAATGTAACTGGTATGCTGCCGTTTGAAGACGAGATTGCTGATTATGTTCACGAGACAAACAACCACGTTCTGTATCGTGTGACTCCCGTTTTTGAAGGCGACAACCTTGTGGCAAACGGCGTCTTGATGGAAGCTCTCTCCGTTGAGGATGATACCATCGAGTTCTGTGTGTTTTGCTACAACGTGCAGCCCGGTGTCAAGATTGATTACGGCACCGGCCTCAACTGGGCGGACGCGGAATACTCCGCTGAAAACTGACTATAAAGAACAAAGGAGAAAGAACTATGTTTGACCTGCTCTTTGGGAACAAGGCTGTTCTCGTTCCCGCAATTATCGTGATTGCGGTCCTCATCATCTGTATTCTGGGGTACATCAAGGCACCGCCCGATATGGCGTATATTATCTCTGGTCTCCGCAAGAAGCCCAAAATCCTCATTGGTCGTGCTGGTGTCCGTGTTCCGTTTCTGGAGCGCGTCGATAAGCTGATTGTCCGTCAGATTTCCGTGGATATCAAATCCGATGGCTACATTCCCACACTGGACTTCATCGGCGTTGACGTGGATGCTGTCGCCAAGGTCCGTGTTCGGACGGATGATGAGGGCATTAAGCTGGCTATGCGGAACTTCCTGAACATCACCGATGCCCGTGGCTTTGAGCAGGCTATCTCGGACTCTCTTCAGGGAAACATGAGAGAGATTATCGGTACTATAACGCTCAAGGAAATCTGCAATGACCGTAAGAAATTCGGTGATGAAATCCAGTCAAAGGCGCAGGTTGACATGAATGCGTTGGGTATCGAGATTATCTCCTGCAACATCCAGCGTGTGACCGACGAGAAGGGCCTTATCAATGCGCTGGGTCAGGACAATATGAGTCAAATCCAGAAAAATGCTTCCATCGCCAAGGCCGAAGCGGAGCGCGATATTCAGATTGCTCAGGCGGAAGCGGAAGGTATCGACCGTAAGGCCGAAGCTATGAAGAAGTACGGTGAAGCTGCCGTGGTCGAGATGATTATGAATGCACTGCCCGAAATCGCCAAGAACGTGGCCGCACCTCTCACCAATGTGGATTCCATCACCATGTACGGCGAGGGTAACAGCACAAAGCTGATTGAGGACATCGTTTCTTCTACCACTCAGGTTTCCAACGGTATGCTGAACGGTTTGGGCATCGACCTGCGGAGCCTGCTGGCCGGCTTTGTCGGTGGTAAGGTCGCAGTTCCCGCATCTGCTTCCAGTGTTGAGCCTACTGCCGTTACTGAGGGCGACACCGAGTAAGTATAATATCCCGCCGTAGGCACTCCCTGCGGCGGGTCATACGGAGAGATGGCTGAGTGGTCGAAAGCACCGGTCTTGAAAACCGGCGATGTGAAAGCATCCGTGGGTTCGAATCCCACTCTCTCCGCCAAAGAAAATAAGTACGGACGGTATAACCGGAATTTACGTCTGTGGAGACAAAATCTGTCGCTGAAGCAGGAACTTGCCATGGCTGAACACCGCGTGAGAGGCGGTACAGCACCGAGGCAGGAGTGCCGTGGGGGAACATGAGCAAGCGTACAAAAATCGGTGGAATGGCAGGTGACTTATGAATGGCAGACTATTTCAAAGTTGTATATTCGCGGGAGCTTTCCTCAGAATATGAGCCGCGTTACATTGTCATACAGCCTAAGACCGGTGCGGTACTGGACGATGCCCAAGGTTTCGGCTACACAAGCCGCGAGAAGGCGGCAAAGGCGTACACCTATAAGAAGATGCCGCATCCCGAACAGCGGTCTCTGGCGGCCCGCAAACGCCGCGTAGAGAAGTGGTGTCTGGAGCACCTTGATGTGGTAGATGGTTATGCTGACATCTGCTTGCAACATATGAAGGCATCTGGTGATGGACGTATCAGTATGAGCTCTGCTGTTGTTTCCCGTTATTTGAAGGACTGCGGATACGATAACCTGCCGTTCTCGGCGCAGGACTTTATCCGCTACTGCAAAACTTAAAATCAAAAAAGGGTAGTCAAAAAAGAGGTGAAAGGACAATGAAGAACACCATTTTGGGGAAGGTGCGCTTCAATGACATCGAGGCGTACAAGGATGAGTGGGCAGCGAGAAGCCGTGAATGGCGCTTTGAAAAGGCCCGACAGGAAGAAACTCGCATTATCAGAGAGAATGACAGAGACGATGCAACGCTCTTTTTGGGGCTTACGGACCTGTCCAGTCTCTCACAAGATAGTGACACCAATGCGAGATGGTGGCGGAAACACATTGAGGACTATCTCAAGAACCTTTCTGAGTTCATCGACTACTGCAAGACCTATGAGCAGCCCGCCAACGTATATAGCAATTATGAGGGCATCGGTATGGTCGTTGGTCTCGGCAGCCGCAGATTCTTTCTCTACCAGCCGGACTCTCTGGTGGCGGAGTATGTGCCGGTCAAGGACTATTCCGAAATGTCCGTGGGCGAGATGCGAGCCCTCGCAACGCATGGAGCTTCATCGACGCTGCCGGCATCCGTGCCTGAGGCTCTTTCTGTCTCTCAAGTACGTGAAGGTCTGTCCGACCGTGAGGCGGAGCTGAACTCGCTCAAGGCCGATATTGAGGCAACGAGAAATGGCACCAGCGAAGAACTTCGCGCCCTCAAGGAAGAGGTCGAGCGTGCTATGGCCGCGCTGGAAGAGAAGAAGTCTAAGCTGATGGACGAACTATCTGCCAAGCGTGAGGCGCTGGAAGAGCAGGTTGAGATGATGAATAATCAGATTTACCTGCTGGAGTCCCAGATTTATGCTATCCGCTGCTACATGGGTGAGACAATCAATTTTACCCGTATCCGCACTGGCCGGAATGCACCGGAGAAAGAACCGGTCGTCCTGTTCCAGAAGCTCCGTTTCCTTGATGAAGAGATGGGGCGCCTTGCTTCCATTTACAACATGAAAGAAAGCAAGCTGAAGTATTTCGAGGAGTTCCTCGCAGCGTCTCCTGTTGCGCTGGATACCTTTGCTCCCAGCGAGAAGTGTGTTGCGCTGGTTCGCCTCAGCAAGACTGGCAAGCACTTCTTTGGTCATGAGACGTGGAGCAATATGCTGGACAGCTACAATATCTATCACGGTAACACCATCGGTATTGTCATTCGTAATGGCGAGAACGTCTATATAGGCTGGACTGACCCTGAGGAAGTTCATGTAACGGACGATTTCATCATGGACGTGAACCCCAAGGATTTCCGTGTGAATACGGAATATATCGGTCAGGAGGATGAACACCAGCGTAAGCAGCGTGTGAAGGAAGAGCGTACACAGGCACGCAGCATGGTCGTGGAGATGGTATCTCGCATCTTTCTGTTCAATATTCTGCAGGGTGTGGTGGATAGCTCCGACATCCTTTCTCTGCCGGCTGGTGTCAAAATCTCCAAGTCTTCTGAGTATGTCGTGTTTTCCATGGCTGACCGCTGGTTGACCGACAACCGTTACGGCAGCTTTGTAGACATCGTGGAGCGATGCAACAAGCCTGATGCAAAGAAGGGTGATAGTATCTTGACCGTCCTTTCTTTGACTCCGGAGAGAGAATACAGGTATAGGCCTTACTGGAATGACCGTGGCAGGGGAGACCGCAACCGTACCCATGACTGTTCCGTTGATGACTGCGCCATCTATCCCATCAATCTGGTGGAGTATGACGCACCGGAGCAGCGCACCTATTATCTCTTTAATGGCATTCGCTACTCCACATATGGCGATGGCAGTAATCTCGTCGATGACGCTGAAATCATCGAAACCGTTATGGAGACTAAGCCGCATTTCTTCGTATCTGTGGAGAAAGGCGAGTCCATAAACCGCCGTTGGTATGCTGACGAGGGCAAGAAATGCGCCCGTTCCAACTTCGAGGTGTTCCGCGACGAATATATCAACCTCGCTTTTATGAACTCCGAGTGGCTGACTTACGCCATCAATACCAAGAACCTCGGTGGATGGATTATCGGCGGTAAGTGCGTGGATTACGCCTACGGTATCAAGTACCTGAATGTGGCACTGCAGCACATCCGCCAGCGCGAGGCATCCGAGAAAGAGCACCTTGACCGCTCTTGCCCCGGCTTTACGGAGAAGTACCCTTCTTGGATGGTAGACCTGTCAGAATGGAAGCTCGCCGAGGATGTCCATAGTCTCCATTCCCGCAATGTATCGAAATTCTTGAGCTGGGTTGCTCAGAAGGAGGTATCCTAAATGGAAGCTGCAACTACCGTAACCTCACGGCTGACATACAAGCATTGCGCCAAATGCTTCAATCGCATCGTTCTTCACGCATTTTCTGAAAGCCATTGTCTCGAATGCGGCAAGTTCATTATCTGTTCCAACACACCTGCAGACACACTTTGCCCTGAGTGTGCCATCAAATTGAGCCGCTGCATCCATTGCGGCGTTGAATTGGATAAGGAGGATTAAATTATGAGCAATGTCGTCATCATCAAGCACCCCAAATGCCCGCAGACCTTCTTGTTCTCCGTCCCTGACGGTTGTGCGCTCCATACCGGCGATTTCGTGACGGTGGACACAAAGAAGGGCAAGACCGTTGGCATCTGTGCCTCGGACAGCTTCTCCGTTCCTGAGAGTGCTTTGAAGCACATCGTTACTGCTTTTGGCGGTTCTGAGCCCCTGCGTACAGTTGTCGGTATGTTGGAGGAGCGCCCGCTGGTCAGCGCTGTTAAGGAGGCATCTTAATGGCCGCCGGCAAACAGCGTGCAGGCGCCGACCGACGCTATATCGTCTTCTGTACCGCTTGCGGGCAGGTTGCCCCACTGACCGATAAGGTGGATGTGGATGGACACCTCATGTACGACTGGCACCGTCCTTGTCCTCGCTGCGGCAAGGAGGAGTGGGCGACACGATTCATCAACCCCATCGGCACCACAACCAAAAAATAAGCAAAGGCGGCTCTGCATCTGGCAGAGCCGTTTTTCCACTTCTTCCACACAGCTTTCCACAATATATTGTATGTATGCCATTTCTCCACACAATATGCTATATATTCCCATTTCCCCCACCCGTTTGCAGTTTGCAAACGCCAAGAGTAAAATGCAAACTATAGTTTGTAAATCTCTTAGTTCAATCCAGTTGCGACTTTGCATCCTTTAGTAGTAAGTTGGTCGCAAGTTAGTTGCAACTTGAAAGTAACATAACAAAAAAAGCACCTCTCTTTCGAGAGGTGCTTTCAGTTTAGAATTTCAGTTGGTCTTCAGTTATTTTTGCGATTTGCGGCAGCTTGCGAGCTTCTTCGGTACGAAGCTGGAACATATCCAACTCATAATTACCGAGCCGCACGCGGTCAAGACCATCGGCATCCTTGAAGATGTCAAAGAGGCTTTTGACTCGCAGCTCATCTTGCTTATCCAACCAATGTTTCTCGATGAACTCATAGCCTTCCTTATCGGGACGGCAATGATACTCCATCAGGAACAGAGTGATGGGGTCAGTATCAGGATACGCTTCCTGCAGCATCTTCGCGCTCTCGGCGCCGTGGGTGTTGTCCTCTGAATCACTGCATCTACCTGTGTCATGGTACAGTGCGGCATCAATCAAAATCTCCTTGTCTTCCAAGTCCAGACCCTTCATATATGCCAACAGCATACACATGAACAGGACACGGCCAGCATGAGCCTTTCCGTGTAGTTTGCTTGCCATTTGGAAAGGAACGGCATCATAGTCGGCAGTCCTCTGATAGAGCCAGAAGTCATCTATCGCGCCGTCATCCACGGCCTCATTGAGCCAGTCGATACCATAGAGGGGAAAGTCTTCAACCTCCTTGATGTCATCAGGAGATACGATAATTTCAGCCTCCACACCTTCGAAATACTCAATGACAGAGGCTTTTTCGACTGTAGCCCGAAATACCTTCGCATTGTCAGACGGGAAGCGTGTGGCGAAGAACACGGCCACGGCAGGGTCCAGCGTCCAAGAGAATGCCTCCTCCAGACTTGCGCTTTCATCGCCGGCGCCACGGTAGACCGTCAGGGTGTCGGGATACTTCTTGAGTCCCTCCTCCGTTGCCTGAATCTGTTCCGGTGTTTTCATGCTCTTGAGCTTCAGTATGCCGTCCCGTCCAAGTGCAGAGCATCCGTAATCGGAAAAAGGGTAGACATCATAGAACAGTTTGTAAGCGCCATCAAAACCCTCATCAACGAGCTTCTTCAGATACTCTATCCGCATCCGGTCGTTGAGTGCCGTGATGATGAAGCTACAGTTGCCTGAAGCAATTTTCTCCTTCAGTTGCTCAACAGCCCCTCGGATTTCAGGTGTTTTATCCTCGCCGTCGGCTGCCATTGTGAGACTGTGGCAGGGGAATATGACCTTATCCTTATCCCAGTAATAGAACGGGGTGAAGCCGCAGCCATAGTAGAGGTTTTCAATGATGTCGTCGGTCAGATGAAACTTCTTCCGCAGTTCATCGGCTGTATAGAGCGCCATATAGCCGTTCCGACTGGCAATCGCCTTTGCTTTCTCTGATGTGACAGACGCAGCAGGGAGGAGGTTGCTGAACGATTCGACATTGCGGGATTTCATCACCACATCAGCGATGTTCAAACTTTTCAACCTCCTTCAACAATTTCTCTATCACTTCGGCAGCATCAGCTTCAAGGCTGTTAATGTTGCAGGCACCGTCCACATCTCGGTACTTGCACCGCTTATCGCCGCAGCCGAAGTTGTCTTCAGCGTCCGTGCCATAGCAACGGAGTCTCTTGACAACTCTCAACGCATCACTTTTCAGCTTGGCTGTCATTGTGCTTTCTCCTTTCTTGTCTAAATAGACTTTAATCAGGCTCTAACATATCGTGCCTTCTTGGACATTCCGATACGTTTAATGCTCCCTTCCTTCACCATGCGTCCAAGCACAGCCTCCACGGTGGACGGGCTTACATCAGGATGAATGGCGCATATCTCCGCTTTGGAAATTGGCATCAGGCTGCCAAGTACCGTAGCTTCGATTCGCGTCATCTTCGTGATTTTCTTCCCATTGACGACTGCAAACCGCTTATCCAACTCCTTATAGCACTGATACAGTATGGACAAGAAGTTTTGAATAAATGGCGCATAGTCGTTGTTGTTCTCCATCCAGCCCTTCGAGGATTGCTCCAGTGCGTCGTAATAATACGCCTTGTGATGGTTGATTTGTTCCTCGAAAGAAATGTACTTTCCTACATCGAAGCCGTTTTTGTAGAGCAGCAGAAGTGAGAGCAATCTCGACATTCTGCCGTTACCGTCGCGGAAAGGATGGATACACAGGAAGTCCAAAATAACGCAGGGAATAAGAAGAAGCAGGTTGATATTGGAGTTGGAACAGGCATCCAAATAGGCCAGTTCCAGTTGCTCCATAGTAGCCGGTGTCTCTGCCGCAGGTGTGGGACGAAACCTCACACGCCGCGTGCCATCCGCCGCGACTTCCAGAATCACATTGTCATCTGTTTTGTACTGCCCACCGTTCTCGTCGCCTGCGACTGCCATCATGGTTTCATGGAGCCGCAGAATGTCAGGAACGCCGAAAGACAGGTACTCATATCCTGAATGCACAGCGTTGAGTGCATCTCTGTATCCGGCAATTTCCGCCTCATCATGGTTCAGAGGCGCACTGCTGTGGTTTACGATTTCCGCAATGCGCTTGTCGCTGGTCACAATGCCCTCAATGGCGTTGGAGCTCTTTACTGACTGAACTCGCGCAATGGATTCCAGTTCAGTGAAGACTTTTCCAAACTCCTGCTTACGGAAGCCGGCTTCAGTACGAAGAGAGTAGATTTTGCTCGTGATGTTCACAAGGCTTGCAGGAAGCAGCCCGTTATCGAGGAAAGAATAATCAAACTTTCTCATAACACCAGCTCCTTTCTGCACATTATTATACATCTTTATATGCAGAAAATCAACTCCTTCCTGCAGCAAATGGGCTTAAAAAACAACATCAGCAAGAACTTCCTTGGAAACCGTGTTGTTCCACATCCGCACACTTTTCCTGATACTGCTGGCATAGATTTTTGTGCCGGCATAGGTCTTCAGGTTTGCGTGGAACGGAAACCCCTTTTTGCAACTCTGACATACAGCCTTACAATCGGGCTTGCCACAGTGGGAATACAGCTTGATTTTGCCACCACACACGGGGCAGGGAGCAATGTAACCTAAATCCATAGTATTATCTCCTTTCAAGAAGAGCCACCCCGAAGGGTGGCTCTTTAGTTGTAGTTAGACCTTCAGCCGTTTCTTGACGATTTTGACCATTGCCTTGGGGAAGGTGGACAGGTCAGTAATGTCAAGGAACTGGTCGCCGTAAATCTTCTTGAGGTACGCTTTGTCGTCGCCGATAGCTGCTGCAACAATCTCGACACCGCGCCGCCGATTGCGTGCTACGATGTCCTTGATATCCTTCGCCGCAGAATCTCCGCCATAGGAATCGTCGTTCGGCTTGCCGTCCGAGATGATAATGAGGAGCTTCGTGCGCTCAGGTCTCGCATTCAGCAGGTTCGCAACGACCTCCAGAGCTGCACCGTCACGGTTACAGCCTCCGGTGGAGAGCTTGGCAAGGCGATACTTGTCACGCTTACCAGCCTTCAGGAAGTCCGTATAGACGAACAGGTTGACCCTACCGTGCATGGTCACGTTGTGGCCGTACACAGCGACAGGAACATGAACACGCTCTGCATAGTCATGCAGGAGCATGGTGGCCTTCATAGCGGCGCCCATGCGCTGTCCGCACATGGAGCCGGACTGGTCAACGAGAACAGCCACGGCCATGTCAGGCAGGTCCTGCGGCAGCTTGGTGTCGCTGAAGTACCGGCAGTCGGGACGCCACATATCATTGGCTACGATATCCCTACCGTACATCCGATTTCTGCGGACATCGCCATCTTGCAGGTCTTTCAGTTCCTGCTGCATCAGCTTCGCCAAACGCTTGGAATACTGTTTCACATCCTCCATCATTTCTCCGTAGAGCTTGATGTTTGCGGGTGTTACTTCAACCTCGCGTTTGACGTCGATTTTATGACCCTTGTGCGTGGAGCTGCGGTCCATGATGTCAACATCAGCGATGATTTGGGACTTCAAATCCTGTTCCATCTGAGCTTCGGCCATGTCACCGGCAACGGAGGAAATGATGGTCTGCAGAACATTTGCCAACATATTGTCAGCCTGCTCCTGCTTCTCATTCTTATCCTTTCCATCGCCGTTCTTACCAGCCACAGCAGCGGGAACGTTGCCCTTATTGGCATCATTACCGCCGGAACCGCTGCCGCCCTTTTTGCCCTTTTTCTTACCAGCAGACTGAGCATCCTTGGTAGCTTGCTTGGCTACGTTGGAAGCCTTCTGGTTCTTGGGCATCTGAGAGCCGCCGCCATTCTGTGCGCCCTGAGCGATTTGCTGGAGCACCTGCTGAATGGCATTTGCGCTGGGCTGGGAGACACCTCCGCCGCCCTGCTGGTTCTGGCTGTTTTGACCGCCGCCGGAGTTGCCGCCGGAAGAGGACTGGCCCTGCTGCCCCCCCTGACCGTTCTGGTCGGAGCCGGACTGCTGACCTTGCCCCTGCTGGCCTTGGCCTGCCTGAGCATTCTGCTGCTTGTCACACTTATCTATTGCATCCTTGATGTAAGGCCACATAAAGAGAAGCATCACATTGATTTGAGCATACAGCTCTTTAGGGTTATCCGTGTTGGTGGCAAGCTCAATGGCCTGTGAGATGTCTGTCAGCTTCTTGGCGTACTCATTGGTATAGAGCGTCTGCTCATCCGCAACGAGAATTTCACCGAAGCGTGCGAACTGGAGAACGAGGCTTGTCATGATAGACAGCGGCTCATTCTTGTTATTCGTATAGCCTTCCAGCGTGTGAAGCTGTCCCTGAAGGGAAGATGCTGCCATCTCAATACCACGTGCAACAATGCCGCCGTAGTAGTCGCTCATACGCTCCTCGTCGTGTGCGTCGATGATGCAGTTGACGAGTTCGTCCCGCAGCGACTTGAACACCTTGCGGTATTCAGGATGCTTCAGCGCCTCCTTCATCTCATCCAGTTCTGTCTCGTCGTCCGGTTCAGGCATCCGTCCGTAGAGTGTGCCGTTCTCTTCCAATTCTTTGTCTGCCAGCGCATCGGCGCGGAAGTCGTGGAATCGGATGTGGGCCAACTCGTGGTAGACGATACCCATAACCGTTGCGAATCGTGAGGAGGGGAGCTTATACCACGTGATGACACTATTCGCCGTATTCTGATAAAGATTATTCCCATCAGTACAGGCGGTGATGTCTGAGTTTGGGTTATGCATCAGAGAAACGGAGATGTGCTTGTCAAGGTCCTTCGTCATCGAATCGACTGTCGCCTGCACATGACTCCGAAACGCTTCACTGGTGTAGATGTCAGCATCCGTGAGCTTCTCGCTCATTTCATTGGCACCCACACGGATTTGCCTCCAGATAGATTTCTGGTCCATGCGTCATTTCTCCTTTCTTATTTACTTGCGCCGGTTCTTGAAAATTTCAACAGTGAATTCAAGGCAGAAATCTGCCACCTGCAATCTATCACTCGAATTTCCTGTAAATACAGGCTCAACACCGTTAGCGGCTGCCATTCTGTTGATGATATTACAGGCCTCTGCTGCAGCGTTGTGAACCGCTGTGCGTCCTCTGTCAATGGTCTCTACTGCATCCCTGAGGTCCTCGCCTTCGAGTCTATTGTGAGCAATGATGATGCGAGTTTCGCTCATATCAACCGTTTTCACATAGTCGAGAAAGGTCTGAGCACAGGTGTTTTCGACGAGGTCATGAATTCTCTCAGCGTTAGGAGCATTGTTTTTCAGACCTTCTCCAATCTTGGCGCAAAGTGTCCTGTAGTTCTCGTAGTTAAAGAACTTGGCGTTCTTGTAGTTATAAGTCATGGTCTTCTCCTTTCTTACTTTCGGTCCCGAAAGCAAGAAAAGAGGCCCCATGCCTCTCTTCTCCTTTCAGGACAAGCCTACGCCACCTTGCTGATGACCTGCGCCGCATTGGAACGAATCTCGTTCTGCTCGACGGGGTCATTCGTGCATTTGGCGATGAGGCACGTGTTAATGTAATCTTCCAAATGAGCCATGTATCTGTCGTCACACTGCACGCAGCAGACGAGAGACTCCAGCTCGCAAATAGTGCAGGAACCTTCCGTGATTTCCTTGTCGGCGCAGTAGCTCCGAATCTGCTCGAACACGTCGTACAGAGCGTTCAGCGTCTTGTCGTCACGGCTCCAGCCGGTGTTGTACTTGATGCGCTCCAGCATAGCCTGCTTTTCGATTTCAGTGCTGTCGAAAATCATCCGGCAACGCCGAATAACAGACTGGTCGATGGGGCGGCAGGAAGCATAGCCGACGTTATCCGTGAATACCACAACGGCATCCTTCTGACGATACGTAAAACCGCCGTCCACCAGCGGAATCATAGCACCCGGCAGGTCGTACTGGTTCAGTGCGACCATAACGCCGGAGTCCTTGATACGGCTGATTTCCTGAATCTCGCAGATGTAACCGCGAGAAACGGCTTTCACGAAAGCGGACTCGACCACCTTCACAGGGGAAGTGCAGCCGGCGCGGGCAACCAACAGCTCAGAATACTTTGCGAAGCATTCCTCAGATGTGATGCCCGTGCCATCCTCGCCCGTCATGGTCGTCCACGCGGATTCGGGGTCGAAGGAAATCTCATCGAACGTGGGAAGTTCTCCACGCGCCGCATCCACGGGATTGCAGGGGACGAACTCAGAAATCAGGTCCTTCGCCAGCATATCGGTATGGCAGGTCAGCTCCAGCCGAGGAGTGTGCAGGATGCACGCCAGAACCTTCGTGCCGGTAGACTTACCGTAACCGGTAATGCCGCGCCACAGGAAGTTGCGGAAGGGTACGCGCATATTGGACGTAGCGACGATTTTGTCGGCCATCTCGATAACCTCAGGCTGAACCTTGAAGTCATCATCGAAGGTGGGAATCAGCAGTTCCTCGTCGGGCGTCCACGGGTGTGCGTCAGCCCACGCTGCGTATCTGAGCTTGGCAGCCTTCACGGTCATGCCCTTGGTAGAGCTTGAGGTGCTGTTGGCGGCCATTGTGCCACCGATGATGGTAGGTGTGCCGACAATGATGGTGCCGTTGAAAGCGCCGTTGTTGACCTTCTGCCGCGTCAACGTATCCATGTTCCCGTTCTGGACGTTCAGCGGGACTTTGCCCGTCTCACAGCCATAGTAGAACATATCACTGAAGATATACAGATAGTTGAAGGCGGTAGATGCTTCCACCATGTGAGCGCCCCAATCAGCGGGGTACTTGGCGCACAGGGCGAGAATCTCGTCACGGACGGTCTTGAGTTCCGAGTTGTCATCCACGACAGCCAACTCCGGCGCCTCGTAGTAGAGGGACAGGACTTGGGGTGTCATTGCCAGCATAGCGCCGCTGAGGTCGATGTCGTCAGACTCAGAACCGATAGACGGAGTACCCGCCCACTGGCCGGAAGGCATCGTCACGGCGGCACCCAGTTTACCGACAGAAGGCGCATTGGTCTGGAACACCGTTTTATAGGTGAACAGCAACGTCTTCACGGTCGTGCCGGTAGAGTTGTCGCGGAACTCAGCGCTCCACAGATTGTCAGAGACCTGCAGCAGAGCATAGTCCTCGACAAAGCCGGGAATACCCAGATATGCCAGAAATGCTCTGGTTGCATAGGCGTGCAGCGTAGATTGCCCCTTCATAGACGGTCTCTGCGGCGCATTCCACTTGGAGAACGTCGTCGTGCTGCGGTTAGGCATTTGGTTCAGCCCGAAGGGGAGGGTACTGATGTCGAACCCTTTCTTACTTCTGAAGAGTACACAATTTGCCATGGTCTTTTTCTCCTTTCTCCCAGCCTGTAATAAGGACTTACGGGAATCCAAAAAATGTTATATATAGAAAAAGACAGTCACTTCCCAGAAAAGGGAAGTAACTGTCTTGATTCTTTGTGGTGACTTGAAAACGGAGATAATCTCCTTTATAAAAATAGCTTCGTAATTATAATTCTATACT
>ERZ824575.571-NODE-571-length-45659-cov-14.493838_pt1 | contig 45659 bp, 80 predicted proteins | sample MGYA00519470_ERZ824575 | MGnify/ENA primary metagenome ERZ824575 (study PRJEB31778, sample SAMEA3449170) | human gut metagenome | biome: human gut; feature: human-associated habitat; material: faeces | place: United Kingdom | collected 2010/2012 ... | reverse complement strand
GGGCAGCGCGGCCAGCGCCATCGAGCTGACCTGTGACGAGCTGGAGCACTGCTGCGGAAAGAACTTCGTTCAGTGGGTGGATGTGTGCAAGGGCTGGCAGGAAGAGGAAGCGTAAATGGTACGGGTCGTTCACGCAGGTGACTTCCACCTGGACAGTGCCTTCGGTGCGCTGACGCCGGAGCAGGCCCGCCAGCGTCGTATGGAGAGCCGCCGTACGCCGGAGCGCCTGGTGGAGTGGGCCAACGACCACGGTGCAGACCTGCTGCTCCTCTCCGGCGACCTTTTCGACAGCGACAGCCCCTATGGCGACACCGCGCCCCTGCTGGCGCAGGCACTGGGGTGCTTCCGCGGTCAGGCGGTCATCGCCCCCGGCAACCACGATCCCCTTACACCGGACGGGCCCTATGCCCGCACGCGCTGGAGCGACAACGTTCACATCTTTACAGAGGACCGTATGCAGACCATTACATTTCCGGACCTGAACTGCGCCGTACACGGCGCGGCCTTCACCGCCCCGGAGTGTCCCACGGACAGTGTACTCCCTAGCTTCCGTGTGCCGCAGGACGGCCTTATCCACATTGGTCTGCTCCATGGCGACGTTACGACCTCCGACAGCCGCTACCGTCCGATCCGCGCGGCGGATATCGCCGGTAGCGGGCTGGACTATCTGGCGTTGGGTCATGTTCACAGCTGCAGCGGCGTTCTGACCGCCGGGGCGGTCCCTTATGCCTATTGCGGCTGCATCGAGGGCCGTGGCTTCGACGAGCTGGGCGAACGGGGATTTCTCTTCGGCGAGGTAGGGGCGGGCACCGCCGATCTGCGATTTGTCCCCTTTGCCCGGCGCCGCTACTGCATCGCCCAGGTGGATGTCACCGATGGCGACGCCCTCACCGCCCTGGAGCGCACCCTGCCCCATGATACGGAGCAGGATATCTACCGCCTGCGTCTGACCGGTACGCCGGAGCAGCCGCCCCGCCTGTCCCTGCTGGAGGAGGCCCTGTCGGGCCGATTCTTTGCTCTGCAGCTGCGGGACGAGACTACCGTGCGCCGGGACCTGTGGGACAAGTGCGGCGAGGATACGCTGCGGGGCCTGTTTTTGCAGGAGCTGCGCCGCCAATACGACGCCGCCCCGGACGACGCTGTCCGCCGCCGTATTGAGCAGGCGGCCCGATTCGGCACGGCGGCCATGGACGACCGGGAGGTATGAGCATGAAGAATATCCTGATGATCGGCACCGGCGGGACTATCGCCAGTGAGATGACGCCCTCCGGCCTGACGCCGGAGCTGAACAGCACGCAGCTGCTGTCCTTCGTTCCCCGTATCGGCGAGATGTGCCATGTGGATTGCGTTCAGCTCTACAGCCTGGACAGCACCAATATCCGTCCCGCCCATTGGCTGGGTGTGGCCAGGGCCGTGCGGGAGAATTACGATAGATATGACGGCTTTGTTATCTCCCACGGCACCGACACCATGGCCTACACCGCCGCCGCCCTCAGCTATCTGGTGCAGGGAAGTCCCAAGCCCATCGTGCTTACCGGTGCGCAGAAGCCCATCTGGTTCGACGGCACGGACTCTAAGCGCAATCTGACGGATGCCTTCCTCTATGCCTGCCGGGGCTGCGGCGGCGTACAGATCGTGTTCAACGGCAAGGTGATTCTGGGCACGCGCGCCCGCAAGACCTGCTCCAAGAGCTTCCACGCCTTTTCCAGCGTGAACTATCCCGATCTGGCGGTGGTGCAGGATGGCCATTTGCTGCAATATATGCGCTGCGCCTGCTATCCCCGGCCCCTGTTCTACGACACGCTGGATACCCGCGTGGGACTGCTGAAGCTGATCCCCGGCACATCCAGCGAGCTGATCGACTTCATGCTGGACCGGCACGACGGCCTCATCATCGAGTCCTTCGGCGTAGGCGGCCTGCCGGAATACGAGGACGCCGATTTCTACGACGCGGTGTGCCGCGGCGTGGAGCAGGGCAAGATCGTGGTCATGACCACACAGGTGCCCAACGAGGGCAGCGACCTGACGGTGTACCATGTGGGCGGCCGCCTGAAAAGCACGCTCCGACTGCTGGAGGCCTACGACATGACCACGGAGTCGGCGGTGGCCAAGCTTATGTGGATCCTGGGCCAGACGCGGGATTTCGGCGAGGCGGAGCGCCTGTTTTACCGGCCGGTGGCACGGGACATCCTGTACGAAAACTGAATTTGATGAAAAAACGGCACGCCGCACAGGCGTGCCGTTTTGCATACATTTACGCCGTTTTTCCCATACTATCCAAAAATGCGCGGGGAGGACGCAAAGCATGAAACAGGAATTTTCCACCAGAACGGCGGCGCTGGACGACGCGCTGGGTGCGGGGCGCTGCTTCGACATGACGGCCCGCGATCTCACCATCGGCGGCCGCCGCGCCAGACTGTGGGTGGTGAACGGCTACGCGCAGGAGAGTATTCTGGAGCGGATGATCGCACAATGGCTGGCGGCACCCGACCTGACGGACATGAAAACGCCGGACGCATTTCTCCGAAGCTTTGTCACAGCCTGCGATGCTGCCGTCTGCCTGAAAAAGGAGGAGGCGGTGCTGGGGGTGCTTTCCGGCAAGACGCTGCTGGTAGTCGATGGCTGGGACGGCGGTATTCTGATGGATGTGAAGCAGTTTCCCACTCGCTCCATTGAGGAGCCGGACACCAGCCGCGTCCTCCGGGGCAGCCACGACGGCTTTGTGGAGAATCTGATGCAGAACGCCGCTCTGCTGCGCCGCCGTATCCGAGATACCCGCCTGACGCTGGAGCGGGTGCAGCTGGATAATCGCTCCCACACCGATGTGGTGCTGTGCTACATGGAGGGCGAGGCAGATCCCGGCCTGCTGGCGGAGCTGCGAAAAAAACTGAAAAATATGCAGGTGGGCTCTGTTGCCATGAGTCAGGAATCGGTGGCGGAAGCCCTCTCGCCCCGGCAGTTCTGGAACCCGTTAGGTTACACAAAACTAAGTACATAAGAGTATCCCCCGCCAAAACAGGCGGGGGATACTTTATCCTCGCATCTTTCGCATCACGTTATCATACATTCGCGCATTGGTTACTTTCAGCGCATCCATCAACTCGTCCACTATGGCCCACGCCTGTTCCGGCGCGCGGGATGATACCGCTTGCATAAAGTCACTGTCACCGTCCACCACATCAGGAGCTGGTGCGCTGGAATACATAGCCACCGGGGCAGGGTTTCTCTGCCCTTCGTGCTGGTTTTGTATAATGTACAGCGCGGCCAACTTCTCGTAGTTCGGCCAGCTTGACTGTTCCGTTTCCAGTCTGGCTATCCAGGCTTTAAGTTCCTTTTCGTCGATCAAGGGGAATTACCCCCTTTCAGCCCTCCACGGCATCCATACACCGCTGAATGGCGTTGCGGATAGTATCATCATCCGCATTGTCCAGCATCTCTTGCAGCTGGCGCTTCATGTCATCCTTTGCGCCATCACGGCTGTAATGGCCGCGCACATAATGGGTGCCGCGCCGTGCGTAAGAGCTGCCGCCGCCGTAGCTGTCGCGGGAATATCCGCGCTGGGAATGATCGCCGTCACGAGAATAGCGCCGCTGCGAGTAATCGCCGTCGCGGCTGTATCCTTCGCCCTCCATCATCTCGATTTTGTCGATGTTCTTGATGGTGCTTACCAGCTTATGCGCGATGTCCAGATCCCCGGCGCCCAGTTCTCCTTTGTGGGCGATCTCGTCAAGCTCCTTGCAAAGCATATCGCGCAAATCGTACATTGCTTTCATACTCATGTTAATTCTCCTCTCACGCAATTCTCTCAACGGTCAGATTGCTGTTGGCAAAGTTGACCGCCTGCGTACTGGTGTTCTTCATGGCGACCGTCAGGCAGCAGCCCTTTGGTACGCACACCTGCGCGGAAACGTAGATATTGAAATAGTTTTCCACGGCAGCAGGCGTCACCGTCGCTGTGGCGCTGGTCAGCGCCTCGCCGTTGACGGCCAGCGCAGCGGTGATGGCTCCCACGGCGCCGCCGGTGGGAATGGCGATGTTGCCGCCGTAAGTGACTTTGTACAGCGCTCTGCACTGGTTCGTCAGCCCGCGCAGCGTCACCACCCCGGCACCCTCACGGTGTACGATGCACGGCTTGCTGTTGACCGCAGTTTCCGTCAGGGGAACGTTCTGCCCAGCAGCAACGGTCTGAATTGCCGCAGAAGTAAATTCTGCCATTAAAATCATTCCTTTCTCAGTTAAAATAAGCGGCGGAGCTATTGCCCCGCCGCGTTGGTGTCAGTATCAGCACGGGGCTGACCATCTCAGTAAGATCACCGATATGGTGACCGAGAAGCTATGCTATGCAGTTGTCAGCAGCCGCAGCCCTGATTGCAGCCGCAGCCGCACCCAGTATACTGATACGGGGCCGGAACGGAAAACGAAGGAACGGGACGCGGATTGTAATACGCGAACTGTGCGCTAACATAGTTGCGCATATCAAGCGTCTGAGCAGACTGAGAGGCCGCGAGGTCAGCAGCAAAAAGACGCTGGTTCTGTTCAGCAATCTTCGCGTCCTTCGCAGCGATCTCCTGCGCAGTGAGACGCTGATCGATGCTACGGAAGCCGCAGTTCATTGCATCAATGATGTCCCGCGTCGTGTTCTGCACGGTGTTGCGAGTATCGCAAGCCTGCGTCGCCATGTCGTACCGCACCTGGGCGATAGCCGCCCGGTTCTCGCAGCAGCACTCCTGGTTCTGCATCTGCATGGCGGTGAGCTGCTGCATCAAAGCGGCCTGCTGATTGCAGCGCGCCAGTTCCGCAGCGGAGAAGCCGCTGGTCACAGCCTGCGTCACGCCGGCAAACCCATTCAGCATACCGGTATTCATGGCGTAGAAGCCGTCACAGATGCCGTTATTCACCGCGTCCAGCTTGCGCTCGATATTGGCAAAGTCAGAGGTCAGAACATAACCGTCCATCACGCCGTTGCCGCCGCCACCGAAGCCGAAGCCGTTACCCCAGCCGCCAAACGCGGCGAAAATGAGGAACAGCACGATCCACCACGCGCCATCTCCGCCCCAGCCGAAGCCGTTACCGTTGCCGGTGTTGGCAGGAGCCACAGGCATAGTCATCATGGGGGTGCCATCGGAAAGAGACATAGTATCACTCCTTTTGAAAATTTTTTATATCAAACCGTGGCCACGATTTTGATTTACTTGAAAAGCCCCTGAAATTGGTTTGCCATTGACTGTATCTTGTTCAACTGGTCTTGTGAAATCCTGCCGCTTTGCAGCATCTTCTCCACTTCCGCTTTTGGGTCGCCTTTAAAACTTGCCTTGAACTGCTTGAACTGCTGTAAAAGCTGGGGAAAGTTGTTCATCGGCATCTGTCCGCCTCCTAACGCATTGAAAAACGGATTGTTACTCATCGTCATCTTCCTCCTCCACTTTGCGCTTCTTCTTGCCCTTCATTTCGCCCACAAGCGCCGCCAGCGCGTCAAACTCCTTACGGGTCACATATTCCGGGGCGGGAGCTTTCTGCGCGTCAGGAGCGCTTGCAAGGCGTTCTACAAGGTCATACGTCTTGAGGGTCGGCTTGCCGCTTGCGTCGGCCTGTTTTAGGTACACAACGGGAGCCGTGCTGTCCCACAGCGCAATGGCGGAGTTGGGAGCAATCAGCCAATTCTCCGCCTCCGGCCTACCAGCCACCCACTGTACGCCGCCCTGCGGCACCGGGTTCTGCATGGGTGGCATTTGCGGCATCTGCGGCGGCATGGTCTGCATCTGCTGCTGCCGAAGCTGGGCAAGGTTGTCCTGCATTGGCTGCGGGTAATAAGGGTTGAAATACGGGTTAAATGCCATAGTTACGCCTCACTTTCTTTTTGCCAGTAATACAAAACAATTTCGTTTTCGCTGTTCCAGCTGTCGTAGATCACGCCGTCCTGCACACACACGACGTGCCCGGATAGCGCAAGGACAAATGTCCCTTCCGGGTGCTCGTCGGCGAACTTACCAACCGTGTAGCAATCTGGGCACGTGTCCGGCACAATGTACCTCCGGTAGCCTATACGCCGAAGATACGCGCCCCACACAGCGTTAGCCGACGGCATATCCCCTTCCAAATACCCCTGCACCGCCATAGCAAGATACGTTTCGCCCCACTCTTTCCCGGTGGCTTTTGAAATAGCCCGAACGGTGCAGTCTCCCACGTTTTTCCCGTGGGGGTTTTCGTTGAAGTAGCTATACATGCGCCGACACCATTTCTATCACCTGCACATAGGCTTTTAGCCCAGGAAGATCATCTTGATACGCCCAAATGATGTCCTCTGCCATCTGCTGGGTAAATCCCAGCGACACCAGCTTTTCGGCCATGCAAGCACCTCCGTTTCTTGCAATAAGCGTAACAAAAAACTGCCCCCGCAAAGGGGCAGTTAAAGGCCACAAAGAGGTCGTTAATTGGCGAAATATTTACTTGTACAAATCCGCAATTACAATGTATAATAAATTAGCCCTTCCGGAATGCCCCCCGGATGGCATCTTCCCCATTCATTTGCCCGGTTCTCCCCCTGCCGGGCGTAAACAGAGAAACCGCACCGTTTAGGTGCGGTTTCTCTCTTCGTCTGCAAACTTTTGGTACGCTCTCCGGCGGCATCGCTTTACTGTTTCTGGTGAAACATTCAGCATAAGCGCTGTCTCACAATAGCTTTTCCGTTTCACATCGCACTCAATTACGCACACCGCTTCATCTGGTGGAAGCTGTACGCTCATGATGTATGCAATCGCTCTTTTGGGGGACATCGTTTGCAATTTGCGCCGTATCTGCTTGTGGTAATTGTCCATAACACGGTAATAAGCCGTGAGCTTTCGGGACTTTACGCCGGGGAAAGAGACGGCTTGTCGTAGCTCTTTCCCGCCCAGCAGATTGATTTTACATTTTTATGTGTTGCCTTACCGCCCCAGCAGCTTGCCCCAAGTTCCCTTTCCAGCGATACCGTCAGCGCCGAGGCCGTACTTGGTCTGGAACTTCTTCAGCGCCGTCTCCGTGCCGCCGCCAAAGTCGCCGTCCGCACCGGCAGCTCCGCAGGAAAAGCCGTAGGCGATCAGCGCCGCCTGCAACGTCTTGACATCCGCGCCCTTCATGCCGTGTTTGAGCATCCGTACCTGCATGGGCAGCGTCGTGTCCTTCTCCGCAGGCACCGGCACCGGCGCGTTTGCGCTCTCCACAAAGGGTACGCCCAGCGCCGCGCAGAGGCCCTTGGCGATGGTCTCGCCGATCAGGGTGGTGTTGTCGATGATCCACTGCGCGATGCGGGGGACATCGTGGAAGTCCGTCTCGATATACACCGTCGTGGCGGCAGGGTGCTTCACCTCGTACAGTGCGGGATACGCCCGGATGACATCCGGCGCACCCGGCGTAATCGGGCCAAGTACGTCCATTACCGCCTGACACGCCTTGTACCCTGCGCTGTTCCGGTCGCCGCTGTAACAGAACAGATGCGTACCGCTGGCCTTTCCGTTGCAGGCGTTAGAGTGGATGGGCACATGCAGGTCGGCCTTGAACCGGTTGGACGCCGCCACACGGTTCTGCATGGTGTCGTACTGCCCCAGCATCACCTCCACGCCGGAGCGCTCAAGAGCGGCCTTACACGCCCATGCAATGCGCCCGCACTGCACGCCCTCGGTGGTATTGCCCACCGCGTAGGTGTTGCGCCGCTGGTCGCTGGGGGAAAGATATACCTTCTTAGTCATTGGCATTGACCCCTTTCCTGTACTGCGCCGTGCTGATGCCCAACAGCGCACCCAGCAGTGCCGTTACGGCAGAGATGGTCATAGCTACCTGCTCCGCGTAGGGCCAGCCCCACACCGGGGCCAGCGCCACATAGAAGGCGCTGAGCGCGGGCAGCACGATCATCACGATCCACTTCATCACATCGTAGACTTTATTATTCAGCTTCATATTACTTTCCTTTCCGGCCTTCCGGCCTGTTACATCTTATGCATCGGCAGCCTCCGCACTTCCTCCATGACGCGCTTCGCACTGCCGTTGCCGCCCATTTTTTCGTAGGGCGCGTACAGATAGTCGTTGAGATTCTCGTACTCGTCCTGCGTAATGTATCCGCGGTCGACGTACACCATACCAAGATGTACAATGCGGTCGTGGGCGAGGCCCACCAGCATCTTGCGCTGGGCGTCACCCTTGTCAACGCGCTTAGCCACCACGGCCCACAGGCCGCTGCTGGTCAGCACCGCCACTACGAGAGGCACTGCCACCTGTGTCCAAACATCCATCCTTGTCACCCCCTCACAGCTCCGCCGACAGCAGGGACACCGCGCCCGCATTGAGGGCGGCGGCGGTCATGCCGTGGCTGGCCTTGGCGGCGGAGATCATCACGCCGTTGGCCCGCGCCGCCGTGACGGCGAACGTGAAGCCCGTCTGATCCGTGCCGCCCATAACGCTGCGCACCTTGAAATCATCCACAACGATGGTGGGCTTCGCCCGCATGGTCACGGGCAGCGGCACAAAGAAGAAGATGGTGCCCGTGCCGATGATCACGGCCTGCACCAGATCCGACGCCAGCGGCACCAGATACCGCTGGCACCGCGCCAGCTCCGCGCCGTAGTCGGGCAGCTGGTTCAGCACCCACGCGCCGCCGTACAGATGCGCCAGCGTCTGCACATCGCCCAGCTCCAGCTTGGCGGCGATGAGCTTCGTGCCCGCCGCCGTGACGGTGAAGGTCTTGGTGGTGCTGTCGTAGCCCACGGGAACGACGCCCTCCTCTGTCAGGGCGGTGGCCGTCACCGTACCCACCGGCGCGTCCTCCAGCACCTGCGCCATGATGCCGTTGAGGGTGATGCCGTCCGCCCCGATGGTCACGGAGCCGCTGACCAGCTTCCACCCGTCCAAAAAGTACCCGGCGGTGCTGATGGTGCCGCTGACGCCCCGCTGATTCACCGGACGGCCAAAGTACCAGTTCCGCAGCAGGTTGGGGTTACAAGGAAACGCCTTGGTAGCAATGACGCTGCCGCTGATGGAGATGTTCTCCCCGGCTGTCAGCGCCTCTTGCTTGCCCTCCAACACAGCCTGTACGCTTCCGCCGCTGCTGGTTGGGATATCCTCCGCCGACAGGGACACGTTGCCGCTCTCGTCGGGGGATTTTTCGTTGACAGAGCTGACAGACCCCGCACCGTCGATGCCCATTCGCGTCACGGAGTAGCTGACGGCGGGGCTTCCGGTGTTGAACGTGGTGGTGACTTTCGTCCACAAATATTTGCCCTGCGGTACGGTGGGGATTGTCGTACTCCAACTGCCACTGGGGACAATCGTCCCGGAATCAGATACCATGTACTCCACCGTTGTACCCGTCACAGTGGCGGCGGCTCCGGTGTCTCCCTTTTCTCCCTTGATTTGATACCACGTGTATTGCTGCCAGTCATCCGGGGCTTCTGCCGCCGTGCCGGAATACACGCCCATCCACGCATCCGGCAGGTCGCCCATGCTGTGGCTGTCCGCCGTGGGCTGCTGGCTGGCGTATTTAATCCACACGTGGCTGTCATCACCCTTGTCGCCCTTGGCTCCGTTGTACACGGAGAAGTCAAAGAAAGTCCCGTCCGTGCGCGTAAAGCGGTAGTTGTCCACCAGCCCCACCGTAGACAGCTTTTCAAACGCTGTCAGGCCGTTGCCGTTTGTCACGGTAAAGGTTTGCGTGGTGGTGTCGGCCAGCGTAATGGTGTAGGTGTCCACAAGCCCATCCGTACCGGTTTTGGCAATATTGGAAATACCGCCGTGACCGTCAGCCGCCGCCGTCAGCCAGTTTAATAGCGTCTGCCCTTGCAGGCGCTTTGCCGTGCCGTCCTGCTCCAAAACGAACATATCTGTTGACTTGATCTGCTCCGCTGCTACCAGCTCGGATATCGCTTTATCAGCCATTGTCAGCGTCCTCCTTGTTTTCAGTATTCATCGCCGCCGTCAGCGCTTCCAGCGCATTGATACACGCCAACAGCCGGTCAAGGTTACTTTTACCCCGCACATCCACACCGTTCAGTGTGGTGATGATGGCAGATAAGGTTTCCTTCATGTGCATTATTTCTCCCCCTCATACGGTCGCCGCAGCGCTACACGCACGGCGCTGGAATCGTTGTAGGCGTATTCAACGCCGATAACCTTCGTGTATCCGTCATAGACTGCCGTTTCGCCGCCCGCAATGTATTCCATGTGCCGAGTGTTGGCGGACGCGCTGAACGCAGTCAAAGCGTCTATCAGAGTCACACCCAGAATATCCACGTACAATATGCCAACAGACGCCAAACCACAAAATGGGCAGTCATACGCAGTGCCATTGGCAATTTTGAATTTTGGCATAGCTCTACGCCCTCCCAATCACATAAGTTGCCGCATCTTTCTTCATCGGCCTATAACTGTCGCCGTTAATGATAAAATTGTTTCCCGCAACAGTTAGCGAGGATATTTCTGCGATAGCGGCGTACATCCTGTTCGCCCACAGCTTTTCGGATTGAACTTGCCCGGTTACGACCTTATTTGCATAGATCACATCCGCAAAGTAACCGTTGATTGTGCTATTACATGTGCTTGGGTAGACTGACCCGGACGTGATATGCCTGTTCACAATGGCATCTGTTCCAATCTGACCGCCGCCCACAGAAAAGCTTGCAAGTCCCGCTCCGTCAAAATACCCAGCTTTGCCGCCGTAGTCGATGTTCCCAGCCTGCACCGTTCCCAAAAATTTGCCGCTGTAGGCGGTCAGATTGCCGCTGCTGTCAACCGTGAAATATTTGCCAAGCTGGATACCGTCTGGGCCAAAATAAATGCCGGTGGTATTCGTGCCGCCCCATGTCTGGCCGTTGGTACTCAGATATCCGTCTTTGATCGTCAAGCCACCAATAACGCCGCTGGTGGCGGTGATTTTACCCGTAACACTCAGCCCGCTTTTATCGGCTTTCAGCACCGTACCGCCGTTGCTGGTCAGCGTCCATCCGTCCGCTGTCAGGCTCCATCCGAAACTCGCATTATCTCCGCCCTTGCGGTCTACCTTGGCACTGATTCCCCCGGCCTGGATGTTTAGCGCCGCCCGCAGCGTCTCGTCGTCCGCTTTTCGCGCCTCCACCTCCGCACTGATTCGGTCGGCAACAACAAGTAGGTTTGCTTTAGTCTCCTTATATTGCCGCTCCGCTTTCCGTATAGTAGGGGACTTGTATTCGTACTTGTAGTTGATTTTTTCCCCACCCGGGGCGGAAATGTTGGCCGGATATAAAGGCCCATGCAAAATTTCTTTTTTATAAATGCCACCGTATACGCTTCCACCGGAAAATGCGTCACCAAGTTCTACCGCAGGGTTAATATGTGCGCCTGATGCCGTGTACGGTTGATACTGGAATCCTCGGACGCTCGACAAAATTCTATTTGCCATTTCTTGTGTGCCCCACGGGCAAAACAGTTTCAGCGTTTGTCCTGTATCGGTGCCTGCGTTATATTCCATTTCGTCTGACACGGAAATCGTGACCTTAGAATATCCATCAAACGTGTTTTGTTTTTCTAACGATGATACGTTTTTTCTTACGTTTATTACATCAGACAACGATTCTGTCACCTCCAAACGTTATGGCAAATCCAGCATTGTCGATCAGGTATCTCGTTTCCTTCGGTATGTCCCAAAAACAAACGAGTTGCAGTTCTCCGGTTTCACTCATGATAAAGCAGCCTGCATACATTGCTGCAATATACGACAAATACTCTCGGCACGAATATGTAGTGTTATATTGCACGAGGTATGCGTTTTTCATTGCGTTTTTTGTGCGTTTATCCACCGTAACGCCAAGAGCCGATGCAATTTCTCTTACAACATCGATGTCCTTTGCAGGCCACGTTAGATTTGTGTTTGACGGGTAATCTTGTTCAGAAAACAGAAGTGCATCGTATCCGTGGATGCGAAGCCATCTAACATCATCGTCTTCTGCATCTTCTTCAATCGAATCGATGAAGAAAACGCCTTGAGGGAGCCATTCAGAAGCACGTGTGCCGTCTGTGATTCTTGCATAAATTCCGACACGGGAAAGACCAGGTATCTGCCCAATCGGCTTTAACATTTTTATGTTTACTTCACGACTAATGCAGTTCCCACAGGACGGCTCATCTCCATCAAATAGGCCCCCAGATGTTTCCACACTTGAGAGCATATTTGCCCCGTATCCTCCATCGGCGCCAGAAGTCGCTATAAGTATTCGTGTACCGCCAAACGTTATATGATCTCCTGTTTTTTCTACGAGAAGTCCTGATTCCCCAATTGCAACTCTTGTTTCAACGGTATAGTCCCCAGCCAGTAATTCCTTGTATAGTGCAGATGTCTGTTGCATTTTTCTGCTCCTTTACTTTTCGACAAGCGGGAATGTAATGTCTGTCCAAATGGATTCACCGGTTTCAGGATCAACCGTAGAAATCGTAGACGGCACATTATTTGAATAATACTGTGCAGATACAATTTCATGTAGCGGATGCAAATTTGTCTCAACAATTACAAACTCCGGAAGGATCAACCTCATCAGATCAATCTCGTCTGCGCGATGCAATGGCAGGCATTTTACAGTTGCCTTATACTTAATGGCTACCCGTCCGCGATGCATCGTGCCATCCATTGTTCTTCCAGCCTTGTCACTATCCAAATCGCTTCTTGTCCACACGATGCCGCCATTTTCGATTAAATGCATAATGTCCGTCCCGTCAATTTTGAAATACGGTTTTGCCATTCTTACACCCCCAGCGCACGCTGTCTATTTCTTTGCTGTCGCGTGATTTCAGGAGACAAGACACGCGCCAGCTGTGCAAGGTCACCGGTGAACTTAATCGTGATGTCCTCTCCGCCACCAAAGTTGTTTATCTCTTCGCGTACAATCTGACGGATAAGATCTGCTGGCGCTTCGATGTTTGTCCCTTGCTTTTGGTCGCCCAGCACCGCCATAAACTCGCGATTTGGCGGGATAATTGCTCCCTTAGCAAGTCTCGGGATTTGCAGCTCTGCAATGGGTCTAATGTTAAACCCAAAAGAGCCTCCTCCGAGCCAATCTGGGATTTTAATTTGGAGGGAATTTAGCTTACTAATAAGCCAGTTGATGCCCTTGATGATGAGGTTTACAGCTGCCTCCAAAACGCCGACAATGGTATTCCAAATGCCACGGAAAATTTCTTTGATGCCTTCCCACGCTTTTTCCCAGTCCAGCGTAAACACGCCGGTCATAAAATCAATAAAGCCACCAAAAATTTGTTTGACGCCGTCAATAACATCGCTGACATAGGTTTTCGCCAGTTCAATGATTTCGTGGAAACGTCCGTTTGTTTTTCCGTCCAGCCAGTCCAGCAGACTTGTCAGCCCCAGTTTGAACCAGTCCAAAATACCAAACACAAAGGTTTTCACGCCGGTAAGCATTTGGATAACCGACTGTTTCATTTTTTCTAAGTCGCCTGTCAGTATGCCGGAAATAAGCCCCAGCGCGCCCTGCACAATGTCCTTAATGCCGGTCAACATATCTCCTACCGGAGTACCCGCAAGACCGCACTTTTCTATGATGGTGTCTATGATCGCTCCAAAGATATACCCAACAAAGTCCAGCAAATCGGCCAGCAAAATACGGGCGTGGCTTACAAAGTTGATGATGTTGTCCAGAGCCGCGCCCCAATCCCCGGAGAATACGTTGCCGATAAACCCGGTGCCATCCTTAAACAGGTTTACAATGTCCTGCCCTATCTTCTTGGGCTTGTCCGCGATTTTATCAAGAAATGCGGAATTTGCCGCCGTGCTGAAATCCGGTTGAATAATGCCGGATCCGCCGCCACCTTCGCCACTTAACTTGTTGATCTCATCAAACGACGCAAGCTGCTTACTGGCAGACTTTGCCGCTCCGCCCACGCCTTTATATGCGTTTTTCTGGTCATTCAGGGACTTTGCCGCGTTTGCGCTTTCTTTTGCCGTTGTTCCAAATAGGGCGGATACAATATTTGCGATAAACGAAACCACCGTAGCCAGTACCTTAACCAGCGCAGTAAACGCCGGGATGATGATCTGCACAAGCGGCTGTGCCAGCGTCAGTAGCGCACCCTTGAGCTGCGCAATAGCGTCCCGTGCTTCGCCGTTTACGGCCACCACGTCCGCCAGCCAATCCCGGAGGGCCGCCAACGCACGGGCAATGATGGTAAAGACCAGCGCCCGCTTTGCAAGCATTTTTACGCGCTTTGTGAACGCCTCCATGCCCTGGGATGCTTTGTCTAACCCTTCTTGTATTTTTCCTGCGTTCTTGCCGGTATTGCCAAGCTGCTTACCTAACTCACCGGCCTTTGCTTTCATTCGGTCAAGCTCCGCTTCGCCCTCGCGGATAGCGGCGTTCTGCTTGTCCAGTTTGTCATTCATGGCGTTCCATTCTTTTTCCATAGACGCTACAGCGGCCTCCTGCTGCTTGATAGCGTCGCTGGTGAAGAACTCGCCGCCGCCCTTCATCTGCGCCAGTTTGGCCTTTGCTTGGTCAAGCTGTGCGCCCAGGTTGTTGGCTTGGTTAAACAAAGTATCTCGCGCGGATTTCTTGTTGGTGAGCTTTTCCTGCAGCGCTTCTATTTTCTTTTCCAGCGCATTGAGTTCTTTCTGCGCCTGCTTATCGTCAATGTCGGCCTTGATGATAACGGAGCCGTCCGCGTTTGCCATATAATCACCTCCTTGCTTTTATGGTATTTATGTGGTACTATGAACAAACCACAAAAAACTTCTTGGAGGGTGGAAGAAAATGGACAAAATGACTAAGTGCAAGACCTGCGGCGCAGATATTGCAAAATCTGCGAAAGTGTGCCCTGCCTGCGGGGCCAAACAGAAAAAACCGGTTGTGCTGATCGTTATAGCTGTGTTTATTGCTATCGGCATTATTGGCACTGCGCTTGGCGGGAACTCCCCAGAAAAGGTTGGGGATACAGGCGCAAAAGGCGGAAATGGATCAACTGCTCCGCAGAAAACGGAATTTGCAGTTGGTGACGTTGTCTCCCTTAAAGACATTGAAGTCACATTTGTGTCTTGCACCCAATCAAGCGGAGAAGGTTTTTACACACCAGACAGCGGCAACGTTTTTCTATTTTGCGAATTTGCCATTGAAAACAAATCCAGCAAAGATATTTCCATAAGCTCTATAATGTCCTTCGAAGCGTATGTCGATGACTACTCCACAAACATGAGCATGACCGGCACATTAGCCGCAGACAAAGGCCAAATGGACGGCACTGTTGCAGCCGGGAAAAAGATGTCTGGCGTAATAGGCTACGAAGTCCCCGCCGATTGGAAAACGCTTGAAATCCGTTTTACCCCGGACTTTTGGTCTGGCAACGACATTACATTTATTGCAAATCATTGACCGCCGCGCAGCCGCCCTCCGGGGCGGCTTTTTACGTCCAGCCTTTAATGATTTCTTCCTCCGCCTCCGAGTACCGTCGCTTGATGTCGATAACGTCGCGGTTTCTGCGGTAAAACTCCCTGTCGGCTTTGTCTTTTAGCTTGCCTTTTGCTTTCAGATCGCGTATGCGCACGATCTGCGCGAAGTAGCAATCCCCGATTTCTCCGTAGTACGAAAGAAACGTCCACCAGTGCAGATACGGAAGCGCCCGCACCTCTTGCCCCACTATGCGGTTGATTGGGGCGATGAGCAGTCGAAAGTCCTGTTCCCAGTCCATCAACTTGGTTGATTTTTTTTGCGTTTCCTCATTTCCGCCATTGATAAACCAAAAACACTGTTTTATCGCTTCTTCCATGTGCTCCCCAGGCATAGTGAAAAACCCGGGGTAAAACATTCCCAACACGCCGATGCACTTTTCTTCGCTCGTTAGTTCAACAGCAGACAGCACCGAGAATATGTCCAGTATCACGCGGAAATCCGTTTCTATTTGGTATTCCGTTCCACACACCTCAAGGCTCGTAGGAAGGTCGTACATCATCTGTGGTACTTGACCGTATACTTTGCAAGCTTCTTACTGTGAAAAGCCTTTTCACGCTTAATCCCCTCGTCCAGCTCGTCCATGATGGCAACCATAAGGTTCATCCACAGCGGCGCACCGTCCGCGATGGCATACACGCTGACATTGCCAAACAGCGGCTCACACACCGGCTGCTCAAACACCCCGTCAATGGTCTCGCGCATTTCGGCGTCCATATTTCGGAGCCAGTCAAACATTTCGCGGGCGCTCATTTTTTCTACGTTATCGTCTCGCGCATCCTGCTTCTTTTTCAGCGCGTCAAACGCTGTGTAAAGCTTGTCTGCAAACGCCGGATCGCTGGGATTAAAATACACCGTGCATTTGTCATTCAGGTGGTATTCCTGTACGCCGGTGGTGATTGTCAATTCCTTCATGTGTTCCCTCCAAAACAGGGGCGGTTGCCCTCCCCTTTATTTAGGCCGCAGTAAACTCAATAGCGCCGCTGCTGCCCTTCTTCACAGTGCCCACAGTGCGGGTGCCGCCATAGGTGATCTCGCTGGTGATATTCAGGGTTCCGCCGCCCTCGCCGCCGATGCCGGTGATGGCAATAGCGCAAGCGTCGTAGCGCTCCGCAAACATCGCCTCGCCGCTGGTGGCGTAGAAGTGGCCGATCATCATGTCCTGATTTGCCAGCGCCTGGGCATCCTGGTCTTTTACTGCCAGGTTCCACATCTTCACCGCCGCAGCATCGCCCGCATCCAAGGGGATGGGATCAAAGGTCTGCGTGATGGTGGGCTTCTTCATGGTAGTAAAGGTGTGGCCCAGAATGTCCTGCTTGGTGTCGGTGCTCCAATCCATTTCCTCACTGCTGTCCTCAACGCGCTTACCGATGGCGCTCCACACAGGGGCGGATGCGGTGCCGGTATTCAGGTACGCAATAAGCAGTTCGCGGTCAATGGTCTGGCCCACTGTGGTGTTGAATTCCAAATCTGCCATTATACATTCACCTCGTAATTCAGTTTCATAAGGATTTGGTGATCTTCGTCCCCGTTTTCATACATGGCAAACAGGGAGGATCGCGTGGTCGGCTCCATGCTGATAACGCGCTTGTCATCGCCAATGTCGGGCTTCTGACCATTTGCCCAATCCCCGATAGCGTTCAACAGCTCGTCAGCCTTAAGCCGTTTGTCGTTGCTGTTCCCCGGCTTCACGCGGTAAATGATCTTGAACTGATACTCCGCCACATAGCCGCCGGTGATGTACTTCCGCACGATGTAAGCCGCCTGGATGGTCGACATCGCCATAGCGGAAGTGTCGGCGGGAAGAAACTCAAAGCGAATAAGGTCGACTGGCAGCTCCGGGTATGTGTTCAGCCACACAAGCAGCTTGCGCGATACCTGATCCTCTTCCGCCGCCGGCACGGCCTTTTTAATCTTTTCCAAATTTCTTCACCGCCTTATCTGCCACCCGCACCCACTTCTCCACGTTCTGCGCTTTGGAAGCATCAAACCAATGTGCCTGTGCCTGCGGATGCATTGTTGTGTTAAATACAAGATTTCGGTCTGTGACCACCTTGTGCCCGCCCTTTGGGGCGTATGTGCTGCCGGTCGCCGGGTCTACCATTACCTTACCGTAGTACAGGAAGCGGGCGTATGGGCCTGGATAAATGACCTCGTTTCCAACCACCCGTGTTCTCTGCGTCAGAGAGCCTGTAAGCGCAGGCACAAAGGGGATGGTATCTTTCATCACCTGTTGCGCTAAAACGCTTTCAGCGCGGTCACAGGCCCTTGCAAGCTGCCGCTTTACATCGTCCATGCCGGACACGTCAACAGAGAACTTGAGCGACATCTCATGCTCCTCCGACTTCCCAGTGTCTCATGTCCACGCTGCCAAAATCTTTCTCGTCCACTTTTGTCACGTTGTAGCAGCCGTCCTGTGCCATAGCCACGTCCTCTTTGTCTGTAACAAACTCGCCTTTCACAAAGAACGTCAGCCCGCCGTTACCGTTCACAGACAGCGTCCACAGCCCGGACTTGTCCGCCGTTGCAAGAAACGCCTGCGGGGGCGCGTAAGTTTTGGCCTTGCCTGTCGTGCCGTCCACCGCTTTCACGGAAAACGGAATGTACAGGTTTACCGCGTCCGCACTCTCAAGTCCGCTTTCACGCACGTTGACCGCCTTGCTGGCTTGCAGCATAACACCGCGCAGGATGGTCACATACAGCTTTGTGATTTCATCAAAAGTCGCCGGGTCAGTCTCCTGCACGGAGTTGTAGACCGTTATAGTGTGGGGCGCGTACAACCACAGCACCCCCCTCCCCGATACAGCAACCCGGTATGAGCAAGGTATTCCATGCACGTTTCCGCAAGCAGTTTCTTTGCCCCGTCCGTCGCATTGAGTGCAGACAAGGCGGATTCCCCGCCCGTTGCAAGTGTTCTGGAATAGCTGCCTACCGTTTCGCTTTTGACTTCCGCGTCATTTGCCGCAGCGTTTGCAAGGTTCTTCACGGCAAGCGCCTGCGCCGCCTCGATGACCGCATACTTGTCAACCAGCGCGCAACAGCACATCTTTACCGCATCCAGATCAGCTTTGTCTTGCGCTCTGTTGCGCGTGTAGTAATCGAGGAAGGAGCTGGCGCGGACAACAAGACGCGGGAAGACATTTTCACTCACAGCGCCCATGTAAGTGCCAGAGTAGTATTCAAAGTCTGCGTAAGTCATCAGTGCCCTCCTTCCAAAACTGCGAGAATTTCAGCCTTTTTCATCGAACTGCTGACCCCTTTCACCCCGTTTTCATCGGCATACGCAAGCATTTCAGCTTTTGTCATGCCGGAGAAAGCCGGGGTGTCAGGGTCAGGCTCATTCAGCAGTTCAGTTAGCCCCCCACTGCCGGAGTGATGGAGCCGACAACCACGCCGTCAATGCGCTCGGCGAACAGCACCATGCCGTTGATAACGGTATCGGATGCGGTCATGTTGGTGTAATCGGGTTCCTCGTGGATGCCGATATAACCGGTGGCGTCGGTTGTGAAGTTGAACACCTCGCCCAGATCTGCGCCGTTCACAGGGATGTAGTACAGGACGATGTTGTCCTTGGCGGTGGCGTAAATCTTGCCCTTGGGGACGCTGGAGTTCAGAATCACAGTGCCCAGACCGAGAAAGTTCTCGACATAGGTCATGCCAAAAGCGGTCTGCAGGGTGATGTTGGCAGTTGCGAGATAGTCCGCAACGTCCAGCGGGTTCATGAAATACACTGCGCCGATCTCGTCATCCTCGAACAGCACCTGCAGCTGGCCCCATGCCTGAGCCAAGGTCGCCTGGAAGGTAGCACCGCTGGCCGTGCCAGTACCGGTTGCGAGGAAGCCGAAGAAATCCTTGCGGATACCTTTCTGCACGTCCTTCAGCATTTCATCGGTGGTCATTTCGACGGCCTGATCGTAGCCGCGATCAGTGATTGCCTCGGCAGAAGTGGCCTTACGCCACTTCTTCAAGGTGATCTCCTTGTAGTTCACGGCCTCGGTCTTGTATTTGCTGAGGGGAATGGTCTCACCCTCAGCAACAGCGCCGCTCTCCAGCGTGCCAGTGGCCTTGTAGCTCTTGAGCACAGTGCCCGCCTGCTTGGAAATCTTTCGGGTAACGCCCAAAGCCTCCATCAGCTTCTTGATGGAATAGCCGAACATTTCGGTAAATTCGATTTCGCGCACACGCGCGAGGTCAGCTTTCTTAATGAGCTTAGGATCAGCAGCCATTTTTATTCTTCCTTTCTAAACAAATCCATATTTGCGGCGATTGCAGCGCGCCGCTCCGCTCTGTCAGTGATTTGCATGATCTCGTCCTTTGTCATCGGCTTTCCGCCACCGTTAAAGCGCGCGCCAGTGTCGACGCGAACGGTCTGCTTGGAGACAAGCCCCTTGTAAGTGCCGTCCACGAGTGCATCAAGACTTTTGGTGTCCTTGATCTTCTCGCCGTCCAGCTCCAATGCGGCCATTTCTTCGCCGCAGCCACGCATAGCAAGGTCGAGATTCGCGCCGGTGATGTTTTTGCTCTCAAAGTAAGCACGCACGGCCTTTTCCTTTGCCGCCTTGCTTTCCTTTTTCGTGACGTCGGACTTGTAAGCTTCAAAGGCCGAGTGTTCCTTCTCGTACTTCTCCTTGTAGCCGCCGTCACCTGCCGCCTTTAGATCGTCCAATTCCTTCTGGACGCCGGGCAGCTTTTCCGCGTCCGCCTTGTACTTCGTGAGATCGTCCTTGAGGGGGTCAACCACGCCCAGATGCAGAGCAACCAAGCGATTTTCGATCTCTTCGGTGCAAGCCTCGCCGAGAATATTCCTGATTTCCGCTCTCGTAAATTTCACCATGTTATTCGTTCTCCTTTTCTTTGGCCCCAATTCTTCGGGGGCGAACGTTGTATAAAAACCGCTATACCTCGCGGGTTTTACCGAAAATAAAAGAGCCAACCACCGAGAAACTCTCAGTAGTTGGCTCCTATTGCCCTTTCCCGCGCCCTATTGCGTGGAAGTGCTGTATTTGATTGTTTTCTTAACCTCTAAAACGATGTACCCACCACCCTTGCGTCGGATTTCCACATCGTTTCCGCGCTTCAAAATTGCATCGATTGCCTTTTTGACTTCTTCCCAGTTCAATACAGCACCTTCATCCTTTCCCGCTGCTCCGGCAGCCCCGCCGCCTTGCTGAACGCTTTGTACTTTGCGTTCAGGCGTCGTAGTTTGATATTTACTGCCTGTTCTTCGTCTGTCAGCCCTGCGGCGCTGTACGCTGTTTTCTCGCGCTTGAGCTTGCGTATGGTGCGCTCCACCTTGCGCTGCTCCTGCGTGGCTTCGTATGCCGTATAGGTCTTGCCCTCAAACGTACAGCCCAAACCATCGTCGATATGCTCAAGCTGTTCGTCAGTGTATGTGCGCTCACTTACGCCTTCAACCCAAACGTTTCGGCGGTGGCGGCAGTTCGCTCCTTCCAGACCATCCACAGCACCCAGACCGCAGACCTCGTAGATGTTCGGGTAGATATCGCCGCTGCGTGTGGAATACACTTTGCCCTGCCACTCCTTGTGCGATGACCACGGCGACCGCCCTGGTACATCACGCGCCCCGGCGTGGGCAGACACTTCATAATACGGCGTTTCCAGGTATTCCGCCGCTTGCTCCGTGTACTTACTGCACATCTGCGATACGCCTGTCATTACGGCGCGGCGTGCAGCTACGTCTACATGGTCACGGTGTCCGCTCTCATAGCCCACCACCCGCATGCCGCTACTCGCAAGCTCCCTAACGGCGTCTTTGATGGCTTGCCCATAAGAGATAGCCCCGCTTTCTACTTTCAACGTAGCGGCATCTAAAGCCCATTGGTACGCCTTGGCAGGTGGTAGCATCGTCCGCCCTGCGTCTACCAAAAACCCCATCGAAGCGGTGATGTTTCGGAACACGTCTTGCGTTTGCCGTTTGATGGCGTCAATGGTGGTTGCATCCACCAGCACGTCAGGCTGTGTTACACGGGCAAGGTCTATGACCTCGGTGTAATACTTTTGATTGCGCTCCACCACATCGTCTATCAGCTCGTTCAGCTTTTTCTCGCTTATGCCGGTAGTCTGGCGTATGGCTTTCTCAATTTCTTTCAGATCGATGCCGTGCGCCCGCAGCGCCTTGATGTCCTGCACCGTGACCTCATTCAGCTCGTCCCGCAACTTCAGCCGGGAACATATCTCCATCAGCAGCGTGTCCTCAAGTCCACGGTACAGCTCCGCCAGTTCTTCCGGCAGCGCGTCAAGGATTTCCGGCTGAAACGGATATTTCATTTGCTTTCCTCCGTTTCACAATCTCATCATAGTGCGGCTTTACTCGAATTACATTCCAGTCGCATTCTTCCGGAACTTTGCCATAGAATATCACCCATTCCGGCGAGAGCCGCTTCATCATTTCTTCGTAGCCGCGCAGAAACAGCCGCTTGCTTTCCTTGTTCTGCTGTGTGCCTACTGAACTAACCGCAACTATCCCGCCAACCGGCTCGCCATCAAAGCACCAATCATAGCTCTGCTCGTCGCTCCATGAGATCGTTGGATAAACCGTCATGCCGTGGAGCTGCCAGTATGCCGCCAACCAATGCTTGCGGTAATGGTTGTATATCTGCATCGCCAGCGGCATATCTGTGTAGGTAGAAAAGTCCGGTGCGCACACTGCCGCAAACTGCGACAGTTGCGGAATGTACTTGTCAGGCGTGTTCCAATACCGGGTGAATTGATAATCGTCCACGAAGAAATGCACGATCTTGCTTTTCGTGTCTTTCGCGGTGTAATGGTAATTCACGGGGATAAACTCACCTTGTGGGTATGCCTTGACCGGCTCGATCTGCGGAATGTCGTACTTGCCAACGCCGGGGAATGTGAACTTGTCGAGATTTTCAAAGTTAATCATAAATCCCCCAGCAAACAAAAATGCCGCAAGATACATTTCTGTACCTTACGGCATAGCAAGCGCCCGGATTCTAACCGGAGTTCCCGCAGTCACGGTGTAATCACCCTATACGACTACTTGCTATGCCTATTATACCAAACCTTTTTTACGAATGCAACCAGCTTCTTTTCGTCTGCCGTCAATGCTCTTGTTCCGCCTTCATCGTGATAATACCCGATGTGCGTGTGTGCTCCCTTGAATTGCTCATGGCTATGCAGAAGATTGATTGTTTTTACACGCTTTCCATCTGCACCGTAATAGCTGATTGCATTGATTTTGCCCTCATCGTTTATCGTTGCGTAAATGCGCCCTTTTGTCATAGTTTCCAATGGGTCTTTTGCGTTCAATGCCGCATTTTGCTTTACAAACTTTATGTTCCCAGCTTTTAGAAGCGTCCTAAACTCGCTCCCGTAAGGCTTTCCCTTTTCGCTCATGCCGCTGCTTGCGCCGCGTCCGCCCATTAAACAGGTCTCCATGTACCGCTGCGCTTATTAGCCCTGCGGTATTTCTTGCCGTTTACCGTAACTTCCAACGCGCCCGACTTTTGCGCTGTTACAAAGGCATTGGAAAACGCCTTGTTTTCTGCTGCTTTGCGGTTTTTACTGGACTGATCACGCAATTTCCGCATGTAGCTATCCATTTCACCGCGCACTCTTGCAGCTCTGTCTGCGGCGCTTCCTGTTTTCTGCGCCGTTGTCAGGCGCGCAGGCCCGCTTGCATAAGGATTAACTGCTCCTGCCGCCGTTTTAAGCGCCGTTGTTGCGAGAGTTGCCATCTGCTTTACCGCGTTTTTCTTTTCAGCGTCCGACATCTCAAGTCCATTGATTTCAGCAACGTTGCGCTCGAATGTGCGCCTGATAATATCGCCCATATCAGTTACGGACGCCGCATTTGCTCGGTCAATGTCCTGTTGCGACAAAAACCGTGCAAGGCTCATACCGCGACCACGCCCAGGGTCTCCGGCTCCAATGCCGCCACCGGCTCCACCTCTGCCGCCCATTACTCTACCTCCGTTTCTTTTTCGGTTGTCATGTCCTGCATCTTCGGCAGCGCCGCCTTTGCGGTCGCCTCGTCCTCGTTCATCCACTTCATGCGGAACTCCCAGTCGTTCATGATGCCCGCCTGCAAAAGCTGCATATCGCGGGAAAAGTCGGTTTGCTTGTCCTCAATGATGCTGTCATCAAAGTCGATGGAGATTTCGACTTCCTCATTAAGTCCGGCGTCCATGTAGCGATTGCCCAAGCGAAGTAGGATGCGACACAGCTCCGTAATCGCTTGCTCGAGCAAAATTTCATGCTTCTTGATCGTGCGGAACATGGTGCTATTCTCGCTGATGACCTGTGTAGCCGTGGCAATGCTTGTCTGATCGAATTTGTAATGATTCTCGCCAAAGCCGCATTTGCTCGACAATACGTTGAGCATATCTTGCATACCGGTGTTAAACTCTGCTGTGCGCAGCGTCATATCTACCTGCTGCAAAATGTTTCCATCAGATGCGCGATCTCCCGGTAGAACGTAGTAAACCGTTTCGCGCTTATCAAAGACTGGCCTACCATTGATGTCCTTGGTTGCTTCCGGCTGTACCACGATGCGCTTTTTCCCCAGCACAAACTCATTCACGTAACTATCGTATGTAATATCAACGCTTTTGAGCTGGTCGATGGCGGAAGCAAACACTGCAACGCCCATAGGGTTATCTTCATCAGAGTTCGCAATGTTCAGACGGTCAATGACAAATTGCGGCTTGACGCTTCCTGTGTGGACAACAGGGGGGATTGCTTCAAATCCTCTCACGCTGGTTAATGGAACTTCCTCCGCATCGTACAGGTGGTTTTCAATGTCGTATTCGCCGCCGCTCAGCCGATGCACCTGAATGTAGGTGTATTCCGTATCATCAACTCGTTTTGTCCATGCGAAAGCGCACTCACGAATAATGGCATTGTCCCACGTCAGCGGGTAAATATTTGCAGCGGTTACATAGTTGATATGAATTCTTCCGGGGTTGGCGATCTCTGCTGTATCAGGGTCAACGCTCATATCCTCCATGATTGGAACATAAGCAACTGTACCAACAGCGGATTTCCGCTCCTGCAATTCATTGGATTTGACTTTCCAATTATTATCAGCAAGAATCGCATCTACAAATTCCTGCTCCTTCTTGCCCTCAAGCGTGATATTTACGCGCTCATTCATCAGCAGGGTTGCCCAGTCCTCGCAGACTTTCTTGCCCATGTTGACGGAATATCTGTGGCATTCCAGTTCTTCGATGCCATTCCACACCGTATAGCTATGGAAGTCTTTCACATCGCCGTCATACCACGATTTCCACACATCAATCAGCGAGTAAAACTTACTATCGACCGTATTAAAGCCCAATTCTTTCAATGCTCTGCAAATATTCACTATTTCACCGTCCCATCATGTGACCGGCACGTTCCAGGTCTTTGTAATAAGGTTCAATGCTGTACTCAAATGCGTCCAAACTATCAATATCGGACGTTCCATCGTCAAGACGCTCGTCCTCAAACTTATCAGGATCATAAATCGCGGTTTGCAGTGCATCGATCAGATGGGGGCAGTTGCGCGAAACCTTAAAACGACCCTGCTTCATCAGCAGCACCACGAGCCTGATTCTATCTGTGATTTGCAGTTTCATTGCGTTCTTTACCTGCGTCCCGAGGTGCATTTTCTGCGCGGTATGATCTAACCCGCGAATCAGCACCGTTTCCGCGCTGTCTGCCCGCGTCTGGCTATATCCGTACTTTGCCGTAACCATTTGAGTAAACGTAGCAAAGCGCCTATTCAATGCGTCAGGGTCAATCTCTTCGGTTTTGATGTATTCTTCTTCCAGCGCGACCACACGATAATCTTTTGTAATTCCGGTCGCCTGAAACTTCGTTGCGGACTTTGTCCCGCCGAAGTCAACGCCAATGGAAATAACAGCGAATTTCGTTTCCTGTTCTTCCACCCATTTCAAAGGATCATCGATCAAATACTTTTCGGTGTTGTTTGCAAAGTCCTTGTAGACAACGCCCTCCGCCGCTACCCAAAGGCCGCGCACATACCGGTCATAAAAGATGCCGGCATACATATTCGCGTAGCGCTCAAGCGTTCTTGCACTCAAACCGGGGTTGTCGGTCATCTCGAAATGCAGATACAGCGTGTTCCGTTCTCGGTGTCGCTTAATCCACTCCTGATAAAACCAATGATGCGGACTTCCAGGGTTACATGAAAACCACAGCTTTGCACCGTCCACAGAACAACGTGCAAGCGCCTGTTCCACGAACGAGCGCGGCATCAATACCACCTCATCCAGCAGCACGCCTGCCAGCGTGCGGCCTTGGATCAGCGTATAGCTGGCCTCGTCCTTGCCGCCGAACACTTCAAAGTAGTTCGTCACGGTTCCGCGCCGCACTTCCATCACCTTGTCGCCACGCCGCCAGCGAATGATATAGCGCTCCTTTGCCAAACTCATTGCCATAAACGGAACGATAATGTTCTTGGTGCAGCTGTCAACCGTGCGGCCACACACGCCGAAGCGCTGACCGCTAAAATTCTCCATCGCCCAGCGGACGAACGCCCACATCATGATGGAGGTCTTGCCGGAACGCACAGCACCGTCACAGATCAGCGCGTCATACTTGGAATAGGGAAAGGCGAGGGTTTTTGCTTGTTTTTGACTAATCATCGCTCTCAAGCCCCTTTGCCATTTCCTTTAAGCTCTGGCTGAGTGCGTCTTCCCTCACCGTGTCGGCAGGGCTTCCGCCGATCATCGCCCACTTGTCGATCAGTGTCCCCATCGCCGTTGTGATCTGGCTAAGATTTGCCGCCGCCAGCTTTTCGGGGTCGTTGAGCATTTCAAGCCCCTTTCCGATAAACGAACACACAAGGTCTTTGTGGTCGTTCATGTACTCCATCACATCTGCGGTGTTCTCTTCCTTTTTTTGCTCGCACTTTTCCACAATGTCGGCATTCGCCCGCACAAGGTTCTTAACGGTCGTTGCGGACACGCCGTTGATTTTCGCTGTGGCGCAAAAGTTGTTCGTCTGCACATAGTCCGCCAGTATTTTCTTTTTCTGCCGGTCTGTCAGACGCGCAGCCATGTTATCACCTCGTTTTGTCTGACGCACCGGCCTCCCTCCACTGGCCTTTGTCATTGGCACGTCTGTACCCGGCTTTCGCCTCACCTAATATGTTCCCGCCGTGAGCTATGTGCCCCGCAAGCATACATAGCATCCGCCACGGCGAAATTCTTTTGTTTTACACAATCGGTCGGGTACCGGTGCGGATGGCTACTGACCTACACGACGGCCTTGTCCAGAGACAGCCGCCACCACGCCGCTTCCACATCTACAGATTTCGCCTCGGATTTTCGCCGCACACGCCGGTACCCAGACCACTCACGGAACTTTACAGCCCTGCGCCGGTACGTCGGTCGCATCCGTTCATCTCTACAAAGCCGGTGCCAGCCAATACATAAATTCCTTCGTCCTGCCGCTTTCGTACAGCGCACAGGAAAGACCACTTCCGCAGGCTTACGCTCCGTGCGGCTGCGAGGCAAGGGGCCACGCCTATGGTGCAGACAGCAAGATTTGAACTTGCGAACCCGAAAATTCTTCATATCGGAGCTGTATCCACCCAGCTTCTGCCTGCATATTGCTCCCTACGGGCGGAGCCGAAGCCCCGCCCATCAGGAAAAGAAGGGGGAAAAGAAAAAGAATGGAGATGCAGAGTTCGCCCCTGCACCCCCACGTTATCACATCTTTTTTTGTTGTTGCATTTCGTTGTGCAACATCACCTAATTTCTGCGTTTACATACGGTGCATACTCTTCTTTTATCGCACATTCTTTCAGCGGGCAGTACCGGCAGTTTTTAGCAAAGGGGCACTCGCGCCGTTCTGCTCTGGATATACAGCGAGATACAGTGGATGTGCTTACACCAAAATGCCGTGCAATCGTGCTCATGCGCCATCCGCACTCAAAGTATAGTCTCAAGTATTCGACCGTCTGCTCTTTCACCCTACCACCTCCTCCGGGAAGAATGTCTCCCGCACCCCGCCGCACTCCGCCACGATGTACCGCCCCTTCGGATGCACGTACACCACCGTGCCCTTGCGTATAGGGAATTTCTTTTCTTCGCACCCCTTGCCGGGGAATAAGTCTGGCAGCGTCATAAACCGCGCCCGGATCACGTCACCCTTCTGCATTGCCGCCTCCGCCTCCATAGAATACGTCTATCTCAAGTTCGTGCCCTCTATACCCAGGTCCGCCATCTCCAGGGGGCCATGTCGGTATACTGTATCTGTATCTTTCTCCGCCTGGCTTTGTAACCTCCATAATGACACCTGGCCCAAGTTCTTCAACCGTAACGTCAGCCATTGTCCGCGCCCTCCTTTCTCTCGCCGTAAGAGCAGAAGTCCTCCGGCTTGCGCTTCTGGAACCCGCAGATAATGCAGCTCCCGCCAAACTCATGCTTGCAGTCCTTGCAGCGCACCACAGGTGCAACATCAGCGGCAGGGACTTCCGCAAGCAACCGTTTCGCGGCTACCATCGTGGCGTTTGGCTTGCTTACTTCTAAGGCGGTCAATTTGGCAATCGCCGTTCCCCGGTCTATGTAATCAGCCATCGTCATCACCTCCGTCCATCTTAGCTCCGCAATCCTCGCAGTATTTTTTGGTAGGCTTGTCCCAACTGCCTTCAGTGGTAATGACAAATCCGCACACAGGGCAGCACCATTCGTCACCGCCAAGATGCGCCCACAGTGTACGCACCACCGGGGCAACGTCAGCGGTGGGAATGGCGTTGATTGCCGCCTCAAACTTTTCCGCCGATAGATTAACGTCCGGCGTATCGTAGTAGACCTCTGAAACTGCGTCTTTCGCCGCTTCGCGCTTAATGTATTCAGCCATTTTTCATCGCCTCCAGTGCATTCTCCGCCTCCTCGCGGGTCAGGAAAACCGTCTTGCCGATGTCGGCTTGTTCGAAGATTATCTGGTCGGAAAGCGTCGTGTAGACCACATTCACCTTCCCACTTTCCGACATCCCAACAACAGCTTCATAAAGGGCATCTTCATAGATGACTCCGTCCTCGATTATGTACAACACGCTTGAAATGATCGGCGTAAGTACTGGCTTTACTGGCAGCACCACCAGCCGACCGCCCTTGTCTGCCTCGACCAGCTCTCGTAGTCTGGTATAGCTGCAAAGGCTTTCTAAATCAGCAAGACGCATCAGCTTCAGTGCGATCTCGTCTGCCTTATCTTTCGGCAGGACTTCCTCCGGCGCACACCTGCTGTCCTCGTAGGCGGCAAGGCGATCCTTGAGGCGATTGCGGCAGTACAGCGCGGTGCAGTCAGCCATCGGCTTACCATGCTTACCTGTCCAATCCGCTTCGCACTTCTGGCAGTCCATCATTGCCTGTCCATCGGTGTCGCGCTTCGTCAGTCGTTCCATCACTCCACCTCCCATTTCAGTTCGTCATACAACTCGCTGAAGCGCTTGTTCCACTTTCTCAGTCCGAAGAAACAGTACACGCCCAACACGATCCACAGCCCGCTGGCGATGTTTTGCAACAGATTTTCCATCACTCCACCTCCTCATCCGCATATCTCTGATACCACAATGGCAATTATTGCCGCTACGTAAACCGCGACAAAAACTGCAAAGACAGTGCAGCTCCGCTTCTTATACATCGTGTGTATGGCGGTAATAAGCAGCGCAATACAGTACACGCCGAGCAAGGCATATAACCAGCCCACTACTGCACCACCTTCCCCCAGAACTTACGTCGGCATTCATAGCAGTTCGTTCCACGACAAGCAGCTATGAGTTTGTTAAACTCTTCACCTCTGCATAACTGTTTAGGGCAAATGATAACATTACCCTTTTTGTCAAGTTGTGTATCTGGCCACTGTTCCAAAAACACACTCTGTCTTGTTTTACGAGGATGCTCAGCAGCCCATTCTTCGACGATGGTCACAATGTTGTCATCATCAACCATTCCCTCCAATGCACTACACTCGCAGTCTTTTGCGGGGCATTGATAGCAGTCCCCGGCATGGTGGTAAAAGCGGCACATTCGGTCGCGTTCTTTGATAAACTTCACAGCATCCATTTACTTCTCCTCCACTTCGTTCCCCTAGCAGTCCCAGCCGTCCACCTGTTGGCGGGCAAACAGTTCGATGCGGGGTATATCTCCAAACAATTCCATGATGAGGGTTCTGACGCAATCGGGCTTCTTGCTGTGTTCTGTTCTTTCGGCTTCTACTAACTGGCGTACAGAATTGGATCGTTTGTTCTTGAGCATCCCGCCCCTCGTCCCAAGCAGGCAAAGTTCGCAATTCTTCATTGTCCATGCCCCAAGCGTAGACACTTGCTTGCCGTTCTTGGTCTTTTTTGACCAGACGAAAGCCACTGTCACATACTTGAACCCCCATGCTTTCATAAGTCGTATAGCCTCCTCAAGGTGCGCGTCCGTAGACCACATAAACAGTGCTGCGTCTTTCTCCGCAATGCGTTTAACGTCCCAAGTCTCCATGACGGAAGCCTTTTCTGTCCCATATACCGTTTCAAGAGGTCTAAACCTGTTTCCATTGTATCGCTGCACCTCTTTGCTGCTGAACTGCCACGGCGGATCGGCATAAATAACGTTATATTTCTTGTCGGTAGTAAAATATCCACCACTGCCATCAAATTTCCCTCCATTTGCACCCGTCACAGGCGCCCTCGTGTGCTTGTTTGTACTTCCCGCAGTATTGGCACAGCTCGTTTTTCATGGCGTGCAATTCACTTTGCTCCTCCTCCACCGCTACGGTCTTGGCAAACTGCGCCAGTCCATCACTCATGTCCGCGATTTGCGCATCCCGCCGCAAAACGGTGTCCCGCAGGGCGGCGTTGGCCTGCAACAGTGCCTCGATGTGCCGCTGCTGGTTCTCGATCAGGTCAGCGGCGGCCGGAGCCAATACTTCACGACACGGTTCACGGCTTATCTCGTTCATTGGGCAATCTTCTTCGCAGTCTCGCCCCGGTTTTGCACAGCACCGCAGCGCGGTCACGATCTCATCTTTTGTCATGTCATTCCTCCTCGCCAAATGGCAATCATGCTGGGAAACGGTGCCGTTCCCATCGGCTTGCCGTCCAGCTCGAATTTCAGCCTACCTCGCAGGAATCGAATTTCCGCCTTACCCAAAACATAGTCGTGAAAACTGGCTCTGTCTGTCCGCGCCGGAATCAGCAGCACCACTGTTGTCCCTGGCTTCTGTCCCTCCCGGCAGCACTTCTCCGTCCACAGCCCGGTTTCCTTGCTCCCGTAGGGCGGGTTACAAAACACTGTTTCGCCCCCCCAATTTTGCCGCAAACCATCATCGTTTTGCGTGAAATACCGCGCGCACTTGTGGTTTTCATCACTGGCGGCAGCGTCCAGCGTAAAATGGAACTCCGCATCCAGCTCGTCAAACAGCTTTTGCGGCGTTTCCCAATAGTTCTTGTCGCTGGAAAACAAAGCGTCGTTTACCATGTCATTCCTCCTCTGGAAAATGTTTCTTTGTCACCGCGATAGGAAACGGCTCGATCTCGCTTGCCCACCGCGCCGTACCTCTGCCGTGTATGCGCTCCCAGATAAGCGGAAAGCCCGCGATGCCGTCGAATAAACTTCCCAGTGTCGCGTCCTCCGGCAAATACCGCGCCATGCGCCGCAGCATCCAGTCCCAGAATGGCAGGGCGATGGAGTTGCCAAGCGCCTTGTACCGTGGGCTGTCCGCACTTCCTTTCACTTTTATTTCGCACCCGCGTTTATCTGTTTTAACCCAATCCCCAATATCCGTCCATCCGGCCGGGAAGCCTTGCAGCCGTTCGCATTCCATCGGTGTCAGGCGGCGCACGACCATGTTCTGCACCGGGTATGTCTCTGCGTCCTCCCGATAAGCGCAGTTTGCCTTTGCCCGCAGCGTGTGCGCCACATCCGGGGATGCCCCGCACACCAACATATCGTTGTATGCGTCCTGCCCGTTGTAGCTCCCTGCATGAGCGCCGGGGGAAAGCGTTCCTGTCACATCTTGGTATGTCGGCGGCACTTGGTTTCCGCCTGTTCCCATTCGTGCCTGCAAGCTGGGTGCCTGCTCCCCGCACTCGCGGATGACGTCACAAGCGTGTGTCATGTCCAGCGCCACCACTGCGGGCTTATTCCCGCCGCACTCTGCGTTCAGCGTGGGGGATGTTTCTTCCTCGTATCCGATGCTGTGCGCCTTTTCGCTGTTGCCCAGCTTAAACCCGGCGCACAGTACGCTGTCCCGCGCCATACCGCCGTTCTCATTGGCATTCAGACTGTGCCATACGCCATCCTGATCGTACACTCTTGCGCTCTGCGCGTCCCACGGATTCATACACGCAACCTCCGCGCACACAGCAGGTCTGTCGATTGTGTTCAGCGTGTAGCTCTCGTCCGCTTTCCAGCCCTTGCCGTTGCATCCGGCGGTATCGGCGCGGTCAATGCAGTTACCTTGCAGACAGAAAATCGTCTGATCGTTGCCCGTACCCAGCGTCCCGCTTTTCTCCGTCTGCACTAACGCGCCTTTTCCTCCGCCGTTACAGCCCCCCCCTGATGCGGACTGCATAAGAAGCACCGCTTTCAGCCGCTCCGGTAGGTCTTTCCCCCGCCGCTCCGCTCGCCGCAGGATGCCCAGACACGCTTTCGCGGTCAAATTGTATTTGGGCAGCGGATTCACCTCCAAAATCTGCGACAACCGAGATCCTTCGGCGACGCTGTGGGGTCCCCAGACGGATAACATTTCCTGTACGGCTGTCTCGGATGGTTTTTCCCCAGTCTTTAGCGTCGTGAGTTCGCCAAGCGATAGACCACCCATCACCGTCAATGGCTCCTGCTTTTGTCCATTTCCACTTTTCCGGCAGTCCAGATAGAGAAAATCCTGGTTCTGCGATACGCGCAATTTCTTCCAGCACGGCGTGGAAGTCTCGTCCTCTGTTGCTGCTGAATGCTCCGACAACGTTCTCCCAAACGAGAAACCGAGGTCGGACCATGTTACCTGTCCGTCCATTCCGTTTGTCCGCCTCCCTCATTTCTTTTACGATGCGCACCTGCTCCATAAACAAGCCGCTTCGCGCTCCCGCCAAACCGGCGCGTTTTCCGGCGATGGATAGATCCTGTCTAACAAGGTGAACCACCTGTAATACACCAAACAGGTTCGATCTCCGCACCGTTGATATTGCAAATGTTTCCCAAATGCTTCACCATCATCACCTCCTAATCTCCAAACACCACGCCGCACTCGTCCCTCAGCACGTCCTTGATGTGCTTTCGCTTGATGCGGCCTTCGTTGATCTCCTGTGTGATCTTTTCCAGACACTCGTACAGATACGCAATGCTGTGCGTGTCGCGGCTGTCCGGCGTCTCCTCCTGGACGTGCCAGCCGCACTTGTCGATCAGTGCCATCGCCACCATGTCCATGCACTCCTGCGTACCTCTGCGCTTGCCGTCCATAAAAATCCGGTCGTCCCGGCTCAAATGCTGCTTGCCCATCACTCGCCCTCCTGTATGCGCACCACCTCATAGCAGCCGTAGCTGCCGCCGTGCCGGAACGCCTTACAAATCGCCGCACGGACATTCTGATATTTCCGCCCGGACAACTGCGCCAACTCCGCCGTGGTCGTACCCCACCAGCGGGGCAGGCGATATTTGTCACGGGTGACGATCATGTAGACTGTCATGCTCACACCTCCCGGATGGCGAATCCGTACCGATTGCGGAACAGCTTTGCTTTCATGGCATACTCGCGGGTACGCATCCCTTTCACGTCCTCCACCACCGGCAACCAGTGCCGCTGTCCGTAGCTGTCAGGCGCCGTTCTGCGCTCGTACACGAAGTCCGCAACGTAGTCGATACTTTTCACCCGGTCGCCCTCAAACGTCGTGTACGCCTCTTGCAAGCAGTATCTTACCTGCAATTTCAGCCCCCGTATCTCCCCGGCCTTTTGCAGCAGCATCAGCGCGTCGTAGCGCTCCGCCTCCTTCTTGCTGTCAAAGGTCAGCTTGCCGCGCCGCGTCTTCTGCGCCTTGTACTTGCCGGGCTTTCGCATCTTCTCCATGACCTGCTTCTGTGCCGCAGGCCCCAGCCGCATCAGATCCTCACTGTTCATCCAACAACCCTCTTTTCTCCAGTCCGCGCCTGCTCATGGTGTAGCGCTTGACTGTCGTCATTTTCTGCTCTTTCCCGCAGCGCTGGCACACGCCCTGCGCCCATCCGTGGAACGCTGGCTCGATGATGTAATCCGCCGCCATCTCCTGCAAACAGGCCACGCACAGCCGCGCTCTGGCCACGCGCCAAATGCCTTTATCCATCCAGCGCCTCCTTGGCCTCCTGCCACGTCATCCCGTGTTCCCGTGCATAGCGGGAGATACGGCCCAGCTTGCGCTCCTTGTGGACGTAGTCCCGCATCCATGCGGTCTTTTTGTCACACACCTGCTGCACAGTGCCGGGAAGCGCAGCCGTGTGGCTTGCAAGCTCCGCCACGCGCTGTTTTATCTGCCCGACAACAGGGGGAAACCCTTTACTGTCAGACGCGATAAACGCCCTCACAGCCGCAGCAACGGTGTTGTAGCTGTCCTCGGCGAACATATCCGCCCAAAGCGCCACCACGCCCTCCGCGTCCTGCCGCGTCATGCTTCGGTAGAAGTTCGGGTATGTCGCCTGCAAAACGGCCATGATCTTCAACGTCTCGCCCTGTGTCATTGCCTCTCCTCCAGCATTTCCAGAAACACGTTGCCGCTTGCCTTGCTCACCGCGCCGTGGTCATCCTTCCAGCGCGTTTCCCAGTTCCGCACGGCGGCTTTCCAGTCCTTCATGCGGTTTTTGCCTACCATCCAGCCCTTCTGCTGGTAGAACGACACAAAGCGCTCTGCATTGACGTGATAGCCTTTCTCGCTGACATACACTGCCACGGCTTCAACGGTCGGCGGTGTGAAGCGCGCCGCGCGTGTATCTCTCTTGCCATCGTCAGATGGCAGAGTATCGGTTTCGGTTTCGGTATTGGTTTCGGTATTGCCATTTTTGCCATTGGCAGGAATGGCTGTGCTATCTTTGCCATTGGCAGGAATGGCTGTGCTATCTTTGCCATTAGCAAAAATGCCTTTGCCATTTTGCCATCTTGCAGCAGCGCCTGCTTTACCTGCTTCGCTTCTCACAGCGGATACATCCTCGTAACTTGCCTTAAACCGATCTTCCTGTGCCATCACGCGCTTGGCATAAAATCTCTCATTGCCACAGAGCGCTATCTTCTCTCCCGTCATGCTGTATGCCAGCAATGCCCGCGTTAGACGACCGAACTCTGCATCGTTGAGCGCTTCCATCTCCTCTAAATAATCATAGGGGAGGGCAGCATAGTTTCTTGCCATTGCGCCACCCCTTAGTCCATAAGGGGGGGATCCTTCTTCATCGCCCCGATGACGTAAACGCCGCGCTCCTTGTCCAGCGCCACCTGTACGATGTTTTCCAGGTGCCGATTCTGCCGCCGCAGACCCTTGATCTCATCCTGCATCTTTCCCATTCTTTTCTTCCTTTCTCTCGTACTCGTCCGTCAGGTGCCGTGCGATGGTGCAATGCTCCCACGCACCGGCACAGGATTGATTCATGAAGCGGAATGCCGCGCCGCCCGTCTCGAAGCTGACGCGGTTTCCGCCCTCGCAGCAGACCGCCATTTCTCGCTGCTGGTGAAGTAGGGCAGGTGTACCGCTTGTGCCAGTAATCCATGCCGCTTACCCCTCCCATCAGAACGGCAGGTCGCCGTCGTCCTCGTCGATCTTCAGGAAGTCGGGTCCGGGAACACTGACGCCGCCTGCGGCAGGCTGGGCGAAGCCGTCCTGCGCGTCCTTCCGGCTGTCGCCAAAGTAGATGTTGTCCGCCAGCACCTCGGCGTTCCGGCGCTTGTTCCCGTACTTGCCCGTCCAGTCCCGCAGCTGCAAGCACCCCTCCACCACGGCCATGCGGCCCTTGGAGAAATACTTGGACACGAACTCGGCGGTGTTGCGCCACGCCACAACGTCAATAAAATCCGTGTCCTTGGTGCCGTCCGCGTTCTTAAAGTCCCGGTCTACCGCCAGCGTGAAGCTGGTGACGGCGGTGCCGTTCTGCGTCCTGCGCAGCTCCGGATCGCGGGTCAGCCGACCCATGATAAAAATCTTGTTCAGCATTTCTTATCTCCTCTCATAAATAACTTTTGCCGAACTCGCGGCGGAAGTCCTCCTCCGTCCAGCCCTGCTCCTGCATAGCCTTCAGCTGGCCGTAGCGCCGCAGCCTACGCATCTGGTCGCCGCTCCGGTGTACGGCACTCTTGCCGTTCCGGTGGCACCTGTTGCCGCAGAGCCACACTACCAGGCCGTACTTTTCGCTTTTCTTGCGGTTCGTCCCGCCAAAAATGTGGTGGCATTCCAACGGGTCGTTTGGGTCACGCCGTCCGCACAGGAAGCACCGTATCATACGCTCACCTCTCCCCACCGGCTCACAAGGGCATCCAGCTCTCGCGGCGTCATAGTCTCGATGCCGACATCCCGGCAATCCTGCACGATGGCGTCTATCAGCCGCGCCATCTGCTCCGTGTCGTATACGGAGCTGCCGTACCAGACGGTCACGTTCACGCAGCCCTTGATTTTGCTGGGGCCGGTATCGGTCATCCAGCCGATACCGTTCCGTTCCCAGATCCGGCAGAACGCCTCCGCCGCCTTTTCCCGCAGGCACAGCACCTCGCTCACGCCGCCGATGCTCTGTATCTCTTGCCGGTATACCCTCTCTCTCTTAACGCCGTAGTGTGCCGCCAGCTTGTCCAGCAGTACCCAGCAATAGGCATTGGCATCCAGGCTCCGGCCTTTGCCCTTGATTGTAACGTTGTACTCCTTGCCGGTCTTCATGGCGTCGCACACGTCCATAGCGGTCTGCGGCGACTTCACACGCAGCGCCAGCCACGCGCCATCACTGTCCTGCTGCCACCGTGCGCCATCGACTGTCACCTGCTGCATAATTCTTCCTCCTGCGGCCAATGTCCTGTTCGTAGGCATTTTGCCAAATACCTAAGGCGAGGTAGATAACACCCCTCGACCCACTCCGCGTCATAATCAACCTTGTGCTGTGTCAACCTGTTTTCGTCTATTGGCAGGAAAAAATTAAACAATTCGTCTTCTGTAACGCGGTATGCCACGATCCTGCAAAACTTCCTCTTTCGGAACAATCCGCATCCGCTGGCAAACATCTCCACCTGGCACTGCTGCCAATACGCTTTCGTAACCTTGAACACAGGTTTGCTGTGCGTTTTCACTTCGGTAATAAGTTGTCTGCTTTCCCCGTCATAGTTCACCCGCAAACGGAGCGAACGGATGCGTATCTGTCTGTCTCGTGTCTTTACACGCAGCGCATCAAGTATCTTGTGCTCGTAAACCGTGCCACACTGCATTGCCGGCGTAATAAACCTGTCCTTCCTGACCCCAAGCTTCACCAGCCACCATCTTCGAAACGTATCTGTATTCCAGTTCCCCATGATGGTGGCGGTGTCGCTTGCACCAAACCATCCGCTTCTGTCGTGGTTTCGTATCATAGTTTACTCACAGCCTTTTCAAGCGCGTCCAGTTTTGCAAAATAGCCCATCAACTGCACAAGCTGTTTTTCGTTGATCCCAAGTCCCCGAAGCAGGTCGTTGTGGTCAAGCCCGTTTCGTTCTTTCATGGTGATTACCCTTTCCAGTCTCTCCTTTATGGCAAAGATACTGTGACGGCTCAAATCGTCCTCACCATCGTCTCCGTCACCTTCTGCCCAAAGGTCAAACCCAAGGCCGGTACGCACGGCAACACCTTTAACGAAAGCTCTCGCCAGCGCATTATTTATGCGAAGTTGGTTCAACGTATCCTCATATACCACAAGGGACCCGTTCAGCAGAGGCATGTCGTAGGAAAACTCCAAATCGTCAATGTGGATTTCAACAGACACAAACCAGCATTCTGTAATCCTTCCTTTACTGGTAGTAATTTTGGCCTGCGGCCACAGGTATGTATTCGTTTCCGGGCACCTACGAGGGGCGTACCACACGCTGGATGCTCCGTTTTCGTGGAGCAACTTCGCGCACTTTGCCCAGCTCAAATAAGGGACCTTGATAACATTACCCTTCTCGTCCTTTGCGTCGCGAAAATCGCAAAACGGCTTTACATCCACCTGTATCAACTCGTTAAATGATTTCAGCATTATTCTTCCGCCTTTCCCACATACTCATTTCTGTTCCTCCCATGCGTCCCTCGCTTCAATGCAGCAATCGCACCCCACGATGACGCCGTCCTTGTTCTTGTAGTAGGTGTCCGTCTCCTCCCCGCACACGGGGCAGACAGGCAGATCGTAGTCCTTCGGCTCTAAGGGCCGCTCCGGTTCCCAATACTGCATCACGCTTCTCATACCGGTCGCCCCGCCGCTTTCAGAACGTCTCGCATCGGCTTTCTGGCCTTGAGGATGGACATGGCCCGCGCCGTGTCCCGTCTGTACTGCCGGTACAGGTCGCCCAGTTCCTCCGTCTGGTAGTATCCCTCGCCGTCGTTGCAGATCATCACGCCCTGCCGCTTGGCTTCGCTGACGGCCTTGCGCATCATCCGGTCGGAGGTCTGCATCGCCGCCGCCAGCTCCGCACGGCTGATGGCGTTTCGCCGCCCGTGGGGGATCAGCGCCGAAATACGCTCCGTTTCCGCCGTCCGCTGGGGTATGTCGGCCTTGTCCTCTTCGCCGTATAGATATGCCCGGCTGGTACGCAGTGCCGCCTCCAGCGCTGTCAGCACCTCCTCCGTGGGCAGACACACGCCGTTTTCAAACCGGCTCACCATGCAGGTGTCGATACGGGGATCCACCAGCTTCAGCACACCGCTGACCGCCTCCTGCGTCAGCCCCAGCTCCAGCCGCCGTTCCTTCAATCGGTTCATTTCCGTCCTCCCTTCGCGCCCTGTTGGATGCGCTTGTATGCTTTGCGCATCACGCGCCCCTTGTACTCCTTGAACTCGTTGTTCTTGACCCGCTCCGCGTAGGAGATGGCTTTCTCCGCCTCGTGCTGCTCCCAAACGGGACAGCCAGTGCGGCAACCTCCCCGCCGATCAGGGCATTCGACGGGACAATTGGTCATTCCCATCTCACCAGCTCCCGTCTCACTCCGGCGCGGTGCGCCTCCTCGTGGGTCATCAGCACGTCCACCGCAAATCCCTTCACGCCGGTATCGGCGGCGATATAGGTCTTGCCGCCGATGGTCACGGTGCTGCCAAGTGGGATAATGTCAGGGTCAACCGCCACCGCCGCGCCGATGTTCACCCACTGCCCGGAGGCCGTCAGCACCTGCCCCGCCTCGTTGCGGTTGATATCCGCATAGGGTGTGCAGCACGCACAGTAGCCGGTGATGTCGCAGACCAGCAGGTTTTCCGGCGGCTTTGCGGCGGACAGCACCGCCGACTGCACCGCAGCGGACAGGGGAGAAGGTGCGTCCTCCGGCTCCTGTGCCTCCGGCAGCGTCAGCGCCCAGAGGAGGATACCGGCAATAGCCAGCCCAAGCAGGATATTGAGGATCCAAAGCCGCCTGTTCCACCGCCGCTCCCAGCAGCGCCGGGAATACTCCCGCGCCCGCCTGTTCCGCTCTCTCATACCCGTTACCTCCATGCGGCCTAAATGTTCCAGGTGCAGCTCTTTGCCAGACGCTTAACTGCGTTGTCCCTGCAAATTGCCTTGATTGTGCATCGCACCGGACGTCCTGTAGCGTTTTCCACGCCGGAAAATTCTATCCAGTGATAAGATTGCCCGCGAACGCCGGACGGCTTCATGCGCCCCTCCGGGAGTATCACATCAATCGTCTTTCGCTCTTTGTCGTAGCTTCCGAGTACCGTTTCGCAATCGGAGAAAGACGTCTTGTACCTGCGGTACAACATCGTTTCGATTGTCGTTCCGTTCATCGCCCCAGCGCCTCCACGCCCTTGACGATAGCCCAGCTTATCCACGCCGCGCCGATAAACGCCAGCGCCCATGCAAACCAACTCATGTCGTTTCCTCCTGTCGAATGTACTCGACCTCGATAATTCCCATTCCGTTCTGCCGTGCCCATAACATCACGGCAATTTCAGCACACGTCATAATATCTTGCCTTTCCTCTGCGGTCGTGGTATACTATCCGCAGAACATTTTGGTAGATGTTTCGGAGATGCCTCGTTCGGTGTGCCAGCACCGGGCGGGGCTTTTTCTTACCCATTTTCGGCGCGTTTGGCGATAATGCTGTCAATCGCCATTTCGATACGCTTCTTTGCGTCCGGTGGCTTTCGATGCCCATTCAGCAGCATACTCACATAAGGCCGGGAAACGCCAAGCTCTGCCGCTACCTCGGCGTATGTGATTTCGTGAACGTGCATCTTGCCGACCAGCTTGCCTGTCCAACTCTCCAGCAAATTTAGCCCTCCTTTGTTTTTTGGTGCGCCGCAGGCGAGAATAGTTGCGGTATTCCCGCCTGCGGCTAAATTTGTGGTTACAAAAGTTAACAAAGTATGCTACTATGTGCTTGCAGGTGACGTCACGACGTCCCTGCCGGGGCTCCGGTGTCCGTTGCGGGAGCATCGGAGCCTCGTTAACTACCGTACCTTCAAGCAATAAAGTAGCGTTGACACGGATACAATGTATCGGGGTCTGGTTTTGTGTTACCTTCCGTAACCCACGTTCCCATTATAGCGTTACCAAACGCTACTGTCAAGCTAAAAGCGTTATCAAACGAAAACTTTAGCAACTCGCACAAATACGGAGGTAAATAATTGTGGGATTTTACGAAAAATACCTTTGCTTGTGCAACTCTATAAATAAATCCCCATCTGCCGTTGCACTTGAATTAAAAATAGGGAAACCTTCTGTCACACGGTGGAAAAACGGGGCTTCTCCTCGTGACGCAACTGTATTAAAAATTGCCGATTATTTTGGCGTTACCGTCGCAGAACTGATGTCCGGAGTAGGCGAACAAGAAAAAGCCCCCGCCGCAAAGGGCGAGGGCTCAAAAGAAGCTGCATCAAACTTTATTAAAGCTACAAATGATCGTGCGGCGTTGTTGGCTCTTATCAACGAAGCCACGAAGAAACTACAGGAGCTGGAATAATGCCTACACTATATCCTACCGATCCGCAAGACTGGCTGCGAACGGAAGCGGAACGGAAAGACAAGGAACAGGAACGCAAAGAAAAAGCCGACAAGGAACGCCGCGAAAAAACGCGGTTTATTATTACAACTGTTCTTTCGGCTGTTGCGGCAATCGCTGCTGTTGCAGGAGTGATAATTCAACTTGCTTGAGCGCGATCAGCGTATCAAGTTTGTCTGTAATTCCCTTTAGGCCAAACACAACATCGTTGATCTGGCCTTTCATGATAATGCTGTTTTCAGCCAGCCTATCAATGTAAATCTCGTAGTCTTTGCTCATAGCACACCTCTTTCTTTTAACGTACTCATAATATCAGCGCAGTCCTCATCGGAAAGCTGGTCGATTTTTTTAAGGGCTATTCTCCGCAACGTTTCAATATCACATTGCGCCAATGCATCTGTTTTTATTATACACCAGACGTTGGCATTTGTACAATAACTCATTTCTCTCCCCTTTCTCAATTTGACATATTATTTTCTCGGTGTACAACTAAGTTAGTACACTTGTAGTTACGCACAATCTGTTTGTTGCCCACAAATGGGCAACAAATTAAAAAATATTTCAGGGGGAAGTGTTTATATGTGGGCCTTTGTTAAATAGCCCCGCTGCTCCCGCAACGGACAGCGGGGCTATTCTCGCCGGTGGCCTCCCGGCTTTCCGGCTGCACGTTCACACTAACAAATCAGGGTTTGGCAGGGCAATACCAAATTCGGATAATTACCGTTTGCGGCAAACCAGAATTGGAATTCTCCTGCCCGAAAAAGGAGTAAAAGGGGAAAATGGTAAAAACATTACAGGATTTGTGCAAAGATGCAAAAGACCGACAGAATTTAACTATACAAGATTTGTCCGACATGACGGACATTTCAGCATCAACCATAAGCAATTTTTTCTCCGCGTCATCAAAGGAGCCGAGCGTGTACAAAATGGGTTTAATTTGTGCCGCTCTTGGCGTTTCAATGGATGAATATTTCGGGATTGAAAAAGAAGTGACAACGGAAGATGAGTTAGCACAAGCCAACGAAAAGCTGGCGCACCAAAAGCAGCTGCATGATGCCAATGTGCAGATAGCCCATCTTGAGGGCGGCATGGAGCAGATGGCAAAAACCATTAACTACCACCGCAAGAAATCGCGGGACACAAAATTTGCTATTTATGGCCTCACGCTTTTGTGCGCCATATTTATGGCTGTTATCGTGGGATATATCTTTTTTGACTACCGTATCCCCCACCAGGGGCTTATTCAGGGCGGAGAGGCCAGCATATTCGCATGGATCGTCTTTTTGCTGCTTGCAGTCGGTATTGGCTTTTTTGCCGCTATTTTGATGATGTATTTTCGCTATGCAAAAAAGTATACATTGTCGCCAGATAAGGGAGGAGATAAACAATGAGTGTAGTATTGCGGGCAGCATTATACCCGCGTGTGTCCACAGAAGAGCAGAAAAAGTTTGGCTTGTCTATTCACGATCAGCAGAACGACCTCGAAAAATACGCCAAAGCCCACAATATGAAGGTGGTAGGCGTTTTCCAGGATGCCGGGTTTTCCGCCAGAAAGAAGATTGAAAAGCGTCCCGCCATGCTTCAACTGCTGGAAGCCGTAAAGCATGATGAGGTAGACATTATTCTTGTCACAAAGCTGGACAGGTGGTTTCGTAACATCGGTGAATATTACAAGGTGCAGGAAATTCTTGAAGCCCACAACGTGTCGTGGAAAACGATTTATGAGGACTATGACACGTCTACAGCCGCAGGCCGGTTGAAGATCAACATCATGCTTGCCGTAGCACAGGACGAAGCTGACCGCGCCAGTGAACGCATAAAAAAAGTGCTTGATGCAAAAAAAGATCGAAATGAGGTTTGCACCGGTCATCTGCCAAAAGGCTACAAAATCGAAGGAAAATTTGCTGTTATAGACAAAGAAGCGGAGCCGGTTATACGGAGATATTTTTCTACATTTTTGGAAACCGGCTCCATAACAAAAGCGATGGACGCAGTACCTGAATTAAAACTTAAATACCAAACGGCCAGCCAAATGTTGGACAACACAGGATACATGGGAGACTGGCACGGGATAAAATTACCCCCGTATTTAACACCGCAGGAATTTCAGCGTGTGCAAGACTTACGCACGAGGGTGACGCGAAAATCCCCTTACAATCGAACGTATATTTTCTCGGGGCTAATAGTCTGCGGGGAATGCGGACGCAGAATGACAGGGCATCCGTCTCCACGCCCAAGCGGGGCGTGCTCTTACTCTTACTATTGTCAAGGGTCTGCCCAGAGAAAAGGATGCAACAACGGTAATTTTACTGTCGAATGGAAAATCGAAGATTATCTCTTGTCGACAATAGACGAGCAGATACAGATCAAATTGCAAGCCAAGCCGCGGCAAGAACCCAAAGTAAACCAAGATGTGCAATTAAAGACTTTACAAAAAAAACTATCCAAGTTGTCAGAGTTATATATAGACGACAAGATTTCAAAGTCGGACTACTCAAAAAAGTATGCAGAACTGACATCACAAATGGATGAGATTACACAAGTAAAATCACAAAGCCGCGCACCAGAAGAAATTGCAACCTTATTTTCCGCAGGATGGCAAGAAATATACAAACAACTTAACAAAGAAAATAAACAAGCATTTTGGAAACTCAAAATAAAAGAAATCCGGCTATACAAAGACCGCCGGATTGAATTTGATTTTCTGTAAGTACTTAGTTTATATAAACCGTTTCCGAAGGTCCGCTACACCGAGCGTCCCGACGTGGCCACGGCCTGCATCATGGAGGGCGATGTGGTGGTGATGGTGGACAACTCCCCGTCGGCGCTGCTGCTGCCCACCACGCTGCTGCGGTTTACCGAGGAGATCAACGACTACTATTTCCCGCCCCTTATCGGCTCTTACCTCCAGATCGTCCGCATGGCGGTGCTGCTGCTGACGGTGTTCGTCACGCCGGTGTGGTATCTGCTGGTGAAAAACCCCGACACGCTTCATGAAAACCTGCATTTTCTGCTGATACAGGACGAGTATTTCGTCCCGCTCATCATCCAGCTGCTGCTGGTGGAGCTGATCATCGACGTGCTGAAGCTGGCATCCCTGAACACGCCGGATGTGCTGAGCAACTCCTTCAGCATGATCGGCGCCCTGATCTTGGGGGATTTCGCGGTGCAGGCCCGCTGGCTGGTGCCGGAGGTGCTGGTGTACATGGCCTTTGTGGCCATCGCCAACTATGCCCAGCACAGCTACGAGATGGGCTACGCCACCAAGCTGTGCCGGATGCTGCTGCTGATCCTCGTCTGGCTTTTTGACCTGTGGGGCCTGATCGCCGGCGTGGTGGGCATACTGCTCATGATGGCCGTCACCAAGCCGCTGGTGGGTAAGGGCTATCTCTATCCGCTCATTCCCTTTGACGGCAAAAAATTAAAGCGTCTGCTGCACCGCGTTCCCATCCGTAAGGACAACAGCTAAGTGCAAAAACCATAAAATACCGGGCTGCCGCTGGCAATTCACCCTGAATTTACACCGCATTACGCGCCTCATTCCGGCACAAAGTAACGCTGTCGCCGGCGACAATTCCACAAAGGGGTGAGACGCTTGTATGAACTGCGTGAAACGCATCGCACAGGCAGCCTCCGCAAAGGAACCGCAAGGCTGCTCGCTCTGGTATTTTCCCTCTCGCTGTGTCTTCAACTGGTTTGGGCCGCCCCCGGAGAGCGGACGTTGATCCCTCTGGGCAAGGCCGTGGGCATCAAGCTGTTTGCAGACGGCGCGCTGGTGGTGGGACTGGCGGAGGACAGTCCTTGTCCCGCAAAGGATTGCGGCCTGAAGGAAGGGGATCTTATCCTCTCCATGGGTGACACGAAGATCACCTCCACCGAGCAGGTCCGCGCAATCCTGCAGGATAATGGCTGCGAGCCGCTGGTCATGACCGTCCGGCGCAGCAGCAGGACACTGACCGTCACCGCCGTACCCGTGCAGGGCATAGACGGCGCGTGGCAGCTGGGGGCGTGGATCCGCGACAGCATGGCCGGTATCGGCACACTGACCTATTACGACCCCATCACCGGCAGCTACGGCGCACTGGGCCACGGCATCACCGATGTGGACACGGCCAAGCTGATGCCGCTGGCCTCCGGTTCCATTATGGAGACCACGGTGAAGGCGGTGAAAAAGGGCGCCAAGGGCGACCCCGGCGAGCTGAAGGGCGACTTCTCCGTCCAGCATGACGTGGGTACCGTCTGCATCAACAGCGACGGCGGTATCTTCGGCACGGTGGCGGATCCTGATTTCCTCCAGATGGGTACGCCTGTTCCCGTTGCCACAGCCCGCCAGGTAAAGTCCGGCCCTGCCACCATTCTGGCCACCATCTCCGATGATGACACGGCGGAATACACGGTGGAGATCGTCCGGGTGTTCCCCGGCAATCAGTCCACCCGCAACCTGCTGCTCCGCGTCACGGACCAGCGGCTGCTGGATGCCACCGGCGGCATCGTGCAGGGCATGAGCGGCAGTCCCATCCTCCAGAACGGACGGATCGTGGGAGCTGTGACCCATGTTCTGCTCAACGACCCCACACAGGGCTACGGTATTCTCATGGAGAATATGCTGGCCATGGCGGGGTAACAGAGGAGGTGGACGCCATGCAGTCTCTGCTCATCAAGGACACCACCCGCGCACAGCGTGAGGAGATCGTGCGGCGGGCATTGGCGGCCTGCGGCGGCAGCTGCGAGGGCTGCAGCGGCTGCGGCAATTCCGGCGGCGGCCGCGTGGACAGCATCTATCAGCCGTATATTGACGGTGAAAAGGAGCTGGCCGACATCAACGCGGAATACGCCGCCGGACGTAAGCTGGTGCGGTAACAGAAAAGCGGCGGGCACAGCCCGCCGCTTTTTCCGCACGATATGCCTTTACGGCACAGGACGGTAGGACACCGGCCTGCCGCCTTCAAATGTCACCTGATACCCGGTACCCGGCGCCACCGGATAGTCGTACCGGATACCGCCGAACCAATGCATCAGCAGTCCGGCAGTGACGCCGCCGTGGATGACGCATACCGCGTCCTCCCCCGCGTCCAGCACCGGCTGGAG
>ERZ824575.561-NODE-561-length-46160-cov-11.268192_pt1 | contig 46160 bp, 43 predicted proteins | sample MGYA00519470_ERZ824575 | MGnify/ENA primary metagenome ERZ824575 (study PRJEB31778, sample SAMEA3449170) | human gut metagenome | biome: human gut; feature: human-associated habitat; material: faeces | place: United Kingdom | collected 2010/2012 ... | reverse complement strand
AGAGATACTGGAATTGCTGAAATAAGCCTTGTAAAATGAAAAGCCCCCACAGAGCCATGGCTTTGCGAGGGACTTCCCCCAAAAAGCGCATTAAATGTAATGGAATAAATGAATGTGTGTTCATATTGTAAGGCTTTTTTCTTGATAATTGTTATATCAGCATCGTTATCATATACGATATTGAGGAACTCCCCTGCGATGTTCCGGATAATTTAAAGCTGAAATTCATGGTAATCGATAACGGAATAGCAAACAGCACCGGAAGTGATTTTCGTTCACTTCCGGTGCTGTTATTATTGAAACTTGAATTATGCTGCCTCTTCGCTTTCAGCAGCTGCGGTTTTCTTCTCCCTGAAAATGAGTGAGAAAACAAATCTAACGGCAGGACCTGCAAAGAAAAGCTGCCAGCAAAGTGCCATCGGGAAATTCAGCGCCGTTGTCTGGAGCCATACAGCGACAAATTCGCTGCCTGCGTCCTTGAAAAGCAGGGTCGCAGCAAGGCTCATCAGCGGGCACATGAAGATAACTGACACGACAGATATTGCGATAACGAGGTGAAACGGATTGTCCTTTCTGACATCGACCATCTTGAACGCCTTTGACTTTGCGATTTTTCCGACAAGGAAGAAATCCAGCACAAATGCGATGGGACCCATGACAGTAAGCTCCTTAAAAGCGGCGAGGAATACGAAATTCGACATTCCTCCGGTGCTCAGCGCAATGTTGTAGCATATCATCGCGTAGACCATCACGATGACCATAATTATCGTGAAAATGATTTCCTGAAATAAGTTCTTGGGCATAAAAAAATCCTCCTGTATTAACGTTGCAGCATAAGTGTTGTTCGTTAATCATTCGGAGAATGTACGTTTCCAATAAAACCCTTGCTATTCAGTTTGCTTTAATATTTTAGCATAATCCGCATGATAAGTCAATGTTATTTATCAACAAAAGTTTGTTTTCATAAAGCCGCGTAAATACAACTTTTAGCCAATTGTGTTGCTGGTCAGCTTTCCAAATCTTGCAAGTGGAAAGGCTTCAGCTTTACTCAGAAAAATACACTGTCAGATTCTAAGACTATGCGTACGATAAAGCAGGCACAGGATAATGGCTATCATATACGCATGTACTATATTGGGTTAGGTTCAGTTGAGGAGAGCATTGAACGCATTGCCAATTGCCATCGAAAGGGCGGACATACAATTCCGGAAGAGATGTGCGCAGGAGATATACGGAACGTTTTGACAGCCTGCTTGACGTTATGCCGCTTTGCAATGAGATTTTTTTCTATGATAATGAGAACGGTTTTGTGGAAGTCGGTCGATACCGCAGCGGTGAAATTATACTCCGGGCAAATGCCCCGGCGTGGCTTGATGAGCTTCGTGTGAGATACAATGAGCGGCTGAATGATATATCAAGGGATAAATAATATGAAGGTGCTGTTTCGTTAGACAGCACCTTTTACAATTCAATAACTTGAATATGATCTGACCAGCCTATCCCGGAATCGCAGGCGCACAGCAGGGAATACTTAGGCGTCATAGTCACAATCATTCTCACAAGGACATACCGATATGCAGAAAGTAGCTGTTGGGAAACATATGGTGATGCTTCCGCGTGAGATGCGACATATAGATAAATGTCATAATATGTGAATTTGTTCAATCTCCCCCCCGTGTGCCGAAACAGAATATTGCCGATGGAATTTATGCACAATATATTATAAGCTGCAGTAATATTAAGCTGATATTAAGAATTCTCGGTTTTTCAGTAAAATGCAGTTCATGGTGTTGTATTATAGCTTGTGAAAAATTACATGAAACGTTGCGGAGCCATATGGATCACTTATGTATTTTCATCGCTGACAATACTTGTGAAGCAAGTGTGAATAAAAACGCTGAAATCGACATGCTTAATTGCAAAATCGTAATTTTTTATTACGATTTTTAGTAAAAGCGTTGACATTTTTGATATTTGTGATATAATATAAGTGAGGAGTGGTGACGATGAGAATGGATCGTTTTTTTGTTCGCATTCAGAAAATTACCCTGAAAAACTTTAAGAATGTTAAATATGGAACTGTTTCGCTTACAAATCCCTTAAAGAAATACAAAGCGAGTGTGCTTGGATTATATGGTCAGAACGGTTCCGGAAAAACCGCTCTTATTGAAGCAATACAGATTCTTAAGACTCTTCTCTGCGGTGCGTCTTTGCCTGAGGGCAGTGAGAATTATATCAATGTTGACTCTGATAACGCGCAGCTGATATTTGAATTCTGCATGAATGACAATGACAGCGGATACGCCTATATCGTTGAATACAGTTTTGGTCTTAAGCGTGTAGAGGTTGATTCTTCCAACACTATGGATAGCTCAAATGAGCAGAAGGTTTATCACGCTGCCGTTTACAATGAGTGTATTAAGTATTCGGTTCGGAAGGTGGGCGAGGAAACATCCAGAATGCAGACTCTTGTTGATACAAGCTCTGAGGATATTTCTAACCCTAAAACCAAATTTACTGTACTCGTTGGCAACGATAAGGAGCTTTACAAACGCCTTGCAATTGCAAAAGCTCTGTCTTATGAGAAATCCTTGTCGTTTGTTTTTTCAAACAGATTTATGGAGCCTGTTCGCCAGAACTGTACAGAAGAGTGCTATAAGTTCGTGCTGAATGCGCTTATCCAGTACGGTCATTATGGGCTGTTCACGGTAGATACCATGAGTTCGGGACTTATCAGTCTTAATGAAATGCCATTACAGCTCAGATACCAGAATAAGGACGAGGGACTGGCAGGTACTATTCCGCTGTCATTGAATCACCCAAGTGTTATTCCTGTTAGTGTGTACGGGCTGATAAATAAGGCTATTGAGAGTATGAACATTGTTTTGTGCGAGATAGTTCCCGGTCTGAAAATAAAGATGTCTGAACTTGGAACGGAGATCGGCAAGGATGGCGAGCAGGTACAGAGAGTTCAGCTTGTTTCACTGAAAAATGATAAGGAACTTCCTCTTCAATACGAATCTGAGGGTATAAAGAAAATTATCTCAATACTTCAAATGCTTATAGTCGTTTATAATGAGCCGAACATAACCGTGGCGATAGATGAGATAGACGCTGGTATTTTCGAGTATCTGCTTGGCGAGCTTATGAAGATAATTTCTGAAGAGGGACGCGGTCAGCTGATATTTACATCGCACAACCTGCGGCCTTTGGAAACAATCAACCGCGGATTCGTTGCATTCACCACAACCAATCCTGATAATCGTTATATCAGGCTGACAAATATCAAGCCTACCCATAATCTTCGTGATTTCTATTTCCGCGATATTCAGGTAAATGAACAGGCTGAAGAAACTTATGAAATAACTCATAACAGCGAGATCTCTTTTGCATTCAGGGAGGCAGGAATAATAGCTAATGGCTAAAAAATATGTTCTGGTAATTGTGGAGGGAGCCTCTGATAAAGCAGCACTGGAAGTACTGTTTACACGATTCTGCTGTCCGAAGGGAACTGAAACTATCGTGACGCATGGTGATATAACATCGGATAAGAATGTGTCCGAGTCGAATATTATCAATAAAGTATGTCGGCACATAAAGGACTTTGCATCTGAGCGAAAACTCAAACAGGCCGATATACAGCAGGTTGTACACATTATTGATACTGATGGTGCGTTTATCCCTGACGGCAGAATTACACAGGACGATTCGGCAGATGGGTTCGTGTATTCTGATACCATGATAATGGCAAGAGATATTTCAAAAGTAATAAGCCGCAACGCAAGAAAGCGTGCCAATGTCGAGAAACTGCTATGTACCCACACAATGTGGGGCATTCAGTATAGCATGTATTATATGTCCTGCGATCTAGACCATGCACTGTATAACAAGCGTGGTTCTGATGATCTGACGAAAGAGCGCGATGCACATGCTTTTGCCAAAAAGTACATGGATGACATTCCTGGTTTTGTAAAGTTCATTGCTGAATCGGATTTCTCAGTATGTGAAGGTTACAAGGAATCTTGGAACTACATAAAACAAGGCGAAAATTCACTCCAGCGACACACAAATCTTGGATTATTCTTTAAAGAGAATCCAGGTGATGAATAATTCGCTAAATGTTTCTATTTGCCTGAAATTTTGTGGGTTTTTAGAGGTTACCATAAATTGATGTATAGTAGAGGAGTTACATGATAATGGCTAACGATGACATGATTTTGTCTTTCATTGAGGGAGATAAAAAGCTGGAACTGTCAATTAAAGGATATGAGTTTGATGAGTATTTCAAGCAGATTAAAGGGGAGTTTGATACATCAGATCAGGATAGCGAATGGCTTATGATAAAGGCTGTTTTTTCGGAATGTGGTAAACAAATTGAGTGCTACGATCCATCGCTTGAAGTCTGTGATTTAAAGTACCTGTACGAACAGCTTACTTTGGTGATCAAAAACAGTGAAAAATATTTGGTTGTAGAGTTTACTGAACCTAATATCGTATTCAAGTTTACTCAGACTGGGTGTGGGTATTCGGTCTGGGTCAGATTCTGGGATGAGAAGCGAAAAAGAAAATATGCGGTAACACAGTTTTTTTCTTTACAGGAGCTTGGAACTTTTCGCGAGAAGGTACAATCGGCTTATGTCAAATACTCAAATCGTTTTGCTAAAGAATAAATTTTAACGAACGGAATAAAGCCTAGTCAGCCTTTGATAAACCGCAGGCTTAACTATCGACTTTCCGCTCTCATAGTTCATCAGCGTATGCCGGCAAATACCGACCGCCTCCGCAGCCTGCCGGATAGTCAGCCCGGCGCGAAGCCTGAGCACTTTCAGACGCTCACCGTCAGTAAGCGTACCCACATCACAAGCGCACAGCAGGGAATCCTCCGGCTTCTTAGCCCCGACCACTTTCACAGAGCCGTACCAGAATGCGTAATACAGCTCTGTGGAAATATGTGGCAATATTTCCGTAGGTGACATATAGATAACCAAATAAAAATGCACTTTCGGAAGATAAAGCGCCAGCAAAGCGAGGTCTACATAAACGAGCCTCTTGAAACAGACAGCGAGGGAAACACTCTGACGATAGCGGATATACTGGCAAGCAATGTGAATATTGAGGAGGAAACGGAGCTCAGGATAAATTCGCAGAAGCTGTACAGATACATTGATGAGGAGCTTGACGAGCGGGAAAAGGAGATAATCTGCAAACGGTATGGGATACGGGACGGCAGGGGATTCGTCTGCGAAGCGATGACCCAGCGGGAGATAGCGAAGCAGCTCAAAATCTCGCGCAGCTACATTTCGCGGATAGAGAAAAAGGCTTTAGAGAAGCTTAGAAAGCGGTTCGATAAGAGTTAAACACAGCGCTCCATCTATACAAAGTTATATTGACGATATCAGGTGCTGAGACGTATACGGATCGTTTTTTTTACCAACACAAAAGTCTACCCGTGTTGTTCAGTTTTTCCTCCGTTTCCCATATAATAAAGACATAAAATCATAAACGGACTTGTTACGATAATCAATGCAGAACATGAAAATAACGAACTTAAAAGCCCTCTCAGTGATGTTACAAGCATCACTGAGAGGGCTTCCGTTAAACATCGTATGTCACATTGAGATAATACCGAACGCATTTGCGACCGAGCTTATCAGAATAACCGCAGCGAAAATCGGACACAGATACTTGATCATAAAGTTGAAGATCTTCTTTCGTTTGAAAGTGCCATTTTCCTGGGTCATTTCTTCTTCGATCTTTCTGACGCCCATCACACGGGACACCAGCAGGCAGGTTGCAATGGCGGCTACTGGCATCATCACGGAGTTTGTGAGGAAGTCGAAGAAATCCAGGAACTGCATTCCGAGTATCTGGACGCTGCCGAGCGGACCGTATCCCAGGGAGGACAGTGTACCAAGCAATACCATGATACCAGTAATGATCAATGTCGATTTTTTTCTTCCCCAGCCGAGCTCGTCCTGGAATGTGGATACGGCGCTTTCGGTCAGGGCTATGGAGCTTGTCAGCGCGGCGCACAGCACAAGCAGGAAGAATAGTATTCCAACGAAACCGCCCATGCTCATGTTGGCGAATACCTTAGGGATAGTAATGAACATCAGCGACGGACCGGCTTTGAGATTTTCCGTGCTGCCGCCAGAGAAGGCGAATACCGCAGGAATAATCATCAGACCCGCCATTATCGCGATTCCAGTGTCGAAAATTTCAACGTTTTCAGTGGATTTCTCAATTGATACGTTCTTTTTCATATATGAGCCGAAGGTTATCAGAATTCCCATTGCGATAGACAAAGAATAAAACATCTGTCCCATTGCTGAAACGACCGTCATCCATGAAAAATTCGAAAAGTTTGGTATCAGGAAATACTTGACGCCCTCAAGCGCACCGGGTCTTGTGACCGAAAAAATCGTTATAATGACTGACAGCACCACCAGAACAGGCATCATGAATTTTGAAACGCGCTCTACGCCGTGCCTTACTCCGCCGAAAATGATAGCGACCGTCAGCGCTGTGAAGGCAAGGAAGCAGAGTTCAGCAGAGCCTCCGTTGGATATGAATCCTCCAAAGTATCCGTCTGCCGCTAGTTGTTTTCCATTTCCCATGATGTATTCAGCCAGATACTTTATTACCCAGCCTCCGATAACAGAATAATACGGCACAATGAGAATAGGTATGACGGCGTTTATCCAGCCTCCAAACGACAGCCACTTTGATTTCCCGAATTTTTTATAGGCGCCGACCGGGCTTTTCTGGGTCATGCGTCCGATGGCTGTTTCGGCGGTGATCATTGTGTAGCCGAAAGTCAGAGCCAGTACAATATAAATCAGAAGGAATATACCGCCGCCGTATTTCGCCGCCAGATATGGAAATCTCCATATATTACCCAGCCCGACTGACGCGCCCGCCGCTGACAGCACGAATCCCATCTTTCCGGAAAAGGTGCTTCGCTTTTTCTGGTTTTGTTCCATTTTTTTCTCCTTTTTGTTGGACGATTTTATCGATAGAAAAATATTATTTTAATTATATCATATTATTACCTTTTTGTATAGTACTTATCACTAATTTTCATGCAGGTTTTTTTGCTTGACTTTTTCAACAAAACATAGTATCATAATATTAATTGTTATGTCGAAAAAGTGCCGCATTATTATCCGAAAAATACTGCGGTCAAAAACGGAGGTCGTTTAATGAGCAGAGAAAAACTTGGGAGCAGACTGGGATTTATACTATTGAGCGCAGGCTGCGCCATAGGCATAGGAAATGTCTGGAAGTTCCCATATATCGTAGGGCAGAACGGCGGAGGGCTGTTCGTGATTATCTATCTTGTGTTCCTGGCGATACTGGGCATACCTGTGCTGACAATGGAGTTTTCAGTAGGAAGAGCCGCACAGTGCAGCCCTGTCAAGATGTATCAGCAGATCGAGCCGAAAGGCTCAAAATGGCATTACCACGGCGTTGCCGCGATGATTGGAAGCTATATACTGCTGATGTTCTACACAACGGTAGCCGGGTGGATGCTGAGGTATTTCTTCTCCACTGCAGGCGGGGCGCTTGCAGATCTGGACGCAGCCGGTATATCCGAGCACTTTGACTCCGTGCTTGCAGATCCGCTGACAATGACACTGTTTGTGGCGATAGTTCTAGCCGCGGCAGTGCTGATATGTTCGATAGGACTTAAAAACGGACTGGAGCGCGTGACGAAGGTTATGATGCTGGCTCTGCTGGTGATAATGGTGATCCTTGCGATAAACAGCTTCTTCATGGAAGGAGGCGAAGCGGGGCTTGCATTCTATCTCAAGCCAAACATCGAAGAAATACAGAAAGTCGGCATTGGAAACGTTATTGTAAACGCGATGAATCAGGCGTTCTTTACGCTCAGCCTCGGAATGGGCGGAATGGCCATATTCGGAAGCTACATAGGCAAGGACAGATCGCTGCTCGGGGAGTCTGTGAACGTTGCGCTGCTGGATACGTTCGTTGCGTTTTCGTCCGGGCTTATCATCTTTCCGGCATGCTTTGCGTATGGCGTTGACGTTGACAGCGGTCCAAGTCTTATTTTCCTTACTCTCCCGAATATATTCAACCATATTCCTCTCGGGCGTTTGTGGGGAAGTTTGTTCTTTGTGTTCATGTCGTTTGCAGCGCTCTCTACCGTGCTTGCTGTATTCGAGGAGATCACCGCCTGCGTTGAGGACCTTACAGGCTGGAGCAGACGTAAATGCTGCATTTTCAACGGAATTCTGCTTCTTGTGCTTTCAATACCCTGCTGCCTTGGATTCAATGTGCTGAGTGGATTCCAGCCGCTGGGCGAGGGTACCAATATAATGGATATCGAGGATTTCATCGTAAGCAATCTGGTGCTTCCTTTAGGCTCCCTTGTGCTGACGCTGTTCTGCACGATGAAGAAGGGCTGGGGCTGGGAAAATTACATTAGTGAAGTAAACACAGGAAAAGGTATGAAGATGAAAAACTTCATGCGTGGATATATGACTTACATTCTTCCTGTGATGATCGCTGTTATATTCGTCATTGGTATAATACAGAAATTCTTCCCGGCATGATCGGACTCATATCACGGTAGAAAATCTACGGATACGAAAAGCTTGGAGGGCTTGGCACCGGCGGCGAAGAACTGCGATCTTGACATTGAGGATCGGACCTTCGAAAACGCAATGAGCCCGGCTGAGAAGCGCTGGACCAGGACTTTTGACAATTGTCAGGAATAGAACAAAAATGGAGCCGCTGCGGCTCCATTTTGCTTGATAAAAGGACGATCGGCAATTGACAATGCGTAAAATTCGTGATATACTTGAAGAAACTGCGTGGGAGGTGGTTTGGTGGCATTCAGCGAGCTGGTGAAAAGCTTTGAAAAGATACGCGGATATATGCGGGAATTCTATGTTTATGGCTTCCGCACGCGCAGCGGCTTTTCCGGTAAAAGCGGCAGAACATACGACAATGAGCGTCGCCGTCTTGAGTGCGTGCTCGGGGAGCACACCGAAAGCTCCCGGGACTCCCGCGGAAAAAATGTTTTCCTGTCAATAGACAGCCGCAGCGGCGAACGAAACCCGCTGTACCGCCTGCTTCGGACTTGCAGCTTCACCGACCGGGATATCACGCTGCACTTCCTGCTGATGGATATGCTGGACGAGAAGCCGCTGCTTTTCCCGGAAATAATGGAGCGGCTGAATAATTACACAGCCTGTTTCAGCGAGCCTATGACCTTTGACGAATCCGGAGTGCGAAAAAAGCTGTCTGAATACGAAGCGCTAGGGCTTATCCGGACTGAAAAGCAGGGCAGAAAGGTGCTGTACTGCCGGAGCGAAACGCCGGAGATTTCCGGGTACGGCGACGCGGTTGACTTCTTTTCGGAAATTGCTCCGTGCGGCGCTCTGGGCAATTTTATGCTTGATGAAAGTTCCGAAAGCATATTCAGATTCAAGCACCACGACATAACTCGCGCACTTGACAGCGATATCCTGTGCGAATTGCTTTCCGCTGTGTCTGAGAAACGCTCTGTCTGGATAACAGTGCGTTCGTCTGAATGGGAAGTCGTTCCGCTGAAGATATTTTCGAGCGTACAGAGCGGCAGGGAATGGTTGATGGCGTACAGCCCTGGGGTTCATGAAATACGTTCCTACCGCATTGATTTCATAACGGGAGTTAGGATAGGTGAAATCGCTCCGAGGTTTGACGAGCTGCGCGGCGTCCTCAGCGGAATGCAGCAGAATATGTGGGGAGTTGCATGCAGCAAAAGAACAAGGGCACAGCGCGTGGAATTCCTGATATACATAGGAGAAAACGAGGAGCACATCTACCGCAGACTGCTCCGTGAAAAGCGCTGCGGCACAGTGGAGCGGATAGACCAACACACCGCGCGTTTTTCCGCTGAACTTACGGACAGCGCGGAAATCCGTTCGTGGATCCGTACTTTCACCGGAAGGATAATTCAGCTTGATTTCGGCGACCGCACCGCCGAGAATCTGCTCCGGGACGATATGCAGAAGATGTACGAAATTTACGGAATAGGGGGCGGTTAAAATGCTGTTTCATGAGGTTTACGGCGCGTATTTCAGCGCAGTTTCCGAGATACTCCGCCGGGCTGTTTACGGGGAGCTTACTCCGGAGCTCATGAAGCAGATATGCGATGAAAAGGCGTTTTCTGAGAGCTTTCTGAAGATAATTCCGGCGCTGAACAGCGGTGAATGGCAGCTTCTTAGCGGCCTTTCCACCCCGCTGAAAAAAGCGCCGACAACGCCGCTTACATTATTGCAGAAGCGCTGGCTGAAGGCGGTATCTCAGGATCCGCGCATGAAACTGTTCGGGGTGGACTGGAGCTTCCTGGAAGGAATACAGCCGCTGTTCCAGCCGGATGATATCGTGTATTTCGACCGTTATCTTGACGGCGACCCGTTCGAGGATCCACATTATATCAGCGTGTTCCGCACTGCGCTTGAGGGCGTGAAAGCGGGAAGTACAGCCGAGATACTGTATCACAGCGCAAAAGGCAGGACGCGCCGTATAAAGTGCCGCCTGCAAAGCCTGGAGTATTCCGAAAAAGACGACAAATTCCGTCTGGGCGTCGCCGGCTGCCGGAATGTCGATATGCTCAGACTTGCCGGGATAGAGGAGATACTCCTCTGCCCGGGATTGTACTGCAAACAGTGTCAGCCGGAATCGCCGAAAATGCTCTGCATGGAGGCGGAGCTGATCAACTGTCGCAATGCGCTGGAGCGCGCAATGCTCCACTTCGCACATTTCGAGCGGGAGACTGCGCACCTCGGCGGAAACAGGTATCGGCTGCGAATATACTATTCCGAAAATGACGAAACCGAAATGCTTATCCGCGTTCTGTCCTTCGGACCGATGATGAAAGTCAATGCGCCGGAATCGCTTGTAGACGAGATAAAAAAGCGGCTTAAAATGCAGTTTGAGCTTGGAATAAGATAAGGGCGCTCCGGCGCTCTTTTGTTTTCGCAAGTTTTTTTCCGTGACTTTTCCGTGCTGATGTTGTATACTCAATTCATCGGAAGAAACGCCGCAAGGCAGAAAGGAGAACTTCCATGAAAACAATAACAGGGACCTACTCATCGGCGATAGTATACACCGACATTATCGAGGAAACAGCAGAGGAGCAGATAAAGCTGCTCTGCGACCAGCCTTTTGTAAAGGGCAGCCGTATTCGCATCATGCCGGACGTCCACGCAGGGAAGGGCTGTGTAATAGGCTTTACCGCTGATCTCGGCGATATGGTGATACCAAACATCGTGGGCGTTGACATCGGCTGCGGAATGTATACGGTTGAGCTTGGAAAAATCGGGATCGACTTTGAAAAGCTGGACGAAGCGATACGGAAAAACATACCCTCGGGAATGAAAGTACACGAGGGAAGGATCGTGAGATTCCCAGAGCTTATGGAGCTGAAATGCTACCGGGAACTCAAGGACACAAAGAGGCTGGAGCGCAGCATCGGAACCCTCGGCGGAGGCAATCATTTCATTGAGATAGACAGCGACGACGAGGGTAACAAGTATCTGGTTATCCACACAGGGAGCCGCAATCTTGGCACACAGGTCGCGGAGCATTACCAGAGCCTTGCGTACGAACTTATGTGCGGAAAGGATAAGCTGTTCCGTCAGCAGAACGAGCTTATCGCGCGCTACAAGGCTGAGGGAAGGCGCAGTGAGATCCAGGCGGCGATAAAGGAGCTTCGCAGCAGCTTTCAGGCACATGAGTGCTTCACTCCGAGGGAGCTCTGTTATCTCACCGGGGAATACCGCGAAATGTATCTGCACGATATGCGCATATGCCAGGAATTCGCGTCGCTGAACCGCGTGACCATCGCAGGGCTCATACTTTCCGCGGCGTTTGGCATGGAGCTTTCAGACTGCCAGCGGTTTGAGACCATACACAACTATATCGACCATGAAAGCAACATAGTCCGCAAGGGCGCAGTGTCGGCAAAGAAGGGCGAGAAGCTGCTCATTCCTATAAACATGCGGGACGGCAGCCTTATCTGTATCGGAAAGGGGAATACTGAGTGGAACTGTTCCGCGCCTCATGGGGCTGGGAGAATGTTCAGCCGCAATGCTGCAAAGGAAAAGTTCACGCTTGATGAGTTCCAGAACAGCATGGAGGGGATATACTCCACCTCGATACACCTTTCGACAATAGACGAATGCCCGATGGCTTACAAAAGCATGGAGGATATCGTTGACAATATCACGCCCACTGCCGAGATAGTCAGCATTATAAAGCCGGTATACAATTTTAAGGCGGGGGACTGAATAAGCAGATTTTTGATTCACACATCAAAATAAATGCGGCTTATAATTCTCAGGATATGAGATAATTAAGCCGCCTTTTTATTAATGTGTTAGTACAGAGAAGAGATTTATATTGCAGAAAATCAATGCGCACATGCTCAAAACGGGTCAACGATTTATTTCATGGTTTGTGTTATCTATTATTGTTGCGCTTTTTGTTCGCAATAATATCTTTGTATAAAATAATGATTGAAAAAATCTATCTCGTGTGGTATAATTAACTGAAAGATGTTTAAAGTATTATCTTTTGCTCATAAATGGTCGGAATCAGCATTCTTGAAGAATACTGATGGGAAAAAGACGCTTCTTGTTATAGAGGATAATTAAATAAGTGAACCTCTAAAAAACGGTTTGGAAAGGGAAAATGGGTAGAGTGCGCCGAATCGTTACATCAGAAATTTCGCTTGCTGACAGAAGCAGGCGGTGTGTTATACACAGATAAAACGGGAACGGGATATCAACCGTGTAAAATACAGGATAGTATGCAGGGACGGAACTGAGCGAAAGGTTCTCGACTATGGCAGATTTTTGCACACGGATAAGTGCGGAGACGTTTATTACGTTTTTCTGAACGATATAACTGACTGATGGATTTCTGTGTTTCCTGGCAGGCAAACGTCATATAAGGTGAAAAATGAATATTGATTATATCCACGAACCAACTGACCTTCAATGTGGTCAGGCAGTCCTCGCAATGCTGCTTGGAACTACTGCCGAATACATCTGTGAATACCTCGGGAACAGCCGGGAAACCGACCTTCGCGAAATGAAGCGCGTCCTGACCGATCATGGAATTAATTTTTCGCCGGAACGAAAGCAGGCGCAAACAGTTTTCGACCTCCCTAGGTGCGCGCTCCTCAGCCTTGAAACTCCTCGATGCTGGCACTGGTCGCTTTACGCAGACGGCGTATTTTACGACCCTGAGCATGGAATACTCGGCGATTTTCCGCCGTCTGCTCGCAGGTTCTATTGGGAGATATTTCCTGAAACATTAAAAACACTGAAATAAAATCGTATATTAAACTTAAATAAAATGCGGGGTAAAATTACCCCGCATTTTTTGTACCGAAACAAGCGTCTACCTGTTCTGTTATTCCGGCATCAAGCCAGCCTTTGCCCGCCATTTCACGCAGAATAGCGCAGGCTTTTTCATGAGGCATTCCGGGCTTGTAAGGGCGGCTCTCAGTCAGAGCCTGATAAATGTCTACGCATGCCATCATACGCTCCTGCGTGTTCAGTTCCGAGGCGGTTTTCCGGAATGGGTACCCTGTGCCGTCAAGCCGCTCGTGATGGAATGCAGCCCAGTCGCGCAGCTCTTCGAAATCCTCGATTTCCGAGAGTATGTAGTAGGTGTATGCGGCGTGATGCTTCATTTCTGCGAATTCCTCGTCAGTCAGGCGACCGGGTTTTTCGAGTATTTCATTGCCCACCGCGACTTTACCGATGTCATGCAGCGCTCCAGCGAGGTACATTTTTTGCGCGGTTTCCTCGTCAAATCCCATGAAGCGGGACAGCTTTTCAGCGCAGGAGGCAACTCCGATCGAATGCGTGCTGGTGAACGGCGATTTGTAGTCCACTATTTTTGCGAAGAAATCAGCCAGCGCCTTGATCTGCGGGAAACTTAGCTCCTGCTTTCCGCGCGGGACTATGCTCCACAGGCGCGATTCAAGGTCGTCGTTTCCGAGAGACATAAAATGCTCCGCTGGGAATGCCTTCAGGAATGCTTCGGCGCACTCATCGTCGAAGATTTTCCCGCGAACCCGGGAAATAAAAGCTTCCGCTCTGTTCCAGACTTCCGGGGTGAATTTATCGGCGCGGCAGAATGCATCCAGTAAATCACACAGATGTATTATCCGGGCAGCCAGCGGGATTTCCCCCCAAGTTTTCCCGAACGGACCGCTTCCGTCTGCGTTTTCATGGTGGTATAGAATTACTCCGCTGACGTCGGTGCTGAACGGCAGATTTCGGATATTCTCCTCGCCCTGGGAGCAGTGAAGCCCCAGATGCGGGATCTCCGGCAGCAAATCCAGCGATTCGGCGTTTCCGTGGAATTCCTCCTGGATATACTGCGTTAGGGCGTTGTCATGAAGGAGCGCGCATGCTGCAAGATCCTGCAGTGCGTTTCCATGCACGCCAAGTGTTTCCGCGGTGCATACGCTCATATATGCCACGCGTTTCGCATGGCGGCTGGTAACATGAACAAGTTCCGCTTCCACGCAGTCAAGCGCATAGGAGCATGCACCAAGCAGACCTAAAACATCAAGTTCCATACATTGATCCTCTTATGCTTATTAAAGTATATACCGATTTTATCACAAGGCAGGAGAAAAGTCAAGAGAAAATCTGCCGCAGTTTGAAAACCATTTATGTTCGTGGTAATGTCATAATAGCAGATGTAATTCCGCTTTACAAGAATATAACATAAAGAGGATAGCAAATTTTACACATAGTTTGATAGAATGTGTAAAGATAAATCTGAACGAGGGAATAAATGAAAATCACACTTTGCAGACTGCGCGTACGGTAATGACAGCCGCAGTTTTTCAGAGTGCTGTGACGCAATTGTTTCCGCTGTTTCAGAGATAAGGGAACAGCGCAGAACAATAGTATTTCCGGAACCAAAATACGGCAGATATATTGTTCCTGAGCGACCCTCAGCTTCGCAGCAGCTGCTCGCAGAACATTGCGGAAAGCATTCTTGCTGGCGGCGCTGCGATCATGACCGGCACAGCCGAGCCAGGCTCAGTTAGCGAAAGGCTGATAAACTCCGGCAGAATGAAATTCCTCAGATATCCGGTGCATCAGAATTTTGCTGAATTCACGGAACTGATGAAGCACAACAGGTTCGTAAGGGTGATACCTTTCCATTCGCCGGAGCTTCAGATCAATTCAACCACTATAGAACTTTAATTGTGGAGGATGTACAAGAGGAGGTTTTGCTGTAGAAATAGGGTAAACTTACTCTGAATCTGTATTTTTCAGTCTGTGAATTTCCTCCCAGGGATTGAAAAAGTCAAGTGAGTGTGATATAATATAAATAATATATTGGCTTGACAAATCGAAATTCTTCAAGCAGTTTGGTAAATAAGGAGTATATTAAAGAATGACAGAACCAGAGGTAAGTTTATATATTGCTTTATACTTTATAAAAAACGAATTAACTGATAAAAATGTTCATGTATCAATTGATGGAGCTCATGTAAAAACTAAAAATACAATTCACTTTGAAATTGAAGATTTCTATTTAAAAAATGGATTTAAAAAGTTGGATACAGAGTGTGACAAATGGCAAGGTGAATTCGCAATAGAAGGGTATGATGCTCACATTATAGTAACGTCAAAATCCGGAATAGGTGATGTTGTTATTGAAACGAAAGACGATAGTACCATTATTGTTGAGAGTAAGAAATTTTCGAAAGAAAAAGGATATAGTTTAATGAGGGAAGCGATTGGTCAACTAATGACTGGAAGTGCGTTTGGTGAAAGAATAAAGCCAGTGGTCGCGATATCTTATACGGAAAAAAGTAACGAGCTTGCTAAAAAATGGGTATCACTTCCACAAATAAAAAATGCAGGCATTACTTTCTTTTTAGTGAAAGACGATGGCACTCTTTGTATTGTGGATTAACATATTCCTGTTTTTCGTGCAGATAAGTTAAAGATATTGTTCGAGGGAAAACAACATGAACAAAAAATATTTACTGCTTCTGGCAAAGGAGTTCCCGACAATCGACAGCGCAGTGAGCGAGATCGTGAATCTTTCTGCGATACGCAGCCTTCCAAAGGGAACGGAGTATTTTTTCAGTGATATCCACGGCGAGTATGAAGCGTTCCTGCATATGCTGAAAAGCGCTTCGGGAATGATCAAGAACAAGATCGACATAACCCTCGGGAAGTCGGTTTCCGGAGCCGAACGTGAAGCGCTGGCATATCTTATCTACTATCCTGACAAGCAGCTGAAAAACCTCCGCATGAAGGGCGAACTGTCCGACGAGTGGCGCAGACTTACGATATATCGCCTGATTTTAGTCTGCGAGGCTGTGTCGGCTAAATATACGCGTTCCCGGGTGCGCAAGCGTATCCCGAAGGACATGGTGTACATACTTGACGAGCTTTTGAATGTCACCGATGATGTGGTCAAGGAATACTATTACGACGAGATAATCACTACTATTCTTGATACCGGCATTGCGGACCGCTTTATTAAATCTCTCTGTGAGCTTATCCAGTCGCTTGCCATCGACAAGCTCCATTTGATAGGTGACATTTTCGACAGGGGTCCGAGAGCTGACGTGATCCTTGACGAACTGATGAAAATACATGATGTTGATATCCAGTGGGGAAATCACGACATCTCCTGGATGGGAGCGGCTTCAGGAAACCGGGCGCTTATCGCGAATGTTATCAGGATCTCCATGCGGTACAACAATTTCGATGTGCTTGAGGACGGATACGGGCTTAATCTCAGGGCGCTTGCGGTGTTTGCAGGGGAGTACTATAAGAACGACGACTGCGTTCTGTTCATGCCGCAGACTCTGGATGACAACATCTACGACCCGGTGGACACAAAGCTCGTAGCCAAAATGCACAAGGCGATAACGATAATTCAGTTGAAGCTTGAGGGTCAGCTTATTGAGCGCCACCCGGAATGGGGCATGGGAAAGCGCGATATATTCCGAATGGTCGATTTTGACCGCGGAACAGTAACGATCGACGGCAGTGAGTACGAACTGCTAGACAAGAACTTCCCGACGGTTTGCCGTAAAGATCCGCTGTCGCTGACGGACGCTGAAAATGAGCTTATGTCTGTGCTGGAGAATTCATTTATGCACAGCGAACGGCTCAATTCCCACATTCGGTTCCTGTATTCAAAGGGCTCGATGTACAAGACGATAAACGGAAATCTGCTGTTTCATGGCTGTATTCCGCTTGACGAAAACGGGCAGCTCCAGAGTGTGAATATCGCGGGAACCGATTATTCCGGCAAGGCTCTGCTTGATAAGCTTGACGAAATCGCAAACAAGGCGTATTTCATGCAGCCTGGCGCGGAAAAAGACTACGCCGCCGACTACATGTGGTATCTGTGGAGCGGAGCACGTTCACCGCTTTACGGCAAGGATAAGATGGCGTTCTTTGAGAGGTATTTCCTTGATGACAAGAAACTGCACAAGGAAAACTACAACGCCTATTATCCTTTTTCAGAGCAGGCGGAAGTCTGCGGCTGGATACTTGAAATGTTCGGGCTTGACCCGGAGAGAGGTCATATAATCAACGGTCATGTTCCCGTGAAGATAAAGAACGGAGAAAAACCCGTAAAGGCGGGCGGAAAGCTGTTCGTTATTGACGGAGGGATTTCCAAGGCGTACCAGAAGGCTACGGGAATTGCCGGATACACGCTGATATACGATTCGCACAGCCTGAATCTGGCGGAGCACAAGCCGTTTGTTGCCGGCGAAAGCGAGCACACTCCGGAGATACATCTTGTTGAAAGGCTGGAACGCCGCGCAAATATTTCTGACACCGACAAGGGTGCGGAGCTTCTGGAGCAGATAAACGACCTTCGTGAGCTTCTGAGGGCATACCGTTCCGGCGAAATCAAAGAAAGCGGCAGACGTGTCAATTGATTGAGCGTTTATCAGAATAAAAATGCTCCGGCAGTTCGTAACTGCCGGAGTTTGGCATTTATCTGATGGGGTCTGAAAAAAGAACTGTGTAAACGCGAATAATCCCGAAAAACGTACCAAAGCTAAAAATGCAGCGAAACAGGGTAGCCATGGAGAGTGCCCCAACGCAGCTGCAAGATAAACAAACGGTGAAGAGCAGCGTAGCTAATTCGCTGCTTTTCTACTTCACCGGTATCTTCCAGCGGATAAACTCCAGGGGTCTGGGTTGTCTCCCACAGTGGGGGGAGGTGTCACGGAGTGACAGAGGGGTTGACCGACAGACCAGAGTCCCCAATATACGTTAAGCTGCAAATCTGTCCTCAAAGTAAATCATAATCCGTGTGTTCTTTTCATGTCCTAATACTTCGCTTTCCGTGGGCATTATTGGCATTTACACGGTTCGGTATACAGAATTTATGGAAGTATTTTAAATATTCGACATACCGGATGTTGAACAGACGCGACCAGAAAGGCAGATTCAGATACGAAAAGTATCTGAGAGTGTGGAATTACTATGTCGCCGAGCCTCATCTGACGACCAATATATGGGACCGGGGGTCAAACGATTGTTTGAAGAGCCGTATGCGGGAAATCCGCACGTACGGTTCCGTGAAGGGCAGTAGACAGGCCTTTCACTGTATTTATTTGAAAGGAGTTCCCTATGGCGCTCTGCTGGCATCTGTTCTTTGCAGGTTATGCCGTAAGATTTGAATTCAAGTTTCAATAATAAAAGCACCGGAAGTGAACGAAAATCACTTCCGGTGCTGTTTATTATATCATGGTATAATCAGAAGCCGCCGTAATGTTTCAGGGTTTCTGCTGCGATCTCAGAACCAACCCTCATAGCCTTTTCAATATCATTTTCAAGCATATATGAGCATACAAATCCGGCGTGGTAGCTGTCGCCGCACCCGGTCGTGTCAATTACGGTATCGACCTTTACAGCCTGCACTCTGAATTCCTGGCCTTTAAAGTATGTGACGCTTCCTCGTTCTGCAAGGGATATATTGAACAGGCAATCATACTTACACGATAACTCTCTGAACTTCGGCAGCAGTTCCTCCGAGCCGCTTATCATAAAGAAATCCATATACGGTGCAAGCCGTTCCATATCAGCAAAATCCCTGTAGACGTCAAAATCCACTGCAAGCTTAAATCCGGACGTTTTCTTCAGTTCAACTACCTGCGAAAAACACGAAGCCCAGAAGTGAACAAAGACCACATCGGATTCGGATAATATTCTGATTTCGTCATCGTTCAGAATGATATCATCAAGTATTTTTCCGTTCCATGAATCATCTTTATAATACCTGTCGCCGTCTGCTGTAAGGTATGTCATATTATTGGCAGTCTGATACCTTTCATCAGTGCGTATATGGCTTTTATCAATATCAAGCCTTGATATTGAATCCATTATCGCTTCCGCATATTTATCTTTTCCGACAATTCCAAGCAGCGTAACATCCATCTCATCAAAGCGAGAGGCATGGGCAGCAAAATTCAGCGCTTCTCCTCCTGGTCTGATTATGTCAGTACCGTCAAAAACATCAGCGCATATACACGGCAGCGCAGTAAGCTTTATTCTTTTCATTCTACAACCTCGCAAAATTCGACATAATAACACAAACCAATTATATCACAAAATATAAATCAAGTCAAGGGAAATACACATATGGTATAAGATTTACCCGTATAAATTCCAAACATAAAAACAAGATTTGTGATCAGCATTATCGCTGATATTTATCCCTGTATCCCGCCGGAGTTTTACCGGAGTACTTTCTGAACACCCTTGAGAAATGGCTCTGCGATGAGAAACCGAGGTAGGAACTTATTGCTGCGGCAGATTTGTCCGAACAACAAAGAAGGCGCTTCGCCTCCTCCGTTTTTTGTTTCAGAATGAAATCCGTGAGAGATATTCCGGCTTCGCGCGAGAATTTAGCTGAAAGATACGGACGGCTCATAAAAAAGCTCCCTGGCTATATCCTCAACGCATATTTTTTCCGAAAAGTGACGGCGGACGTAGTTTGAAACGGATATGGTCAGCTGGGTAGGCTTTTCCCCCTGACGGATACTGCTCATTCTGTCGGCAAAATCAAGGACCATGTTATATTGCAGATTTGTGATCTGCTGAAGATTGTTGAATCTCTCGCTGCGCTGTATAAAAGCGCCTCGTCAGCTTCCATTACGCCCTGTATTGCCGCGTGTGAAACCAGCGTTGCAAGCACCACAAGCGTGTTTTTCGCCTGCCTCAGCTGCTCTGAAGCTAGAATTCCCCCGTTTACCGCAGGCGCGTTAAGCCCTCTGTGTCGCCTGTTCTTACCATTTTGAGTATCTGCTGTTCCAGACGATAGGTGTTCTGGGCATTCTGCGGGTTGTTTACCGGCTGTGAAAGTTCATTTTCGGAACGGGCGCTCTCAAGCTGCGAGGTCATTTCGGACTGCTCGCCATCAAATATCGTGATGTCCTTTAATTCCAGCTTTTCATCATTGAGTATGTAGTTTATAGAGCACAGCATCTGCAAAACGCTTCCCAGAGGCATTCGCATTATCCCCTTCATCGCCGAGATGAACTCTTCGGTATCCCCAGGTTCAACGCCTGTGCTGCCCCGAGAAGAAGATAAAGACAGTGCCGAAGTTCCTTTTTTATCTCGGCACAAAGAGTATGCTCAAACAGCAGAAAAAGAACAACATCGAAGGCGGTCTGTATATGCCGAGGCTGTGCGATATCCAGTACGGCGAGCTTTATATCGACAAGAATCTCGGCAGCGTACCGCTGGGAGTTACAGAGGACGATATTGACGCGGCTATCGGCGATTCCATGAAGCTATGCGCCGATATCCTTGACGGCAAAGCAAAGACCATCGGCATGAAAGGTGAGTGATATCATGAAACAGCGCGTATTCGTTACCGGCGCTACCGGAGGAATGGGCTTTGCAAGCCTGAAAGAAATGCTGAAATACTCCGAGAAGCAGGATATAGCTATTCTAGCAAGGGATTCCGAAAAGAACCGTAATATTCTGAAGTCCTATACGGAAACGCCGGGGCTTGAAATAGTATGGGGCGACCTCAACAACTATGACGACGTACTGAAATGCGTGAAGGGCTGCGACCTGATCCTTCACATTGCAGCGTTCGTTTCCCCTGTCGCAGACTACTACCCGAAGCAGGCAATGAAAGTAAATTACGGCTCCACGCGGAATATAATCAACGCGATTTACGAGTTTGGACAGCAGGAGCGCACCCGCCTCGTCTACATAGGCACAGTTGCCGAAACGGGCGACAGAATGCCGCCTGTACACTGGGGCAGGGTCGGCGATCCGATAAAGCCTAGTATGTTCGACTATTATGCGGTTTCAAAAGTTGTAGCGGAACGGCTTGTTATCGAGAGCAGTCTGAAATACTGGGTTTCCCTGCGGCAGACGGGTATAATCGGCAGGGCAATGGCAGAAATTGAGGACGCGATAATGTTCCACAATTGCTTCGATAACGTGCTTGAATACTGCTCGACCGTGATTCGGCGCATGCGATGAAGAACCTCTGCGCTTTCTTCCACGACGGTACGCTTGAGGAGAGCTTCTGGGGACACATCTACAGTATAGGCGGCGTCGCGCCCTGCCGTATCTCTACATACGAGATGTACAGGATAATTTACGGCGCTATAGGCATAACAAATCTTGACTATATTCTCAGTCCCAAAAAGTAAGCAACGCTGAACTTCCACGGTCAGTATTATCTCGACAGCGACAAACTGGAAAATTACCTGCATTTACGCCATGATTCAATGTAGTATTTCTATGACTGCTATCTTGAAAAGCTCGGAGCGCTGTACACTGTTTCAAAGATACTCTGCAGGCTGCCGGGCGGTCAGCGGCTCATGGGAAGCATTCTCCACAGGCGCTTTGACAATCTGGCACGGACGGAGCACGGAACATTACACTTTATAGAGGATAACGCGTAGGATCACATCGACGCATACTGGGGCAGCCGCAAAAGATGGGAGGAGCTTCCGGATAAGCTCTCCGAAATGCAGCATTTCACGAACTGGGACACAGTTGTTCCGATAGACCACGGCTATGACGAAACCAAACCGGAAAGCGACCTTGACATTGCGGATATGCGGCAGGATGTTCAGCACAGAAATGAACAAGGGCGACTGGAGCGGCAATCTGGAATTTCAGTGCGCTTTCGGGCATAAATTCACTGCCAGCCCGCGGCTTATCCTGGAGGGCGGTCACTGGTGCGACGAGTGCGAACGGAAGAGCTGGAACTACGGCAATCGAGAAAAGGTGGATCCGTTATTTGCGCAGGTGTGGGATCCGCTGCACGATCCCGATGAACTCCGTGAATATCCGAAAGAGGTTTCGGAAAAAGATGTGTGAAAGCATTCCTGACCCGGAGCACTCCATCGGAATCTTAGAGATAAACGGCGAGGGTAACGCATGGCGAATCGCGTGGGGCTTAGAGGGCGGCGCTGAAATAGCGCTCGCCGCCTCTGAACTGATGAAAAAATTCGACGCGGCAGTCTGGGCGCACCATGAACTTTTCTGCTCCGAACCTGATTTCGGCGTTATCAACGAGGAATCTCTTGATTAAAATCGCCGCACAATATAGAAGTCCCCCGAAAAGCCGCAGCTCTGTGGGGGCTTTTCATTTTACAAGGCTTATTTCAGCAATTCCAGTATCTCTTCGGAGGTCATGCTCATGATATTTCCGGAGTTCTCCCCGCCGCTGAGTACGATATCCGCAAGCCCGGATTTTGCCTGCTGTAACTCGCGTATCTTCTCCTCGATGGTATTCCTGGTGATGAGCTTATATATCTGCACGTTTTTCTTCTGCCCGATTCGGTAAGCGCGGTCGGAAGCCTGATTTTCAGCCGAGCTGTTCCACCACGGGTCGTAGTGTATAACAACGTCCGCGCCGGTGAGGTTAAGCCCCGTGCCGCCCGCTTTCAGCGATATCAGAAATACGCTGGTGTCGTCGGTGTTGAAGCTATTCACCATTTTCAGCCGCTGCGCGGGTTTGGTGGAACCAGTCAGCATGAAATACCGTATTCCCATGCCGTCAAGACGCGCCGCGACAATATCCAGCATTGACGTGAACTGCGAGAACAAAAGCAGCTTGTGCCCGGAATTAACGCAGCTATCCACAAGCTCCATGCACTGCTCCAGCTTGGCGCTTTTCCCGGTGTAATTATCGTAGACCAGCGCCGGGTCGCAGCATATCTGCCGTAATCGCGTCAGCATTGCGAGGATCTTTATTTTTTCGGTGTTATCACCATTTGAAGCCGTCACCGCGGAGCGCACCTCCGCAACGTTCGCGGAATAAATTCCGCCCTGCTCCTTTTCCATTTCCGAAAGCAGCACCGTTTCCGTTTTTTCGGGAAGCTCGGTCAGCACCCCGGACTTCATCCGGCGCAGGACAAACGGCTTCACAATGCGCTGCAGCGACTGTTTTGCCTGCTCGTTTCCGTCCTTTACGACCGGGGATTCGTAATGCTGCCGGAAATACCTGTAGCTGAAAAGATAATCCGGCATGATGTAGTCAAATATGCTCCAGAGTTCCGCAAAGCTGTTCTCTACCGGAGTTCCGGTCAGCGCAAACCGGCAGCGGCTGTTCACGGATTTCACCGCCTTTGCCGTCTGCGTGGAGCTGTTCTTGATATACTGCGCTTCGTCCAGAAATTCATAGCGGAATTCATGCTCCTGATACTCCGCGAAGTCCCTTGCGATAAGGGAATAGGAGGTTATCACAACATCGTATTTTTCCATTTCTGCGAACTGCGCGGCGCGCTCGGAAGCCGTTCCCATGACGGCAAGCACCCGCAGTTCCGGCGCGAATTTTTCAATCTCGCCCTGCCAGTTCAGCACCAGGGAAGCCGGACATACGACAAGGCTTCTGCCGCCTTTGGAGCGCTTTTCGTCAAGCATCAGCGCTATCGCCTGCAATGTCTTTCCAAGTCCCATATCGTCCGCGAGAATACCGCCCAGACCGTACGCAGACAGCGTTTTCAGCCACCGGAACCCGTAAATCTGATACTCGCGCAGAATACCGTCTAGCTGTTCCGGAACGCTGATTTTATCGGAGTAATCCAACATTTCACGGTAGGAACTTACCTGTCTGCGGAACTCAGAGCTTCGTTCAATTCTGACATTCTCAGAGGTACTCCCAAGACTGTCGAGATACAGCATTCTGAACGCCGGAACCCTGATTTTTTCTTTCATAAGGGACTTATCTGAAATGTCAAGACTTTCAGTGATTTCAAACAGTTCGGAAAGCCCGTCGTCAAGGATAGAGAAGCTTCCGTCTTTCAGCTTGTGATACTTTTTCCCCAGACGGTAAGCCGCGAGAAGCTCCCGCAATTCCTCCGGAGTGTAGCCGTCCGCAGTAAGCTCCAGTTCAAGCACGCTGCCGCTCGGGCGCACTCCCAGAGCCGGACGGACCGCAGGACGTATTACTGCTTTTCTGCTGAAACGGTCGGTCGTGTATATCTCCATTTTCTCTGAAAGCGAGGGTATTCCCTCGGTCAGCAGGCGGTAAATTTCATCGTCGCCGTCAATGTAATACGGATTCTTTTTATCGTCACGAATGTCAAAATAATTCTTGACCGACAACTCGCAGGAAGCCTCTGCAAAATGGTCGCAGAACGGATTTTTTCTTTTGCTCTGCTCCGGCGTAAATTTCTCATCGCCGTAAAGATACTCAAGCCTTGCAGCGACTTCTCCGCTTGCGTCCATGTCGATATAAAGCCGCGCGCTCAATTCCGGAGGAGTGAAATCCGAGAGCACTTCCAGTCCGGAGAATTTCACATATTTGCTCACCGGACGGATCACCGCAGTGTAGAATGCCGCGATCTCCTTTTCGGAAATCAGCAGTTCTTCCTTTAATGCGGCGTAAAGCAGCGCTCCGACTGCGTTTGTGAACTCCCTGCCGCATACGAAAATCTGCTTTTTGTCGCTGTCGATGATAATGCAGAAATTTTGCTCTGCATTAAATATTTCTATTTTACCCACCGGGCGCAGAAAATAGCGTCCCGTGTCAGTTTTCGCGATATCAAAGCTGATTTCCGGGTCGGAAAATTTCACGTCAAAATGACTGCGGCCGTAATTAACTCCGCTTTCCCTGACTATCTGGAAGAAGCGCACTGCGTCCTGCCCCTGTATCAGGAACCTGCGTTTTCTGTCGGCACCTTCTTTAAAGGTCATGAAAATACTGAATGTTAATTCAAGCAGAGCCGAGCTTTGCTCGTCCAGTACTTCCGGGCTGTGTACGAACTCCAGTTCCTTACCGTATTTCTTGTTCAGCCTCCCCTGGAAAGCCTGATACATGTCATAAATATCATTCACGACATAGAGTTTTTCGCGCCCTATTTTCAGTGAGTACTTAAGCCCCTCGAACGTTGCTTCAAGCTCCGGAACAAGCCGTATTCCGTGTTCCTGCGCGTTAATAACGGCTCTTTCGGTATAGTGCCGGATAAGTCCCCTGGCGTAATTTGAACTGCGGTTCGATATCGTTTTGTCATATATACTCTCAAGATATATGAGCGCGGCGGCAAGGTGCTTGCAGTATCCGCGGTCGTACGGGCAGTCGCAGGAAAGCCCCGAAAGCTCGCCCTCCGGGGTTATCGACGCTGTAACGTTGTAGTTCTTCGTTCCTTCGACGATGAAGCGGTAATTTCCTTTGACGTCGCGTATCACTTCTTTCAGTTTTTTCTGGCGGTAATATATCTGTCCACGCTGAAAAATCGCATAGCTGAAATCGCCCTTGTATGTCCTTATATTCACGTGTATTCCTTTTCCGGCGGCTCTGAAATCGTTTCGCTTCCATTTTATCACAAATACACGCTGTTGTCAATTGCTTTAGCAGTAAACTGTTTCATCGTAGCCGGAGTAGAAGAAAAGGTTGGTACTCCCGTGCTTCCTGTGAAAGTACATGAGCTATTGGAATAACAGGCGGATGCCCGTCGATAGGTAGAATGCCCCCGGCTGAGAAACTCCGCAGATATTACTCGGATAAGACAGGCATATCGGCCGCCGCAATGGAATAAATATCCACGCGGCGTAGTGGAGTGGGCATTTATTCCATTGCACTGCTGCTCAAGATTTTTTGAGTGAAAATATGTAAAGCCATATTGGCAATATCATCCCTCAGACGCTCCCACAATTGCCGGGGGTTTTCGATATACAAAAATGCTTCGGCAGTTCGTAACTGCCGGAGTTTGGCGTTTATCTGATGTTGTTATCGGATATCCATGTACTGCTCCACTTCTTTGTTCGTGAAGGGGTATTATAAGGCTCAGCCGCTCAATGTCAGTCTGGTCGTATTTCCACGCGCCCATGAACTTTTTAACTTCGCCGCACAGCCCCCAGCACTCGTATTCCTGCAATATCTTTATCGAATATTGTATCGCTCGCGGGCTTCTTCTATCCATATTTTTTTGGTTCAGTCAATAATTCTTTGCGTGAGATATACGAAAATCCGATTTTTATTTGTGGCGCTGACTGATATATTTACTGAAAATGCTTGAAACAAATTGAGAAACCTGCTATAATATATCCGGATGGGATTTTTTGATGTTTAATAGGAGAACCGCTATGAGTATGGAGAAAGTACGCATACACTATATTTTTCACGGAACCGTGCAGGGCGTCGGATTCCGGTATAAAGCCTGCTACAGTGCGAAAAACCGCGGCGTGACCGGCTGGGTGAGGAATTGCAGCGACGGCACGGTCGAGATGGAAGCGGAGGGCTATCCCGCCGACATAGCCGCCGTTATACGTGAGCTTGACGAACATTCCTGGGGAAATATCGAGCGCATAGAATCGGAGAATATCCCGCTTGAGGGCGGCTACGGATTTGAGATTCGATAATTATTGCGTGGCAGTCGCAATTTATGACGGAGAAAACATGTGAAAAATATAATTGATTCAGCGGTCAGACCATATCCGGAACCACATTATTCACTTTCGCTCACTGGCAAACTGGAAGCGGTTATCGGTAAATATTTCGTTTCCGGAGAGGGAATCCCGGATAGAAGTATCTTTACCGTTTATTATAGCGAAAAAACGGCGCATGACGAATGCGTGGAGCTTGTGCCTGATAACATAATAGCATATGTAACCTCAGATTATAAGTTCGCTTTTGTATTGGAAAAGATGTTAAACAAGTTTATTTCTGATACCGCGGAATATTCGTTGTCATATTTACCAGTTAAGGACTTCATGAAAGAGGAATTCTGCATTCAGACAACCGAGCAAACGCCCGGTTTTTTTAAGAGGATCGTCTGGATAAACGACGACTTTTTATATGATGTGAAGCAAGACTTTGATTTTAACACGTTCAGGCTTATTGATGATGGAATAAAATATCTGAATCCCGGGCATTTTACAATATATGAGCTTGTATCATATATCAATTCGGCTGAGCAGTCAGAGCTTATATAAAATATGCACCCCCAAAGCAAATTGGAGGTGCTTGTTTTTATCAGGTATTGTGGAGAAGCAGCTGGATATCATCCGATTTTTCGAATTGCGCCGAAGTCTGACCGAGAGTCATTCTTTGCTGACCGGAACACGCTTTACGAGTATCGCGGAAACTATCCCTACAGCCACGCCCGCAGCTATGCCGCTGACGCAGAGAATCGGGAGGTAATACACGATCTGAGCGGTTTCCATGATGAGCATGGCAACGAGTATCTGACCTGTGTTGTGCAGTATTCCTCCGATAACGCTGACCCCAACGGTTGAGAACCTGTCCCAGCGCTTCAGAAGGATCATCGCAGTGAGGCTGAGTGCGGCTCCTGCGACGCTGTACGCGAGGGTCATCACATTTCCGAAAAGAATCGCCATCCAGGCAATTCTCACCAGCGAAACAGCGACCGCTTCCTTTGCTCCCAGCTTGTACAGCGCGAATATTACCGCGATATTTGCAAGCCCCAGCTTGATTCCGGGAACTGCGAACGACAGCGGTATAAGGCTTTCAATATAGGAAAGCACCATGGCGATCGCAGCGCAGATCCCCAGCAATGCTATGGACTTGGGTTTTATTTTCATATGACCTCCTACGCGATGATGTCAACGTCCGATTCAGCCTCGGATACGATTTTAACTACCAGCTTGTTCGGAAGGCACACTATCGTTTCGCCGTCGTAGCTTATGCTGTGCTGGTTAACGCAGAGCTTGTCGGGACAGTTCGCGTCGGTCACGTCGGCTTTTCCGTCCTTTATCACCAGGGTGTTGAACCCAGTCGGGGAATTGATCGTTACACTTGTATCCACGTTCAGCGGGTATGTCGCCACCTCTTTGCCGTCCTGGACAACCACAGCGTACCCGCCGCTCTTTTTCCCGAGCTGAATTATTCCGAATGCTATTCCCGCCGCGGCAAGAAGTACGGCTATGAGTATCAGATCATTCCTGTGTTTCTTTTCTAATGGCTTCATTCCTGCTGTTTCTCCTGAATTATATCATCATGGGGAATGCCTTCGCACTCCCCACGATGTCTGATGTTATCACTGAGCCTTGCTGAAATCTACGCTCTTGATAGCGTGTCTCGGGCAGACCTCGGTGCATGCATTGCAGCCCACGCACTTGGTGTAGTCGATTTTGGCGAAATTGTCCTCGACCTTAATTGCGCCAGCGGGGCAGGTATTCTCGCACTTCTTGCAGCCTATGCAGGAAGTCTTGCACGCCTTTACGGCTACCGCGCCCTTGTCCTTGCTGCTGCATGCGACTACTGTCTTTGCGTCAGCAGGAACAAGCCTGATTACAAAGTTCGGACATGCCTTCGTGCACATTCCGCAGCCGGTGCACTTCGCAGGGTCAACGCAGGCAACGCCGTTGTTGTTGTAAATAGCGCCGCTGGGGCAGACCTTCGCGCAGTCGCCGTAGCCAAGGCAGCCGGAGGAACATGCTCCGTCGCCGCCGTAGAACAGCTTTGCACCGGCGCATGTGGGGATACCCTTGTAATCGTACTTCGGCTTGGTATTGTCGCAGGTGCCGTTGCAGTGTACGAATGCTACCATTCTCGCAGCCGCCTCGACTGAAACGCCGAGCACTTCGCCGAGCTGAGCCGCGGCGGAAGCTCCGCCGGGAACGCACAGATTAGCGGGCGCAGAGCCTTCCGCAAGAGCCTTCGCATAGCCGTCGCAGCCGGTAAAGCCGCAGGCTCCGCAGTTTGCGCCAGGTAAGCAGGCGCGTATTTTCTGCTCCTTTTCGTCGACCTTCACAGCAAAGAACTTCGCCGCGATTACGAGAATGAGCGCGCAGATAAGTCCGATAGCGACCAGAACTCCGACCGCGATAAGAACTGCTGATAATAATGAATCGTTCATCTTGCAGCCTCCTTACGCAAACAGCTTGTCAACTACGCCGGCAAAGCCCATGAAGCTCATGGAAACGATGGACGCAGCGGCGAGCGTGACAGGAAGTCCCTTGAAGCTCTCCGGGATATTTGCGCTGTCAAGTCTGGAGCGAACACCGGCAAACAGCACCATAGCCAGCAGGAAGCCAAGTCCGCAGCCGAGGGAGCTTACCATGGACTCAAGGAAGCCGTAGCCGTCCTTGATGTTGTTGATGGTAACGCCGAGAACCGCGCAGTTCGTGGTGATAAGCGGGAGGTACACGCCCAGCGACTTGTGAAGCGCGGGGATATACTTCTTGAGGATTATCTCAACGAACTGTACGAGGGTAGCGATAACCAGAATGAAAACGATAGTCTGGAGGTATCCGAGACCGAGCTTATCCAGAACGAATGTCTGTATAGGCCATGTTACTGCGGTAGCTACCAGCATAACGAAGGTAACGGCAGTACCCATGCCCGCCGCCTGGTCGAGTTTTTTGGAAACTCCGAGGAAGGGGCAGATACCGAGGAACTTGTTAAGTACATAGTTGTTAACAAGTACGCTCGACATAAGTATTACAAGAAGCGCCTTGATAGTATCCATATATTACTTGGCCTCCTTTGCTGATCCGGTGTTTTCGGGGTTCTCCAGGCATGCGCCGCGGGACGGGCAGTTTGCGCAGCCGAATTCCTTCTTGCTGATTGCCTTGCCTTTGGTGATCTTGTTTACAACAGCGATAAGCACGCCGAACACGAAGAATCCGCCAGCCGCCTGGGTAAAGAACGGTATGGAGTAATCCTGAAGGAACGGGATCTTAAAGCCGAGGAAGCTTCCGGAGCCGAGAATCTCGCGGACGGTGCCCATGCAGAACAGAGCGAGGGTGAAACCGCCGCCCATTCCGATGCCGTCGAGCGCGGACTCGACAACGGTGTGCTTGCTTGCGAACATCTCAGCTCTGCCGAGAATGATACAGTTTACAACGATAAGCGCGAGGTACGTTCCGAGTGCGGTATACAGATCGGGGAGGTACGCGTTCATCAGCATCTGGATAATGGTAACGAAGCCTGCGATAATAACGATGTATGCAGGGATACGCACCTTATCGGGGATAACCTTGCGGAGCGCGGATATTGCCATGTTGGAGCAGATAAGAACTATCGCTGCTGCAATACCCATACTGAGCGCGCGTGATACTGAATCGGTCACGGCAAGGGTGGGGCAGGTTCCAAGAACCAGCACGAATACAGGGTTTTCCTTAATGAAGCCCTTTAACATAATGGAAAGCTTGCTTTGTTTCTCCATATTACTGAGCCTCCTTTACTGCGTTGAAAGCTGCTGCCACGTCAGCGGCTGCCGTTTTAACAGCGTTTGTTGTGAAGGTGCAGCCGGATACTACGAGTACGTCGTCGCCTATGCTGTCGAGCTGCTGACCCGGATATCCATTAGTGTAGGAGCTCTGGGATACAACGTCGCCATAGTACTCGGTTTCGTTGTGCGACATTACCTTGAACTTCGCGATAGTGCCGTTTTCGTCAACGATATAGAGCAGATTTACAGGACCGCCGTAACCGAATGCGGAAGCGGTCATTGCGTAGTAGGTGGCGCCTTCGCTTGTGAATGTGTACGCGCCGTTTACGGTCGACTGAACTCCAGTGGGAGTAAGTGTAACAACCTCTGCGTCCTTGTACATCTTTACGATACGGCTGATGTTCTTCTCGCTTGCCGCAGCGTATGCCCCGGCAGCGGCAGTCTTGACTGCCTCAACAACGGAAGCGTCCTCGGAAGCCGCGTCGTCAAATGACTTGCTTCCGACATAATTGCCGAATGCGTCGGTAACATATGCTACCTTGTCTGCGACCATCGCATAGCCTGTACGGTTGGAGCTTACAAACAGACCGTCTTTCTCCTCGACCTTGCATGCGCCTGTGTTGTCAAGAGAAGAAGGAAGCAGCTCGCCGATAGCCTCGGCAGCCATCTGGTCGTCGGACATTTCACCGGCGGCTACGTCAGCGACTGCGAACAGCGCGGTGTAAGCGTCCGTTACAGCGTTTCTGAACGCCGTGGAGGAGTAGGTAACTCCGGAAACCAGCTCAACGCCGGCAAGCGCGGAATCCTGACCAATGTAGCTTGCGGGGTAGTCGTCGCCGAAATTCTTTGTTTCAGCGTAGTTTGTCAGCACGATATTCTTGATGATACCGTCGGTGCCGATACCTACTGTAATTCCCATCGGGGATTCGCTGTACTGGGAAGTTGTTTCGAGGGTAACAACATAGCCGAGGCCGTTGTTTTCCTTGTAAATGCTCTTTACAGTCTCGGGAGCGTCGGCGGCGGGCTCGAGTTCTTCGAATCCGTCGGCGCCGGGCAGAGCCTCGGCAAAGGAGCCCTGAACAGCCTTAGCGTTGTTTTCCGCGATTACGGGAGCGGTGAAGTAGTTGACCGCAGAAAGAGCCAGCGTAACAACGAGGCAGATGACAACAAGCGAAACAACGCTCTTTACTGAATCGTTCATGCCTTAGCACCTCCAAACGGCTTGGTTCTGGTCCATCTCTCAATATAGGGAGTGAGGATATTCATAAGGAGTATGGAGAAGGAAACGCCCTCGGGGTAGCTTCCGAATACACGGATAAGTACGGTGATAAGTCCGCAGCCAACGCCGAAGATGACCTTTCCCCACGCGGTGTTAGGAGTGGTCGCGTAGTCGGTCGCCATGAAGATCGCGCCGATGAACAGACCGCCGGAAAGGATCTCAGCGACAGGATCCTGACCCAGAACGAGGGAGAACAGGAAAACCGTAGCGATGAAGACTACCGGGGTGTGCCATGTGATAACTCCGCGGATAACGAGGTAGATGCCGCCGACGAGGAGCGCCAGAGCGCAGGTCTCACCGAGGGCGCCGCCGCACTTGCCGAGGAACAGGTCAAGGTATGTAGGCAGGGTTCCTTCCTGACCGCTGAGGACTCCAAGAGGAGTTGCTCCGGAAACCACATCAGCATTCTGTGGGAATACTGCGGCGGTCATGGTGCCGCTGAAGGACAGCAGCAGGAAAATTCTTGCGGTGATCGCCGGGTTTGCAAAGTTCTGACCGATGCCGCCGAACAGGCACTTTACAACGACAATAGCGAATATTGCGCCGAGAGCGGCCTGCCAGAGCGGAATAGTCGCGGGGAGATTCAGCGCGAGAAGGAGACCGGTAACGGCGGAAGAAAGGTCGCCGATGGTCTGCTCCTTCTTGCAGATGAGGTTGAATACTAATTCGGAAAGCACCGCCGCAGCCATGCAGGTGAGTATAACCATCAGGCTGCTGAATCCGAACAGGATAACCGACGCAACAGCGGCGGGAAGCAGCGCGATGAGCACGTCAAGCATGATGGAGCGTGTTGTGCGGGGCGTAAATATATGCGGAGAAGAAGTAACAGTTAACTTGCTCATTTCTTTCCCTCCTGAGGTTTATAGTTTCTTAGCATAGCCTTAGACAGCTTGTTTCTCTGAACGAGGGGCTGTCCTGTAGGACAGACGAAGGAACAGCAGCCGCACTCCATGCAGAGGTTTACCTTGAGCTTCTTCAGCTCCTCGCAGTCGCCGTCCCTGTAAGCCTTTGAAATTGCCACGGGGTTGAGGTGCAGCGGGCAGTGGGAAACGCAGTTTCCGCAGCGTATGCAGGCGGTCTGCTTCTTGGGCTGGGCGTCCTTTTCGTTGAGCGCGATTATCGCGTTTGTGTTCTTGAGGATAGGGCAGTTGGCGTCAGGAACGGCAATTCCCATCATGGGACCGCCGTAGAGGATCTTTCCGGGCTCTTCCTTGAAGCCGCCTGCAAAGTCGATCAGATCCTGAATAGAGGTGCCGATAGGAACTATAACGTTCTTGGGTTCCTTGATGGCGCTGCCGTCTACGGTAACGCACTTTTCAACAAGCGGCATACCTGTCTTGCAGTACCTTGCAAGGCACGCCAGTGTAGTGCAGTTCAGAACGACTGCTCCGGCGTCCAGCGGGAGCTTACCCTCGGGAACTACCGCGCCGGTGGTGTGGTAAATCAGCACCTTTTCACCGCCCTGGGGATATATGCTCGGAAGCGGCTTTACAGTAAGGCAGGGATCCGCCGCTGCAAGTTCGTTCATCTTTGCGATGCACTCGGGCTTGTTCTTTTCGATGCCGATGATGATGTTCTTGACCTTGAGGAACTTTTCCAGGAGCGCAAAGCCCTCCTTCATGAGATCCGCCTGGTCGAGCATGGTTCTGGTGTCGCTGGTGATATACGGTTCGCACTCCGCGCCGTTGATAACAACAGCCTTTATGCGCGAAAGATCGTCGATTTTCAGCTTGACCGCAGTGGGGAATCCCGCGCCGCCAAGACCTACCAGACCGCTGTCCTTTACAGCGTTGATGAAGTCCTCGTAGGTTTCCAGCTTGGGCGGCTTGACCGCCTCGGACACCTTCATCTCGCCGTCGGATTCGATCGTGATCGCATTCACGTTGTTGCCGGAGCTTACGAGAATGGTGTCGATTTTCTTTACTGTACCGGAAACGCTGGCGTGAACAGGCGCGCTTACAAAACCGCCTGCAGTCGCGATAACATCGCCGATATCAACATGATCTCCCACCTTTACAGCGGGAACGGCAGGCGCACCGATATGCATCACAACGGGTATTGTGACGGATTTTGGTGCAGGCATTCTTACTGCCGCCATCTGCGCGGTGTTCTTCCTGTGCGGAACATGCGCGCCTTTGAGCTTGATTAGTGGCATTTGACCTAACCTCACATTCGCATTATTATTGAATAGTTGTGCCCCTTTGCACATGAGAAGGGCATACCATATTCAGTATATATCAAGATGGGTGCTTTGTCAACACCTCTCTCCATATTATACTATTTTACATGAAAATTTTCTAAGCAATTCTGACATTTCCACTGCTTAAAAGTCAGTCGATTATCAGCTTCGCGAATCCCTCCGTGCAGTCGTAGCTTCCGTCCGGAAGAACCCATATCGCGTCGACGCCTTCAAGATTTTCCAGAAGAGCTTTGCCATCTGGAATCGTCATGTTGAACAGCGCGGTGGAAAGCGCGTCTGCTTTACCGCTGTCATTGCAGAGAATCGTCACCGAATCAAAATAATTGAGCGGCATAAGCGTGTCCGGGTCGATGATATGGTGATAGCGCACGCCGTCGACCTCGTAATAGCGCTGGTAGTTTCCGCTGGTTACAAGAGCCATTCCGTTGAGCTTCAGCCGCACGATATACGGCTGCTCGGATTCCGTGTCGGGGTTCTGTATTCCAGCAGCCCAGTCGGAGCCGTCGCTCTTTGTTCCGATGGTGCGTACGTTTCCGCCGACATTAAGGCTGTAACCGCTGGTGACGCCTTCGCTGGCAAGAAGCTCTGCAGCTCTTTCCACGGCGTAGCCCTTTGCAGCTGCTCCGAGGTCGAGGGACATCTCCGGGTCGCTGAGGTAAACAGTTCCGGCAGCCCTGTCGATTATCAGATCGTCGATGCTGCAGTGCTCCGAAGCGCTGACAAGATCCTCCACAGGCGGAAGTTCAGCGGATTCCGGGTCGTCTATGCCCTGTTCGCGGTACTTGTGCCAGATTGACAGAACGCTTCCCATTGCAATGTTGCACTTCCCATTTGTCACGGTGTACATTTCCTTTGAGAACTCAAGCAGATTGATCAGCTTTTCGTCGACTTTTACTGGCTCGATGCCGGCGCTGCGGTTTATCGTGCGGACGTTGTTTACGCCTTCGTAACTATGATATATGTCGGTGAGCTGGTGATATTCCTCGAACAGAGAATATACTTTCTCGCAGTTCTGCGAAAAAGTTTCCTCGTCCTCCTCGTATCCGACTATCTGGGTAACAGTGTCGAAGAACTCAAGGTAGGCTTTTGAATACCGCACCTTTTCCTTTTGCATGCTGCAAGCGGAGAGATTAATGGCAGCAGCGATCACAAGAAAGGCTCCTACAGCCTTCTTGACCATACTTCTGTACATTGAAGAACTCCTATTCAAGCCAAAAAGATGAGAGGCGTACAGCCTCTCATCTTCTTGCGTCGTATCAGAACTGTCAGTTTAACCGAATTATCAGCCTACCAGGCCCATTGCCTTAACAACAGTCTGGATCATGCCGCCTACGCTCATGGTGCAGCCAGCCTTGAGGGTCTCATCGGTGGTTACAACGTGACCGTTATCGGTGGTCTCAGTGGGGATAGCGGAGATCTCAGCGCTGGTCTTGCCAGTTACAAAGGTCTCGAATGCCTGGTTCTGCTCGAACCACTCAGCGGAGATAGCGGAAGCGCTTCTCATGCCGTACTCGTCCTTCTTCTCTCTCTTGGTCTTGATCTCAGCAGTAGGATCGGAAGTGATCTCGCCTGCTTCGTCAAATGTTACCTTAGGCTGAACCTCGTCGTAGCATACTGCTGCGAGCTTGCCCTCGCCGTCAACTGCTACTGCTGCGAAAGAAGTGTACATTGCAGCGGTGCCGTCCTCGCCGTCAGCTGCGGAAGCTGTTGCAGAATCAACGGAGGTGGAAGTTGTAAGTGCGAGCTTAGCGTCGCCGGTGAAATCAGCAGCACTGTCGTCGCTGCAAGCCTTTACGGTAGCGTCGATCAGAGCGCTGATGCTCATTGTGCAGCCAGCCTTAAGAGTTTCGTCGGTTGTAACGACATGACCATTATCAGTGGTCTCAACAGGGATAGCAGCTACTTCGTCAGCGGTCTTGCCAACTACATAAGCCTCGAAAGCCTCAGCCTGCTCGTACCACTCCTTGCCGATAGCGGAAGCGGGTTTCATGCCGTATTCCTCGAGCTTCTCCTTCTTGGACTTGAAAGTCATGGAAGCAGCGTCCTCGGGAACCTCGCCGTCTGTTACGTCCATCTTGTTCTGTGCAACATCGATAGCGCAGGAAACGATCTTGCCGTCAGCGTCGAGAATGACTGCTGCTACGGTTGCGTCAACCTGTGCGTTGCCTGCTGCCGAAGAAGCGGTAGAGGTTACAACGCCCATACCGAGCTTGTAAGCTGCTGCGTTGTCAGAGCTGCCCTCGCTGTTTGCGCTAGAACTGCTCTCGCTGTTTGCGCTGGAACCGCTCTCGCTGCTGTTGCCGTTGGAGCAGCCTGCAAGGCTTACTACCATGGCGGCCGCCATCATAGATGCAAAAATCTTCTTCATAATTCTTCCTCCTGAAATACATTTACAGCCATGTGCTGTATTACACTCTTTTTACAAGAGTGATTAGGCGCTTAGGCTAACGTATATTTTACTATAAAAGTTCATTCAGGTCAAGATGTTTCATGAGCGCAACTTGAATATTTGTAGCATAAGTTCAATTATTCGACAAACGAGTTGCCGAAAATGTGCAAAATCAACAATGCTAATGCAATGTTTTTCATGAAAACGTCAACTGTTCACTTTGTAATGATATAGATACATTAAATTAGTGTAGAGTGTTTGCGTGTGCGTAAAAGGAATGTTTTAACCAGATAGTACATGCTTTGACAACTGTTGAGCGAAGATCAGACATTTATTCTTACGGCTGACGTGAACGCAGAAGATGCTGCCCATCAGCACTCATATCAGAGATTTTGCCGGCATCGGGCGGCTATGACGTTATCCTGATGGAAGTCCAGATGCCGAAAAAACGTACCTGAAGCCGCAAGGGCTGTTCGCAGCGGAGCAAATTCTCTTGGTAAAGACGATACCGTTTCTGCTATGACGGCGAATTCATTCTCGGACGACATGACGACATTCAGAACAGATCCAGCATGCTGTCAAGATATATTTTTTCCCTGACATTGATATGATACTCCGGCTTAGTCATGTAATAGAGCAAAAATTCCAGAACAATTGCGCTGCCGAGACTTCGCCCTTCTATTTTGAAATTAGAGAAACCCATAGGCAGGTAGATGTCTTGAATATCGTTTGTGCCGATAAAACCGGGATTTCTCATTGCCTTAGAAAACAGATATCCTTCCGCTGCGCCGGGAGATTTGCAGTGATGATCCGGGCAGTTTTCCCCGAGATTCCTGCGGCTGACATTTTCGTAGCAGAGCTTCCTGTCTCTGCAATAGAACCAGCAGCATTCGTTGCATAGAAATTCAGCCTTGTCTTTTTCCGACTGAGAGAGCTCACCCAACCGTCCGAACTGCTTGTTAAGCCGAAAATCTGGCACAACGTAAAGGAAATCCCCGCGCTGGAGTTCGCTCCTGAGCTGCTCAAATTCCGTCAGCGCCTTAGTGGTCGAGGACACAAAATAGAATCCCGGATAATTCGTTTTCAGGTAGTTTAACAGTAAATCAGAACAGATGATAACGCCGTTCTGGACTCCGCTGTTTTCGCTGAACAGCTCACACAAATGGCTGCATTTTTTGTCGGAAAGATGTTCATTCCTGAGCAGGGAGTTGCTGAATGTCAGCCGCGCTGATATCTTGTATTCCCGCATGAGCGCCAGAACTTCTCCCGGGTCGTTATCGCCGAATCCGACGCGCCCTCCGCCCCAGAGGCAGTCCGCCGGGGCGCCGTAAATTGAGCCTATTTCACACCAGTCGTAAAAGTACTCCCTGTGTTCACGGAACAGCGGAAGAAAAACGCGGTATAGTTCGTAGAACTCAAACAGACCCGGAAGGTGATAGTAAGCCGTAGGCTTTGATACATTGTCCATACTTTTTGTGCCTCGTGAATCTCAGCATTTTAGTTTGTGCAGTTCAGCGGTTCGAATGACTTAACATTTCATTTAGTATAGCATATCAGGAGTTCATTGTCAATCTGACATTATCTTGACTTAATAAAAGTAATGTGCTATAATTGATTTTGAAATCAATAGTCCCACGGTTTGGAAATAATGAAAGGGAAACGGCATGGAAGATAATCACAGCAAGAATTCGGTTCCTGGTGATTCCACCGATTTAACAACTGTCAAAGGCGAAAAAACAGGCATTCCAAAATGGCTTATGGTCACTGTTATCGCAATGGCGGCCGTGATAGTCGGGCTGACGGTTACGCTGGTAGCTGTAATAGCCGGAAAATCCTCGGGTGAAACTTCGCATGGGCCGCAAAGTTTGCAGAGTTCACAAGGGGCGCAGAGTAACTCCGATTCCACTGGAAACGGCGGTTCGTCCGTGACGGAAGTTCCGGCGAGTCAGACCGGGACTTCGCAGCCGCAGGTTACGGAAAACGGCGTAGTGCTGCAATATTCCGTGGATAACTCCTGGGGAGAAGCCGGAAGTATGTTTTACGGGCTGCAGCTCGGGATCACCAACAACACAGGCAATAATATCTCAGGCTGGGAGCTTATGATAGATGTAGACGGCCTGCTCGGGTGCGATGGCTGGAACGGAACGTATTCTCGATCCGGGGATACCCTCGCCATAACCAGCATGGAGTACAACGGCGACATTCCCGTTGGAAGCACCGTTGCAATAGGCTGTAATATCAATACGGAAAATGAATTTAAAATAAGCAGGGCGGTTCTGAATGAAATGGAATGCACGGTAAAACAGGGCGCGGTTGTTCAGAATAATGTCTCGGCAGACGGCGGAAATCAGAGCGCCGCTGCAGATGTCGAAACGCTCCTGAAACGGAGCGAAAAAGCCGAACAGGGCGACGACTGGCTCCACACTGATGGAAATAAGATACTCGATAAGGACGGCAAGCAGGTTTGGCTGACAGGCGTAAACTGGTTCGGATACAACACTGGCACCAATACCTTTGACGGACTGTGGAACAGCGAATTAAAAACGTCTGTGAAAGCTATCGCGGATCATGGATTTAATCTCATACGCGTGCCTATTTCAGCGGAGCTTATCAATAAGTGGTCAGCCGGGGAGTACCCGCAGGCAAATTACAACAACGCCTGCAACACTGAGCTAAACAGCATGAACAGCCTGCAAATATTTGATTGTTTTCTAAAGCTGGCGGAAGAAAACGGAATAAAAGTAATGCCGGATATCCATTCGGCGGAAACGAACGCTTCCGGTCATACAGTCAACCTGTGGTACACGGATAAGGTGAGCGCCGATGAGTATTACAGCGCGCTGGAATGGCTAGCCGAAAGATACAAGGATAACGACACGATAATTGCGTACGACCTGAAAAACGAGCCGCACGGAAAGCCCTACGAAGGCAGCGGAGCGGCGATATGGAACGACTCCGACTCCGCTAACAACTGGAAGCATGCCGCAGAAACTGCCGCGGCGCGGATACTGGCAAAGAATCCTAACGTTCTGATAATGGTAGAGGGAACCGAGATATATCCAGTAGACATAACCGGCAACAGGGATTATCACTCCACGAACGACAGCGATTATTATTTCAACTGGTGGGGCGGAAATCTGCGCGGCGTAAGGGATTTCCCGGTCGATCTCGGAGCGTACCAGGATAAACTGGTGTATTCTCCGCACGATTATGGACCTACGGTTTACCTTCAGCCGTGGTTCCAGGGAGATTATGATTTCGACAGTCTTCTGAGCGACTGCTGGCAGGATAACTGGCTGTACATACATAATGAGAATACAGCGCCGCTTTTAATAGGCGAGTGGGGTGGATTCATGAAGGAACCAAACCTGAAGTGGATGACATGCATGCGCCGTCTGATAAGCGAAAACCATCTGAATCACACGTTCTGGTGCTTTAATGCGAACTCCGGTGATACCGGCGGGCTTGTACTCGACGATTTCACGACCTGGGACGAGGAGAAATACGCATTCGTTAAAGAAGTGCTCTGGCAGGAGAACGGCAAGTTCGTGGGACTTGACCACAAAATCCCGCTTGGCGCCAACGGAATAGCGTTAACCGACGCAAATGGACTGAGCTGAGAATTTAAACGCCTTCGATATTTTCGGGGGCGTTTTGCTGTATTTAGGCTCTTGACTTGTAATGCACCATGTGCTATAATTGTGATGAAAATTAATATTCTTGTATCCGTGGGGGATTAAAATGCTGAACTACAGAAAAATAGAAGCAGGGGACGACGCACAGCTTGCTGAAATAATTCGGGCAAACCTGGAAAAATACCATCTAAACATTCCGGGCACGGTGTATTTCGACCCGGAATTAAACCACCTGAGCAAGTATTACGGAAGCGATCCGCAAAAAAGAGTGTACTACATAGCCCTCGGCGAAAACGGAGAAATGATAGGCGGAGTCGGCGCCGCTGAGTTCACCGGGATTCCGGACTGCGCGGAACTTCAGAAGCTTTATCTTACTGATTCGGCAAAGGGCAAAGGCTATGGAAAGGAGCTTGTCCGGCTGGCGGAAAACTGGGCAAGAGCGGCGGGCTACTGTAATTTGTATCTTGAAACTCACACGAATCTCGAAACGGCGCTGAAACTGTACGAGAAAATGGGATTCCGGCGTATTGAAAGACCACGCTCGGTGGTTCACGGAACGATGGATCACTTTTACCTGAAAGAACTCTGATATAAAAAGCTCCGCGCCGGCTGGCGCGGAGCTTGAATTTTACAGATATTTTCCCGTAATGCTGTTTTGGTTCTGCTTTATCTGCTGAGGAGTACCTGCCGCGACTATGCGCCCGCCGGATTCTCCGCCGCCCGGTCCCATGTCTATAATGTAATCCGCGTTTCGTATCACGTCGAGGTCGTGCTCGATTACAACAACGGTCGCGCCGTTATCAAGCAGAGCCTGAAATACCCCGAGCAGTACCTGCACGTCAAGCGGGTGCAGACCGATACTCGGTTCGTCGAACACGAATACCGAGTCGGTCTGAGTTCTGCCGATCTCGCTTGCAAGTTTGAGGCGCTGGGCTTCGCCGCCGGAAAGGCTGGGAGTTTCCTCGCCGAGAGTGAGGTACCCGAGCCCGAGCTGCTGAAGCACCCGGAGCCTCTGGCTGACTGATTTCATCTCGCTGCAGAATTCAATCGCGGAGTTTACGTCCATATCCATAAGCTCCGGCAGGGAAGCCTGTTCGCCGGATTTGTCCGTAAGCTTCACAGCGTATGCCGACCTTGCGTACCGTGAGCCGCGGCAGTCCGGGCAGGGGATATCCACGTCCGGAAGGAACTGCACGTCAAGGCTGACAACTCCGGTTCCGTCGCAGCCCGGGCAGCGCAGCGAACCTGTGTTGTAGGAAAAGTCGCTTGCCTTATAGCCCTTTTCCTTCGCGCCGTCTGACCTGGCGTAGAGCTTTCGCAGCTCGTCGTGTACTCCGGCGTAGGTCGCAACGGTGGAGCGCACGTTTATCCCGATCGGAGTCGCGTCGATCAGCTTGACATGTTCGATGCCATCGGCATTTATCTCAAGGATATGCTCCGGCAGAGTGCTTCCGGCAATCCTGGCTTCAAGGGCCGGAACAAGGCTTTCAAGAACCATCGTGGTTTTTCCGGAGCCGGAAACGCCTGTCACAACCGTCAGCCGCCCCTTCGGAATATCGGCTTCCAGCGGCTTTACCGTGTGAATCTGCGATGTGGAAAGGTGAATTGTCCCGGCTGAGAACAGCCCTCCGGGTTCGCAGACCTCGCGCAGCTTAGTTTCCGCTTTTCCGGAAAGGAAAGCGCCTATCTGTGACGCCGTATTTTCGCATATATCCCGGACGGTTCCCTCGGCGATCACATGTCCGCCCTTTGCGCCTGCCTGTGGTCCCATTTCTACTATCCAGTCGGATTCCTTCAAAATCTGAGTGTCGTGGTCGACCAGTATCACGGAATTTCCGTCGGCTACCAGGTCGTGCATTACCCCGGTAAGTCCCACGATGTTTGACGGGTGCAGTCCGATAGACGGCTCGTCCAGGACGTACAGAACGCCGGTAGTCCTGTTGCGGACAGCGCGGGCAAGCTGCATTCTCTGGCGTTCGCCGGTGGAAAGCGTAACAGCTGAGCGGTCGAGCGAAAGATATCCAAGCCCCAGGTCGATCAGGCGTTTGGCGGTTTCCTCAAAGGAGTCGCATATGCTGACCGCCATTGGGCGCATTTCCTCGGGAAGGCTGTCAGGAACGCCGCGCACCCAGTCTACCAGTTCAGAAAGAGACATCGTGCAGGCCTGGTCGAGGGAAATTCTGCGCAGCTTCGGGTAACGTGCAGTCTGGGAAAGACGCGTTCCGCGGCAGTCCGGGCAAACGTCCTCTTTCAGGAACTTTTCGACGCGCTTCATGCCCTTCTCGTCCTTGACCTTTGAAAGCGCGTTTTCCACGGTATAGACCGCGTTGTAGTAGGTGAAATCCAGCTCGCCCGCCTGGTTGGAGTTCTTCGGTTTGTAGAAGATATGCTTCTTTTCCGCCGGACCGTGGTACACTATTTCCTTTTCGCGCTCGGTAAGTTCCCGGAACGGCACGTCGGTACGTACTCCCATCTCACGGCAGACGTCGGTCATCAGCGACCACATCAGGCTGTTCCACGGAGCAACCGCGCCCTCGTCGATACTTAGTGAATCGTCCGGAACCAGGGTCGCCGGGTCGACCGTGCGGACGCTGCCGGTGCCGCCGCATTTCTGGCAGGCTCCCTGGGAGTTGAACGCTAATTCCTCGGCGGACGGCGCATAGAAATGCGCGCCGCATTCAGGGCAGACCAGTTCCTTCCCGGCTGCGACAGCCAGGGTCGGCTTGAGGTAGTGCCCGTTGGGACAGCGATGGTCTGCAAGCCTGGAGTACATGAGCCGCAGATTGTTGAGCAGTTCGGTGCCTGTGCCGAAAGTGCTGCGTATTCCCGGAACGCCCGGGCGCTGGTGAAGCGCGAGCGCGGCGGGAACGTACTGTATTTCGTCCACGGCTGCCTTTGAAGCCTGGGTCATTCGGCGGCGGGTGTAGGTCGAGAGCGCGTCAAGGTACCGCCGGGAACCTTCCGCATACAGAACTCCGAGCGCCAGCGACGACTTTCCCGAGCCGGATACTCCGGCAATTCCGACTATTTTGTTTAGTGGTATGTCCACATCGATGTTTTTCAGGTTGTGGACTTTCGCCCCGCGTATCAGCATTTTATCTATCATGGATTTTATCCCCCTTGCTGTGGTTATAAATGAATTATACCACATCTCAGAGAATTTTTCCAGAGGAAATTTGCTTGCCTAAAGGTCGCCTCTAAAAACCTCATGCGAGCGAAAATATGCAGTGCGATTAATTTCAGGTCGTATGGCATATTCCCGCGCTCTCCTTTGTAATAGCACGGCTTTATCATTGCTGCCCATTCGTTCTATCTACTCCAGAAATTCTTTTTTCTTCGTCCGTACCTGTGACAGTTCATCCTCCGGGCTTGATAAACTTTTTTGCTTGTTCATTCTTTTTATACCATTTTTTATTTTACTATGCAACTGGTTTGTATGCTTATCTTGCACGATTTCCACTTTGTGGACTTTGTGCAGCGCTGCTATAGGTTTTTTAGAGGTGACCTTAAATAATTTAATGAAAGCGATTGACAAAAAGCATAATATGTGCTATTATCTAAATATCAGCTATGAAAGGACGATAATAGAAATGAAGATTTATTCTGTGCTGGACAAAGAATTCGCGCCCTATGGAAAGGTACTCCAGGGTTACGATACCGCTGGACTTATGAAAGCGCTTGACGAAAAGACTCCTTTGCCTGAAGGCGTTGAATACGTCATGAGCGATACCGCATTAGAAACTGTTGCGATTTTTGGTGAACTGCAAAATAACGCTTACGGCGGAATGCCTATCCAGCTTGGTTGGTGCAATGGACATAATACCAAGCTTAACTGCCTTGAGTACCATCGAGATAGCGAGCTTAATATCGGTCTTTATGATTTTATTCTTCTCGTTGCAAAGGCTGATGATATTGTTGATGGAAAATTAGATACCTCAAAGGTCAAGGCGTTCAGGGCGGCGGCTGGTCAGGTCGTTGAGGTTTACGAAACAACTCTGCACTATGCTCCGTGCAGTGCGAAAAAGTCGGACGGCTTTAAGGTGGTTATTGCTCTTCCTAAGGGAACAAACGGCTCCATGCCCAATATAACTCCAAAGAACGAAGAGGACAGATGGCTCAGAGCATGCAACAAGTGGCTTCTTGCTCATAAAGACGCCAGTGAAGCAGGCGACGGCGCATATATAGGTCTTACAGGTGAAAATATTGATATTTCATCGGATATAGACTGATTCACGTTACATAATCAATCACCCCTGGGAACATGATCTCAGGGGTGTATTTATATTAAGCGACTGCTGTTCAGACTATTTTAGCTGAATTACTTGACAACAGACAAAATAAATAGTATCATAGTATAGTTGCATGTTCAGGAACGCCATGAAAATGATACACGAAAAAAGGCGGAGGTATAAAATGGGCAGAGAAAAATTAGGAAGCAGACTGGGATTTATTTTGTTAAGCGCCGGCTGTGCAATTGGAATCGGAAATGTGTGGAAGTTTCCGTATGTCGTCGGGCAAAACGGCGGCGGAGTTTTTGTGTTGATCTATCTGATATTCCTTGCTATACTGGGAATCCCGGTGTTATCCATGGAGTTCGCGATTGGCAGGGCGGCGCAGAAAAGTCCGGTCAAGATGTACCAGGAGCTGGAGCCGAAAGGAACTGTCTGGCATATACACGGCAAGGCAGCAATGATAGGCGGGTACCTCCTGATGATGTTCTATACAACAGTTGCCGGCTGGATGGTAAGGTACTTTGTTTCAACTGCAGCCGGCGATTTGTCAGGCCTGGACGCTTCGGGGATATCCCAAAAGTTCAATCAGATGCTTTCCGACGCTCCTATGATGATACTTTATATGGGTATAGTAATTGCGGCGGCGGTGTTGGTGTGCTCCATTGGATTAAAAAACGGGCTTGAGCGTGTTACCAAGGTAATGATGCTGGCACTCCTCGGAATAATGGTTATCCTCGCGATAAACAGTTTCTTCATGCCCGGCGGAGAACAAGGAATTGCATTCTACCTCATGCCGAATTTTGAAGATGTTCAGAAAATAGGCATTGGAACCATAATCGTGAACGCCATGAACCAGGCGTTCTTTACCCTGAGCCTTGGAATAGGCGCGATGGCGATATTCGGAAGCTACATCGGCAAGGAAAGATCACTCCTCGGTGAATCGGTCAATGTTGCGATTCTGGATACTCTGGTAGCGCTTTCCTCCGGACTTATCATATTCCCGGCGTGCTTTGCGTACGGCGTAGACGTGGACAGCGGTCCGAGCCTTATTTTCATTACGCTGCCGAATATATTCAACAACCTCCCGCTTGGCAGACTGTGGGGAAGCCTTTTCTTCGTGTTTATGTCATTTGCGGCGTTGTCTACCGTGTTGGCTGTTTTTGAGGAGATCACAGCATGCACGCAGGATCTGTTCGGCTGGGGACGAAAGAAGTCCTGCATTGTAAACGGAATTCTCCTGTTTGTGCTCTCCCTGCCGTGCAGCCTTGGATTCAATCTGCTGAGCTTCATTCAGCCGCTTGGCGAAGGAACAAATATCATGGATCTTGAGGATTTTATCGTCAGCAACCTGATACTTCCGCTTGGTTCTCTGGTAATTATACTGTTCTGCGTGCTGAAAAAGGGCTGGGGCTGGGATAATTACATCAAGGAAGCCAACACAGGCAAGGGTCTGAAAATGAAGAACTTTATGAGAGGTTATGTGACCTGCGTTCTTCCCATAATGGTGATAGTTCTTTTCGTAATAGGAATTATCAGGACATTTGCTCAGTCGTGATTATAACCGCACAATAAAAAGTCATAACTGCAGTTAATTAAAAATTGTGGGGGAAAACTCTTATGTTTCTCAGACAAACTTCGTTTGTCTCCCCGACCCACACCCCTTTAGCGCCATTGAATTGTTTAACTGCGCGCCAGCGCGCAGAGTGGTGAGGGCTCTGTTGTGTCGTTAGTTTGGCGCAAAACATAACATCATGCTTATAGCAGGCGGTGATATGT
>ERZ824575.560-NODE-560-length-46167-cov-8.410370_pt1 | contig 46167 bp, 48 predicted proteins | sample MGYA00519470_ERZ824575 | MGnify/ENA primary metagenome ERZ824575 (study PRJEB31778, sample SAMEA3449170) | human gut metagenome | biome: human gut; feature: human-associated habitat; material: faeces | place: United Kingdom | collected 2010/2012 ... | reverse complement strand
CGGGCGTAAGAGATTTGAAGGGAGCTGTCCTTAGTACGAGAGGACCGGGATGGACGTACCTCTGGTGCACCAGTTGTCCTGCCAAGGGCATAGCTGGGTAGCTATGTACGGACGAGATAAACGCTGAAAGCATCTAAGCGTGAAACTCTCCCTAAGATGAGATCTCTCATCCTTTATGGAGTAAGGGCCCAGAGAGACGATCTGGTTGATAGGCCGGAGGTGAAAGTGCAGTAATGTATGCAGCTGACCGGTACTAATAGCCCGAGGGCTTGACCTACAATTTGTGCAGGCAATCTAAGCCTTCTCCAATCCATGACGATACATTGTTCGGTTTTCAGGGTGCAAGAAATTGCACTTGGTCGGCATGACGGAACACTGCTGTGCTGACAAGTTGGTGCTGATTAGGGCGAGGGTCCACCCGTTCCCATCCCGAACACGGAAGTTAAGCTCGCTTCTGCCCACGATACTTGGCTGGAGACGGCCCGGGAAAATAGGTAGCGCCAACATAATAAGAAACACCGCTCGAAAGAGTGGTGTTTCTTATTATGTGTAATTCTGGTGATCAGACGGAATGACTTGCACCGCTGAGGTTTCTTCGCCCCTGATCCCTATTCTCCGGCTTTCATTACCCCGTACCGCAGCTTGGCGCCCTGCACATGGTCCTGCAGGATGCAGTCGGCGGAACGGATCAGCTCCTCCGGCGTGCGGTCGATCTCGCCCAGAAGCCAGCTCTCCAGCATGCCCGTCAGGGCCACCACATAGAAGTGCGTCACCAGCTCCACGTCGGATTCCGTGACGCCGGCGCTGATGGCGCCCACCTCGTGGCCGAACTGCTCTACCGTGCGGTGGATGATGGCGTGGATGTCCGTCTCAAAGAACCGCTTGAGATGCTCCCGGCCCACCGACCGCAGGGCGCACAGGCACACCGCCTTATTCTCCTCAATATATCGGAAGAGCTGCAGAAGGCCCTCCTGCCACAGCAGCGTCCCCTCATGCTGGCGCACAGAGACATGGCCTCTTCTTGGAACATCCAGCGCATGAGATCGTACATATCCTCGAAGTGGTAGTAAAAATTCTGCCGCCGGATGCCGCAGCGCTCGGTGATGTCGTGAATGGTGATCTTGTCGATGGGCTTCTGGGCCATCAGCTCCTTCAGCGCCGCCGCCAGGGCGTGCTTGGCCTGGTCGGACGCGGCATAGGTGCGCTTCTCCACGACAGATACCTCCTTAACTGTTGGTACCGGAATTATACCATACAATACGTTTCAGGTCAAACGTCTTGTCCCTGTCAGAATTGTGACACGGACGAGCCGTTTGACCTTTGCATTTTCAGGCCGATTCCGGTATCCTTTCACCGTTGATTTGAAACGGGAGGTGCCCTATGGCCCGATATCATGTGATCGTAGAGAGCCCGCTGGGAGAGCGCGGCGGCACATTGATTCTATACGAGCGCGGCGGCGCTGTGACCGGCACACTGTCGCTGCTGGGGGTGAACAACCCCGTGACCGGTAGCCGGGAAGGGGAGACCCTGACGCTGCGGCACACGCTGCAGACGGCGCTGAACGCCTTCGCGTGCGAGACACGGCTCCGCGACGAGGGCGCGGTGCTGCGGGGCGTCATCCACATCGGCGTCGTCCACATGCCGCTGCAGGGACAGAAGATTGAGGAAGCAACGGAAAAGGAGCATCAAGCACATGGCACAGCAGACCAAGCATAAACAGACCTTTATGGAGAGCCTGGCGACGTTTATCGTGGATAAGCGGAACCTGTTTTTCCTGCTGACCGTCATCGCACTGATCTTCTCCGCCTTTTCCCGCAACTGGGTGGAGGTGGAGAACGATCTGACGGCATTCCTGCCGGATGACGCCGAGACGAAGCAGGCCCTGAACGTGATGGCGGCGGAATTTACCACCTACGGCACGGCGGAGGTCATGGTGGATAACATCACCTATGACGCGGCGGAAGCGCTGCGGGACACCATCGCCGACGTGAAGGGCGTCCAGAGCGTGGATTTCGACGAGACCACCGACCATTACAGCAATGCCGCCGCCCTTTACACCGTTACCTTCAACTATGACGAGACGGACGACGCCTGCCTGGCGGCCCTGGACGCGGTGAAGGACACCCTGTCCGGCTATGACCTGTATATCTCCACCGACCTGGGCAACACCCTGCAGGATACCATCGCCAGCGAGGTCAGCGTCATCATGGTGTATGTGGCGGTCATCGTGGTGGCGGTGCTGCTGTTCACCTCCCAGACCTATGGCGAGGTGCCGGTGCTGCTGCTGACCTTCGTCATCGCCATGATATTGAACCAGGGCACCAACTTCCTGCTGGGCAAGATCTCCTTTGTGTCCAACTCCGTCACCAGTATTCTGCAGCTGGCCCTGAGCCTGGACTACGCGGTGATCCTGTGCAACCACTTCAAGGAGCAGCGGGAGACCATGCCCGTCCGCGAGGCGGCCATCGCCGTCCTCAGCCGCGCCATCCCGGAGATCAGCGCCAGCTCCCTGACCACCGTGGGCGGCCTGGCGGCCATGCTGTTCATGCAGTTCAAGATCGGCCCCGACATGGGCATCTGCCTCATCAAGGCTACCATATTTACAGCCTCTCCCTGACGGACAGCGCCTCCGGCTACGGCCTTTTCAGCCGCGTCGAGACCGGCGCGGTGGTGAAGAACCTGACCGTCCGGGGCGACATTACCCCCTCCGGCACCCAGACGCAGGTGGGCGGTATCGCCGGTACCAACGCCGGTACCATTGACAACTGCGCCTTCTCCGGCATCGTCATGGGCGGCGACTATGTGGGCGGCATCGCCGGAAAGAACGAGACCGGCGGTACCATCTCCCTGTGCCAGACCTCCGGCGTGGTGCGGGGCACCCGCTTTACCGGCGGCATCGCCGGACAGAACGCCGGAACGGTGCTGAACTGCACCAACAAGGCGGCGGTGAACACCGCCGTCAGCGAGGAGGACCTGTCCTCCGGCCTGGAGGACGTGGAGAGCACCATCTATACCCTGCTGAAGCGGGAGGACGTGAAGGAGAACGCCGTCACCACCGACACCGGCGGCGTGGCGGGCTATTCCAACGGCATCCTGCAGAGCTGCACCAACCTGGGCGCGGTGGGCTATCCCCATGTGGGCTACAACGTGGGCGGCATCGCGGGCCGCCAGAACGGCTACATGGCAAGCTGCGTCAACCGCGGCAAGGTGCAGGGCCGCAAGGACGTGGGCGGCATCGTGGGCCAGATGGCCCCGGACATCACCCTGCAGTTCTCCTCCAACGGTCTGGAGGAGCTGCAGACCGAGCTGAACGGCCTGCACAATCTCATCGACGCCACCCTGGACGACGCCCAGTCCGCCTCCGACACCGTGTCCGGCCGCATCACCCGCATCTCCGGCTATGCCGACGCCGCCCGTGACAGCGCCCACAATATGACCGGCCAGCTGGGAGATTTCGTGGACAGCAACGTGGACACCGCCAACAATATCCTGCTGCTGGTGGAGCGGTACCTGGCCAAGGCGGCCCCCATCATGGAGGATCTGGCGGCGGCCTCTGACAGCACCACCCAGGCCATCGCCGCACTGCGGCAGCTTCTGGACACACTGGACGGCATGGAGGAATACAACGACCAACTGCTGGCCCAGTTGCAGGACGCCTGCCGTGAGCTCGCCCAGGGCTGCGACGATCTGGAGAGCGGCCTGACCGCCCTGGAAAACGCCTTTGCCCTGATGGAGGGCGGTGTGGCTAAGCCGGATACCCAGCCGGTGCGGGACGACATCGCCGCGCTGCGCGAGGCGGTGCTGACCCTGGAGACCACTATCGGTCGCGCCCTGGAGGAGATCGGCATCAGCGGCGCGGTGACGCCGGATACCAAGGCGCAGCTGAAGGCCGGCCTGAAGACCGTGCTGGACTGCTATGGTACGACGATTCGCGACCTGGTGGATCTGCTTGTCCACACCAATTTCAGCGCCCTGCGGGAGCAGAACCTGGAGACATTGCGCCAGATCCTGGGCTATCTCCGCAGCGCCATGGGCTCCTTTGCCGGTGCCTCTGGCCATTTCAGCAGTGCCATGAACGCCCTGGCCGACGCCATGGGTACCCTGCGGGAAATCAACGCCCAGATGGGCCCGGTGTTTGACCAACTGGACGAGGTGCTGGCCAACGCCCAGCAGGCGTCTACCTACCTGACCAGCGCCTTCACCCGGCTGGCCCAGTGGGCCCAGGAGCTGTCCGGCGAGAATCCCGGCTCCTTCACTGGTCTGGGCGACGGCTTCGGCGACAGCTCCGACAGCCTGAACACCGCCCTGACCGGCATCAGCAACGAGCTGACCGCCCTGAACGGCGAGATGTCCAGCGCCACCACGGCTCTGCTGTCCGACGTGCGGGCCATCAACAACCAGTTCATGAAGGTCATGAACCTGTTCCTCAACGTGCTGAATAATACCCAGAACGTGGACTATACCGACGTGTACGAGGACGTGTCCGAGGAGAGCCTGCAGAGCGCCACCCGTGGCAAGGTGCTGGAATGTACCAACTACGGCAGCGTGGAGGCCGACCGGAACGTAGGAGGCCTGGCGGGCTCCATGGCCATCGAGTATGACCTTGACCCGGAGGACGACCTCCTGTCCAATGAGCACCGCACAACCCGCTTTACCTACCAGACCCGCGCCATATTGCTGTCCTGCGACAACTAGGGCGCGGTACAGGCCAAGAAGAGCTGCGCCGGGGGACTGGTGGGCCGCATGGATCTGGGCACCGTGTCCGACTGCGGCGGCTACGGCCCCGTATCCAGTGAAAACGGCGACTATGTGGGCGGCGTGTGCGGCCTGTCCCTGTCCTCCATCCGCCACAGCTACGCCAAATGCACCCTGACGGGCCGCAAGTATGTGGGCGGCATCGTGGGCTCCGGCAGCCGCGTGTCGGACTGCCTGTCCATGGTGGCCATCGCCGACTATACCCAGCTGGGCGGCAGGCGGCGGAACGCTCCTGCTGGCCGCAGGCGCGGTGCTGCTCCTGCGCCGCCGCGCCGCGCGGAAAAAGCGGACGCCCGCAGGCGAATAAGCACCCCACAGAAAGAAGAAAAGCAGCGCCAGACCGGCGCTGCTTTTTTATATGACGAATGCGTTTCAGCCGTGATAGTCGCCGGTGGCGGGGTCGACCACGACGAAGGGGATGACCTTGCCGTCCATCTCTACATAGACCTGATAGACACCGCCCTCCAGCTCCTCATAGTGATCCGGCGTGACGTTGTAGTTGTCCAGCAGGCTCTTTTCAAATTCCGCCTTCCAGGCGTCCTCATCGGTGTCCGCATCCCCGGCGGCATCTTCCGCCGGTGCGTCCGCGTCAGCGGAGGTGTCTGTCTGCTGACCGGGCGCGTCCCCCTGCGCCGGGGCGGCCGGGGCAGGTATACTGCCGCAGCCGGTAAGCGAGAGCACCAGCAGTGCCGCCAGCAGGGCGGCGATGATTCTGTATTTCATAGTCATACTCCTTTCATTTTCGTGCGCCGTACCAGTCCAGTACGGCCTTCAGATTTTCCGGTTTGACCCGTTCGCTGCCGTGGCGCATCATGTCCAGCATGTCGTCCTCCTCCGGCGTGCGGTCCGTCTTTTCGGCAAGGGCCTTGCCCGCCGTTTTCACCATGATCTCCATCATGGGGCGGTAGACGCCGTGGAGTTGCTTCACGTCAAAGTTGCCCTGCAGGGTGAACACCGGGATACCGGCGGGCACCGCCGTCTTTTGCCGCACGCTGTCCTCCTGCGTGCCCGTCCGGCCCATGCCCACACCGCAGACGGCCTCAATGCGATAGCGCCTGGCCGCGGCGGCATAGCCCTTGACGGACCCCGCCATGATCCAGCCCAGATAGATGACCGACGCCCCGGCGGAGAGCGTCTTTTTTGCCTCGGCAGAAGAGTAGACCGGCAGTCCGGTCTCCCGGCCCAGCAGCTTGGCATAGTGCCTGGTGCTGCCTGTGTTGGTGGTGTAAATGATCGCGTTCATAGGATCTTCCTTTCAAAAGAGTAAGACGCGGCGCAAGATCGTCCTTACGATCGGCACTGCGTCTTAGCGTCTGGCTTCCTTGGCCTCGATGATGAAATTCTTCGCGTGGATGACGCGCTCACGGCGCTATCCCGTCCTTCCAGCGTCCGGCCTCCACCGTGGCGATGAACCGGTCGATGTGGGCATCCAGCAGGGGAGAGACGCTGTCCTTGTCCTCCGCGCCGTCGTATACGCTGTACAGCAGGTACATGGGCCCGTAGAACGCCAGCGCCAGCTCCATGGCCGCCTGGTCGGAATCCGTCAGCTTTCGAAAGATCGCCGCCATGTACGCCAGCGGCCCGGCGGCAAGATAGTTCTGATAGAGCCGGGCCAGCGCCGGGTCGCGGTACTGCTCCAGCGTCAGCATTTTGCGGAAGTTGGCGGCAAACGGCTCCTTCGTCCAGTGGTCGAACTGCGCCGCGCTGTAGGTCCGGATCTTTTCCACTGGCGTATGGAGATACGCCTCCGCAAAGCCGTCCGGCGCCGTCTCCGGCATTTCATACGCCTTGGCCCGTTCATCGTCCATCTCGTTCATCCGCTCCACGATCCGATCCAGGATATCCTGCTTGCTGGCATAGTGCTTGTACAGCGCCGCCTTGGTGATGCCCAGCTGTCCGGCGATGTCGCTCATGGACGTGCCCAGATACCCGTTTTGGGCAAACAGTGCCAGTGCCGCCTCTAAAATACGCGCTTTCGTTCCTTCGGCCATGCTCATGCCTCCTCGTAGAAGTAACCGTTTGGTAACTTTTATTATAGTTACCAAACGGTTACTTGTCAAGAGGATTTTTGCGATGCGCGGGGATTTTTTCCGGCAATGGGGAAGGCATGGGTCACGCGCCGCCGTTGACGATCCCGGCGTAGGTCTCCTCCGGGATCATGGGCGTGCCGATCTGGGCCAGCAGCGCCGTGTCGATCACGCCGCGCTCCGCATACTGCCGTCCGGCCTCCCGCACCAGCGCCAGCCGGGGCGCAGTTACCGCGGCGGCCTCCGGCGCACTGAACATAGGGCTTTCCGGCACCGTCAGGATGGTGCGGCCATGGGGAAACAGCAGCTCGAACTGCCGGACGGCAGGCTCAAAATTGCGCCGGCTGTTGGGGAAGCCGCAGCCGCAGATCATCAGAAAGCGCAGCTGCGAATAGTCCCGCTGTCCCACATGGACATAGCGCCCTTTCACCTGGGCCATGGCCATGGAGGAGAGGGGCAGCATCCGGTCAACAAGGCTCTTCAGCGCCGCGGGCATCCCGTAGCTGTGAAGGGAAAAGCTGAACAGCAGCACCTCGCTGGCAAGCATCTGCTCCAGAATACCCCTCATGTCGTCGATGACGCACTGCTCGCCGCTTCGCTTGCAGGTGAAGCAGCCCCGGCAGAATTCGATGTGCCGGTCGATGACGTCAATGGTCCGCACCTCCTGGGGCGCGGCCTCCCGCATCCCCGCCAGAAAGGCACGGGTGATGTGCATGGTGTCACTTTTCTTACCCTTGGGACTGCCGTTCAAAACAAGAATTTTCATATGCGCGCCTTGCCGCGTTTCTCAAGCCCGCCGGATTCAGCGGCTCACCAGTGAGCGAAAGGTCGCGTCCCGGTCAAAGGTACCCGCCGCAAAGCCGGGGATCTCCTTGATGGACTTGCAGATGCTGACGCTGAAGCCCGTCAGGATCTGTCCAATCTCCTGGTCAGAGTAGGGGCAGTCGCCGGTCACGATCAGCGTAGCCAAACTGTGTACCACCAGCCACAGGTCGCGGAAATACAGATCGGCCTCCTGATCGCTGATGTGATAGATCTCTGTCAGCGTGGGGCGAACCAGCTCCTGCAAATGTGCCATAGCCTGCATGGCGCCGCGGTCCTTCTCCTGTGTCCGCAGCAAAAACAGCAGACGGTACAGCGCGGGCTCCTCCCGTGCGAACCGGATGTACTGCATCCCAACGCCGAAGAAGGGGAGCGCCTCCTGCAGACCCGCGCTTGCGTAGCGGTCATACACGCCCACTGCGGCGGCATAGACCTCCTGCCTGACGCCGTCCATAGAGCCAAAGCCGGTGAAGATCGGCTGTGTAGAGGTGCCAAGCTCGTTCGCCATGGTTTTCGCGGTCAACCCCTCGATCCCTCTTGCCCGTACCACACGCAGGGCGGCCTCCACCATTTCTGCCTTCGTAAACTTATTCTTCGGCGCCATTGCATACCATCCTTTCCGCAATATATTGCACATTGCCTGTTATATATTGCGGATTATATACGCAAAAGCGGCGCCTGTCAATAGGGGACAGGGAAAAGCGCCGTGGACGGGCGTTATAGGCGGCGCTTTCTGGGTTCTTACCGCAGGCCCGCCGCCTGCATGATGGCCTCCACGGCGTCCAGCGGCTGGCTGCCCCAGGTGATGGGGGTGTCGCCGCATCCGGCGCTGTCCATCATGGCCTGGGCCTCGTCGGTCATCAGCTTCTGACAGGCATCGTCCACCAGCGACAGCTTTTGCAGGAACTCCTCCAGGCCGTCGTTCCTGGCGGACAGCCATGTGATGGCCGCGTCGCTGATCTCGCTGGCGCCAAGACCCGTGTCCGCGCCCCAGGTCAGCAGCTTGACCGCCGCCTGCACCGCCGTCAGGGAGGAGCCGGAGGTGCCCACCGTCACGGTCGTGTCGATCTCGCCCAGAATGGGCAGCGTCAGCACCGGCGCCACGTCGGCCACCGCGTCGGGCGCGTCGGAGGTGGAGCAGGTCACGCCGTCGGCGCCGATGGTCACATACAGCTTCTCCTGCGACTCATCGTAGAGGAACGTGCCCTCGCCCAGCAGGGTGTCATTCGCGTCCGTCGCCCCCACGGTAAAGAGGACGGCGCAGTGATCCTTCCGGGAGAGCTCCACCAGATCCTCGCCGGTGAAGATCCATTCTCCGGCCTTCAGCGGCGAGCCGTCGGCGTTCTCGCACACCTTCGAGAAGCTGCCGCCGTGGATGTAGACGGAGTTGGCGTCGTCCCGCTCCAGCTTCACATACACGCCGAATTCCCCGGCCGCCGACGGGGTGCCTGTTGTCGAGGGGGTGTTGTCCTTCGCCTCCGTCAGGCGGGTGCACCCCGTCATAAGGGCGGCGCACAGCAGTGCTGCCGTCAGCAGCGTCACAGTTGTTTTCAAAAAGTGTTTCATAATTTGCTCCTTTCGCGTGATGGGGTTCCCGGCAGCGCTGCGGTCATTTTCGGCTGTGGGACCTTCTGAAATAGAAACGCAATACAAGCCGTTTTTGTGGCATCCAGCTGTTCCGACGCCTCCGTTTCAGACAATAAACATAATATCCGATGCATATCATACAATATGCATCGAATATTATAGTATAAACAGAACCGATTGTCAATGATGAGATGCCCGCTTTGGCGAGAACGCCCGAAGCACCCGTCCGCCTTAGCTATTCCCAACGGAAGAACCGGACGGCCAGCGCAGTGCACAGCGCGGTAAGCCCCAGCATCACGCAGACGGGGACCAGAATGTTCCCCATGCCGATGCCCAGAAAGGCGTTCTTCATCATGGTGAGACTCTGGGTCAGGGGGAAGAAACTGACAACCTTCTGCATTGCCGTCGGCATCACCTCAAGGGGCAGCGTGGTGCCGGAAAAAATCAGCATAGGGAAGTAGAGGATGGAGGCGATGACGCTGGCCTGCTTGACATCCTTTGCCACGCCGCCCACCAGCATACCGACGGAAAGCGTCGAGAGCATGGTGAGCGCCCAGCTGCCCAGAAACGCCGGCAGCGAGCCATGCAGCCGCACGCCCCACAGGAGCGACACCGCGGCCAATGTCACCAGCGACACGATACAGTAGACGACATACATGGACAGCTCGACACCCAGAACGAATACCGGGCTGACCGGCGTGACGCGGAAGCGCTTGAGGACTTTCAGCTCTCGCAATGATGACACCGCCTGCGGCAGCCCCATCAAGCCGCCCGCACAGATGGCGACGACGCCGACCGCCCCGAAGGACTGCTCCAGGAAGGTGTAGTCCGCGCCGTCATAGGCGGGCTTTGTGCCGTAGATGATGCCCAGGATAAGGAAGATCACCAGCGGCATGATGACGGCGAAAATGGGCATGTTCATGTCCCGCAGGTTCAGCTTCAGCTCCGTTTTCAGGAAGGTGAAAAAGCGTTTCATGCGTCCACCTCCTCATCCGACAGCCGCAGATAGGCGTCCTCGAAGCGTTCGCAGCCGCTCGTTGCCTTCGCCTGCGCCACGGTGCCGCGAAAAACGGGAGTGCCCTTTTTCAGGATGCAGATCTCGTCGCACAGCGCCTCCACCTCGTCCATGAAGTGGGACGTCAGGAAGATCGTCAGGCCCTGCTCCTTCAGGGATCCCAGCGCTTTCCACACGCCCCGGCGGGCCTTGGCGTCAAGGCCGGTGGTCAGCTCATCCAGAAATACCAGCTCCGGCCGGGGGAGCAGCGCCAGCACGATGAAGAGCCGCTGCCGCTCACCGCCGGAGAGACTTTTTACCGCCGCGCCGCACTTGCCGCCGATGCCGAACTGCTGACACAGCTTCCGCCAGTCGGCAGGGGAACGGTACAGGCTAGCGGTCTCCTCACAAAGCTCGGAGACCTTGATCTCCGGATGATAGTTCCCCTCCTGAAACTGCACGCCAATGCGCTGGAAGAGCTGGCGGCGGTGCTTCTCCGGGGCCTGGCCCAACAGACGCACCGTCCCCGTGTCGGCCTGCTTCGTGCCCAGCATGCACTCGATGGTGGTGCTTTTTCCGGCGCCGTTGGCGCCCAGCAGGCCGAACACCGTGCCGCTTTTTACCGTGAGATCCAGATGATCCACCACGGTTTTTCCGTCATAGGCTTTGGTGAGGCCCTGCGCAAAGATCGCGTCGCTCATTGCTCCAGCCTCCTGACGGCCCGCAGCTCGATATAACCCCGCTGGCCGCGGGGCTCCAGCTGGATGCGGGGATTTTCGTCGTCCCAGCGATAGCCGACGACAGACGGGTCGTAGCCGTCCATGGCGGCCTGCACGGTGCGGATGGCCTGGCAGTAGTCCTCCTCCCGGAAGGGCTGTCCCTGGAACATCAGGTACTCCGCCTCCGGCAGGCGGATGGTGTCGAAGCCCTCTGGGATGATGCCCATGTAGTCGGTCTCCACCTCTACGCCCTGCACATAGGTGGAGGTGCCGGGCGCTCTGTACTTGGGCGGCAGCCACATGGCCACCGGCTCGCCGCAGAGGGACTTCATGCTCATGAGGATGCCCCACACATCGCAGCTGACCTCCTCACAGTAGGGGAAGTAATCCTCCGCCTGCCGGCCACGCTTAATGATGCACAGGCGCTCCGGCTTGCGGACGGCCTGTATGAAAATAGGTTGAATGTTGGACACGTCGATGGTCTCCTTTCTCAGTTCACGGTATTTTGCGCCGTAAGGAACGAAGAACGTGATCGGCACCGGGTGATGCATGTAATCACTGGGATTCAGGCCGAACTCCCGGTAAAAGGCCCGGGTGAAGGTGTCCACATTGGAAAAGCCCGCGTCAAACGCTGCGTCGATGACCCGGACATTCCCAGCTCGCAGCTGCTTCGCCGCCTGGGTGAGCCGGTACTTGCGGATGTACTCCGTGGGCGTCAGCCCCAGACAGTCCCGGAACAGCCGATAGGCGTACCAAGGAGAGAACAGCGATGTCCGCGCAAGATCGGACAGGCGGATCTCCTCGGTCTTGTGGTTTTCGATGTAGTCCTGCATCCGCTGGACAGCCAGGATCTGTTCCTTCATACACGCTTCCACTCCTTACAGCGCCTATTCTACCGCGCCGGGCCGGATCTCTCTCGACGTTTTTTGCTATTCTTTTTGCGCTTGCGGAAAGACCGTGCAGATGCAGAGCCGCCCATTTTCGTACTCCGCCGTGATGGCGCCGCCCATCCGCTCCACCAGCAGCCTGGCGATGGACAGCCCCAGCCCCGTGGAATCCCGGGCGGCCTCCACGGTGTAAAACCGGTCGAAGAGCCGCCCGGCCTGCACCCGGCTCAGGGACGGCGCACTGTTGGAAAAGGTGACGGTGCCGTCCGGCAGCAGGCTGACCGCAAGGTCGCCGCCGGAATATTTAGCGGCGTTGCTGACGATGTTGTCAAACACCCGCCGCAGCGCCGCGGCATCCAACTCCCGCACCACCGCCTGCTCCGGCATCCGGATCTCCGGCGTGATGCCCCGGGCGGACAGCGCGCCGTAAAAGCCGGCCAGGCTCTGTTCCAGGATGTCGTTCACGCAGACCCGCTCCCGCCGCGGCGTATCCGCCGTGGCGGTGATGACGGAATAGCGGAACAGCTCCTCCGTCAGGCTCCGCATGGCCTCCGTCCGCTCCCGGATAACGGCCAGATACCGCTCGGACTTCTCCAACTGCGGCTCCTGCTCCAGCAGGTCAAGATACCCGCAGATGGCCGTCAGCGGTGTGCGCAGATCGTGGGAGATGTTGGTGACGGCGGCGGTCAGCTCGTCGTTGCCCGATTGCAGCTTCAGGCGCTCCCTGCGGAGCGCCTGAAGCTGGCGGTTGATTTGGGCGGCCAGCGCCCGGACGGCCTTGTCGCCGGTGGAGATGGAGATCAGCGTATTCGTATCCGTTCGCAGCTTTTCCTCCAGCTCCTCCGCCACCTCGCGGATAGAACGGCGCAGCGATAGCAGATAAAGCAGCAGGGAAAGAATGCCCAGCGCAAGGGCGCAGGTCAGAACGATCCACGGAAGCTCCATAGTAAACTCCTTATTTCAAGTCTTTTCGCCGGAAGATGGCCATGCCGATGGCGCTGACCAGCAGTATAAGCCCGGCGGAGGCGGCAAGGGAGAGGCCGGGCCGTGCCAGCTCCTGATTGGCCAGCAGGATGGCCTGGCCGGAGGGCAGGGCGTCCACGGCGAACTGATACACGGTCCGCAGCGTGCCGGAGATATAGTCGGGGTTGGGCTCCGGTTCGCCGATCTCGAAGCCGTTTTCCGTCATAATGGCAGGGGAGGTCGTCTCCGGCTCGCACAGGGCGTTATAGAAGCTGTTGCCCAGGATCAGCAGTGCCAGCGCCAGCAGGATGGCGGCCACGCCGGACACGGCGCGGTTGGTGACCAGCAGGCACAGCAGCGTCAGGATAGCAGCTTCCGCCGCGGTCAGCAGCAGGATGACGGCGGAATACAGCAGCAGCGTGCCTGCCGGGGCAACGAACCAGCCGAATTTGACCACGCCGATCACCACACTGGCCGCCCATGCCAACCCGATGGCAAAGCAGCCCACCGTGCCGGTGATCAGATAGGCGCCGTATACCGCGCGCCGTGAGTGGCCCACGACCAGCTTGTTGCGCATGGTGCCGTCCTGATATTCGACTCCCAGGAAGAGGCCGATAAAGGCCGCGTGCAGGATGGACAAAAAGGGAAGCAGCTGCAAAAACGCGTCGTCCAGTATCCGCATGTTTTCGTTATCCGTGCTGAGCCGCAGCAGGAATATGGCGGAGATGACAAAGGCTGCCGCCACGCACAGCCAAAGCACGCGGTTCCTGCGCAGGCAGAACAGGTCGGCTCTCAGCAGCTTACGCATGGCATCCACCTCCCACCAGGTTCATGTAAAAGCTCTCCAGGCTCTCGTCCCGCTCCTTCATGCTGCGGATCACGCAGCCCTCACGCTGCGCTGCCGCCACCAGCTCCGAGACCGGGACATCGGCAAAGATGTCCACCTGGGCGTCGTCCACCACGCGGTACTCCGCACCGAAGCCGTCCAGCACCCGCGCCAGGATCCGGCTGCTGCTGGCCTCCACCCGGATGCACTTGCGGCAGTGGGACTCCAGCTCCGCGGCGCTCATCTCCTTCACCATGCGCCCGCCGTCGATAAAGCCATAGTGGGTGGCCAGACGGGACAGCTCGTCAAGGATGTGGCTGGAGATCAGCACGGTGATGCCGTGTTCCCGGTTCAGCTTCAAAATCAGCTCCCGCATCTCGACGATGCCCTGGGGATCCAGGCCGTTGACCGGCTCGTCCAGTACCAGAAAGTCGGGGTTTCCCGCCAGCGCCACGGCGATGCCCAGCCGCTGCCGCATGCCCAGGGAGAAGTTTTTCGCCTTCTTGCGCCCCGCATCGTCCAGTCCCACCAGACGCAGCAGTTCGGGGATGCCGTCTGCCGCGGGCATGCCCAGCACCAGATACTGCTGGCGGATGTTCTCCTCCGCCGTCATGTCCAGATAGATGGACGGCGTTTCTACCACCGCGCCCATCCGGCGGCGGCAGCGCCCGATGCGCTCGTCGGTGTTCCTTACGCCGTACAGCGTAAAGCTGCCGCCCGTGGCCTCCTGCAATCCGCAGACCAGCCGGATCAGCGTGGTCTTACCCGCGCCGTTTCTTCCCACAAAGCCGTAGATCGCGCCCTTGGGGATATGCATATCCAGGCCGTTCAGCGCCGCGAAATTGTGATAGCGCTTGCACAGCCCGTTGGCTTCCAGCACATATTCCATGTGAAGTACCTCCTTTGCTTGATGGGCCTATGGTATCAGGCAAAGGTCAAGAAAGCGGTCAAGAAGATCTTCCAGAAATGGTCAAGATCCCGCATTCAGCCGAAAACCGATGCCCCATACCGCCTCCACATAGTCCCGGCCCGATACATCCCGCAGCTTGCCGCGCAGATTGCTGACGTGGGTCTTCAGTGAATTCTCCGTGCAGTCCGGCGTGTCGGCGCTGATGCGGTCCAGCAGCACGGACTTTGCCAGCACCTGGCCGGGATGCTGCATCAGCAGCTTCAGAATGGCGTATTCCGTCCGGGTCAGCTGCACCGGTACGCCGCCGGCGCGCACCTCGTGAGAGGACGTGTCCAGCGTCAGGCTGCCGCAGGTATAGACCGCCGCCAGGGGAGAGCAGGCGGCCTCCCGCAACCGCACGGCCACGCGGGCCAGCAGTTCCTTGGTGTCAAAGGGCTTGGTGAGATAGTCTGCCGCGCCGCCCAGCAGCAGCTCCACCTTGTCCTGCACCGCCGCCCTGGCGCTGACCACGATCACCGGGATGCCCCGGAGCTGCGGCAGCACCTCCTGGCCGGACAGGCCCGGCAGCATCAGATCCAGCAGGATCAGGTCGGGGTGGCTGTTTTTCAGCAGCAGAAGCGCCTCCGTTCCGGAATAGGCCCGCTGCACGCCGTAGCCCTCCCTCTCCAGCACCTCCTGCTCCAGATCGCCGATGACGGCGTCATCGTCAATGATCAGAATCGTCTGCATATCGTCTCTCTTTCTTGCTCTGTCAGATGGGTATGCTTCATTTTACCGCATAGATGCTTTCCTGTAAACGCTGTAAAAACCGCCCCGCGTGGGCGCCGTCCATCTGGGTGTGGTGGAACTGGAACGACAGCGGCAGCGTCGTCCGGAAAAGGCCCCTGCGGTACCTGCCCCAGATGAGAAAGGGGTTGTTGAAGATGCCGCTGTTCATGCCCACCACGCCGTTGATGTCGGTGTCCACGATGGCGGAGGTGCCGATGACCATGCTGTCGGTCAGATCGTGGTATTCGCAGCTTTCGGCTACCTTGCGCGTCAGGCGCAGATAGTCGCCGCTGAACTGCGCAAGGCTTTCCGAAAACGGCACATCGCAGGAGCTGACCTCGCCGAGTTTATTTTTTGCGATGGTGTTCACCGCGATGCTGTCATATCGCAGCAGCTCCCGCCCCACAGGCAGCAGATAAAATTCACTGACCTGACTGGCCGCCCTGCCGATGCACCAGCAGAGCAGCATGTTGAATTTCAGCCCTTTCTTCCAGCTGAGCCGCACCAGCGGCGTCACATCCAGCGTCTTGAAAAACGTCACCATGGGGTTGGGCGCGTCCATCCAAAGCTCAAACGCCGCGGCACGGCTCGTGGCTTTGGGATCGACCGCAGTCGGTCTCATAGCCGTTCTCCTCTGGCGCTGGATCCATATACGTTTATGTTCATGACCATTTCTGCATCCCTCCTGAATGTATCGCAGACGTCTTTCGAAACAAAACGCAGCGCGAGACCGTTATTACGATCCGCACTGCGTCTTAGCGTCTGGCTGTGATAGCGCTTGCTGCCTGATGACGCTTATTATAGTGACCGAATGTTTACTTGTCAAGAGGGAGCCGTCGTCCAATACTGTGCGCCCCAGTGCTCGAAGTCCCACTGCTCCATATAGGCGTTGCACTCATAGTCGATGTAGTAGAGCGTTCCGCCCCATGGGACGAAGTTGGTGGGGAAGTAGTCGATGTTCAGCCCCGCCGGGTACAGAAGACCGCACATGGCCCGCACCTGGGTAAGCCAATCGGGCGGCATCTGCCCCTCACGGAGCAGCTCCGCCACCGTCGGCCCGGCGATGTATTCCTTCAAGAGCCGCTCCTGCGGGACATCCGCCGCCAGCAGCCGCGGCATGGGGATGCCGACCTTCCGCAGCGTCTCATAGTCCCGCAGCTCCGCTTGCAGCTTGTCGCCGAAGGTATAGTATTCGCAAGGCTCGTGGTGGATCTGCTTCAGGACGTACTGCGCCGCGCCGTCCGTCACCAGATAGGAATAGCCGCCTTTTCCTTTTCCAAGAAGCCGGATCACGGTATATCCGGCGTCGTTTACCGTCAATGTGTCAGGCATTGTCCTGTTTCAACTGCTTCAGATTCTCCAGCACGAACGGGCTGTTGGCGGCGATGCGCCCCAGCGTCGGGCAGCCGTCCATCTGCCCGCAGTCGGCACAGGTATCCAGCCCTTTTTCCCGCACGCAGTTATGTACGGGGCAGAGCTTGTCGCAGAAGGGCGTTTTCGCGCCCTCTACGCGGCAGCCGGTGCAGTGGGTCATGTCCGGCGTGATGGGCACACCGTTGAGCCTTGTCCACAGCGCGGCGGTCTTTTCCCGCAGGGCGTTGTCGTTTGTGACCGTTGCGATCCTGGCGTCACACCTTTCACAGTCCAGTCCGCAGCAGCCGATCAGTTGGTTTGTGTTTTTCATAGTTGTCTCCATAAGCTGGAATTTATAATGTCAATTCCATAATATTGTACTCGTTTTCCGAAATCCTATAAAATCCGTTCTTCTGCCAAAAGAATTACTCTGTGGATTTCCTTTATCTACCCCAATGCGTACTTTCTGATAGCCAGATTGTTTTAGATAGCGACAAGCCTCTTCTATCATATGGGAGCCAACTCCCTTATTCTGATAGTGTACATTTGTCATAAACAGTCCGATGAAGGCAATTTCATCTGTTGGATAACCTAAAATCAAATCCATATTGGCGACCAGCGTATCGCCCTCAAAAAAACCGATGTAATACTTATCACCGCAGCTCTTGCCCGGCGGCAATGCTTTCATATCCGCTATAATACTTTCCTTTGTGACAAACGGCGGATGATATTGATAGTAAATTTCGTTTTTGCGGCTCATATCATAAATAATATCGACATCATTACGGTCTAATGTGCGCACCTGATATTTTTTTGATAATGATCTGATATCCATACCGATCTCCGTTCATCCGCATCAGAGCAATTCCTTCGTATAATAGTGCCGCTTTCCGGTGTAGGGATAGTTTTCGAGGGTAAAGACCTCGCAGTATCCGTGGTTCTCGTAAAATGCGGGAGCTTGAAAGGAAAAGGTGTCCACAAACGCGTATCGGCAGCCGCGCTGTCCGGCTTCTGCCTCCGCCGCCTCCAGCAGCTTGCTTCCGATCCCCTGGCCCCGGAGCCGTTCGCTGACGAAAAGGTATTGGATGCAGAGCCAGTTGCCAAATGTCTCGCCGGTCAGTCCGCCCAGCTTCCGGCCCGATCCGTCCTCAAGGAATACGCCGATGGGAACACTTTGGGATGCCTCACGGTGGCTGTGATTGTATTCCCTCAGCATCTCATGGATCTCATGGATATCGCGTTCGTTTCCGTCGTTCGTGATTCTGATATTCATATGCTTATTCACCAACCTTACATAGATTTTTCCACTGCTTTTTCGGCAGCGTTTTTGTCAGGACCAGGGTATAGGCCCCCGTTATGACGATTAGAACGACGAGGTGGAGCAGGTGCGCTTCCACGGCAATGCCCGCATCGTTGGCAATCTGCGTCAGTACCTTCTGGTTGATGTAATGGGACGAACAGGCATTTTTGCCGCCCGATGCGTAGCGGTTGCAGACATCTGTATGCCCTGCTGCAGTCAAATCCGCTGCCGCGAGAGAAGTGGTCTGAAGACCCCGACGAGTTCGATTCCCTCATGAAAGAATACGCGGACATGGATGATAGTACACCGACATATCGCTACTGCTTTGTACGGGTGGACAATGGCTGCCGCTATGCCTATCTGACCGCTGGCCTCCCGGTGAAGAAGGGCGACCATGTGCGTGTGCCTTACGGCAAAAAGGACGAGCTGAAAGAGGGAATTGTTCATTCCGTGGGTGACTATACCCGTGACACTGCCCCATGGCCGCCGGAGAAAACCAAGCGCGTGCTGGAGATACTCCCTAAGCTGCAAGAGTCCGTGAAAAAAGAACCCGCCGTGCCAAAGCCGCAGCAGGAACACACAAAACCGGAGGAACCAGCACAGTCTGCCGCACCTGCACCAGCGGGAGCAGCGCAGGATACAGCAAAGCCGACCCGAAAATATGGCAGAATCGCAATCGTTGTAATTTGCTTGGTGCTAATAGGCTGGTTGGTTTTCCTTGCCGTACAGGACATCCCAAAAGCACAGCCTGCCGCAGTGGCTCCCGCCGCCTCCGGAACTGCCAGCCCACCCGCAGCGACCACTCCGATTGCCAGCTACGCTCAATATAGCGGCAAACTTCCGGTGGAGGGTATGCCTATGAAGGCGTTGTCCTATACTTCGCTGGGTGCGCCTGACAAAGAGCTGAAGTGCAAGAACTTTGACAAGCTGGAGCTGAACCGCAAGTACATCAACGTCTACTGGTACGATGACTCCGGCGAGATGATTGCCGCCGGTATGTGCGCCCAGTGGAAGGGCGACAGCGAGTTCATGCTGAAATCCTTCTCGCAATACTATCCTACGCAGCCCTATGAGGGGCAGACCTTCCATTCGGGCAATGCCACCGACACCGGCCCCGGCAGCGGTCACAGTCTCCGCGAGGACTATGGTGATCCGGAAGATCTCTACGAGGACGGCGACTACGATAACCTCGATGAAGCCTGGGACGAGTGGGAAGAAGGGTGGTAAAACGAAAGAAAGCTTCCGCAGGAATTTCCTGCGGAAGCTTTTCGCATCAGCCACCCTTGGGCCACAATGTGTACCTATGAGATTGTGGCCTACTCCGCCTTCTTTTTATCGTTTGTATCGTCGATTTTTCCTTTCATCTTCACATGTGACAAGGGATTTGCCTTTGCAGCCACACGCAGAGATTCATTGTCGATATGGGTATAGATCTCGGTGGTGTTCAGGTGTTCGTGGCCCAGGACCTCCTGCACCGCCTTCACGTCCACGCCGTTTTGCAGCATCAGCGTGGCGGCGGTATGGCGCAGCTTGTGGCTGGAATATTGGGTGCTGTCCAGCCCCGCCATGGCCAGATGCTTTTTCACCAGCGCGTGCACCATGGCGCGGCTGATCCGCTGGTCACGCTCGGAGAGAAACAGGGCGTCCCGATCCTTGCCGCTGATGGGGTGGCGCACCGCCAGATAGCGGGCCAGCGCGTCCTTGCAGGCGTCGTTGAGATACACCACACGCACTTTATTGCCCTTGCCCAGCACCCGCATGGCGTCATCTTGGATATCGCTGAGATTCAGGCCGATCAGCTCGGAAATACGCAGTCCGCAGTTCAGAAACAGCGTAATGATGCAGAAATCCCGCTCCTTATGCTTGCCATCCACGGCGTCCAGCAGGGAAAGGGAGTCCTCCAGCGTCAAATAGCGGGGGAGGGACTTCATCTGCTTGGGAGAGTCAATATCCTTGCAGGGATTTTCCTCCAAAAGGTGTACTTTATTGCACAAATAATTGAAAAACGACCGGATTGTGGCCAGTTTCCGTGCGCGGGAAGCGGCATTCAGTCCTTTGTTAGAATATTCACAATTTTGATGCAGCACGCGGTCGCGGCTGAGGTAGGTCATATAGCCGTAGATATCCGACAGCGTGATCGTCTTGATGAGGGATAGATCTACGTCCATGATGCCGATCTGGTCGAAGGGCGTGTCACGCAGCGCCGGGTCACGCAGCTGCTTGACATAGCGGAAGAAATTCCGCAGATCAAGGAAGTATTCATCCACCGTGCGCTGGGAGTGCGCCTTGATGGTCTCGTGATAGCTGAGAAAGTCCGCCAGTATCTGCGGAGACTGTGAACGGTAATCAATCGCCATAATTTTTGATCCTTTTTGTTGACAGGGGCCGAGCGCGTAGAGCGAGGGCAGTGAGATCGTAACCCCATCGGTGAAGCCGCACCGGAAGGGCGGCGGAAAGAGCCGATTTATTTCATGGGGTTACGATTCAACAAAATAAAAATTTTGTTGAATCGAGTGGAAGGGAATTATTGTGAGATTGAGATAATGTCTCGTCAGGCACAGCGGCGCCGGGCTTACGTCAGGCATGCAGGATTCCTCATTTCAACCCACGCGCCTCTCACGGAGCGCGACTGCTGCGCTGATATCTTCAAATGCCTTGCCCAGCAGCACATTTCAATCCACGCGCCCATCGTTGCACGTTGCCCTCCATGGACAGCAAAAACGGTGAATGTGTGGAAATGATAAACTGACAGCCTCATTATACAAAAATGCCCGGCGGATGACAAGTCCACAGGGCAAAATTTTGTTGAATCGAAGCTTACGCTTCCATGCAGCTTATGACTGGGTCTGTCTGCGCAATGACGTCAATGATCTGGTTCTGCGTAAAAATTCCGTAGTGCTTCCACGGCTGCGTATGCTACAGCAATCCTGCATCCACGGCCGTGGGCAGATATTCCAGCAGCCTTGACCTCTCATACACGGCCAGGTACTTCCCTGTCCGAATTTCCTCCGCGCGGAAGGAACAGAATGATTCGTTGCGGACTTGATAAAGGATATAGTCCTCAAAGACGAGCTCCCATTGATCCGGTTCCGGGTCAGAGACGGCGGCGCCGCGGTTGATGGTGATATGAAGGTCGTTATCCGGCCCCTCACGCAGTTGGCAGAGGCAGGGCTCATGCCGATCATGCTCCAGAATACGGATTGCCTGCGTGAAAGTTATGGTTTTACGCATGTATGCCTCCATTCGGTAACGTCTCAAGGGGAAACAAAGGACGGCTCACGCCGTCCTTTGTTTATTTGTCTTGGGGATATCCTTACTTACGCCTTCAGGCAGCGCAGGACAGCCAGCAGGATGGAATAATACTTGCTGTCGGGGCTGTCGGCACGGCTGGTGATGATCACGGGGCAGGAAGCGCCGCAGATGGTGCTGGCCACGGTCTTGCCGGCAATGTAGGTCACGGCCTTGTACAGCACGTTGCCGATCTCGATGAAAGGCACCAGCAGAATGTCGGCCTGACCGGCGACGGGATCCTTGATGGCCTTATGCTTCACGGACTCCATGGAGATGGCGCCATCCAGGGCCAGAGGGCCGGTGACGACACAGCCGGGGATGCCCCGCTCCTTGATGGCGGCGGCGCTGACAGTGGAGGGCATCTTCTCGGTGACGTTCTCCACGGCGGACAGGACGGCTACCTTGGGGCAGTCGTTGCCCAGGGCCTTGGCCACGGGCAGGGCGTTCTCCACGATGCCGATCTGGGTCTCGACGTCAGGGGCGATGTTGATAGCGGCGTCGGTGATCATGACGAAGCGGCCCTCATACTCGAACATACCCACCTGGCTCACCAGACGGCGGGCACCCTCGGGGATCAGGCCGGTCTCGCGATTCAGGATGGCCTTGGCAAAGCTGGAGGTCTGCAGGATGCCCTTCATGGGGATATCGGCCTTGCCTTCCTTCACCAGCTTGACCGCGATCTTGGCGGCTTCCAGCTCCTCGCCGTCGAAGTCCACGATCTCGTAATCGGCCTCATTCTCGCCCATCTCGTGGAGCATGTCGATGATCATGTCCTTCTTGCCGATCAGGGTGCCTTCCACCACGCCCTTGCGCTTGGCATGGACGACGGCGCTCAGGGCGGGCTCGTCATGGGCGTTGGCCAGGGCGATACGCTTTTTCAGGTTCTGGCCCAGCACATAGGCTTCCATTTCTTTGAAAGTAGTAAACATGTTTTGTTCCTCCGAAAGTAAATTATAATTTTTTCCTTCTATCTCTTATCACATTTACCCGCTTATTATACACTCTTGGTTTTTTAAAAACAACTAAAACAACAACATTTTTTCCACGATTTTCTATTTGGAAAAAGAGTTCTTGCCTTTGGGGCGGATTTACGGTATACTATACACATTGATTTATGTGGGAGGCTCTTTCTATGGATGGTTTCTATTCGTTCCTGTTCTACGGCCTGATCGCCGTGGGCGCTGTTCTGATCATTTCGCTGACCGTGCTGCGGATCGACTGGGCACGGCACCCGGAAAAGTACAAAAAAGACGTGGAAAACTACGAGAAAGAGCAGTATTGGAAGAAGAAAAAGCAGGATCAGGAGGCCGCCATCAAGAAGGCCAAGGAGAAGGAAAAGGCCAAAAAGCGCCAGGCACGGGTGGATAAGCTGAACCAGTACCGTGCCATCAACGGCAAGGGCCCGCTGGCGGAGAAAAATAAGAACAACAAGAAAAAGTAATGATAAAACGTCCGCAGAATCATTTCTGCGGACGTTTTATCATTTATTTTCCCTGCGCCAGGATACGCAGCGCCTGGCCGATGTTGGCCACCGGCAGCAGCGTCAGGCCCGGCAGGGGCTTCAGCTCGCCTGAACGGTGGGCGGGGATCATGCACTGGGTAAAGCCCAGGCGATGCACCTCGGACAGGCGCTGCTCCAGGTGGTTGATGCTGCGCACCTCGCCGGAGAGGCCGATCTCCCCCACCGCTGCCAGCGTGTCCGGCACCGCCTTGTCCAGATAGCTGGACGCCACGGCCACCACCGCTGCCAGATCCGCCGCGGGCTCCTCCAGCGTCAGGCCGCCGATGATGTTCAGGTAGGTATCGCACTGGCTGACCTTCAGGCCGCCCCGCTTTTCCAGCACCGCCAGCAGCATGGAGGCACGGTTGTAGTCAAAGCCGTTGCTGGAGCGCAGGGGCTTCGAGCCCGCGGCAGGCGCGACCAGCGCCTGCACCTCCGCCAGCACCGGCCGTGCGCCCTCCATGGCGCAGGTGACGCAGGTACCGGGCGCGTCGGTGGGGCGTCCGGACAGCAGCATCTCGGAGGGGTTCTCCACCTCCTTCAATCCGCGATCCATCATCTCAAACACACCGATCTCATTGGTGGCGCCGAAGCGGTTTTTCGCCGCCCGCAGGATGCGGTAGGTCATATGCTGGTCGCCCTCGAAGTACAGCACGCAGTCTACCATGTGCTCCAGCACCTTCGGCCCGGCGATGGCGCCCTCTTTATTGACGTGGCCGATGACAAAAATGGTGATATTCTGGCTCTTGGCAAGCTGCATCAATGTCAAGGTGCATTGCTTTACTTGCCCTATTCCGCCTGGGATACCGTCGCTGTCCTCGTTATACAGCGTCTGGATGGAGTCGATGATCAGCACATCCGGCTTTTCCTGCTCGGCGCAGGCCAGCACGTCGCCCAACCGGGTCTCGGACAGCACCAGAAGGTTCCCGGTATCTACCTGCAGGCGCTTGGCCCGCATCCTGAGCTGGCGAGTGGATTCCTCGCCGGAGACATAGAGCACCCGGGCAAACTGGCCCAGAGTCTGGCAGATCTGCAGCATCAGCGTGGATTTGCCGATGCCAGGCGCACCGCCCACCAGCACCAGCGAGCCCTTTACCGCGCCGCCGCCCAGCACCCGATCCAGCTCTCCCATTCCGGTGGAGAAGCGAATCTCTTCCTCCTCTTCCAACGCTGTAATCGGATATGCCTTTACAAGTCTTGCGGCAGAAGGGTTTTTTCCGTTACTCTTCGGCTTCTCCGCCTTTTGCTCCACCATGCAGTTCCATGCGCCGCAGACAGGGCACTTCCCTGCCCACTTGGGACTTTCGCTGCCGCACTCGGTGCAGAAATAGGTCGTTGTCTTTTTCATTCGTATCACCTGTTTACTGATATTGCAGATAGCCGCAGCCGATGGCCGCCGCCAGCTTCGTCTGATATTCCCCCGTCAGCAGCAGCGCCGTCTCGCCGATGTTGCTGAGAAAGCCGCACTCCACCAGGATCGCCGGGCACTGGGCGTGGGCCATGATGTAGATGTCGCTGCCGATGGCCTTCGACGTCTTCTCGTTCCCTGCGTTCACCGTCTCATTCAGCGCCTGCTGGACAGCCGCCGCGCAGGTATCGCTTCCGGCCACGGCACCATAAAACACCTGTGCGCCGTGGACGCCGGGATGACCCGGCAGCGTATTCTGATGGATGCTGATCAGGCGGCCGTTGGCAATGCTGTTGATCAGCGCCACGCGGTTTTTCGTGTCGCTGACCTTCTCCTTCCGCAGCGAGGTGCTGTCCGGATCGGCCAGCGATGCCTCGCCGGTGCGTGTCAGCACTGTCTGGCAGCCCATCAGGGCGAAGAAATCCCGCAGCCGCAGCACGATTGCCAGATTGACACCGCTCTCCGGCGTACCGTCCACCGAGACCGCACCGCCGTCCGAGCCGCCGTGTCCGGCATCCAGGATAATGATCTCATCTGCCGGAAGCTGCGAATAGGAGAAAGCCGGAACCGCCGCCGGTCTGGCGATCATCGACAGCAGGCTCACCACCGCCAGCAGCAGCGCCGCCGCACCGGCGATCCGTTTTCTGCGGAGCAACAGGATCATCACAACACCCCTTTCCGGGACAATCTATGATGGATTCTCCGTTTATATGCATTGTAGCACAGAAAACAGCAAAAAGAAATCCCCAGTTTGACGCCGGGCGCATATACTGGCATGAGCCGGAACCGGCTTAACGATGCTTAAAGGAGGAAAACCTTGTTGTATATGGAACGTTCGATTGCAAGCGGGCCGCTGGAGGAGCAGGCAAATCAGCCCGGCACGCCGTCCGCGGCACCCGCGAGAAACGGGGCTGACGTGATGCCGCTTCAGGAGGCCGCTGCCTGCGGCGGGATAAACGGCAGCCTACCGGGGACCTGCGCCCAAATGGCCTTCCCCTATATCCCCATGCAGGACATGAACCCCAAGCGCTACGATAACCGCGAGGCTCTGCAGCGGGGCACGCTGTTTCCGGGGCTGGATCTCCCCTTCCACAGGGAGCTGAAGACCCGCTTCCCTGCCGCCAACACCCACCTGTCCGAGCTGATGGCGCTGGACTTCGCCATTGATGAGCTGGGGCTCTATCTGACCACCCACCGGGATGATCAGGAGGCGCTGGCGCTGTACTGGAACTATATCCGCCTGGGCCAGGAGGGCCGCAGACGGTACGAGGAGATGCACGGGCCGCTGTTCCAGACGGACATCACAGAGGGCTCTTTCAAGTGGCTGGATGACCCGTGGCCCTGGGACGAAGGAGGGAACGAGTAATGTTTGTCTATGAGAAAAAGCTGCAATACCCGGTGAAGATCAAAAACACCAATCCCAAGCTGGCCGCGCTGATCATCAGTCAATACGGTGGCCCAGATGGCGAGCTCGGCGCATCTCTGCGGTATCTCAGCCAGCGTTACTCCATGCCCTATCCGGAGCTGAAGGGCCTGCTGACCGACATCGGCACAGAGGAACTGGGACATCTGGAGATAATCGGCACCATTGTGCATCAGCTGACCCGGAATCTCAGCGAGGAGGACATCAAGCAGGGCGGCTTCGACGCCTATTTCGTGGATCACACCGCGGGCGTCTACCCCACGGCGGCCTCCGGCTTTCCGTGGAACGCCGCTTCCATGGCCGTCAAGGGTGACCTGATCGCCGACCTGACGGAGGATCTGGCCGCCGAGCAGAAGGCCCGCGTCACCTACGACAACATCCTGCGGCTCAGCGACGACCCGGACGTAAACGACGTCATCAAGTTCCTGCGGGCCCGTGAGATCGTGCATTTCCAGCGCTTCGGTGAGGGCCTGCGGCTTGCCCGGGAGCGGATGGATCAGAAAAATCTCTACTATATCAACCCGAGCTTCGACGCGTGAAGAAAGGCCGCTGGCATTTGCCAGCGGCCTTTCCTATATACCCTGTAAGAGGGCGCGACACCGCCATAGAAAAACTCCTGCGTGGTAAACGGAACATTTCAATCCACGCGCCCCTTGCGGGGCGCGACTGCTTGCATCCCGTGAGGTAGAAAATATCTTTGAATTTCAACCCACGCGCCCCATATGGGGTGCGACAGCCATTGACCTGATTCTGGCGGTATTTTTCTTTGCATTTCAACCCACGCCCACCTTGCAAGGCGCGACAATAAGGTGGCCGATGTGACCACCGGCGCAGACGGATTTCAACCCACGTGCTCCTTTCGGAGCACGACACCGCTTACCAATATAGGCCGGGCCAAGGCTATGTTTCAATCCACACGCCCCTTGCAGGGCGCGACAGCAGTGTACCCGCGTTCCCGCCGCCTTGCCGTTATTTTAATCCACGTGCCCCTTACGGGGGACGACTGGAGTGGAACTATGATCTCACTATTTATCCCAAATTTAACCCTCGCGCCCAAATAGGGCGCGACAAAATGGCGTAAACCGGAGAGCCGAAGAAAGTTTTCCTCCAGATAGATCACCCTAGCCGTGTGCAGGTAACGCCGGCGGGCAGAGCCGCCTCGTCCACCGTAACGGTGTAGTCCTCATAGCTTCTGGGGGTGGTGACGTCGTCCTTGTGCGCGGCCTTCACCAGATCAAACAGCTTATGGGCAGGGGCGCAGCCCAGCTCGGAGTCGTGCTTGAACACGATCAGCTCCCGCACGGCCATCTTGCCGCGGGCGGCGGAGCGGTCATTCTCGAACATATTCAGGATCGCCGTCCACAGAAGGTTCAGGTCATCCTCAGAAAAGCCGGTGGTCTTGCGGGCCAGATTGGCGGAGACGTAACCCTCCGCCCGATACAGGCCGTAGGGCACGATGTACTTGCGTCCCATTTCGGTATTTTTCTTCTCTGCATCTGCTTCCCTGGTAATGGCTACGCGGGTAATGGCGACCTCCTGGGGCATGATCGGGTCAACGCTGCGGGCAAAGCCCAGCTGTACCGGCCCGCGTACCTGACCGCAGTTCAGTGCACCTTTGAAAAAGGTGGTCATCACCGCGCCGAAGGTACGGATATCATAGAAATTCCGGCACATGAAGTCCCGCAGCTTTTCGTCCAGATGCTCGTCCTTCTTCTTAGCGTCCTTCAGCTTGTCCGCGTCCACGCCAACATAGGCGCAGGCCTCCTTGTCGCTGGTGTTCAGAGGTACGCCGTCCTTGATGTAGATGCGGTAGCCCCCCTCCCCTTCCTTCGCCATCTCCACATAGTTGCGGATCTTTCGCTTCAGGCAGACGTCCGTCACCAGACCGTAGCCGGTCTCCGGGTCTACGCGGGGCATGTTGCCCGCGTCGGGGTCGCCGTTGGGATTGCCGTTTTCCACATCGAAAAATACCACAAATTCATACCGGTTCTTGATAGGCTCAGACATTTTCGTTCTCCTCCTTTTTCGTATACCGCTTCTGTGTCTGGTGATAGTAGCCAAGGTCGAAAGCGCCTTGCTGGGCCAGCGTCATGCGGGTGGGGTAACTCTCGCTCAACACGCCCTTCAACGCGCTGACCTGCTTGTCGAAATAGACGCGCTGTCCGGTCTCCAGCTTCCGCAGATGCTTCTGATAGAGATTGTTCAGCACTGGGAAAATGCTGGCGGGCATAGCCGCTGCCGAGTTGAAATACTTATCCTTGATGGTTGTATTGATGCCGGGATTTGCCGCCTGCTGCGCCGCTTCGTAAACAGAGAACAACCGGCCCAGCGTGTAAGGAATGTTGGTACTGGCTTCGTTGAGACTCACGGTCAAAACCTCCTCTGGACAGTCTTTATGTGGATTTTTCAGATAATACGCCTTGATGATGGCCGCGCGGCCCCAAGTAATATTCCGCTCCGCGCGAATGCGGAGCATGACAGCCTCCAGCAGCGACGCGGGGTATAGTCCGCCGGAAAAGACGGCTCGCGCCGTGGCGCCCGCCATGGCCGGTGAGGGAACTTGCTTTTTGGGGTCACGAACCGTCTCCCGCAGCAGCGCCCACAGGGACAGCACGCCGGGCTTTGCGTAAGCGGGCTTCACGATCTCCAGCCGTTCATAGTGGTCGTTGACGTTCCGCATCAGCCTGCCGAAGCTGTCCCGCAGGAAGAAACGGACAGAGAGCCGGGCCGCGTTAGGCGCCAGGCCCAGAATGTAAAAGGTACGGTTGGGATCGACGCCCAACTCCTCGCAGGGCAGCCCCTTTGCCAGATTTTTCAAGGCCGCACGCAGGGCGTTGTTCGATATGGTCGATGGCATATTGCCGGACATGAAAGCCATAAATGTATCGGGATAAACAGGATCCGCACCCTCCGCCCAGCAGACAATGGTGGTATTGCCGATGACCTGCACGTTGTCTCTGTCCGCCAGCAGATGGTTCAGGGCGGCGGTGTAGGCAAAGGCTGCGTACTTGCCTACCGGCGCGTTGTAGTTCTGCTCCCGCCCATAGGAGCAAAAGGCCGGCGCATTGAACGACACCAGCGCCGCACCTCTGGACTGGGCGTCCCACACGCCTTTGATGGCGGGATGGGTGGCGGGGATCTCATCCTCACGGCCTGTGACAAGGCACTGCATCCTCACGGCGTCCTCGTCCGCGCCGTCCCGATACCGCTGCCACGCCTCGCGGATGACAGCGTCCTCGTGAACATAGCGGCCATCCACCCGGAACAGAAGATTTCCGCCCGCGCTGATCGTCTCGTACTGTCCGGACAGGGCTGGGTGCTCCATCGCTTTTTTCGGCTGCCAGGTGTCGAAGAACGCCAGTATCGCTCTGGCAGCGGGGGAATCCACGCCATCCAATACGGCGTGATGCAGGCTTGCGGCGACGCGGAAGCAGTCCCGGCTGCGCTCCGGCTTCCCCTTCTGGTCAACACCCAGCAGGTAGGCGGAGTTGTCCCACAGGAAGTTGGATGCAATGCCAACAGTGCGCTTCACCGCCGACGGCAGGATCATTGACTGCGGACGCAGGACGGTTTTCTTCCCCATTGTCACCTCTTCCATTGTGGGGATCACCTGTGTCACCTGTCCGTCTTTATCCAGACACAGGGCAAAGCTGATCTTTGCGGGGCTCCATCCGGGAGCGGCGATCTCGCCGCGCTGGAGCAGATCCTCGTAATACCGCGTCAGCGCTTGCAGGATCATCCCCTCACCTCCTCGCTGTCCCATGGCGGAACAACCATTACGCCATCCGTCAGGCTTGCACGGAAAAACCGGGGCGTGATGTTCTGGGGATTGGTGTAGTCCATATCCAGCAGCATCCAGCCCAGATCACGGACGCCCTTCAGTTCATCCGGACAGGGCGGTAGCTCCGTGCAGCGGCGGAAATGGGCGGGGAATTCCCTCGTGCCAAAATAGGGCATACTGTAACACTGGCCCCGTTCCAGGCGGCGCTTGATGATATCCTGAAACTTTCCGGCGTTGTCGCCGGGCGCCGCATTCTCCGTCAAGTCAAAGTGGGCGTCGATCACATAATGTACGTCCCGCAGCACCATGGCTGCCCGCTGCTGGATGCTCTCCGGTGTGGCAAGATACAGTTCCCCTTGTCCCTTTTCCATGACAGTTTTTACTTTGCGGGCGCTGATGGTGTCCTTCACCTCGTTGCGGCGAATGTTGGTGAAGCGAATGGGACTGCATACATGGATGCGGTCAATGCACCATTTCATGCCGGGGTGCCAGTAAATGCTTTCCAACAGCCCACGTGCCGCCGACGGCGTCATGACGTCATAGCTGACGCGCTCCGTTTTCATTTCCGGTCGTGTGAATAGCGCATAATCACCCCACACTTCCACTCGTATCGCCATAAGATCACTCCCCTCTTTTTGCTTGACTTGTAAATATCATAGAACGAACATCAGATAAACTCCGCCTTACCTGTCTCCGGCTCCAGAGACAGGCCCATGGTTTCGCTGTACAGCGTCAGATCCGTCAGAATCGCGCTATCGCTGTCCAATGCGGGAACCTCCCGCGCCGTCAGCAACGCTCCCGCATTGTACAGCGCCTGAAAGTGCTTATCATATACGGAGACGGCATAGCGGCCCAGCTTACGGTACAGCCCCTTGGAGCACTCGCCGTCCTGCAACTGCCGGAGCAAGGTCGCACCCTCGCCATAGGGAATGTAGACGGTGTATGTATTCTGGTCGATGAGATGGAATGTCTCCGCCACCGTCCGGAACGGGAATTCGCAGCCCTCGATGTCCTGCGTAAATGCCTTGATAACGCCCTGCTTGTCCAGCGCGTCACCAGATAGATCGCGCAGACTATGAAAGTACTGCGCCATCGTCTCAGGCGCGGCAGGGTCACGATCCTCTCCCAGCGCTTCTCTGGCCGCGCCGATGGCGGATTGAAACAGCAGCGGCGGCAGCTCCGTCCGCTCGAAGATCGTGACAACGCTCTCGTCTGCAGGACGCTTTCCCTCACGGTTACAGCGGCCCGCCGCCTGCATGACGGAATCCAGCCCCGCCAGTTCCCGGTATACGGCAGGAAAATCCACATCAACACCCGCTTCAATCAGCGAGGTGGATACCACCCGGCACGGTTCGTCCCGTCTCAGTCGTTCTCTGATCTCCCCAAGCAGCGCTTGGCGCTGGGCCGGGATCATCAGGGTGGACAGGTGGTAGCTGCCCTCCGACGGCAGCAGCGCGTATAGGCTTTGGGCCGCCTTGCGGCTGTTGACGATGCAGAGGACTTGCCGCTGCCCGCCCAGATGCTCCGCCAGCGCCTCATCGGTCAGCGTTCCAACCTGCCGGAAGGTCACGCGGCGGAAACGGTCATACAGTGCAGCCGTCTGCGGGCAGAGTTCTGTTACAGGACGGTCTGGCGCATAGGTATGCAGCAGGTCGTCCAGTGACGGCTGCGTTGCGGTACATAGTACCACCGTGGAATGAAATTGCTCCGCCAGTGAAGCCATGGCCGCCACACAGGGCCGCAGATGCGGCAGCGGCAGCATCTGCGCTTCGTCGAAGATAATGACGCTATTGGCCAGATTGTGCAGCTTACGGCACCGGGAGGAACGGGCGGCATACATGGACTCAAAAAGCTGTACTGCCGTGGTGACCACCACCGGCATGTCCCAATTCTCCGCGGCCAGTGCCTTCCGGACGTCCTCCGTCGGTGCGCCGTCGGAGAGGTCGAACTGTACGCCGGAATGGTGTTCCAGTACATTGCCGCTTCCCAGAATATCCCGGAACACCTGGGCGTTCAGGTCAATGATGGAGGTATACGGGATGACGTAGATCACCCTCTGCATCCCGTGTTCCGCCGCATGGCGCAGCGCAAAGGCCAGCGACGCCACCGTCTTTCCACCGCCGGTAGGGACGGTCAATGTGTAAATGCCTTTTGGTTTACTGCCTGTATTCAGGCAGGTGTTCAGGATCTCACAGCGCAGCCGGTTCAGCTCTGTCTTGGGCTGCTGCCATGGCTCGATATACGCTTGCAGCCGTGCCAGCAGCGTGGGGATATCATCGTATCCGCCCCGCCCTCGCTCACCGTTCATGAACTGTTCCGTATCCAGAAAGTCGGCGTCCACCAGACAGGAATAGAGCATCCTTGTCCAGAAAGACGCTTGCAGGGGATCCAACTTCTGCGCCGCAGAGACCGTCGGTGGAGGTAACGTCACGCCACTTTCACCGCAGCGCTCCAGACACTGTTCGTCACGGCCTTTCAATAGGCGACCATAGAATGTACCATCGTCCTTCCGGGCTGTCCGCATGTTGCCGAAGTCCGGCAGACCGCCGTGATGCCCCGCCACGCAGGCCGAAGCATAGCGGTTGCCCCGCATAGCGCAGGCCATTGCGCCCGCTGTGGCGTGGTCAACAATGGGGCCGTCATTCAGCAGACGATCTTGAAAAGCATCTGTGCATTTACCGATGTCGTGGGCCAGTCCCGCTAGCTCACCGTCAGCTTCCGCCCCGAAGGCTGCTGCAAAGCTGCGGCACAGTTCAGCCGTGCCCGTCAGGTGCTGGGCAACCGTCTGATATTCCTTATTGCCATCAGCACTTTCCCGAACATGGGCATAGTACGGCACATCACGCATAATATCAGCTCCTTGCCGTTTTTTAGCTGTTATTGTCTATATTATACATGTATCCGTGCTTATGGACAAGCGTTGTTCGCCATTGTCCACAATTCCCGCTCCAACCTCAACAAATATTGAACCAGGATTGAGGAATATTTGATGCCCGGCGGCGGGTTTTGTGCTATAATAGCTGCGTAAACTGGCACACAGGAGGATCTTTCCATGTTCAAGATACTGATCGCCGAGGATGACAGTGAGCTGCGGCAGCTCTTTCAGCATGTACTGACCAAGAACGGCTATGCCGTCACCGGCGTATCTAACGGCGAAGAGGCCCTCAGCGCCGTAGAGGCCAGCTATTTCGACCTGATCATCTCCGACATCATGATGCCGAAAATGGACGGCTATGAGCTGGTGCGTGCCCTGCGTGAGGCGGGAATGACCACGCCGGTGATGATGATCACCGCCAAGGACGCCTTTGACGACATGCGCCTGGGCTTCCTGTCCGGCAGCGACGACTATATGGTCAAGCCCGTCAACGTCAACGAGATGGTGCTGCGGGTAGGCGCGCTGCTGCGGCGGGCCCAGATGGCCAACGAGCGGCGGCAGGTCATCGGCAGCACGGTGATGGAGTGCGATTCCCTGTCGGTACACACGGGCAAGGAGACCATGACCCTGCCCCAGAAGGAGTTCATGCTGCTGTATAAGATGGTCTCCTTCCCCGGCCGCATCTTCACCCGCCAGCAGTTGATGGACGACATCTGGGGCTACTCCGAGGCTGACACCCACACGGTGGACGTCCACATCGGCCGCCTGCGGGAGCGGTTTCGGGACAACACCGACTTCAAGATCGTCACCATGCGGGGTGTGGGCTATAAGGTGGTGAAGCTGTGAAAAACGACATCGCGCCGAAGGTCTCGCTGCGGGTCAAGTTCTTTCTGATCTGCATGATGGAGTTTATCGCCGTGGTGCTGCTGTCGGAGCTGGCAGGCTGGCTGCTGCGGCGCTGGCTGGGGGTCACGCTGGATATCCCCATCTTTGTCTGGGCCATCCTGTTCAGCGTGGTGGTGGGCGGTGTCATTACCAACTACATCACCCACTCCTTCATCGACCCCATCACCCGCCTTGGCGCGGCCATGAAGGAGGTGGCGGGCGGCAACTTCCAGATCACTGCCCAGTGCTGCAGCAAGCTGAAGGATGTCAACGACATCTACGCCAACTTCAACCTGATGGTGCAGGAGCTGGCCGCCACGGAGACGCTGCAGACGGACTTCATCTCCAGCGTCTCCCACGAGTTCAAGACCCCCATCAACGCCATCGAGGGGTACGCCTCCCTCCTGCAGGATCACCAGCAGTCCACCGAGGAGCAGCAGATCTACATTGAGAAGATCCTGTACAACACCCACCGGCTGTCGGCCCTGACGGGCAACATTCTGCTGCTGTCCAAGATCAACAACCAGACCATTAAGCCCCAGCGCACCGGCTTCCGGCTGGATGAGCAGATCCGCCAGGCCATCGTGGCGCTGGAGCAGAAGTGGACAGCCAAGGACATCGACTTTGACGTGGAGCTGGACAAGATCCAGTACAGCGGCTACGAAAGCCTGCTGAGCCATGTATGGAGCAACCTCATCGACAACGCCATCAAATTTGATCCCCAGGGCGGCATGATCGCCCTGCGCCTGCGCCAGAGCGGGGACTGCGCCGTGTTCACCATCGATGACAACGGCCCCGGCGTCCCGCCGCAGGAGCAGGAGCGGATCTTTCACAAGTTCTATCAGGTGGACAACTCCCGCGAGGTCAGCGGCAACGGCCTGGGCCTTGCGCTGGTGCGGCAGATCGTCTCGTTCAGCGGCGGCACCGTCGCCGTGGAGAATCTGCCGGAAGCGGGCTGCCGCTTCACGGTAACGCTGCCCCTGGCATAATTTCATACGGAAACGCCCCGGCCTTTAGAAAAAGGCCGGGGCGCTCCTCTTTTTCCCGCAAATGTCAACAGAAGTTGAGGCTGGCTTGACGCTCAGTTGTAATTTGTGTTTTAGAATAACAGAAAAAGTGGAACACTATGGAAGAGAATCAGGGAAAGGAGTATCTCGCCATGCCGTTTCTGCGCTGCGCCCTCTATCTGGCGGCCACCGGGGTCGCCGGCTTTCTGCTGGGCCGCATCCTGCCGAAGAGTTGGTTCTGCGGCGATGCCTTCCCCTACCGCGCCCGGCCCGGCGAGCAGAAGCTGTTCCGGGCGCTGCGCGTCAAGGAATGGCAGAGCAAGGTGCCGGACATGAGCCGCCTTCTCCCCGCCCTGATGCCCGCCAAGAAGCTGACGGAGGAGACCTTTGCCGACCTGCCCCGCATGATCCAGGAGACCTGTGTGGCGGAGCTGATCCATGTGCTGCTGTCGGTGACGGGGCTTGCCTGTCTGGCCATCTGGCCGGGAGTAGGCGGCGCTGTCGTGACCGCCGTGTATATTCTGCTGGGCAATCTGCCCTTCATCATCATCCAACGCTACAACCGCCCACGCCTGCAAAGGCTGCTTGCTTTACAGCAACGGAAACAAGAAAGGAAGGTCACACATGGGCACGCTGATACTGAGCTGCAATACGGGCGAGGGGCATAACTCCTGCGCCAAGGCCATACAGGCGGAGTACGCGGCCCACGGTGAGCGCTGCGAGATCGTGGACGCGCTGCAATTCATCTCCCGCCGCGCCTCCCGCTTCATCAGCGACTGGCACTCCCGCATCTACCGTCACGCCCCCAAGCTCTATCAGGCGGGGTACCGCAACGTGGAGAACCGGCCCTCCGTGTTCCGGGAGGGCACCTCGGTGCACCGCTATCTGACCTCCGGGGCGGAGCGGCTGTATCAGTTCATCTGTGACGGACAGTACGACAACATCATCTGCGTCCACGTTTTCCCCGCCCTGGCGGTCACCGCCATGCTGGAGCGGCACCCTATGGCCATCACCACCAGCTTTGTGGCCACGGACTATACCTGCAGTCCCAGCGTGGAGGACTCCAATGTGGACTGCTATTTCATCCCGGAGGCGTCCCTGATCAACGAATTCGCCGCCAGAGGTATCCCACAGAAGAAGATAATCCCCAGCGGCCTGCCGGTCAGGGCGGCATTCTATCAGGACACCGGCAAGGCCGAAGCCAAGGCGTCGCTGGATATTCCGGCGGAGCATCAGCATCTTCTCATGATGTGCGGCAGCATCGGCTGCGGCCCCATCCGTGAGCTGACAGAGGAGCTATCCCTCCGCCTCTCCTATGATCAGATCCTCACCGTGGTCTGCGGCGCAAACGAGGAGCTGTCCGCCAAGCTACAGAAACAGCTCGGCGGACATCCCGACATCCGCATCCTGGGCATGGTGGACAATGTGCCCCAGCTGATGCACAGCGCCGACCTGTTTCTCACAAAGCCCGGCGGACTGAGCACCACCGAGGCCGCCGCCTGCGGCCTTCCCATGGTGCTGATGGACACCGTGGCAGGCTGCGAGGGCCATAATCTGGACTTCTTCCTGAGCCGCGGTGCCGCCGTGACTGCCGATACACCCAAGGCCCTGGCAGATCTCGCCATGTCCCTGCTGGCCACACCGGAGCGCCTGCGGCGCATGTCCCGGGCCATACGGCCCACCGCCGGCCAGACGCCCGCCCGGCAGATCTATACGACGCTGCATCGGCGGCAGGGCTGCCCCCTCTGCGAAGAGCGTTACGCCTGACGCTTATCATATCTCTATGGCATCCTCTCATACCCCCAACAACAGGAAAGCCCTGCCGCAAATGCGGCAGGTCTTTCCTGTTATCCGTATTTACTTCATCAATCAATGGGGACCAGAGAGCCGATGACCACATAGCGGGCGTCGTTATACTCATAAGAGCAGGTGGACAGCGTCACCGTCCGGCCGGTAGGCGTGCCGATGGTAGACTTGAAGTCGGACTTGGCCGCCATGGCCTCCAGCTGCGACTGGGTCAGAGAGGTTGCATAGATCTCGTCATCGTGGTCGCAGACAAAGCCGGCGTACAGGTCCAGACGGTAATCCTGGCTGGGCGTATAGATATACATGTAGGGATGTGCCTCGTAATAGCCCTTGTCCGTGTGATAATTGCGCAGGGCGGCAAACATCATGCCGGTTTTCATATTGTGACCGTAGATGATGGTATTGCCATCGGAGAAGCTGCCGCTGTTGAGCTGTTCCACGAAAATGCTGCCGTTGTTGTTGCTGTTCCCTTCGCTGTCGTGGGTCAGGTAGTAATCATTGCCGTTTCCATGCTGGATCATGTAGTTGATATTGGTGTTGGCGGCATAGATGTAGCCCACTACATCGGGATACTTGGCGATCATCTTGTCAAAGTCAACGTCGATGGTCTCGGGCTGCTTTGTCTCCGTGGTCTTATCTCCGTCTGTGCCTGTGGAATCGCCGTCTCCGGTGTTATCCGAGGTGCCCGGCGTAATGAATTGCTGCGCATTCTTCTGGGCGTCGGCCGCATCGGCCTGCTGCTTGAAGTAGCTGATGATCTTCGTGGCGGAGAACACCAGGATGCCCAGCAGCACCAGCAGGATCACATAATAGAGCGCCCGGCTCTTTTTTCTCTTTCTTCTGCGGCGGGGCTGTCCTTCGCTGCGCTGACCGCTGCTGCGCTGGCCGCCGCTGACGCGCTTGCCGCCTTCGGGATATCCATAATTATCGTGTGTCGTATTGTTCATCAAACAAGCCTCCTTGTCATCTTCGTTATTGTATCAGATTTCGTGCTGTTTGGCAAGCCGTATTGGAAATTTCCCTTTACTTAATCCGGGGAATGAGCTAGAATGAGAAAAGGACAACTTTCAAAAAGGAGCATCCATCATGATCTATTTCAACAGTGACTATCTGGAGGGCGCACACAGCGCGATCATGGCCCGGCTGGCCGAGACCAATATGATGCAGACCATCGGCTACAGCGAGGATGAGATCTGCGCCGCCGCCCGAGAGAAGATCAAGACCGCGTGCCAGGCGCCGGACGCCGACGTTCACTTCCTGGTGGGCGGCACCCAGACCAACACCACGGTCATCGCCTCGATCCTACGGCCCTGGCAGGGCGTGCTGTCCGCCGTCAGCGGCCACATCAACTGCCACGAGACCGGCGCCATCGAGTCCACCGGCCACAAGGTCATCACCCTGCCCACCGACGACGGCAAGATCACCGCCCAGCAGATCGCCGACTATGTGGAATGGCACAAGCACGATGAATCCACTGAGCATATCGTCCAGCCCGGCATGGTGTACATCTCCCAGCCCACCGAGACCGGCATGCTGTACAGCAAGGCCGAGCTGACGGCCGTTTACGACATCTGCCGTGCCTACGGTCTGCCCCTGTTCATCGACGGCGCCCGCCTGGGCTACGGCCTGGTGTGCGAGGCCAATGACATCACCCTGCCGGAGCTGGCCCGTCTGTGCGATGTGTTCTACATCGGCGGCACCAAGGTGGGCGCCCTGTTCGGCGAGGCGGTGGTCATCATGAACCCGGCGCTGAAAAAGGATTTCCGCTTCATGATGAAGCAGCGGGGCGGCATGCTGGCCAAGGGCCGTCTGCTGGGCATCCAGTTCGACACCCTGTTCACCGACGATCTGTACTTCAGGATCGCCCGCAACGCCATCGACATGGCCTTCCAGATCCGGGACATCTTCGTGTCCAACGGCTATCCCCTGCTGTTTGACTCCCCCACCAACCAGCAGTATCCCATCATTCCCGATGACGAGCTGGCCATTCTGGGCAAGGAGTTCGGCTACGAGTACTGGACGCGGGTGGATGCCACCCACTCCGGCGTTCGCTTCTGCGGAAGCTGGGCCACCACTCAGGAGAACGTGGACGCCCTGCGCGCCGCCGTCAGCGCCCTGAAAAAGAACGGCTGAAAGAATAGTCCTGGTATATAGACGCTGAAATACCGCCAAAGGTTTCACCCTTGGCGGTATTTTTTCAAATTTTTTTCAGATCTTCCGGACGGAGATATCGCAGATCTGGACGGTCACGCCCTTTTTTTCTGCCAGGGCGGAGACCTTCTCCACGATGAGGCTGCGCTTCTTCGCGGCGATGTCCGCCACAAACTGATCCCGCTGATCCTGATCCTTTTTGGCCAGGAACCTGTGGGCCGCAGCCAGCAGCTTCTCCTTTTTTCCGGCGATCCGGCCCACCAGTCCACCCTTGGCGCCGAGCTTTTGGGACACCGCAGGCACCACCAGATCCACCACACCGTCATAGTCCAGGTCCGAGATCAAAAGCTTCACTTCCAGCATGTTTTTTGCTCCCCCTTTTGGCCGTATTTTCTACTCAAAAGTACCATATACCCGCCATTATGTCAATGTTTTGCTATAAAAAATACCGAAAGCCGACAGCTTCCGGTATTTTTGTTCAGTATCGCTCTTCGTGCCGGTGGCGCAGCTTATACCTCGGGGCCGGCCTTGACCAGAGCCTTACCGGCCTCGTTGGTCTCATACTTGGCGAAGTTCTTCACAAAACGGCTGGCCAGATCCTGGGCCTTGGTCTCCCACTGGGCGGCGTCGGCATAGGTGTCGCGGGGATCGAGGATGGCGGGATCCACGCCGGGCAGCGCGGTGGGCACCTCGAAGTTGAAGTGGGGGATCATCTTGGTGGGCGCGGTCTTGATGGCGCCGGACAGGATGGCGTCGATGATGCCGCGGGTATCCTTGATGGAGATGCGCTTGCCGGTGCCGTTCCAGCCGGTGTTGACCAGATATGCCTTGGCGCCGGACAGCTCCATCTTCTTCACCAGCTCCTCGGCATACTTGGTGGGATGCAGCTCCAGGAAGGCCTGGCCGAAGCAGGCGGAGAAGGTGGGCGTAGGCTCAGTGATGCCCCGCTCGGTACCGGCCAGCTTGGCGGTGAAGCCGGACAGGAAGTAGTACTGGGTCTGCTCCGGCGTCAGGATGGACACGGGAGGCAGCACGCCGAAGGCATCGGCGGACAGGAAGATCACGTTCTTCGCGGCGGGAGCGGCGGAGACGGGACGCACGATGTTCTGGATGTGCTCGATGGGATAGCTGACGCGGGTATTCTCGGTGACGGACTTGTCGTTGAAGTCGATCTTGCCGTTCTCGTCCACGGTGACGTTCTCCAGCAGGGCGTCGCGGCGGATGGCGTTGTAGATGTCAGGCTCGGAGTCCTTGTCCAGATTGATGACCTTGGCATAGCAGCCGCCTTCGAAGTTAAAGACTCCGTTGTCGTCCCAGCCGTGCTCGTCGTCGCCGATCAGCAGGCGCTTGGGGTCGGTGGACAGGGTGGTCTTGCCGGTGCCGGACAGGCCGAAGAAGATGGCGGTGTTCTCGCCGTTCATGTCGGTGTTGGCGGAGCAGTGCATGGAGGCGATGCCCTTCAGAGGCAGGTAGTAGTTCATCATGGAGAACATGCCCTTCTTCATCTCGCCGCCGTACCAGGTGTTGATGATGACCTGCTCACGGCTGGTGATGTTGAAGGCGACGCAGGTCTCGGAGTTGAGGCCCAGCTCTTTATAGTTCTCGACCTTGGCCTTGGACGCGTTGTAGACGACGAAGTCCGGCTCGAAGTTTTCCAGCTCCTCCGCAGACGGGCGGATGAACATATTGGTGACGAAATGTGCCTGCCATGCGACCTCCATGATGAAGCGGATGGCCATGCGGGTGTCCTTGTTGGCGCCGCAGAAGGCGTCGACCACGTACAGCTTCTTGTTGCACAGCTCGCCGACAGCCAGATCCTTGACGGTCTTCCAGACCTGCTCGGACATGGGGTGGTTGTCGTTCTTGTACGCATCGGAGGTCCACCACACGGTGTCCTTGGAGTTGTCGTCAACGACGATATACTTGTCTTTGGGGGAGCGGCCGGTGTAGATGCCGGTCATGACGTTGACGGCGCCCAGCTCGCTGACCTGGCCGACCTCATAGCCTTCCAGACCAGGCTTCGTCTCTTCGGCGAAGAGCATCTCGTAGGAAGGATTGTGGACGATCTCGGTGGTGCCGGAGATGCCATACTTGCTCAAATTCAGTTCTGCCATCGTATATTAACCTCTTTCTAAAAAAATTAAAATTTCTGGCTGGTGAAGCATGTTTCCAGTTAGGCCATTGTTCACCAATTAGCAGTATATCACGGTTCGTCAAGAATATCCACAACAATTTTCTGCATTGCGCTTTTTTATTGATTTTGCCGGTTTCTGCCGGTGCTATTCGGCGAAATTGTCCCAAATAGGTAAAAAGCACAAAAACGCAGAACGTAAAAAATATGAAAACCTGAAAAACTTTCAGGGCAACACCGCATAATTTGGCTCGCAGATAAAATTGTGCGGTGCTGCCGTTTGTGTCAACAGACACAAACGCCGGTGTGCCCGAAAATGGGGCACACCGGCGGGAAATGCGGGTCGTTATCGAAGCTCGGAAGCATCCGCTTCCTTCTTTCCGGCCAGCCGCTTCTGCAGCCAGTCTTTGCCGTCAACATAGCGGGAGACGATGAAGGAGACAACGTAATCGCCGGCAGAGTTGACCATCGTCGCGGGGGGATCGACCAGATTGCCGAGCGCCAGCGCGATGGGGAAGGCGACGGCCAGATGATCCGGGAAGAAGATCGAGCACAGAACCAGCTCGCCCGTACCGCCGCCGCCGGGAATGCCGGACATGGCGACCGAGGAGAACACGGCGACGATGATCGCAAGGATTGCGCGGCCCGTCGTGAAGTCCTGCCCGAACATCCCGAACAGGAACGCGACCTTGATGATGGCGGACATGGCGGAGCCGTCCATGTGCATCGTCGCGCCGAGGGGGATGACAATATTGGATACGTCCTTGGAGATTCCCGTTTCCTCCGCGACCTCCATGTTTGTCGGAATCGTCGCGACGGACGAGCACGTGCCGAAACTCATGGCAGCCGGGCGGAACAGCTTGGAGAACATGACCTTCGCCGCGCCCTTTCCGCCGCCGAAGCGGGCGTAGATCGGGGAGAAGACGAGCATATAAACAAAACTCAGAATATAATAGATCGCAAGCGCGCGGCCATAATCGCCGATGAGGTCAGAGCCGTGGTAGGCGATGAGATACGCGAAGAAGCCGAAGAAGCCGATGGGCGCGTAATAGGTGATGATCTTGAACGTCTTCATGATGCAGTTCGTGACGTCCTCGAGCAGCTTCGCGGTTTTCGTCTCCGCGCCGCCCGCCATCTGGATGCCGAAGCCGAACAGGATCGCCGCGACGATGAGCGGCAGAATGGCCCTGCGGCTGAACAGTTCGGTAAAATCGGGCTTCGTAAAGAAGTTGACAATCATGTCGGCCACGCCCAGCGTGCCGCCGACCTCGCCCTCGACCAGCGCATAGTCGCCCACGACCGGCGGGATAAGCCGCACCGTCACGTACATGATGACGGCGGCGATCGCGGCGGTCACGAGGAAGGTCGCGATGGTCACGCCCATGATCTTGCCCGCGCGCCTGGCGCTCTGCATGTTCGCGATCGACGAAGAAATGGAGCAGAACACCGTGGGAACGGCGATGCAGAACATCAGGTTCAGGAACACCGTGCCGAGCGGCTCGAGCACGGTCGCGCCCTTGTCGACAATAATCGTTTCGCCGTCAACGACTTCCATGACTGCGGGCCAGATCGCGCCAACGACGCAGCCGGCGACGATGCCGGTCAGCATCAGGATCAGAAATCCGTAGCTTTTCCAAAAGTTACTCTTTTTCATGTTTTCTCCTCCTGCCTTTTTACAAGCTTCAAAATTGCCTCGTCCAGAATCTCGCCCGCGCAGACCATCGCTGCCGGGCCGGTCAGGTACAGGTTTTCAATGCTTCCGTCTTTTTCTTCCGCGTCGACCGTCAGCTCACCGCCGTCCATGCGGACGCGGACGTTTTTGCCGCTGACCTTTCCAAGAAGCGTCAGCGCCGCCGCGACCGAGCCTGTGCCTGTGCCGCAGGCGAGCGTAAAGTCCTCTACGCCGCGCTCGTATGTCTTTTCCAGGATCTCATCCGGGCCGGTCAGCTCGTAAAAGTTGACGTTTGCGCCCTTTGGCAGCGCCGGATGGTACCGGAGCGCCCGGCCAAGCCGCCGGAGCGCGTCCTCGCTCTGTTTTGCCAGCGCGGGGACCTCCAGCGCCAGATGCGGGATGCCGGGGCTTCCAAGCTCCACGTAGCTGCACCGGTATGTCCTGCCATCCGCGTCCAGCTGCTTTTCCAGCTCCACAACGGACGGCGTGTTGAGCCGGATGCGGTACTGCTCTTCCGTGATGCGCCAGCCGGTCACAAGTCCTGCGGTCGTCTCCACGCGCTGTACGGGGCCTGCATAGCCGCGTGCATAGCCGTACCGGCAGATGCACCGTGCGCCGTTGCCGCACATTTCGCCGAGCGAGCCGTCGGAATTGTAAAACCGCATCCGGTAGTCCGCATCGCCCTCCGCCCGCGTCACGAGCATCAGACCGTCCGCACCGACAGACCGCCGCCGGTCGCACAGCGCGCGGGCCAGAGCGGGCGCGGCGCTTTCGTCGAACGGCTCCGCGATGGCGTCGAGCAGGATAAAGTCGTTGCCCGCGCCGTTCATCTTGGTAAATCGCACCGTGCATCCCTCCTGTGCGCCTCTGCTGGTATTATATGCTGCGCGGAAACGAAAGTAAATGCAAAATCGTGCTGAAAACATTGCATAAAATGCTCTGCATGCCGATGCATTGACTTTCGCGCTTTTTCACGCTAGAATAAAGAAAACAGGCGCAGGAGGAAATGATACTGTGCAGAAATGCTATAATTGCGGGAAGGAAGTGGACGACAACGTCCTGATCTGCCCGGACTGCGGTGCGCTGGTCAAGCGTTACGGAAGGCCGGAGTCTGCGCAGCCGGAGCAGGAAGCAGATCCATTTCCGCGGGAGAAAGCCTTCGATACCCAGCTGCAGCCGCGCGGCGCTGTCTGGCGGCAGGAGGACGGCAAGCTGAAATTCAGCGGCTATGTGACGTTCTGGCTGGTCCTGTGCGCGATCTATCTGGGCAATTTACTGTTGAGCTTCGCCATTACACTGCTGGTCTACCGGTTCCGGGACTTCTATTTTGAGATCCTGGGGCAGTTTGAAGAGCTGGCCTATATGGAAGAGTACCTGAGACAGCTGCTGTCGATCATTGAGGCCGAACCGATCCGTTTAATCGTGGTCGGCGTGCTGGTTGCCGTGCAGTTCGGCTGCGTGATCTGGTTCCTCGTGTCGAAGCGGAAGCTGGCGTTTTATATTCTGACCGTTGCGGCTGTGCTGCTGAGTGTCTTGCAGCTAATTTTGGGCGGCGGCCTGACTGCGCTTATCTATTTGCTCGGCCCGTTTACCGCATGGCTTCTCCTGTGCAGCAGCTGGAAGCTGCTGCGGTAAATCATAATCAAAAGCACGCAAAACGGCGGGCGCTGCACAAAGCAGCGTCCGCCGTTTTATGACCGGAAGGAAGAAATCATGGAGGAGTAGAGAAGAAACCGGTCAGAAGCGGGTGGTATTAACCGCCGAAACCAAAGCCGAAGGGCCACGAGCCGCCGAACTGATTATCGGACTGGCCGGACTGGCCGCCGTCATAATAGCCCTGCTGGGACTGCTGGTTCTGGTCGGTGTTCTGGGCGGGCAGCGCGTCGGTCTTCTGTTCGCCGACGGTCAGGGTGAGCGTCGTGGTCTGGCCCTGACGGTAGACGGTCAGCTCCAGCGTATCGCCTGCGGCGGAAGCCTTGACGAGCTTGACCAGATCATTGCTGCCGGTGATCGTTTCGCCGTTCACGGCGGTGATGATGTCGTTCTCCTGCAGTCCTGCCTCGGCAGCCGGGCCGTTTTCCGTGACGGAGCGGACAGCCGCACCCTGCGGCAGACCGTAGCTCTGGCTCTCGGAGGACACGTCGGAGACGGTCACGCCGATGTAGGGCTTTACGATATAGCCGTTCGTGATGATCGACTCAAAGATCGAGCGGACCTGATCGATGGGGATGGCGAAGCCGATGTTGTCGATGGACGCCTCAGAGGACGAGCCCGAAGAGGAATATTTTGCGTTCGTGATGCCGATGACCTCGCCGTAGAGGTTGAACAGTGCGCCGCCGGAGTTGCCGGAGTTGATGGCGCAGTCGGTCTGGATGAGGTTCATGGTCGTGCCGGTGGAGAGGGTGACGGGACGGTCAAGCGCGCTGACAACGCCGGTGGTGAGCGAGAACGTCAGCTCGCCGAGCGGGTTGCCGATGGCGACGACGGTATCGCCGACGTTCAGTGTATCGGAGTCGCCCAGAACCACCGGGGTCAGGTCAGACGCGTCGATCTTCAGGACGGCAATGTCGTTGCTCTCGTCGTAGCCGATCAGCTGCGCATCGTAGCTCGTGCCGTCATAGGTCGTGACCTTGATGGAGTTGGAACCCTCGACGACATGATAGTTTGTCAGGATATAACCATCCTGTGTCAGGATGAAGCCGGAACCGGCTGCGGCAGATGTGGTCTGGTAGCCAAAGTAGTTGGTGGTGATGGAGGTGGTGATGCCGACGGTGGAGTTCACGTTCTGCGCATAGACCTCGCTCGGCGTGAGTACCTTGCCGGTGTCAACGGATGCGACCTGCAGAGCCGCTGCCTGCCGCTTGGCCTCGAGCATGACGGACGCATCGGAGGATGCCTGCGTTGTGCTCTGCGGCTGGGCTGCCGCGTTTTTCTGCATCAGCGCTGCCGCGCCGAAGCCGGAGCCGCCGCCCACAAGCGCGCAGGCCAGAAGCAGTGCGACGATCTTCCCGGCCTTGCCGCTCTTTTTCTTCTGCTCGGGCACCGGAGCGGACGGCTGCGGCTGTGCGGCAAACGGCTGCTGCTGCGCGTCGAACGGCTGCTCGAAGCTGTACGGGTAGGAATTGGAGGACTGCTGGCTGGGTTCCGATGTAAATTCGTTGTTGTTGAATACTTCAGACATATTGAAAATCTCCTTTCCGCGCATCCTTGCGGTGCGTGTGGGCCTTTTGTTTTTGTGCCTTCAGCATACTGCACGAATCTGAAATAACGCTGAAAAATATGAGAACGAATTGTAAAGAAAGCATGAAAAAACTTTGCCGGGAACGCGCGGCTGCCCGACAGCACAGCTTATGACCGTTATGCACAAAAATGATAACATAAATTAGTCGGATGCGCACAAAATTGAATTGACAATTTGAAAAAATATGATATAACGGGTATCCGCAACAAACAGGAGGTGCGCAGCTATGACACAGGATCTGACAGTTGGAAAGCCGATTTCGCGGATCTGGCAGTTTGCCGTTCCGGTGCTGTTCGGGCTTCTTTTGCAGCAGGTATATTCTCTGGTCGATACGGCGATCGTCGGCCACGCGCTGGGCGTAATGGCGCTGGGCGGCGTCGGGGCGACAGGGTCGGTCAATTTCCTTGTGCTCGGCTTTTGCGGCGGTCTGTGTACCGGTATGGCCATCCCGCTGGCGCAGGCGTTCGGCGCGGGCGAGTACCGGCAGCTGCGCCGCTATGTGGCGGGCTGCGTCTGGCTGGGACTTATTATGTCGGCGGTGCTGCTGGCCGTGAAGGTACACCCCGTCACCTACTGGCAGCTGATCCCGCCGGGTCTTATCTTCGTGGCGGTCTACGCCGTGTGCATGTGGCTGTTCGGCCTGAACCGCTATGAGCGAAGCCTTGTCACCGGACCGCTGCGCCGTATTTTCCACCGCTGACTGAAAGGAGTGTTTTTCATGCCCAATATCAAGTATATCACCCGCGTCCTCACCGGCGTCCGCTGGAAGAAGCTGTCCCACATGCTGGACGTGGTACACGACAAGTGCGGACAGAGCCGGGTACACACGTTTTTCGACATCCTGTGGTGCGCCGCACGGTACGGCGCCGGGTACTATGACTACGTCATGTACGGCTTCTACGACCTCAACGGCAAACAGCGGGACACCTATCTCACCCGCGTCCGCAACCGGAAGGTCTTTGAGCTGATGAACGACCCCGCCTACAACGACGATTTCGATGACAAGCTGCGCTTCAACGAGACGTTCCACGCCTACCTGCACCGGAAGACGCTGAACGGCGAGACGGCCACGGAGCAGCAGATG
>ERZ824575.554-NODE-554-length-46470-cov-24.484671_pt1 | contig 46470 bp, 54 predicted proteins | sample MGYA00519470_ERZ824575 | MGnify/ENA primary metagenome ERZ824575 (study PRJEB31778, sample SAMEA3449170) | human gut metagenome | biome: human gut; feature: human-associated habitat; material: faeces | place: United Kingdom | collected 2010/2012 ... | reverse complement strand
GTCTTAGGCATGCCGCCAGCGTTCATCCTGAGCCAGGATCAAACTCTCAATAAAAATTTTATTTCTTATTTTAGTTTAATCTGACTACTTTTTTAAAATTGACATTTTACTTAGTTTTCAAAGATCATTTTCCACTTTTCTCAAGTGCATTAGTAATATACCAAATTCATTTTTAAAAGTCAATATGTTTTTTTGACTTTTTTCGTCATTTTTTGATATTTACTTTTTTCAGTCTTCTTCTTGACTGCATACTTAGTATTTTATGCTATTTTTTCTTATTTTGCAATACCTTTTTTCCCTTTTTTAGATATTTTCAAAATTTAAAAACTCTCATTTTAAATTAGAGAGTTTTAAACATTTAAAGAAAGATATTTTTCGTAATAATAATCATTAACCTTCTTATCAAAAGGTCCAATATTATTTTCTTTCATTAATATTACGTTTTCCATTTCTTTTTTTAATATAAAATCCAATTCTTCGGAATATTTCATTATTCTTCTGTGATACCTATATTCATTTCGATCAAGTACTTTATAATTTCCATCCGGAAATACTTTTAAATCTAAATCATAATCAATGTATTTAATTATATTTCCATCTACTAAAAAGGGACTTGCTATATCTACTTTGTAATATAATCCTATTTTTTTATATTGAGCTGTTATATGAAACCATCTTTTTTTGTATAAATAAATTATTGCTGTTTCTTTTGTTTTATGGCTTCTACCATCTGATTCAGTTATGTTAACTTTATTATTAGCACAAACTACATAGTCTTTAGTATCTTCAATAACTATAATTTCATCCCAAGTTCTATGAATTTTACCATTATGTTTATAGCAATGCATTTGCATTTTGCTACCTGGTTCAAATTTCATAATAACCTCTTTCATGGCTTAATTATAATTCAAAATTAGATAAATTGCAATTTTACATTTTATAATTATTAATTTTCAAAACATTTTAATTTTCCAGATTTAATATATTCAAGGGTTGCTCCGCCACCAGTAGACTTGTAATCAAATCCTTTAACATTAAATTTTTCAATACTAGCAAGAGCATCCCCACCTCCGGCAATTTTAACTGCTGAGGACTTTGATACTAAATTTAATATTTCTTTTGTTCCTGATGAGTACTTATCATCTTCATACAATCCCATTGTTCCATTCAAAAATATTGTTTTAGCATCATTAATATATTTTGCATAATTATTAATTGTTTCAGATCCAATATCATAAATGGTGCTGTCATTTGTTAGATTGTCAATTCTTAAGTTTTTGATATTTTCATTTTCATCAACTATTACATCAGTTGGTATAATAATTTTTTCTTTATATTCAGAAAGTAAAACTTTTAAATCTTCAATTTTATCTTCATCGATTAAGCTTTTTCCTACATTACTATAACAAGCTAGAAAACTGTTTGCTATACCTCCTCCAACAAGTAAATAGTCACATTTTGGTAATAATCCTTTAATTATATCAAGCTTATCATTTACTTTTGCTCCACCCATAATTATTACAAATGGATGAATTGGATTTATAACTGGTTCAAGGCCCTTAATTTCTTTTTCAATTAAAAATCCTATACCACTTGGTAAATATTTTGATATTCCGTAATTTGAAGCATGTTTTCGATGAGTCATTCCAAATGCATCATTTATAAATATATCACCTAATGATGCCCAGTATTTAGAAAGTTCTTCATCGCAGTTACTTTCTTTTTTATTATCTAAATCTTCAAATCTGGTATTTTCAACTAATAAAATATCACCATTATTAAGATTATTTATTTTTTCTTCTAAAACGGTTCCATGTGTCGCACTTGAAAAGTAAATATTATTAAATTCTTTTAGCATTTCTTTGTAAACAATAAATAAACTATTTTTTTCTTTATCTTTTTCTTCTTTTATTTTTCCTAAATGGGATAGAATTATTACTCTACCACCGGAGTTTGATATATAATTAATTGTTTTTAATGAAGAATTTATTTTTTCTTTAGATAAAATTTTTTCATCTTTTATGGGAACATTTAAATCTAATCTTAGTATTACTTTTTTATTTTTAAAATCAAAATTAGTTATTTTTTTCATTAATATCCCATCTTTCCATTTAATGAATCATCATCACTAATCCAATCTTCAACATTATATATAGTATATTTATTATCAGGTTCTCTTACTATTACTCTTTTAATACCACTATTTATAACTACTCTTTTGCACATCATACAAGATGTTGATTTTGGTTCTATTTCTCCTGCCTTAGCATTGATTCCTACCATATATAGATCTGCGTCAATTAGTTCATTTCTTGAGGCACTTATAATAGCATTTTGTTCAGCATGAACACTTCTACATAATTCGTATCTCTCTCCTCTAGGAATATCCATTTGTTCACGATAACAAAAACCTAGGTCATCACAGTTCTTTCTTCCTCTTGGTGCACCATTATATCCTGTTGAAATTATTTCATCGTTTTTAACGATAACACATCCGTAGTGTCTACGTAAGCAAGTGCTTCTTTCAGATACTGATGCAGCAATATCTAAATAATAATTTATTTTATCTTTTCTCATTTTTACCTCTAATTTCTAAATTGATTATAAATTAAAAAGAGTAGAATTTCAATCTACTCTAAATATTTTTTAATTCAATGTTTGTGTCATAGCTATTATACTTATTTAATGCTTTATCTATTAAATTTATCCAATGAGGACTTGCAGTTTTAACTCCGTTATTAATGACTGGGCAGTAAACTTTTCCAATACTATATTTTGTAGTAAGTCCTTTTGCATAGTAATTTTTGGACATCATTCTTACATAAGATAATGTTCCTAATTCAATATTATTATACTTAATTAATCCTTTGGAACTCATTCCACCATATACATTATTATAATTTAACATATATTTTACTTTATAATAACCACTTTCAGCAGCACCAATACTTAAAAGTAATTTGGTGTCTACATTATTATATATAGTTGAAAAATATATTATTAAATTTTCTATATAACTCGAGTCTCCTGTATATGGAACATATTTAGTTTTTTTTATTTTATTCGAATTATTTAAATTATAAAAGTATTCTATTAAACCATATTCAAAGGAATTATATTTAAGTAAATTACCATTTTTATCTGTTAACAATCCAATATTATATTCGTTAAATTCATTTTGATTAATATTAGTTAAATCTTCCAAAATTTCTTCATAATCATAATCAAATATTTTAGAAAAGAATTTAATTTCTTCTTTTTTAGCATCTAAAATATTAATTTTATTAACTTCTTGTTTTTGTTCTTCTTCAATTAACTTTCGATAGGAATATCCAATTCTAATGCGATTCGAGGGTAACACCTCTTCTTTTTTGTTAACTTCTTCAGCGTTAGTATTTATTACTCCAAATATAACAAATATTATAAGTATAATAGCACAAACTATTATATTATGTATCTTCAGTGAAGATAATTTTTTATCCATTTTATTGTTCCCCTCCTCAGACGAACGAGTTCTATTCTATCATATAATGGGGGCTTTAGTCAAATTTTATACAAATTCGATAGTGTTTAACAAACAAATAAAAAAATATGCTACTGGCATATTTCTTCTAATTTATAAGTTATTTCTTGAGGAATTTTCTTGGTTATATATAGCTTTCCATTGTCATTTTTAGCTGAAATAAATGTAAACTCGTTAGTATGTTTATCATCAGCAATTTTTTCAACTTTATAATAAGCTTCATTATCTATATATGCTGAATCAATTACTAAATATTTTGAATTATCATTTAATTCTATAATTTCATTTTTTGTAAAATACATTTTTATCCTCCCTTTTTATTAATTGTTATTTTTAACAACTTCTTCAAAAACTTTTGATAAATTTAATGTAATTCCAGTTAATATTCCTTTTTCGGTAGCTATATTTTTATCATCAGTTATGTTTTTTTCGGCTAATCTTTTATCAATTGCTTCTTTATTGTTTTTAATTATTTTGTTAACAGCTTTATCAGCAAGTGTTTGATCTTCAAATAAGGCAAGAGCGATATTTGATAATGTATCATTTTCATCCATTGTATATGTCATTTCATTAGAACTATCTTCTTTTTGCGGTTCCTCTGCCGGTGGTATTACCTCGGATTCTTCTGAATTTTCCTTAGTTTTTTCTTCTGAATTTTCCTTAGCTTTTTCTTCTGATTTATTTTCTTCTACTGAAATTGTGTTTTCGCTTGAATCGGAAACTTCTTTTAAATTTTTTGATTCATCTTTATTAGAATTATGTTCTTTTTCATCATTATCTGTAACAGGAACTAAATCAACATCTAAAGGAATATCTTCTAATGGTGTTGTTTTAACCTCTTCTACTTCTTCAAACTGAGGTATATCATTATTTAATATAGATTCTGTTAATGCATCATCTTCGCCAAAGAAGGTTGTATCACTTTCAACAGAAATTGGATTATTGTCTTCTATTTTCTTAGTTTCTTCTTTATCTTTTATTTTTAGACTTTCAGGAGCTTCAGATATTTTTATAACATATAAATCTTCATCAAATTCAGGTGCAGATGATTTTTCATTATTTGTTTCTATTGTAGGTTCAAATGAACTATCGTTTTTTGAAGGACTCATATAATCATTAATCATTTTAAATGTAATAGATGTTTTTTTAAATTCATCAACATTGAATTCACGTGCTTCAGGATACGATTCTTCAATAGATCCAATAATATTCTTTTTATCATGAATGTCTAATGAACGATTTATGATCTTTTTATAGGCAAACTCTATATCTTCTCTATCAGAAAGATAACAAGCCTTTTTTGATAAATCAAGATTTTCATTATCGTATAATGATTGTAATTCCTCAATAAATTGCTTAAATTCGAAAGATGCAATTTCCCTTTTTCCTTTTAATTCAGTTATTTTGTTTTCGTCAATATCATCACTATTTAATGATTGTAGTTCTGAATCAACATTATATATTTCTTCAATTAAATTGGTTTTATTGTATTTTTGAAATATATTTGAACAACTATTAATATAATCAAGAATGTCTTTTTCGTCTTGATTGCATAGATTTTCTAAATTTGTAATTCGATTTTTAGCCTTATAATTTAAAAAATTTGTTCCTTCATCTACATTTGAGAATAGTTCCATGTTCATATTTATATCTCCTACCTTTTTTATTCTAATATTATTATATCATTTTTTTAAGTAAAAGCAATAAATTTAAAAAAATTTTATTTTTATTAAAAAAATACTTGAATTTAATATAAACTTAGAGTATAGTATTGTTTGTAGTCGAAAGAAATGCCCGATTAGCTCAGTCGGTAGAGCGCACGGCTGTTAACCGTTAGGTCGTAGGTCCGAGTCCTACATCGGGCGCCATTGAGAAATTCGTAAACCCCTGAAAACATAAGGCTTTCAAGGGTTTTTTGTTATAAAAAATTCTTTAAGCAAAAATATCAAAGTATCACAAAATAACCAAAAAGCACATAATATTTTATCAATCTTGGCACTTTTTAGGGCACCAGTCACTTAATATCTAAAAAAATATATCTGAGTGTTTTTGTACTATATGTCTCAAAAAGTAAAATTGGTAACCAAAAAGTAGGAAAATTACATTTCCTACTTTTTTATAAATGTCCTAATAAGTCTCCCCATAGAAATATTAAAAGTATTAATTGAACAATTCTTATTAATAAACCAATACTACTTAAAACTATACCAATTGTTGCAAATATTTTATAATTATTATTTGTAACATGGTTAAAACCAATAATAAATAAAACTAAACCAAGTATAGCAATTATTCCCAAAAAATCAATGAAAATAGCTATTGCTCCAATTATAAAACCACATAAACTAATAATATCATATTTTTCAATTGTATTATTGTTATTACATTTAATTGGCTTTTCACAATTCATACAAACTAAAGCTTTATCACTTATTTCACTTCCGCATTCACAACATTTTATTAATGCCATACGTACTCCCTCTTTCAAATATTATAAAGTAAAAAAATGCAAAGAGGTTTTACAATAGTAATACTCGGAAGAATTGCAGATGCCTTAGAAACAGACATTGCAGAACTATTTACACCAATAGAAAAAGGGAAAAAATAATAACTAACTATTCTTTTCCTTTTCATATTCATTCATTTTTTCTTTTATCCACACTGGTAACATATCCTTCAAAGGTAAAAAACCTCTTCTAGTTTCAACAATTTTATTTTCATCATCGCAACTTAAATAATAAATATCTTTTATTGAAACTTTTAATTTTTTTTCCTCATCATCAATATCCAAAATTAAAACATAGACTTCATCCCCAACAGCAACAAATTTTTCAATATCATCTACAAAATCATTTGATACTTCAGATATATGACACAAACCAGAATACTCACCTACACTAACAAAGAAACCAAAATCAGATATTCCTGTTACTTTAGCAAGTACAATATCGCCAACATTTAACATACTTCACCTTCTTATATCTTAAGTATAACAAAAAATACTAGACAAAAGCAAGGATTTCATTATATAATACCCCTAGGTGATTTAAAAATGGATAAAAATGAATTAATAGATAAAATAAAAACAATGGTTGATGAACTAAGACCATACTTAAACATGGATGGCGGAGACATAGAATTTATAAAATATGAAGATAATTATCTTTATGTTCGCTTAACTGGAGCATGCCAAAGCTGTATGTTTCAAGATAACACATTAAATGAAGGTGTACTAAGCTTTTTCCAAGCTCAGATACCTGAACTAGAAGGAGTAATTAATGTTCCTCTATAATCCAATCTATTTTATCTAATTTAACATATTTAGATATTTCTAAATATGTTTTTTTTAAGAACTCTTCAAATTCATTACTTCTTTTAACTATCTTAACTAATTCTTCCTCACTTACATTCTTATTCATAACAGCTTCATATAAATCAAAATAATATGTTGGATATAACATTCTAGCATAAAACATATGATATTCATATATATTTAATCTTCTAATACTTAAATAACTTCTTAATTCATCTAAACAATATTCCATATCTTTTTTAAAAAACATTGCTTTTAAATATTCTGCTACATCTCTAACTTCTAAATCAAATATAAAAGAAAGTGGGTTCATATAATTTAACTTATAGTTTGGAAAAAACACTCTTCTATGGGATAAAACTATTCTACCATTACTTATTCCCCCATATTTTAAATTAGCATTATTTACATAACTAATGGCATTTTCAGAAAGACCAATATAATAACTAAAAGAACTATTAACAACACTTTTTTCTATACCTAACTCTCTTATTTGATATTCAAAATAATCAACTTTTTCACTCCATAATGTCCCCCAATTATTTCTATAAAGATTAGATTTGTTATTATTTAATACTAACTTATTACTTATATTTACTATATCAAAAATATCATATTCTTCCATCATATTACTTACTTTAAAAAGTATATAGTCATATTCATTTACTTTGGTTAAATAACTATTATTTCTATTTCTTATTACTTCATGAACATTAATTCCTTTTAAAATCATTTCGTTACATACATTTATTATGTCTTCTAATTCTTCTATACCACGATTATAAAACACAAAAAAGAAATCTTGATTTTCTACTTTTACATGATATTTCCCATCAAGTTCTTCAATTGTATCTATATCTAAATTATAGTAATATTCCAATGTTTCTTTCATATTACATAATATTAAAAGAAATAGACTTTTATGTCTATTGTTTAAGTAAAATAAATGTGTTATAATTTGATTAGTATGAACAAATGGAAATAAAGGCTAACAAGTATGCTGGTAAAGACATACTTAAATTTATTCGTGAAAATAGAAATTTAACATAAAAGGAGTTTGCTAAAAACATTGATAAATCCAGAGATTGACAAGCATCAAATGAAATCAGAAGACCTATAACTTAGAAATAATAATAAAAGATAAGCAATAAAAAACTTCATATCATTTCAAGATACGAAGTTTTATTTTTTTATTTATTAAATTTAGCAACTAATGCATCAAACATGTTTTCACAAGCTTTTAAGAAAGCTTCTTTATCAGCAGTAAAATCAACTGGTACATCATCATGTTCTTCTGGAATTTCTTCCACACTTGGCATTGGAGCAACTTTTTCTGTATAAGCTGGAACTTCTGCAACGCTTTGAGCTTCTACTGGTGCTTCAGGCATAATTGGGGCCACTGGAGCACTTGCTTCTGGCATTTGTGGAGCAACTGGAGCATCATTCATTACAATTGGACTTTCCACAACTTCTGGTGTTTGAACTGGAGTAGCTTGAACAACTGGTTCAACATTTACTTCTGGAGTTTCTAAAGTAACTTCTTCATGACCAACAGGTTTATAACTATTCTTTAAAGCTTCAAATGAAGCAACTGGTAAAGTTAATTGTTTAAAGAAAGTATCTTCACTACTTAAAACATTTCCAACATTAACATATTCCATTTGATTACCAGAAATAATTAATCTTAAAGCTTCCTTAACAGCATTCCATTCACTATCAGGAACAATAACTAAACTTCCATTTTCTAATTTAGAAACTAAAATAATTGGTAATCCCATTGTACCATTCATTTCATTATCTAAAACTACATATTCCCCACCATTACTTTTAAAAGCAGTAACAATTGGTTTTTCCAAAACATTTCCAGATACAGTATTTATCTTTAATTTTTCCATACTATTCAAATCCCTTCTTTTTTATTCTCTTTAATTATAACAAATTATTTTATCTTTTTCAATATAAAATATTTACATCCATAAGCACAACAATTTTCAATATATTCATTTACTTTACTTATATCATTAATTGCTTTAAAATACTTATTATCTTTATCATTAAACCCTTTAAGTCTTACTTTACCATATGCATAATCTCCTAAAATATAATCAAAACCATCATAATATTCTGTAATCTTACCCTCTAAATCTTCTATATTTAAAGCATCTTTAACATTTTCCATTACTTCATATTTTTTATCATCTATAACAACAATTTCCATAAACCCTCCTAAACTAAAATAAATAATACTATACCTAACAACATTAATACTGTACAAATAACACTTAAAACTAATAATATATCTACATACCCATTACCACTAGTTACTATATTATTTTCTTTTACTATTCTCTCTATTTCTTTTTCTAACAAATACTCTTTATTAATAGCATTTTCTCTTATCTTAAAATAATCATATACTTGTGAATTAATCTTATCTATTTCACTACTATCTAAATTCTTAACATAATCATAATTATAATTAATCATTTCATATGCTAACGCATTTAATAAATGTTTTTCTTTTGGTAATATTATTTTAACATTTTCTTTCATTTCTATCCTAAAATATCTATCTATTTTCAAAATATCTTTAGCATGTAAATAATTAAATGATACCCTCAAAGGATTAGTTGCATAAGGAGTATATAATAAATCATAAAACTCTCTTACTTCATCATTAGTTATATAAAAATTTAATTTCTTTTTTATAAACATATCTATTAATTCTTTTTGTATTATTATAAAATATGGATTTCTTTTTCTAAATTTATCATTATTATTAGCATTCTCAAACTCATAAAACAATTCCAAATTTGATAAAAATACTTCTACATCCATTTTACTATATCCAAACTTACATAAGTTTTCTTTTAATAAATCTTCATCCCCCATTACTTTAGGATTTATTATATCAAGTTCACTGTATATACTAACAAGCATTCTAATAACCACTACTAAGAAAGAGTTATACATAACTCCTTTTACATTATCATTACTATCTAAGTAACAATCACAAGCTTTAGTAAATGCATTATTAATAAATACTTTATCCACTATTCTTCACCTTACACAAAATTATACCACACATTTTACTACTTGCAAACAAGAATATCACTACTTTTACCTGTACTTAACACAAATTATTCAATTTGTTTTGTTAAACTATTACTTTTACTTTGAATTAAACCACCATAAACTTCAGGAACTCGACCATTAACAACAGTTGATGCCACTAAAACATCATAATCAATTTTATTACTCTTTTCCACCACTGGACTTATTAAATTTGTATCAAGCACAACAGTAACATATATTTCTACCAAAGCATTATTAATTCCATAATCAGTAATTTTAGTTTTAATATTAGTTAAAACTGAACCCACAAAATTAATTGGAACATAAATACTTGGACCTAAATTAGATAAAAACATATCTTTACTATTTATAAACATTGGCATTTTTAGAGCAATACCATTTTTTCCACTAATTATATTTTTAAGATTAATATTATTTTCACCATGTTCTAATTCACTAATTGCACTTTCAAGTTCTTGCGTAACAACCTCTAAAGCAAAATATGCTTGGTCCATATCATATGTTACATAAAGTATTTCACCATCTTTATTTTTATTAATAACTATAATATCTTTCATTACATCATCTTTTAACAAATCATAATTAATATTATTACTTAAAAAACTCTCCATAAACTCATTTAATTTAATAAAAGATACTTCTATTAAATTATCACTAGCAACTCTACTATATATATTAAAAAGTAAAATTGTCAAAAAAAATATCAAAGTTACTACTCCTAAATAAACCTTCGATATTTTAACTATTTTTCTTTTCTTAAACTTTTTCATATTAAATAATATGATTATATAACAGATTTTATAAATAAAACTAATCCCACTACAAACACTATTATAACTAATGCTATTAATATTTTAATTCCTATTCCTAACTTTTCTTCATCTACAAAATCATTACTATCATCTTCAAAATCTTTCTTCTTAAATAAATTATCTGTATAAAAAGAATTATCTATTACTTCCTCTTTATCCTTATTTTCTTTTTCTTTTTCTTTTACTTCTGTAATTGTAGTTACACTAGTAATACTATCATAAACTTGTGTATTATCTTCACCCTTTAAATCTGTTAATATATCTAACGGGTCAATATCTTCTTTAACACTTTCCTTTTTCTTAGCTTCATTTATTGTAATAGTATTTATTAAATTCATTAAATTTTCTTCTGGGTCAATCTTTTTTTCTTCTGTATCCTCTTTTACATCTAAATTCAAATTATTTAATATATCATATTGTGTATTTCTTAACTTCTTAGCTCTAATTTCTTCATATGTTTCAACTTTTTCATCTTTAGCTTTTTCCAAAACTTTAGTTAAATCATATTCTTTTGTATCATCAACACTTATTCTACTTACTTCTTCTTGAGGTTCTATTCTAATACTTTTTCTTTTCGGAGCACTATTATATCTTTTATCAAGAATTTTTTTAATTTGTTCAACATCTATTTCTTTTTCTTGATTACCAATAACTGTGGCATTACTACGCACACTAAAATTATCCAAGGCGCTATCATTTATTTCTTTATATAAATCACTATTTTTAGCAACCCTTGACATACTTCTAGATTCATTATATTTATCAATTCTTGTTTCCATTTTCAAAACCTCTATACTCATAATAACATATTTAAGAATATTTTTAAAGCATAAATAATTGATTTTTTTAAAACTATCCACTATAATAAAAAAAGGAGGGCATAATGAAGAAACTAAATGTTAATGAAAATTGCATCGGCTGTGGAATGTGTGCTGCTATTGACCCCGAACATTTTGAAATAGTTGATGGTCTATCACAAGCTACAAATAGTGATAATTTAGATAGTAAGGACCTAGAAAATGCTATAAGTTCTTGTCCAACTGCAGCTATCGAAATCATTGAAGAAGAAAATTAAAATGCTAAGTCTCTAAACTTAACATTTTTTTAATGCATATAATTTTTTAATTTCTTTAATACTAAGTTTCCTATATTCACCAGATTTAAGTCCATCTAAAGTTAAAAAGGCATAACTTACCCTACTCAATTTAATAACATCAATTCTCATACTTTCAAATATTTTTTTAACAATATGATTTCTTCCTTCAACAATTGTAAGTTCCACAATTGATGTGTTCTTTTCTACATCCTTTTTTCTTACTTTAAATCTTTTTATATCAACTTTTCTATTATCAATAACAATACCTTTTTTTAATTTATTTATATCATCCTTATCAAGTACTTTATTTATTTTAGCAACATACGTTTTTTCTATTTCATAACTTGGATGCATAAGCATATTAGCAAAATCTCCATCATTAGTTAAAATAATTAAACCTGTTGTATCATAATCAAGTCTTCCAACTGGATATATTCTAGCTTCAGTATTTATTAAATCCCTAACTGTTATTCTTCCCAATTTATCTTCCACACTACTTATTACTTGTCTCGGTTTATTAAGTAAATAATATTCATGTTTTACATCCTTATTTATAATAACACCATCAATACTTATTACATCATTAGCTAGAACTTTAGTACCTAGCTCAGTTATTACTTTACCATTTACTAACACTTTACCATGTCTAATTAAATCTTCTGCTTTTCTTCTTGATGCATAACCATATGATGCTATAACTTTTTGTAATCTTTCCATATTGGTCTCCTTCAATTAAATTATAACATGATTTTAAATAAATTAAAACAATATTAGAAAAATATGGCCGTTAAAATAAAAGCAATTGTAATACCAATTAAGTCCGCAATTAACCCCACTACCAAAGAATACCTTATTTTTTTTACTCCAATTGAACCAAAATACAAAGCTAAAACATAAATTGTGGTATCAGTACACCCCTGAAGAACACTTGCAAGTCTTCCAGCATAAGAATCAGGTCCATAATTCATAAATATATCATTCATTATAGCTAAAGTAGCAGTACCTGATATCGGTCTTAAAATAGCCATTGGTAAAATATCTAAAGGAATGTTAAATTTCATTAAAAATCCTTCAAAAACTCTTAACATTTCATAAACAAAATTACTATCAAGAAAAATATTTATTGCAAAAACCATCGCTAAAACATTTGGAAATATATTAACAGATATCTGTAACCCTTCTTTAGCACCTTCTAAAAAAGAATCATATAAATTAACTTTCTTTATAAAACCATAAAAAACAACAAAAAAGACAAAAAGAGGTATAACTATCTTAGATAAAGTGTTCAATTTTTACCTCGCTTTCTTATAAAATAATCTATTAACACAGCTCCAATACATGAACAAAATGTTGCAATAGCACCAGGCACAATTATTTCTGAAGGATTAACTGACCCATACGATATTCTTAAAGCAAGCACAGTTGTTGGTACAATTGTTACTCCTGCTGTATTTAAAACTAAAAATGTAATCATCGGTACACTAGCAGTATCTTTTTTATCATTTATTTTTTGCAGTTCACTCATTGCTTTTAATCCAAATGGTGTTGCAGCACTTCCAAGCCCCATCATATTAGCAGCAATATTTGAAGCAATATAACCTAAAGCAGGGTTATCTTTTGGAACACTTGGAAAAAGTTTTGATAAAATTGGCTCTAAAAACTTTGCAAATTTAACAAGTAACCCAGCATCTTCAGCAATTTTCATAATGCCACTCCATAAAACTATAACAGGAAATATAGATAACATAAGCTCCAAAGCCTCTGTCCCATTAGTTAAAATACTTTCATTTATATTGGCTACGTTACCAGTTAATAAGGAATAAACAATACCAATAATTATTAAGAAAAACCAAATATAACTTACCATCCTAGCCACCTCAAGAACTTTGTCCACCAACTAACATATTCTTTTACTTCTTCTTTTTTAACATAAATATTTTCTTTTCTAATAACATTGCCATTTAAACTAACACTTACATAACCTACTACATCTCCAGAAGAATATTTTTCTTCATCAAACAAATCATAATTTACATCAATTTTATCTTTATTTTTATTTTTTACACTTACATATATATCTTCATCTAAATACAATGTATCATTTTTATAAACTTTTTCATCTTTTATCTTTATATTATCTTTACTAAGTACTTTAACTGCTTCATAATTTCTAAATATTTCTTCATACATATTTTTATGGTCTAAAAAGTCATTTCCATCATTTAATGTTACCACCACAACATTTATATTATTTCTAGAAGCAGTTGTTACCAGTGTTCTTCTTGCTTTTTTGGTAAATCCTGTTTTACCCCCTGTAATATAATCTTCACTATGTAACAATTTATTTTTATTTGTCCATCTATAAGTTTTATCACTTGACTTAGCAACATAATTTTTAGTACCAAATATTTCTCTAAAAGTTTTATTATTCATAGCATACTTTGTTATTAAAGCCATATCATAAGCAGTAGAATAATTAGCACTACCATCATTTTCCTCTAAACCATGAGCATTTACAAAATTACTATTTTTCATTCCAATATTACTTGCCAGTTCATTCATAAGGTGAGCAAATCCTTCCATAGAACCTGCAACATTCTTAGCTAAAACAACTGCTGCATCGTTACCACTTCGCATAATAAGACCATAAAGTAAATCTCTAATTGTTATTTTTTCCCCAACATTAATATATATAGCACTACCATATGCTTTTAAAACTTCTTTTCCTACAGTTATTTCTTTATTAATATCAATATTTTCTATTGTAACTATCGTTGTCATTATTTTTGTAATACTTGCAATCAATCTTTTGTCATCTTTATTTGCATCAAAATATACATAATCATTATCTAAATCAACCGCTACCATACTTGAAGCACTCATAGCAACAACATTAAATGGTATTAAAAGCATAATTAATAGTAATATTTTTTTCATTAAAATCCCCTATAAAAGATTATGAAATAAAACATTATTATATGTATATTAGTATGTAATCAAAAAGAAGAACTTTATTTCAGTTCTTCTTTTAGTTTTTCGACATCTTCACATGAAAGTTTAGTCATTTTGGCAATAAACTCAATATTGCAATTTTCTTCTAACATAGCTTTTGCAACATCTAACTTAGCATCAGCCATGCCTTCTTCATAATCTGCTTTATCAAGAGCTTCTTTGTCATAATAAAGTTTTCTATCAAAATCATCTGTTATTGACTTTGTCACTTCAACAATTTTTGCCATAAGATCATCTCCACTATACATATCCCATAAATCCGCTTCTTTATTGCATACTAATATATAAAGCAAATTCATTAAAGACTCTTTGTCTTCCTTAATAATAGTATAATCCTTATCAAAGATTTTTGCAAGATTAACATCAAAGATTTCAAATATTGGATGTAACTCTTGTTTTGTTTCAACATCTAACATTTTACTTACTACAACAAATCTATCATCACCAGAGATATTAAAAGAGTTTAAATTGATTTGATAAATTTTCTTTAATTTCTTTTTATAGTCATCAGATGATTTTATTTGTCTTAATAAAAGTTGACAAACATAAAATACATTTTTTCTCTCATAACTATGTCTCTTTTGACTATTGATTTCTACATTAACAACTATTTCATTACTTTCTAAAGCTATATCAACTTCACTATTTACAACATTTTCATTCACACCAATCTCAGGATGTATCATTTCAAATGTAAAATTTTCCGGTGGTAAATCTAAAATTTTGCAAACTATTGTAGCAAGATATTCTCTGCCTTCTTCTGTGGAAGTAAATAGTTTCTTAATTGTAGTATCTTTCATAATTAGTTCCTCAGTCTTTACTCCGTGCATTAAGGTTTCCTCCTTTCAAGGACGTTATTATACACAGATTTTTTCACATTGCAAGCGTTTCGACACCGCTCGACAAAAGGTTACAAGAAAGAAACTGTCAACTATACACAAATTGACAATTATACACTATTTTTAAGACATTATTCTTCAATTAAACTTTTACAATGTTCTTCTTTTAATTTTAAATTTTTAGCATATATTTCGTAAACTTTTTTACTTATATTATTAACTACTTCACTATAATTACCATTACCATATAAAGTTAAAACTGATATAAAATAAGGATAATCAGTATCTAAATACATACCAATATCATGATAACTAACATCATAATACCCATATTTATGATATATTACTTTATCATCAAATCTTAAATAATTCATATTTCTATTATTCATTGCATCTTTAATTAATTTAGAATAATTATCATCCACTAATAAAAGATTATATAACCTTTCTAATGATTTATTTGCTAAAGATGCACTATAATTTCTAATAAAAGGGTCATAACTTTCCATAACTAAATTATATTCTTTAAAATATTCTTTCAAAGTATCTAAACCAACATATTTTATCAACATAAAATAAGCTGTATTATCACTATATTCTAACATATGACTAATAAGTTCACTTATTTGTACTTCATCATAATATTTATGCTTTTTCATTCCAATACTACCCTGCATAGCATCGCTTGGTTTATAAACTAATTTTGTTTCCAAATCTAAATTATTATTTCTATATTGTTCAATCAAATAAATAACCATAAAAACCTTTGATGTACTAGCAGAATAAAATATTTTATTACTATTATACTCTAACACATAATCATTATTAATATCTTTAAAATAAATAGCAACATTATTTTTATAAACACTAACAAACTCATTAAAATCATCATCAATTCCATCATATTTATAAGAGCTATTTAAACAATTATTATATAATATTTTATCTTTATTATCCTGAGCTTTAAAAACACTAGTTATAATATCTTTATTATCAAAATATTCTTTATATAGAAAAAAACTTATTAAACACAATAAAATAACAACTATAATACCCAATACTTTCTTCATAAACATCACTATATATATTATAAAACAAAATATTTATTTTGCAAATACATTAATTATATGTTATTATTGTTCTGAGGTTACTATGAAAAAGAAAAAAGATTTTATATTTACTTTACTATGTATTGTATTAATTATTATTATAATTTTAATTGTATTTAACATATTTAAAATTTATAATTCCACTAAAAACATTAATTTATTATCAGAATATATTATAAAAAATAATGAATTATATAATGATAATAACACTTATATTTATAAAGGAAATGTCACTAATAATTATGTTAAATTTAATAATCTTACATGGAGAATAATTAAAATAAATAATGATAGTTCAATTACTTTAATCCTAGATGACTATATCAATATGTTACCTAAAAACTTAGTTAATACATTTTTTAAAAATCTAGAAAATAACTTAGATACTAATTATTTAACAAAAACTAAAGTATGTATTGATACTTACACTAACAATGAAATAACATGTAATAAAACTAATAAAGATAATTACATCACTCTGCTTAGTGTATACGACTACATAAATTCTTTAGATGATGAAAAAACTTTTATTACCAAAGATAATGAAATAATGTGGCTATATAACAATTTAAATCATACAAATGGCAATAATATTAGCACATCAAATGAAAATAATTTTTATGAAATAAGACCAGTAGTTACATTAAAACCAGATACAACATATAAAAGTGGTAATGGAAATATTGATAGTCCATATATTATTAATGAAGATACATTATCAATTGGTAGCAAGGTAAAGCTGGGAAATGATACTTACATCGTTTATGATTTAAAAGATAACATAAAATTAATGAGTACTAAAACTTTAAATAATTTACTTATAGAAAATGTTTTAGATTATTTAAATAATGAATTTTTTGAAAAATTAGATTATAAAGACTTATTACAAGATACTACCCTTTATACTAAAGACTACAATAACAAAGAAAATGATTTAACAAAAGAAAAGATTATTAAAAAGATTGGTATTCCTAACATATTAGATATAAAATTTGATAATGAAGTAACTAATTATTACTTACCAAATAAAATAAATACATTTGCTTTAATCTATAATAATCCAATTATTTATGGAGATACAAAAAAAGAACATGAAACAAGATATACAATTACTTTATCAAAAGATATAATTAAAAATTTAATTAAAGAAAATGATACATATATTTATGGGGATGGTAACAAATGAAAAGAAATAAAATAATACTTACAATAGATTTGTTTTTTGCTATAGTTTTACTACTTACTTTTGCATTTCAAGACAACATTAAAAATTATATGATACAAAAAAGGTTTCAAAATAACGAATATGAAAGTAGCAATGATTATCAAAAAATAACTTTTAACAACAGTTTGATAATTGATACAAATGAAGAAAAAGTTTATGATAATAAATATGAAGCAGAAATTCAAAATCGTGGAGAAAATAATGATTATAAAATAATTGATTTAACAGTTGCTAATAATAAAGGTTGGTTAGTTGTTGTATATGACCCAAGTGATGTTCATATTATGAAATCTAGAGCTTTTAAAACCCCGAATAATGATGGAAAAGAAAATATAATCGATATGACTAAAAGATATGGAGCCACAATCGGTGTAAATGGCGGAGGTTTTTACGATGATGGAAAAGTTAGTAAAGATATTCCTTTCGGTTACATTATAGAAAATGGAAAAGTTATTTATAAATCTCATAGTAGAGAGTCAGATATTATTGGCATGAGCAATGATAATAAATTAATGCTTGTTCATGCTACCGGAGAAAAAGCTGTTGAAATGGGAATGCGTGATGGTTTAGAATTTGGACCTTTTCTAATCATTGATGGTAAAAGACAAACTAATTTAAAACCAACTAAAGCTGCAAGAAACATGATAGCACAACGAGATGACGGCATCATTTTATTCCTTGTAACGGATGGATTATCTTATTCAGGAATAACCTTTAATGAAGGAATTGATGTATTAGAAAAATATGGTGCCACAACTGCGGCAAACCTAGATGGTGGTGCAAGTACACAATTAGTTGTAAATGGAGAACTTTTAAACTCACCAAAGAATGCTTTAGGTATTCCAATACCAAAGGGAAGAACAGTTGTAAATGGTTGGGGAGTTTTTATAGATTAAAAAACAGCCACACTTTGTGGTTGTTTTATTTTTTCAAATAAATATTTTCATTTAGCCATTTCTCAAATTTATCAACATCTTGATATTTTTCTAAATCTTCATCTTTATTAGCATCTAAATATTTAATTACTTTACTTTTATCAACAATTATTATTGATGGAGCATACTTAACAGTATCATAAAATACTGTTTTTTTAAATTCAGAAAATGGCATAGATAAAATACTAATATTATTTTTTTTCGCAACTTCCAAAAAAATTTTATCACAAGGAATAGGTAAACTACAATAATTATTATAAGTAAACAAAAGATATGTTTTATTATTATACTGATTTATTGAATCACTATTAATTTCTTTAAAATTACCTTCACTGTAAAACTCATTACTTAAATAAATTTTTTTATTGCCAGAACAACTAGTTAATAAACACATACATGCAACAAATAATAATATCTTTTTTAACATTATTTTAACTCCGTTAGTCTATCAAAATCAATATTATGATATGGAACTTTAGAAAAATCACATTTATCTGAACCATCTATTTTTGTACTTATAGCATTCTTACCTTCATAATTCCAATAACCACCAACATTATATATTTTACTTTTATCCCATCCAAGAGATACAAGCATTTGCTTAGTAAAATTAGCATAACCACCTGCACCACACATAATAAATATAATTTTATCTTTAGGAAAAATATATTCTAATATTTCCATAGATTCTTTATAATTAGCAACATATTTACCATCTTCTAACCTAAACAAAGTTTTCCCTTTATAAAGACCTGTTATATTTTCACTTTTCTTTTGATCAACATATTCTTTAGGAAACTCGGTTAAATAAGCATACGGAATTACTTCAAACCCATCTACAAATCCAGTTAAATCTCTTTCTCCACCTTTATTTTCCCATGTAGCAGAATCTTCTAACATTCTAACATCTCTATAAACAACATCAGGTCTACCAAGATAGTTATCTATAGTTTTTTCGTTGATATTTTTATCAATATCATAAACACCCCTTAGTCCTTCCGACTTTTCTTGCTTTGGAAGTAGTTCAATATTATCGTTATTTCTTTGACATATTAAAAAAGCACTTCCTCCCCCTATAATTATTCCAGCTATTACAGCAATTAACATTTTAACATATTTTTTCATTTTCTTACCTCCAACATCATACTATCATTTTTAACTTAAATTTTCTATAACTTAAAAGTTGAACTAGATTCAACTTTTAGTTGAGTTATTTTTTTTAGCAAAATAAAGAGGCTATCCAGCCTCTTTTAAAAGTGTGAGTTTTGAGTTTTTATGTTAATTGTGTATAGTTTATATTCTAATTTATAAACCCAGTTTTTTATCTTATATAACATCCCTCCTTGTTACATATTAATGATAACAAAGAAATATGAAATATTTATGTTGAAATTATGAAAGTTTTATATCTTGATTTTGAAATAAAATGTTGAACCCTTTTTTAACACACTTTTAACCCCATATTCATAACCATGAAGTTCCAGTATTTCTTTAACAATTGATAAACCTAATCCAGTTGAAACAACATTTCTTTGATGGTTCTTATCATTTTTATAATATTTATTCCATATATAAGGAATTTCACTTTCTTTAATACCTTTTCCTGTATCTATAATTTCTACCAGATAATATTTTTTATGTTTTGTAACCCTGACAGTTACAGTTTTATCTTCCCCAGTATAATTAATAGCATTATTTATTAAATTATATATTACTTGATTTATTTTCTTTTTATCAGCTTTAATTTTAATACTTTCTGGCATTTCAACATTTATTATATATTTTTCAGTTTCTTTAATAATTTGATATCTATTTACAATAGTTTTAATATTATCAGCTAAATCAAAGGTTTCAATACTTAAAGTATCAGCATTTGATTGCATTCTTGATAAATCTAAAATATCATTTACTAAAACTGTTAATCTATCAGTTTCATCCACAATAATTCCTAAATGTTCATTCATCTTATCATGGTCTTTATAAGAAATATCTCTTATCATTTCGGCATATGCTTTTATCATAGTAAGTGGGGTTTTTAAATCATGAGAAACATTTGCCATTAAATCCCTTCTTAACTCATCAGTTTTAACCATTTCCATTTGAGCTTGAGTTAATGCTTCACTTAATTCATCAATCTCTTTAATACCAGACTCTTCAAATGTAACTTCTGTATCTCCACTTCCCAACTTCTTAGCTTTCTTAGTTATCTTAGTTATTGGTTCAGTTATTTTACTTGATAAGAAAATAGATATTATAATTGCTATAAATATACCAATAATACATACATACATTAATTGTTGTTTAATCAAAATAGTAAAATCAGATATATCTTCCAAATTAGAATAAATAAAAGCTGTTTTATTATCTAATTTAATGCCATATAATAATGCTGAAATATGTTTATCTTCATTAATAAACTTATATGATTTAAATGTTTCATCAGAATTAACAAAGTTATACATTAATTCTCTTACTTTAGAATTATTATTTTTTAAAATACATCCATTCATATTTATATTATAAGCACCAACAACACTTATATCATCAGATAAAACAATACAAACATCATTTTCATAAGCAATATCTTGTAATGTTGAAGTTAAATTACTACTATCAGTTGAATTTAATGATTTAACTATATTATTCATATTATCAACTTGTTCTTTTTCATAATAAATATCCAATATTTTTATTTGACAAACCCAAAGTAATAGGATAATAACAATATTATAAGTTAATAAAAAGAACAAAGTTTTAGCTTGTATACTAGTTTTCTTTTTCGTCTTCATAAACAAATTTATATCCCAGTCCTCTTACTGTAACTATCATATCTTTATATTTACCTAAGTTTTTTCTTAAAGTTTTAACATGAGTATCAACAGTTCTATCATCACCATAAAAATCATAACCCCAAATATGAGAAAGTAAGTTTTCTCTAGATAAAGCAATATTTTTATTATCAATAAAATATTTAAGTAACTCATATTCTTTCGGTGTTAAATATATTTTTTTATTATCAACAAATACATCATGAGCTAAATCATCTAGTTTAATACCCTTAATTTCATAAATATTACTTGTTACTTCTCTTCTTTTAGTTACAGCTTTTATTCTTGCTACCAATTCTTTTGGACTAAATGGTTTTGTTACATAATCATCAATTCCTAAATCAAAACCAATTAGTTTATCATATTCTTCACCACGAGCAGAAAGCATTATAAAAGGTATATCTTTTATCTTTTTAATTTCTCTACATGCAGTATATCCATCCATCTTTGGCATCATTATATCCATTATTATTATATCAAAATCTTCTTGCTTTACTATATTTAATGCTTCTTCACCATTACTTGCTTCTTCTACTTCAATATTTTCTAATAACAAATATTCTTTAATTACATCTCTAATTAATTTTTCATCATCTACCACTAAAACACGCATTTTACCACCCACCAATTATTATAATTTTTATTTGTGAAAAACATATGAAAAATTATCTATTTAAAAATTCTTCTTTACTTATTTTTTCAATTACTCTTGATTTTCCCCCACTTATTACTTTTATATTATCTCCTTCATATATAAAAATAGTTTCACTTATTATGGGTTTACTTTCACCATTATCTAAATTACTTATGGTATTTCTAATTACATAACCATCTTTACTTTTTATTATTTCACCAACAAAAGTCTTATTACCACTATTACTTCCATACATACCATTTGCATTAATTACTTCACCATTTTTAATTAATTGCATTTGAATAATATCACCCTCTAAAAAATCAAATGTATTATTCATAAGATATCTAAACTCTCTACCTTCATCTAAAGTTAATCCTTCACAAGGAAAATAATATTCTTCTTCAAAAATGTTATTAAATCTCATATCTATCAACTCACTTAACAAAATTATAGCAAAAAAAAGAAAAAGTAGCAAATGCTACTTTCAAGTATATCTTTTGAATATCAAACAATTCTTGTTTATCGATAATCCCTGATAATACTTTTTCTATGATAAGCGGATTGGGTCAGATTGTGTTCCAATTCCTGAAGCATATATTACGGAAGGGTTTAAAAAGAAAACTGGGCGAATGCTATATCCACTTAACATTTCATAACCATTATTTACAACCTGAACCCATACACTGCCATTAGATTGTAGAATACAAGCATAACCATCTGAATCTGAATAACGTGTAATAGACCACTCACTAATTCTTGAACGCATCCAATTTACACTAGAAATAATACGTGAAGAATAAACATTCATATTATATGTCCATGCACTTGGTCCAGCCGAAAATCCATAATCACTTACATACATTAAACCTATTTTTGCACTATATGTTGTTGCATTGTCAGTTGTATTTGTTATTACTGGATTTGTTATTTCATTTAGATAAGTTGTAGCAGGCAAAACATCTTTTATATTTGCTTCAGTATTTCCTCCGACTTTCCATGTTGTTGTTGCGATTTTATTTGCCCAAGTGGTTCCTATATTATTTAAAAAATTTGTATTTAAATTAATGGTATTTAATTCACTTAAACTCCATGTATTTGTTGCAGTTTCTAATTTATTGTTCCAATAATAATTGTATATTGTTGTTTGAAATCCATCATATTGTAAATACTCATCCGTTGAACTAGAGCTTGCATAATCACCATTTGTTCCCAGCAAATTGCCATTCGCATAATCCCATTTTATTAATTTTACTTTACCATCAAAAACTCCAATGATTCTATATAAATTATCCTCCGGGCATATACTTGCATCACTTCCAAAACATACAAAATTTTTAACATTATCTTTTGTTACATATCCATCAGTAATTGACACTTCTAAAGCTTCTTTATATGTTAAATATTGCTTGCTTGTCGAATCATACTGTAATGTATAATATTTTGTTGAAGAACAAGTACTGTCATAAACCTTTAATCCATTACAATACATATTTATTACACCATCTGATGACGATTTAGCAGATAATACATATTTAAACCCGGACAACATGGACTTTTCTGTAACCTGATAATCTCCTCCGGCATATCTATATGAATTATCACCGGCTCCATTTGATAAGCTTGAATCGTGATGATAAATATTTGTAATTGACGATTCGCTCTTATCGGCCAAAGAAGTTATACAAGACGCCAAACTATTTCCACTATCACACGCCTCCAATATCGTTAATGGTGGCGAATAAATATCAAAATACACATAACATTTATCTGACAAGTTACCACTTACTACTACAACTTTTTTTGTATCATCCCAACTTAATGTGGAACCATTTTCACATCTAGATAATTCCTCATTAAATTTATAACCTTCTGTTGGCCATTCACTTTGTGTTACTGTTTTATAATCACCTGCACCTGCTGTTTGTTCTAAATTCATAGATAACGTATTTTTATTTTTCTTAATTGAGCTTTTATTTTGTTCTTCATAAACATCAGTTTTGTTAACATTTATTTTTTCAACTACAAAACCAATAATCAATATTATTAACACTATTGTTAATATTTTATTTTTATTATTCACACATATCACTCCATACCATAACATCTTACGAATTATAATAAAATTATACTAGTAAAATGTTACGATGTCAATAGGTGATAAATATGAAAATACTAGCAAATAATTATAAAGCTAATGAAACATTCAAATTTTTAAGACAAGGGCTAGATTTAACTCAAGAAGAACTTGCAAAAAATATTAAAGCAAGCAAGTCATCAATTGAAAAATATGAATATGGTACTGTAAATTATACTTTTGAAACACTTTTAAAAATAGCTGACAAATATAATTTAAATATTATTATTGAAACTAAAAAATAAACTTCCAAATCGGAAGTTATTTTTTCATTATTTTTTCAAAATTATAGGAGATGATATAGTTCCAATTCCAGATTTATACAATACATCTGACTTAAGATAAAACGTAGGCCTTATAGCTATAGGCGATGAATAACCTATTGAATTAATAGTACCATCCCACCTTATTGAATAAGGATTACATGTATCAAAATAAGTAATTACCCCTTCTTGAACACCCATATACATCCAATTACTATTAATTGTTTCTTTATAATCTTCAGTTGCCCATAAATTCAAACTATTAGCATATGCATAATCAGATAAATACATAAGACCAATGTATGCTGAATATACTGTAGTTTTTTCAGAATTATCATATTCAGAAGTGTAAATAGTAAAGGAATTTGCTAGTTTATTAGCAGATACTGAATTAATAAACCAATCATTATTTACTATTTTGTTCTTGCTATCATTTGATAGCAAACCATAATAATTAGTATTTAAATTAATTACACCAAGTGCAGTCTCATTTAATTTAATTTTTTCTCCAGAACAGGGATCACCAACAGCAAGTTCATTTTTTCTAGAAAGTTTTTGAACTTTTTTAGTTTCATTTAAATTATAAGCTAAAGCAGTCTCGCTTCCAGCATAATACAAAGATATATTACTAAGTGTCCCCTTATAAAAACTAGAATACGCATCTGTACTAGCAACTACATCTTCATTATATAAACCATTACTTAATAACATATCCTTTGTAGCATAATCATACTTGATTAATTTTACTTTATCACCCATTACTCCAATTATTCTATATAAATTATCTGTTGGACATGGGCTTTCATTTGTATCAAAACAAACATAATTTTTTATTAAATCTTTTGTTAAATAACCTCTTGCTAAAGATACTGTCAATGCTTCGTTATAGGTTTTATAATGTGTAGTATCTCCTTTTACTATATAATAGAATGTATCTGATGAACCACAAGTATATCCAAAAAAATGTTTTGTATTGCCACAATAAAAATCTATTAATGATGTTACATCATCATTATAAGCTAAAATTTCCGCTGCCCCAGTTGCTTTTCCTGCATCCGTTAGGACATAATCTCCTCCTGCATATCTATATGAATTATCTCCTGCTCCATTCTCTAGACTTGAATTATGATAATAAATACCATTTTCTCCTTGTACCCCAGTGTATTGTGATATTACATATTCCGCAAGAGTCATTGAAGGTATTAAATCAAAATAAACATAACATTTATCTGATACATTCCCTTGCATTATTACTGCTTTCTTTGTATCATCCCAACTTATTTCACTTCCATTTTCACATCTCGATAGTTCTGTATTAAACTTATAACCCTCTGTAGGCCATTTACTTTGCGTTACTGTTTTATAATCTCCTGCACCTGCTGTTTGTTCTAAATTCATTGATAACAAATTTTTATTTTTCTTAATTGAGCTTTTATTTTGTTCTTCATAAACATCACTTTTATTAGTATTTATTCTTTCAGCTACAAAACCAATAAATAATATTATTAAAATTATTGTTAATATTTTTTTGTTATTCACACTTACCACTCCATTGTGCAAAATATATTTTGCTTATAACAATATTATGCAACATATATTTTGCATTGTCAAGCAAGATTATCAATAATATGCAACAATGTTATTATGAGGTGTAACAATGAATATAGATAGATTAAAAGAAATAAGATTAGACAGAGATTTATTGCAAAGAGATGTTGCAGAAGCAATAGGAATTAAAAGACAACAATATAGTGAATATGAAATTGGTAAAAGACTAATACCAATTCACTATATTTGCAAATTGGCTGATTATTATAATGTTTCAGTTGATTATCTTTTAGGTAGAACCGATGAAAAAAGACCTTACTCAAAATCAGTACTAAAAAAATAAACTTCCAATTTTGGAAGTTTATTTAATTATTTACTTTCTGTTTCAAGTTTAGCAACAATTTTCTTTAAAACATCAGCAGTAGCTTGTTTTAATTCAGCAACACTTTTTTCAATAACTGGCGTTCCTTTTTCAACAGCTAATTTATATAATTCATCAGCTTTCTTTTGAATCTTAGTAGCTTTTTGTTTAGCTATTTTTAAAGCCTTTTCCTTATCTAAATCTTTTAATTCTTTTTGAAGTTCATTAACTTTCTTAACAATACTTTCTTTTACATCTTCTGCTTTAATAGATTTAACTTGTTCTAATACTTCATCAAACTTTTTCTTTAAATCAGCTCTTGTTTCTTTTCCAGTTTTAGGTGCAAATAACAAACCTAAACCTGCTCCAACAGCTGCTCCACATAAAAATTTTCCTAATCCACCTTTTTTCATATTATTCTTCACTTTCATCCTTTCTTTTTTTTCTAAATAATACTTTACTAAATAAATTACCTGCAACTTCTACAACTTTATCAGTAAAAGAAGCAATCTTATCAGTTGTAAAATCAATTATACTAAATATTGAATTTAATGACTCAACTTTTTCGTTAACATTATCAACTACTTTTTCTAACTTATTCATAGTTATTATAGTCTTAATTCCAAGAATTATTCCTATAGTTAACAAAGCTATTAAAAGTAAATAAATAACTATTGGTAAAAAACTTAACCAAAATTCCATTAAATATCACCATCCTCTCTATTATCATACATTGAATCTATCAAATCAAATAAATCATTTTCTAATGTATCATCATCTTCTACTTTTTCATATTCACTCTTTTCTACATCTTTTTTCGGTGTTAATTCTTCTAAATCTTCATCAATTTTTTCATAATCATTAACTTCAGAGTCTTCATTAATAGCATCAAGCTTTTCTTCTACCTTTGGTTCTTCAACATCAATAGTTACATCAGATGTATTTTCAAGTAATTCATCAATTGTTTTTACTTTTTGCTTTTTTTCTTCATCATTTTCTTTTAATTTAACAGTAACTGTTTCTTCATAATAAGTAGTTTTTGGTTCTTCTTTTACTTCTTCTCCAAAAGCTTTCTTTCTAACGCTGTTAAAATCTAAAGTATTATTTGTACTAACTTCAGATTTATTTTTAATATCTTCAGGTCTATAATCTTCATTTAATATACCATAAACAGGTGATATAATCGGAGATGGTTTAAACTTCTTCTTTTCTACAACTTCAGTTCTTTCAACCTTTGTAAAACTTCCCATATCATATCTTTTTTCCATTTTCTTTTTTCTTTCATATTCCAATACATTTGTGCTAGGTTTTGGTTTTTGAACTCTACTCATATTAGAAAATTCTTCTTCATCAAAATCAAAAAATGGTGATGTATTATCAGATTTAAATAATTCTCTTTCATTTAATTGTTCTACTTCAGCCTTTGGTTTTACTACATTTGCTTTTGGAGTTTCCACTTCTTCAACCTTTTTTTGAGGTTCAATCTTCTCAGCTATTGGTTTTTTCTCTTCAGATTTCGGAGTATTTACTACTTCATCCTCTTCTACTTCTTCAAATAATATACCTTTAATTTTATTTAATAATCCCATAATATCCACCTTCCTAGTTTATTAAATCCGGGTCAAAAATTTTTTCTTCTTCTTCCTTGTAATCATTATCTACTGTTAAATAATTACTTTCACTACCCTTAGTATTAAATATATTGAACTCTTCTTCATTGAAATTAAGAATATCATCACCCATTAAATTAGCAATTATACTATCATTATACTCAACACTTTTTAATATGTTTATAATAGATAACATGGCTTCCTTACATTTGCTTTTATCTACTATCACTTCTATTTTAGCATAATTATACATAATTTCAACTAAATATTTATCATTTTTTAATAAATTTACTTCAACATACCCAAATTTATCATTATAATTTATCTTACTTGAGTATATTGCATTATTATTTATTTCATATTCTTTAGTTATTTTTTTATAAAAACTTACTACATCAACATATAAATAATATTTACTATTTGCATCTTCAATTACTTCATTATATAAAGTACTATCCGCAACTTTCATACCTCTAGGTAAGTAATAACTATATCCCGTTCGATAAATATTATCTTTCGTAGATATTGTTGTTATATTATTTACTATATCATCATAACTTAATTTATTAATATTAGTACAACCTGCAGTGAAAACTAATATTATAATGATTAATATTATTTTTTTCATACTTAATAAACCTCTTATATTTAATTATACCAAAAAAAAGCAAACTAATAAAGTGAAACTTTTTGTAAACTTCATTTATTAATTTTGTCCATTTTTGTTAACTTTACACTAGTATTTTTTAAAACATATGTCGAACAATGTCGAAACGCTTGCAATCTAAAAAAATATGTGTATAATAACTCACTGTTACCTGAATTTATAACGTTTTTGTTCCATTACACCCTCTTAACTTTTAACCAGGTAACAACAAGTTATATCCGTACTCCTTTCTCTCTATTTAGGATATAACACTTAAATCTCAAAGTAACATTTGAGATTTTTTATTTACTCACATCTACATATTTAATTTTAATGCCCATATTACTAAACTTCTCTTCATATTCAGTCATTACATTAGGTATATCTTCATTATGTAAATCATAACTTATTCTATTTATATGATACCCATATTTTTGATATTCATCTAAACTAAATTGAAATAATAAATCATTATCAGTTTTTTGTATTATATGAGGTTTACCTTTAAATAATTTATCATACACTTGTAAATAATTAATAGATGTTAATCTTCTTTTAGCATGTCTATCTTTAGGCCATGGGTCAGAAAAATTAAGATATATTGTATCAATCTTCTTATCTAACAACTCTTCAATACTTGCTATATCCCCAATTAATATTTTTAAATTCCTTGGTTTATATTCATTTATTTTTTTTATAGCAACACTTGAAACACTACTATATTTTTCTACTCCAATATAATTAATGTTTGGATTGTTTATTGCCATATTCAAAATAAATTGTCCTTTTCCCATTCCTATTTCTAAACATATTGGATTATCATTATCAAAACTTCCTTCATAATAATAATCGCAACTATTTAAAACTTCATCTTTATCTTTTGGATTTCTCATTCTCATATTATCAACTTCTTTCTAATTTACATATACTATTTGTAAGGAGGCTACTCATGAGAAAAAATAGAAACTCATTTTTTACAGAATCAAATATGAATTATTCAAATTTTCAAGCACAAGGTGCCATACCTCAAGCAATGCCTTACGCAAATGCTAATTACAATCCTTATCAAGTGCAACCTAATGTTGGTATGCCATACGTAGACAATTCTGATTCAATAGAAAACAGACTTGCCAAAATAGAACGTCAAATTAATCGTCTTAATGCACGTGTTAATAAACTTGAAAGCCTAAATACTACTTTCGTCGACGATAACATTGATGTATCTGGCAACATGTATATGCTTTAATTATAAATAATCATCGCACTAAAACAATATAACTGTTCTTCTCCACAAACAGCAATTGCCACTTGATACTTGATATCTATTATATCAAAATCTCCAGAATTTAGAAAGCCATTTACAGCACTTTCTAAATCTTTTTCATGTCCTTCATCAAATACCTTAACTTTCATATATCCCACCAATTATATTTTACAACAATTAACTTAAATAATTTGTCAAACCATGAAAAAAGAATTGTTATTTAACAACAATATTAACAATTCTTCCTTTTATAACTATTACTTTAACAATTTCTAATCCTTCAATATGTCTTTTTACATTATCATTATTTAATGCTTTATCTTTTATAACATCTTCAGAATCATCGATACTAACAACAATTGAACCACGTAACTTACCATTAACTTGAACCCCAATTTCTTTTTCATTTAAAATAGTTTTTGCTTCATCATATTCTGGCCAAGTACCTTCACAAATTGGTTTTTGTCCAAAAGATTCATTTAATTCTTCCGTAATATGTGGTGCCATTGGGTTAAGTAATGTTAATAATAATGTATAATCTTTTTTAGTAATATGTTCACATTCTTCATATTTATTAAGTAATATCATTAATGTTGAAACAGCAGTATTATAAGCAATATGACTTAAATCATAAGTAACTTTTTTAATACTTTGATGAATAATAGTTTCTAAGTTTTTAGAATATTCATCACCGCTGGCTACTCTATCTTTCAAACGAACAATTCTATCAAGGAACCTCTTACAACCTTTTAATGAGTCAGTTGACCATGGAGCATCTTGTTCATAATCACCCATAAACATTTCATAAACTCTTAGAGTATCTGCGCCATATTCATTAACTATATCATCCGGATTAATAACATTTCCTTTACTCTTACTCATTTTTTCATTATTTGAACCTAACACCATACCATGACTAACACGAGTCCAAATCATTTCTTTATGAGGAACAAGACCTATATTATATAAGAATTGTACCCAAAATCTTGCATAAAGTAAGTGTCTTGCAGTATGTTCCATACCACCATTATACCAATCAACTCTATTCCAATATTTCATTGCATCCATACTTGCAAACTCATTATCATTGTGAGCATCCATGAACCTTAAGAAATACCAACTTGAACCAGCCCAGTTAGGCATTGTATCAGTTTCACGACGAGCAGGACCTCCACATTTTGGACAAGTAGTATTAACCCAATCAGTTATATTAGCAAGTGGACTTTCACCATCATCAGTTGGTTCATATTCTGCAACATCTGGTAAAACTAAAGGTAAATCGCTTTCATTTAAAGGTACCCAACCGCAAGCATCACAATGTACCATAGGGATAGGTTCTCCCCAGAATCTTTGTCTTGAGAAAATCCAATCTCTCATTTTGTAGTTAATTTGAGCTTCACCGCATTTATTTTCTTCAAGCCACTTAACCATTTTACTTATAGCTTCTTCTTTTCCAAGACCATTTAAAAATTCAGAATTAATATGAACTCCATCACCAACCATCGCTGTATCATTTAAACAATATTCAAATGTTGTTGAATGCAACTTATCATTTACCTCTTTTAGAATAGTGCCTTTATCTACCCATTCAACATCAAATACTTCATCTTCATCAAGGTTTTGTGTTTGTTGATGATTAGAATTAAGTTTAAAGAACAATCCAGTACTTTCAATTTCAAAATATTTATCTTTATTATAAGCATAATAATGATGATTAATTTTAAATGTTTCTCTAACAAAAGTTAAATCATCATACCCTGTTTCTTCTTTTATTTCTCTAACAGCACAATCATAAGCACTTTCATCATTTTTTCTAGTACCACCAATAAATAATCTTCCACCTTTATCTTTCCAATTAATTGTTAAATATTTATCATTAGCTTCATCATAAACAACAGCTACAATACTATCTTTATGAGTTTCATTTTCATGTATAGTACCTGTAACAGGTTCTAAAACTTGTATAATATCTAAACCAAATTTTTTAGCAAATTCATAGTCACGTTCATCATGTGCAGGTACAGCCATAATTGCCCCAGTACCATAAGATGCTAAAACATAATCACTTATCCAAATAGGAATTTCACAACCATTAACGGGATTTATAGCATATGCCCCAGTAAATACACCAGTTTTATCCTTATTAAGTTCAGTTCTTTCCATATCATTTTTTAGTTTACAAGCATCTATATATTTATTTACATCTTCTCTTTGTTCATCCGTAGTAATAACACTTACTAATTCATGTTCCGGAGCCATAACACAATAAGTTGCGCCGAATAATGTATCACATCTTGTCGTAAACACCGTAAATGATTTATCAGTATCTTTAATTTTAAAGTTTACATTTGCTCCGATAGATTTACCAATCCAATTAATTTGTCCTAGCTTAACTTTTTCGGCAAAATTAGTATCTTTAAGTCCTTCAAGTAAATCTTCAGAATAATCACTCATTCTAAGCATCCATTGACTCTTTTCTTTTTGAACAACTTGAGTACCACATCGCTCACATACACCACCTGCAGCATCTTCATTTGACAAAACACTTTTACAAGTTGGACACCAATTTACTGGAACCGTATCTTTATAAGCCATACCATGTTTATAAAATTGTAAGAACTGCCATTGTGTCCATTTATAATATTCAGGGTCAGTTGTACTAAACTCTCTATTCCAATCAAATGAAAAACCTAAATCCATCATTTGTCTTTTAAAATTTTGAATATTTTCTTTAACAGCTTCTTTAGGATGTATATGATTTTTTATTGCATATTGTTCAGCTGGAGCCCCAAAAGCATCCCAACCCATCGGATACAAAACATTATATCCTTGCATTCTCATCATTCTAGCTATCGCATCTTGAGCAGTATAACTTCTAACATGTCCAACATGTAATCCATTTCCAGATGGATAAGGAAACTCTACTAATATATAATAAGGTTTCTTATCACCGCCAGTTATTGCTTTAAAGCACCCTTTTTCTTCCCAATATTTTTGCCATTTTTTTTCTATTTCTTTATGATTCATTTTTACTCCATCCTTTCTTAACTAAAACTCTTCCTAATATCTCATATAACGCATAAATAAGACCAAACAGTAACACAAATCCTAGTAACATACTAAATCCCATATCCCATGGAATAATAGTTATTACCACAAATACAAATGAAATTATAAATGCATCAATTAAAGATACCATAAAGAATACATAATTTAAATTCATTTTATTAATATCTAATTTAAACTTAGGAATTAAATAAGATAATCCCACAAACTCTTCTAATTTTTTATTTTTCTTTTTGCTCTTTTGTTTCTTTATATTTTCATAACCTCTTTTAAAAATCCACAAGAAATTAATGAGAAATACTACTATAAATACAAATAAGCCCCAAATTAATGTCTCACCCATAAATACCTCCAATAAAAAAGGCAATACCCAAAGGACGTTTTTACACGTGGTACCACCTTAATTGCTTCTTAATAATTGATACGGAAATTACCCCATTTACATCCAAAAGCAAGTTCAATTATTTACTTTATTAGTTTCCATCAACCACTAACTTTCTCTAAAAGTAATATAATTTACTACTCTTTCTTCAACTGCTTATATGTATTATATTAAATTTCTGCAATATATTCAAGTAATTTTATAAACATTCTTACAAATCTTCTATCTAATTTCTTAATTTTTCTAATTTGTATCCTTTTTTTCTTAACATCTAAATCACTAAATATAATATTTGCTATCTTTTCTTTAGTAACAGTTTCAATAGGTAAATCTGTAATAATAGAATTAATATCTTCATTTATAATTCTAACTGCATTAATTTCTATATCTCTACCTTTTAAATTAATATTTAATTCTTTTGTAGTATCAACATTTTTTACTTCTACAACAAAATTATTATCTTCTTCATAACCTATTACATCTTTTTCATATTTTTCTTTATTAATTAATACATTAACTTCATCAGGTATCTTAGTATTTCTAAACTTAATTTTATAATTTCTTTTACTTGGAATAATATCTGTTTTTCCATCAACTGGTCTAATTGTAACAGAATAATTATTTGGCATATAATTATAATCTATACTTGTTACAACATAATAACCATCTTCATATTTTTTACTTATACCATCATCTTCATACAACTTATATGAATTACTTTTTCCTGGAAAAATATTTATTTCCATTTCTTTAGGATTTTCTAAATTATTTATATCATCTTCTAAAACACTCATTGGAATAATACCACCAGCACCTACAAACACTGGATATTCATCTTCCTTATAAAAAGCTACATATCTTTTATCACCAATAAACTTTTTACCAAATTTAAAATCATACCATATACCTTTTGGTAAATAAATTCTTTCTATTGACCTATTCATTGTTACATCTTTTTTCTTTGTAATCGGAGCAATAAACAATTCTTTTCCAAAATAATATTCATTTTTATAATCAGGTTCATCATATATTTCAGGATTTCCATAATAAATTGGTTGTATCAAAGGACGCCCTAATTTACTATAATTACAAGCTTCTGTATATATATAAGGAATTAATCTTTGACGTAAAATTGCATATTCACGAGCTATTGTATATGTTTTTACATCCCATGCCCAAGGTTCACGCTTATAATAAACACCACGTTCAGCACTTAATCTAAATATTGGATTAAAACATGAAAATTGCACATATCTTAAATATAACTCAGAATCTTCAACTCCACCTTTATAACCACCAACATCATGGCTCCACCAAGCAATTCCTTTATTTGATGCCATACTATTATAAAAAGGCAAGAACTTCAAGGTATCCCAAGAAACATAAGTTTCCCCAGAATATAAAATACCAGCTTTATGTGGTGCCACCAAAGGACTTCTTGTTAAAACTAATGGTCTATTTTCTTTAACTTTACTTATATCTTTATTTATATAATAACTTAAGGCATTAATACCTAACATATCTTTTTTATAATCAATCCAAAATATATCAACACCAAAATTTAATAAATAATCTATTACTTCTTTAACAAATACTTCCATAAATGTTTTATCTATTGCATTAAAAGGTATTGTAGAACCATCAGTTACATTAAAAGCATTAGCAAAACTTAAATATTTTTCTTCTTCTTTTCTAACCCCTTCACTTGGGTCAATATTTAGACCAACTCTAACACCTAAATCATGCATACAATTAGTAAACTCTTTTGGATCTGGAAACAATTCTTTATTAAAACTATATCCACTTTTATATAAATTATAATTATTTTTATCTTTTATATGCCAAAATTCACTAAGTAAAAGAACTGATAATGGTATACCATTTCTTTTAAAAGACTTAACTAAATCTTTAGTATCATTAAAATTATATATTCTTTCTTTATTCCACCATAAACCTAAAGCATATTTAGGAATTAATGGTGGATAACCTGTTAAGGTATAATAATCTTTTAAACATAAACCAAAATCTCTTTTATACATAAATAAATATATATCAACTTTATTAGGATTAGGTTCTACTAAATGCCCACTTGCATCAATTTCTAAGTTATTAGAGTCATCAATACTAACAAAACCATCAGTTGAATAAAGCCCTTTATCTAAATTAATTTTCCCCTTATAGTTATCTAAACTAACAGAACCGCCTTTGAAATTTCTTGCTTCAACTTGACCATAATACCAAACTTTATCTGTATTATTAAGGGTAACACGCAAATTATTATCTGGAGCAAATCTAGGTCCCACAAAAGGTTTATTTTTTAAATATTGAAAAGTAAAATAATTAGTTGTTATTACTATATATTTATCATCTTGTTGTACTTTAAACATTGGAACTTTAAAATTTCTATTAGCAACAAGTGTTGTTAAATTATCTGAAAAATGTCCATCAACACTATATTCCATCCTAATTAAACGTTCACTTAAAACACTAATTCTATAATTAGGTCCTCTGAAAACAACTCGTTCATTACTTATTGATTTACTAAAATCTGGTATAAAACATGTATCTAATTTAGCCATAACAACCCTTCTTTTTTTATTATTTATATTTATCTATTGCTTCATTTAAAAATTCATCATTCTTAAAATAATCTATTTTCATAGAACTTTTTACCTTTTCAAGTGTCTTACTGGCTTTTTCTCTTGCTTTTCTAGTACCATCTTCAAGTATTTTAACCACTTCATCTAAATGATTTTCATAATACTTTCTTCTTTCTCTAATTGGTTGTAATACTTCTTGTAATATATTATTTAAGAATTTCTTAATTACTACATCACCAAGTCCACCAGCTTGATACTTCTTCTTTAATTCATCTAAATTCTTATATTCAGGTAAATATTTTACAAAATGTTCATCTTTCGCAAATACATCTAAGTATGTAAACACAACATTACCTTCAACATTACCTGGGTCTTCTACTCTTATATGATTTGGGTCAGTATACATACTCATTACTTTTCTTTTTACTTCTTCCGGTGTATCAGCAAGATATATTGTATTACCTAAAGATTTACTCATCTTAGCTTTTCCATCAGTTCCAGGAAGTCTCCTTTCAAGTTCATTTTCAGGTAAATATACCTCTGGCATAACTAAAGTTTCACCATAAATATTATTAAATGATTTAACTATTTCTCTAGCTTGTTCTAGCATTGGAAGTTGGTCATCTCCCACAGGAACACATGTTGCTTCAAAAGCAGTTATATCAGCAGCTTGACTAATCGGATAATTTAAAAATCCAACTGGTATACTTGTTTCAAATCCACGTAACTTAATTTCATTTTTAACAGTAGGATTTCTTTGTAATCTACTTAATGTTACTAAATTCATATAATAAAATGTTAACTCTGTTAATTCACTAACTTCAGATTGTATCAAAATATTAGTCTTACTTGGATCAAGTCCTACAGATAAATAATCTAAAGCCACTTCAATTACATTATTTCTAACTTTACTTGGATTATCAAAATTATCTGTTAAAGCTTGAGCATCAGCTATCATAATATATATTTCATCAAATTCTCCACTATTTTGTAATCTTACTCTATTTTTCAAAGAACCAACATAATGCCCAATATGTAGTCTTCCAGTTGGTCTATCTCCAGTTAATATAATTTTTTTCATATTATCACATCCAATATAATTATTATATCAACAAGCCCCACATTTATCAAGAACTTTAGAAGATAAAACCTAGAATTTAAACCGACTTATATGTTAATGGTATTAAGTTTTCACTTTTAACAAAGTTAGCAATTAATTTATTTTGTTCTTTTGTAATTATCAATCCCATTGTCTTACTAACATTAGTTTTTTTTATAATAATAATTTCTCTTATTCACATCTTTAATAGATATTTTTACAAGGTCTATGATAAATTGCACCACGCTGTGTCGCAATTTGAAAAGGTGCCCCTCTGGGGCACCTTTTCAAATAAAAGAAGAATTAAGTTATATACATCTAAATTAATTTATACGAATTGGGTCAGAAGAAGTACCAGTTCCTCCCGAATATTCAACAGAAGAGATAAGATAAAATGATGGGCGCGCATATTTTGCATATACACTACAAGGAAGAGGTTCACCACTATCACAGGATACAGAATAGCTATAAACTTCACCTGATGAATAAATTGCAAAAACCTCACCTGAATTTTTAGAACTACGAGTAATTGTATATTCATCACTTCCTAAATATAACCAATTTTCTGCTTTTATCGCTCTATAATCTTTAGTAGCATCATTTGAATTATATGCCACTAAAGTCCAGTTGTCTTGTAAAACTGCAAACATGTAATCACTTACATACATTAATCCTATCTTTGCACTATATTCAGTTTCTCCTGTAGATGCTGTTGTTGATGGATTTTTTATTTCATAATCATAAACTTCTTTTGCTGTTGATACTGATATATTATCCCAGGTATTTCCTCCAACTTTCCATGTCGCCACATCTATCTTATCTGATAACGTTCCCATACTAGTTAAATATGTTCCATTTAAATATGTATTTAAACTTGATATTGACCACGTATTATAATTTGAGGTATCCCAATGCATTTTTACTACAGATTTATCCTTAATTACTTTAACTTTATCTCCAAATACACCAATTATTCTAAATAAATTATCATCAGGACATGTTGTAGCATCCGAACCTAAACAAATATAGTTATTTGGATTTGCTCCAGCATATCTATAATTATTGTCTCCGGCCCCATTTGTTAAACTTGTATTATGATAATATATTCCATTTTCCCCTTGTGTTCCAGTATATAATTTTGCAACATGACATGCCAATGTACTAGTATTACATAATTTATCAAACCTAGCAATATCAAAATACACATAACATTTATCAGCAGATACACCACTCATTAAAATTTTTTTGTTTACATCATCCCAACTTAATTCACTTCCGTTTTCACATCTAGATAATTCTGTATTAAACTTATATCCTTCTGTTGGCCATTCACTTTGAGTTACAGTTTTATAATCACCAGCTCCTGCTGTTTGTTCTAAATTCATTGTTAATAAATCGTTATTTTTCTTAGACTTATTATTAACTTCATTTGTTATTTCAACATTACTATTATTTTTTACAAATACAAATGTTGATAATATTGCTATAAAAAAAATTAAAATTATTGAAATTTTTTTCTTATTCATATTATTTTACCTCTATTCTTATTCTATTATACTAGTTATATAACCAATAGTCAAGTATCCTTAATCATTGTTAGAATAAAATTGAGGTATAGCGTATGAAAGATGTTATAAAAGTTGAAATCGACAATGGATATTATTTATTTAAGTTAGGTAAGTTACTTAAAGATAATAACATTAGCATTAATAAATTAATTAGAGATACTAACACAGACTTTAAAGTTATTAAAAGATTAATGACTGGTGAACTTGTTAGGATTGATATTATTGTGCTTGCAAGACTGTGCATATATTTTAAGTGTGAGATAAATGATATTGTTGAATATATAAGATATGAGTAATAATTATTACTACAAAAAAATCCGAGATAAGTCGGATTTTTCTATTTTATTTACTTAATTTATATACAAACAATGTACTATCAGCATTATTTGATGCAAAACCTTTATAAGATTTTGATAAGTTAACTAAATTTTCAATCTTTTCACTATAAGTAATTATTCTATTTGAGTAATTAACTAATGTTTTAATACCTTGATTATTTAATTGTGTTGTTCCTAAAGATATTTTTGTTGCCCCATTATTTAAGGTACTAATACCCTTATTTATTTCAGTTGATGCTTGAGATAATTTATTTAAACCAACACTTAATTCATTTAAACTTGCATTTAATAATGTAACTTTTCCTTGCATTTCTTTAACATCTTCTAATTTTGTTGTTAAAGTATCAAGTAAGCTATTTAAATCTTCTAGATTTGTAATCATTTCTTTTACAGCATCATTATTAGCAACAAGTAATAATTTTAATTCATAAGTTGATTTAAAATTTTTTAATTCTTGTTCTTCTGCTACAGTTAGATTTGGATTAAGTTTTTTAATTCTTGCAATCATTTCTGTTTCAGTTTCTGTTGGGCTCATTTTTTTAACTTTATATGCAGCTTCAACTAGAGGCTTAGTTAGTTTAGTAATAGTTGCTTCATTTTTAGCTTGTAAAACTTTTAAATTTGCAAGTGAACCATCAATATCTTTATCTTCCATCATAGTTTTAGCATCAGTTAAAGTTGTAAGCATTTCATCAACACCATCTACTAATTTAATTGTACCATTTGCTATTTTTTCTAAAGATGCAGATGCAGTTGCTAATTTTTCATTAAAAATACTTGAATTTGTAAATAATTTACTTGTTCCATTTGCTAAATCTTTTGTTCCAGCTTCCAATTCATCCATTTTTTCACCTAGAGTAGAAATTGATGATGTTAAAATATCCAATTTATCAAATATTCCTAAATCTAATTCTGATAAAATTTTTGGAGAAGCCACCATATAAATATCATTTATTTCAAAATCTGTTGTATTATAAGTAATTGTAACTTTATTTAGACTTTTAAATTCATTAATATTTGTATATTCATAAAGACCTGGGGCACTAATTGCAAGTAGAACACTACGAGTACCAGTATCAGTTACTTTACCATTTGTAATACTTATATCTGTATTTGTATCACTATCCATCATTGCACCAAGAGCCACAACATATGGTGTAAATGTATTATCAGTACGAAGTAAAGAATTGTTAAGAAGTGATATTTCAATTTTTATTTTACCACTTTTACCAATCATATCAGTAGCTTTAGTAACTTTTCCATTTAAATAATACTTAGTAACAACATTTATAGGTTGAGCTTTTTTAGTTATTCCTGTGTAAAATATATCTTTTCCTTTTGCATACCATGTAACAATATCGTTATCTAATGTAAAGTCTTCACTACCATTTACATTTAAAATATTTGTTAAGATAGAATTATCTTTAATTTCTCCATCTTTATCATTTTCTAAATGATTACTTACAGTAGTCTTTTTTACAGTTCCTGTATAATCCATATTGGTGTAAACATTTTCAGTTTTTGAAGCATTAACACTAAAAGGCATTAATGATAAAGCACTAATTGTAAGAACAGAGACAACTGTTTTTAAATTTTTCATTTTATTTCCTTCTTTCTTATTTTTAACAATAAATTTATCACATACCATTAATAGAGATGGTAATATTAATATAACAACTATACTAGATATGATGGCTCCACGAGATAGAAGTTCACATATACTACCTATCATATCTATTTTAGTGTAAAAAGCTACTCCGAATGTTGCAGCAAAGAAGCATAATGCTGATGTTATAATTGATGGAACTGTTAAACTTAATGTTTTAAGCATTGCTTCTTTTTTATCTTTAATTATTTGTCTTTCTTCCATATATTTTGTTGACATCAATATTGCATAGTCAATTGTTGCTCCAAGTTGAATAGTACCTACAACGATTGAGGCTATAAATGGAAGAGTTGTATTTGTGTAGAATGCTACAGACATATTACAGAATATTGCAAATTCTATTGTAAGTATTAAAATAATTGGTAAATTAATTTGTTTTAATACTAAAATCATTATTATAAATATTACAAGTATTGATGTGTAGTTAACCATTCTAAAGTCATGATCAGCAATTGTAACTAAGTCATTCATTAATGGTCCTTCACCAGCAATAATACTAGTTTTATCATATGATTTAACTAAATTGTTTATTTTTTCAATTTGACTTGCCAGTTCATCTGATGCTATTTCATATGTTGAATTTACAATGATAAGTTGATATTTATCATTATCCATCATTTTATTTAAATCACTTGGAAGTAACATCGCCATTGCAGGGTCCATAAATGTTGATGGAGCTAAAACCAAATCAATACCTTCAATATTTTCTAGTTTGCCTATAAGTTCTTTGACATCATTTGTCTTAACATCTTTGTCAAGCAATATTATTTCTGGAGAAACAATATTAAATTTTTCTGCTAAATTGGAATTTGCAACATTGAATGCTAAATCTTTAGGTAAAGATTCATCAAGTTTGTAATATACATCATAATTTTTATTACCATAATATGCTGGTATTAATAAAATTAAGAATGCTATGATTATACCTTTATAATGTTTAGTTGAAAATTCTTGTAACTTTTTAAATTCAGGAAGTAATACTTTGTGCTTAGTTTTATCTATTAGTTTATCACCGACCATAAGAAGTGCTGGGAATAAAGTAAGAACACATATTAAGCCACATAAAACACCTTTTGCCATAACAATACCGATATCAGTACCAAGAGTTAAGTCCATTGTACATAATGCTAAAAATCCTGCGAATGTTGTAAGGGATGAACCAAGTACTGATTGAAATGTTGCCACAATTGCACTAGCCATCGCATCTTGTTTTGACATCTTTGGATTATCTAGTTTTGCTTGTTCATACTTATGATATAAGAATATTGAAAAGTCCATTGTAACCCCAAGCTGTAATACTGCAGTTATTGCTTGAGTTATATAAGAAATTTGTCCTAAGAAAATATTTGACCCCATGTTGTAAATAATAGCAAAACCGATATTTCCAAGTAAGAAGAATGGTATAACATAAGAGTCAGTTGCTACAAATAAGACTGCTAAACAAAGAATAACAGCAATTGTTACATAAGCAAATATTTCTTTATTTGATAAATCCATTGTATCAATTACCATACTTGTCATACTACTTACTTTTGTAGCATCACCTACTACTTCACGTAAACTTCTTACAGCATCAATTGTTACATCTTCACTAGTTGTACCATCAAATGTTACCATGATAATTGTTTCATTATCTTTATTTAACTTTTCTGTTACTTGTGTAGGTAACATATCAATTGGAATAAGTGTATCAGTTGCATCTGCAATACTAACAACAGCATTTACTCCTTCAATTTTTTTAATATCTTTTTCTAAATCTAACATTTTTTTATTATTAGAACTATCTACCATAACAAAGGCATAAGCACCTAAACCAAAATCATCTGTTAAGATATTTTCACCTTTTATGGTATCTACAGAGTCTGGAAGATAAACTAGGATATCGTAGTTAATCCTCGTGTTTACATAACCATAGATAGCAGGTACTAGTAACAAAAAGCTTATTACTAATATAAGTATACTATGGTTTGCTATAAACTTTGCAAATTTTTTCATTTTTTCTCACCACGATATATATACTATGCTAAATAACTAAAAATTTCAAAAACAAAACATTATTTTTGTATAATATCCAACATATTGTTGTTTATTGTGTTATATTTATCCTAACTTGTGTTGTTTATCTTTACAAAAGTAGTTTTTGCTGTATAATGTAGGTAGGTGATTATAATGGCAAAAAAAGTTGATTTAAGAATAATAAAAACAAAAAAGAACCTATACGAAGGCTTATTAAACTTAATGAAAGAAAGAACTTTTGAAGAAATAAAAGTATCTGATATATGCAATAAAGCTTTAACTAATCGTTCTACATTCTATGACCATTTTTCAGATAAATATGAATTATTAGATTCATTGATTAATGATTTGGAAAATGATTTGGTAGAAAAGTTAGAAGAAAATGTAAATTACAGTAATGCCAAAGAATATTATATGCAAATGATTGAAATATTTTTTGACCATATTAGTAACAATATTAATGTTTATTCTTCAATACTTAAGAAAAATAATAATAGCATTGTTATGGATATGGCAAATGATGCCATTTATAGAGATGTAGAAAATCATATTAGAAAAAGTGATAAGATATTAAAAACAGAAATACCTGTAGAAATAATATCTAAATTCTATGTTAGTGCAGTTATAAATGTTTGTTTAGAATATATTAAATTTCCAAATAAATATGAAAAAGAAGATATCCTTAAATACTTAGATACCCTCTTACCTGATAAAATTTATTAATTAAAATAATCCTCATCCATTAATGGTATGATATCAATTCCTGGTGTCTCATATGGATGATTTTTTTTAATTACTTCTAAAACTTCTTTTACTTTTTCAACTCTACAAATTACTTCTAACTTTATTTCTTTTACTTTTTCTAACTTTTCTTTTCTACCAATTGTTGGATTAGCTTTACTATTTGGTTTAAATGTTCCAATAACTTTTGTTGATACAGAACAATCTGTATAATTTCCAATAACACCAGCTCCAGTATTACAAATTATTTCTCTTAAACTATCTGCATTACTTCTTGGAACCATTACTACTATTTTAACTTTATTTATGTTTATATTCACTTTTATCACCATTTTTATTATGTTTTATCTTAATATTTTTATTCTTCCCGCTTAAAAGAGCTACTAACCCACTAACAGAATGAATATCTTTTTTTAAAGCCACTATTTTATCAGCTTTTGACATAATTCTACCTTCTACAAAAAATGTTTTTCTTAAAGAATAATGCCCTATTTTACCAATATCCGTTGATAACTTAATCATATCTTTATATTTTTGAGGTAATTTATCATACTTTTCTTTATTATTAAGTTCCATATCAGTTCCATCAATTCTTCTTACTGCCAAAGGATACATATGATGCATTACTCCATCAATTATAACCATTGCTTTATCTTTATTTGAAAAATATTTGGGATACCATGTAATAGCATTAGTTATTGCTTCAATCGGATGCACAAAACCATGTTTATTTCGCATTATTTTCTTTATTTCCATATTTTGCCATGGCAACTCATATAAATCATGAAACATTGCTATTTGCACTGCTAAATCAACATTAACATTTTTCATTGTATGATTATTTTTTTTTAATTTACTAGCTAACTTATAAGTAACTATAGCATCACATAAAATGTGGTCTCCAAGAGTTTTTATATCATGATGAAAATAAGGATTACTACATCTTTTAGCAAATTCTTCATGAGTTGCAATATCACCAATTATCTTCCATAACTTCTTTGTATCATAATATGATAATTTATAGTATTTTGCAAATTCTTTATATTTTAAATAAACTTTATTATCATTCATTATTTTCTCTCCGCTCTATAATTATAGTACAAAACCAATATATATACAACTTCTTATATATTTAAAATACATAATATTTTGATATTTATATGATATCAAACTTAAAAAAGCCACTTTTTCCAAAGAAAATAACACTTTTAAGCAAAATGTGTTTATAAGTGGCTTGCAATTTTGTATATTCATGGAATAATATATCTGAGGTGTATGTATGGCAATTTATAATTTTCAAGCGTTACAGGCAAAAATTTCTAAATGTAACACTGATGATCTTTACATAAGAATATGTAAAAACATTAAAAGAATAAGAAAGGAAAAATATAAGGAATTCAAAAAGAATTATACTAATAGCACAATAAATCCATATACAACTGAAAATATTGCTGCTTTATTAGATTATAATCACACTCACTATAAAAGATTTGAAAGTGATAATGATTCTACTAAAAAAATTCCATTAAAAAAGATTGTTCTTTTATCTATTATTTTAGATACTTCTATTGAAGATTTAATGAAATAATTGTAAAATACTTCTAAAAAGGAAGTATTTTTTTATGAAAGTTATACACACTTTAAAGCCAATTTATGATAATAATTCTAAAGTACTTATATTAGGAAGTATGCCTAGTATTAAGTCACGTGAACTAAATTTTTATTATGCCAATCCCAACAACAGATTTTGGTCTATCTTAGAAATTTTATTTGAAACAAAACTTACAAATAATAAAGAAAAAGAAGATTTCTTACATGAAAACCATATTGCTTTATATGATGTTTTTAAATCTGTAAATATTAAATCTTCTAGTGACGCTTCCATTTCAAATTATGAATTTAATGATTTATCTTCCATCTTTAATTGTGCAAACATAAAAGCCATTTTTATCACAGGAAAAACAGCTTATAATGCGTTTATTAAACATTATAAGTTAAATATTCCAATTATTTATTTACCAAGTCCATCCAGTGCAAACGCTAAAGAAAGTCTTAAAAAACTCGTAAATTCCTATAAAGTAATATTAGAATTTTTATAATATTCTTCTAAGGTTAAATCATTTTTAAATAGGTATTTCGCTAATTTAAGTCCCACAAATCTAAAATGCCATGGTTCAAAATTATAACCAGTTACATTCTCTTTTCCTTTTGGATATCTTAATATAAAACCATACTTCCACGCATTATTTTTAAGCCAAATAGCTTCCTTATCATTTTCTTTTACATCATCATTATAAATACCATTTTCATAATAAGCAAAATCTATTGCTAAACCAGTTTGATGTTCTGAAGCTCCAGGTAAAGCAACCAACTTAAAAGCTTCATCACCTTTTTCTTTTATTAAAGCATCCAAAACTACTTGTTGATAATTATAACTTCTATAACCACTATCTACTATTATAGGTAATCCTAGCCCTTGGGCATCATTAATTAATTTATCAACATATTCTTTTATATCACTTCTAAGCATTGGTTTTAAACTAGCATCTTTAAATTGATGAAAATTACCTTCATTTTCATCAACAACATACATTTTTAAAGGAACATAACTACTATCTAACATATTTTTTTTATTAACCAAAACTGTTACATCTAAATCCATTTTTTACCTCAATATATATTATGAATGAACATAACTTAAATTTCTAACGAAATTCAAGTATCTGTGTTACCTCACGGTAAC
>ERZ824575.553-NODE-553-length-46507-cov-11.951003_pt1 | contig 46507 bp, 58 predicted proteins | sample MGYA00519470_ERZ824575 | MGnify/ENA primary metagenome ERZ824575 (study PRJEB31778, sample SAMEA3449170) | human gut metagenome | biome: human gut; feature: human-associated habitat; material: faeces | place: United Kingdom | collected 2010/2012 ... | reverse complement strand
CCGGAGACAACAAACAGATATTTTTCACCTTTCATCGTTACTTCCTCTTTTCTTCCGTTTCTTCTGCGGCACGCCCGGTAATGCTTTCCAGCGGGATGCCCGATAATATGACATGGTCAGAGTCCATGATGAGCACAGCCTGAGTGCGCCGCCCATAGCTGGCGTCGATGAGGGCGCCCTTCTCACGGGCGTCCTGCACCAGGCGCTTGATGGGCGCAGAGTCCGGGCTGACGATGCCGATGATGCGGTCGGCGTTGACCATATTGCCAAAGCCGATGTTCAGCAGCTTCATGGCGTACCTCCCCTGTTACTCGATGTTCTGGATCTGCTCGCGAATCTTTTCAATCTCGGATTTCAGCTCCACGACCAGCCGCGTGATGGAGACATCCTGGCACTTGGAGCCAATCGTGTTGGACTCACGGTTCAATTCCTGCGTCAAAAAGTCCAGCTTGCGGCCAATCGGCTCGTCCAGCTCCAAAATTTCGCGGTACTGTGCCACATGGCTGTGCAGGCGGACGGTCTCCTCGTCGATGGCGGTCTTGTCGGCGAAGATTGCAGCCTCGGTCACAAGACGGCCCTCGTCGATGCTACGGTCGCCCAGAAGCTCCTGCAGGCGGGCATAGAGCTTGTCGCTGTACGCCTGCACGCGGCCCGCGCTGTTCTCCTCAATTTGGCCGACCAGCGTCTCAATGGTGGTCAGGCGGCTCGCAACATCGGCCTTCATTTTCTCGCCCTCGACGGCGCGCATGGAAATGAAGGCGTCCACGGCCTGCTCGGCCACGGATTTGACATCCTCCCACAGCTCATCCTCGTTCGTTGGAGCGGCGGTCTGAGTCAGCACGTCCGGAAAGCGGGAAAGCATCCCGACCGAGACGTCGTTTTTCAAGTCCATCCGCTCCGCCATGGCGTTGAGCGCGGCGCGGTAGCCCTCGGCCAGCTGCCAGTTGACAGTGACGACGGTGTCCGCCGCTGTGACGGTCTGGATGGAAAGGCTCAGCTCCACCTTGCCGCGGCTGACCTTGGCGGCGACGAGCTTTTTCAGCTTATCTTCCAAAAATGCGCAGGAGCGCGGCAGGCGCGAGGAATACTCAAAAAATCGTGCATTGACGCTGCGAAGTTCCACTTTGATGTCACGGCCGTGCAGCAGCGCACCCGCGCGGCCATACCCTGTCATGCTCAAAACCATAACCTTACACCTCATAAAACACATATATTGTATATTGTACTATTTTTGGGGGCCAGATGCAAGGCTGGCAGTCGTATTTTGCAAAATTTCACGTGGATTTTTACAATTTATCCAAAACAAAAAGCCGCCCCCGCAGCAAAGCGGAGACGGCATAGTGCCAATTAGACGGGATGAGACTTGTTCTCGTAGTCGGCATGCAGAGCATCCACACCCTGCAGGCGGGCGTTGCGCTTCTCGAAGAACTTGGGCGCAACCTGCGGGAACATGGCGTAGGTCAAGACGTCCTCCTCCTGGATAGCGTACTTGGAGGCTTCAGCCTTCAGTTTCTCCATCTCGGGCTCGAGGGTGTCGGCAAAGCGGCAGGTGATGGGCTCCTCACCCTTCAGGATGAAGTCGCTGAATTCCTTCTTGATGGGCGCGGGGGTCTTGCCGTAATCGCCATGAACCAGGCCCTTGAACTCCTTGGTGACCATCTTGTAGCGCTCACCCATGATGACGTTAAAGACAGCCTGGGTGCCAACGATCTGGCTGGTCGGGGTGACCAGCGGCGGATAACCGGCATCCTCACGCACGCGGGGAATCTCCTCCAGAACCTCCTGAAGCTTGTCCTCCTTGCCGGCGTCCTTCAGCTGCTTGAGCATATTGGAGAACATACCGCCCGGCACCTGATACAGCAGGGTATTGGCGTCAACGCCCAGGGACTTCTGGTTGATCTGGCCGTTGGCGATGTACTTCTCGCGCAGCTTGTTGAAGTAAGCGCGGACGACATTCAGCTGGTTCAGGTCAAGGCCGGTGTCGTAGTCGGTGCCCTGCAGGGCGGCGACCAAACTCTCAGTGGGCATATGAGAGGTGCCCAGAGCGAGGGGACTCATGGCGGTATCAACGATATCTGCGCCAGCCTCGATGCCCTTCAGAATGGACATGGAAGCAAGACCTGCGGTGTAATGGCTGTGGATATCCACAGGAATCTTGATGGTCTCTTTCAGCTCCTTGACCAGGTCATAGCAGGTGTAGGGCTTCAGCAGACCGGCCATATCCTTGATGCAGATAGAGTCGGCACCCATCTCTTCCAGAGTCTTGGCGTAGTTGGCGAAGTACTCGTTGTTATGTACCGGGCTCAAGGTGTAGCTGATGCAGGCCTGAACGTGAGCGCCTTCCTTGTTGGCGGCCTTGATGGCGGTCTGCAGGTTGCGCGGGTCGTTCAGAGCGTCGAAAATACGAATGACGTCAATGCCGTTGGCGACAGACTTCTGGACGAAGTACTCGACGGCATCATCGGCGTAGGGACGGTAGCCCAGCATATTCTGGCCGCGGAACAGCATCTGCAGCTTCTGGTGGGGCAGCTCCTTGCGCAGGATGCGCAGGCGCTCCCAAGGATCCTCATCCAGAAAACGGATGCAGGAGTCAAACGTAGCGCCGCCCCAGCACTCCACAGAGAAGTACGGGATTTTGTCCATTTCGGGCAGGATGGGGCGCATTTCGTCCATGGTCATGCGGGTGGCCAGCAGAGACTGGTGGGCATCACGCAGGACGACCTCAGTAATCTTAATGGGTTTCTTAGCCAATGTGATTCACCCGGCCTTTCTATTAGTTCATGGTGATGAGCAGGTCGCCGGAGTTGACAACGTCGCCCTTGCGCACATTGACGCTGGCAATGGTGCCGTCCTGCGGGGCGCTGATCTCGTTCTCCATCTTCATGGCCTCGAGGATCAGCAGGGTGTCGCCAGCCTTGACGGAGTCGCCGGCCTTGACCTTGACATCCAGGATGTTGCCGGGCATGGGAGCGGTGACAGAGACAGCACCGGCAGCGCCAGCGGGGGCGGCAGCAGGTGCCGGTGCAGCGGCGGGAGCCGGTGCGGCTGCGGGGGCAGCAACAGGAGCGGCAGCGGCAACGGGGGCACCAGTGCCTTCCTCAACGGTGACATTATAAGCAACGCCGTTTACGGTAACGATCAGGTTTTTCATAGAAAGTTCCTCCCTATTTCAAGGTTGATGATTACAGCGTGATATTGCCGTGCTTCTTAGCCAGACGCACAGCGCGCTTGCTGGCCAGCATATCCAGGGCCTGGACAACAGCGCCGCGGGCGGTGGCAGCATCGGCAACGGCGTCAGCGGCACCGTTGGCAACAGCGGCGTCAGCGCTGCAAACGTCCTTGGCGTAAGCGGCGGCCTTGGCCTTGGTGGCGTTGACGATGTTATCGGAAGCAAAAATTTCGTCCTTGTACAGAACGGTGACGGCGGCCTCAGGGGCCAGCGGAGCCACAGTGCAGCCCTGCACGGCGACGCGCCAGTCAGCGCAGGCAGCAAAGACGGTGTAAGCAGGGCCGACAGCCTCACCGGCCAGAACGGCGACCTTGACGGTGGTAGCCTCGGCATAGACACCGGCCATACGGGCGGCCTGGCGGATACCGCCGGCCTCGTCGTCACCCTCGCTGCGGCCGAAGCCCTCGGTGTTGACGACGGTCACGACCGGGATGCTGTACGCATCGCACAGGCGGACAAAGCGGGCAGCCTTGGCGGTGCACTTGTGGCACAGGGCCTTCTTCTCGGTGGCGACAATGCCGACGGCGCTGCCGTTGATGGTAGCCAGCGCGGTAACGACATTCTCGCCGTAACCGGCGTACAGTTCGACGGCGCTGCCCTCGTCAGCCAAAGCGGCGACGGCGTCAGCGGCGGTGTACTTTACGAGGTCGAGAGCCTTGGAAGGTGCGGAAAAGTCGAACAGAGCGGGGCCGGCCAGGTTATTGGCGGGCAGCAGGGCGACGATGGACGCAGCCTGCTTGGCAGCGGCAACAGCGTCCGCGGCGGTAACGGCGGCGACACCGGCCTTGGCGGCGAACGCAGCAGAACCGGCGTTGGCGACCTTGTCCTCAGCGTTGAACGGAGCGTTCAGGAACAGCTCGGCGTCCTCAGCCATGACACAGACGTCAGCGGCGGCGGCGTTGATGGCGTTGGTGCCGGCGCAGGTGCCGGTAACAACGGCGACCTGGGGCACAACACCGGACACGCGCGCAATCTCAGCGGTCAGGCGGGCGTTGGCGTTGAGCAGGTCAAGGCCGCCCTCCAGCTTAGCGCCGGTGGAGTCATAGAACGTAACGACCGGTGCACCGGTCTCGGCGGCCATCTCCAGCACGCGGATATTCTTTTCGATATCCTGCACGCCGACGGGAGAACCGTCCTCAAACACGACGTAGGCGTTCTGGCCGTTTGCACAGCCGTAAGCTGCACTTACAGCGCCGTCAGTAAACAGCGGCGCGTAGGTGCCGTCATCAAAAAATGCTGCAAGGATCTCTGCCTTGCCGGGCTTATTTGCTGCCATACAGTTTCCTCCTATGGTAAAACTGACTGTTTTTTATAAAATCTTATAAAAATATTTTACAAAAATCCGCCATTTAACATAATTATACTACGATTGCGCTATTTTCACAAGTGGAATTTTGCACGTTTTTCAGGATTTTCTGCAATTTTAGTCAGAATTTGTGCGCTTCCTGATGGGGCCGGGGCGGCGTGCCGTGCCGGAAGGGCGGCTTTCACCCTTATTAGACGATTTCATGGCCGCGTTGCGCAGGGCGTTGATCTCGCTCTTTTTCAGTTCGCGGTACTCGCCCGGCTGCAGCATACCCAGTTTGACCGGGCCTTCGGCGCTGCGGCGCAGGCGCACGACCTGCAGGCCGACTGCCGAGCACATGCGGCGGATCTGACGGTTGCGGCCCTCGTGCAGGGTGATCTCCAGCACGCTGCGGCCCGGCTCGTCCACCACAACATGGATGACGCAGGGCTTGGTCTTGACGCCGTCGTCCAGCACGACGCCGGAGGACATCTCAATGATCTGCTGCTCGGTGGCGCGGGGGTTGACCGTGACGCGGTACAGCTTGCCGACGCCGCCGGACGGATGGGTCAGCATATTGATGAACGCGCCGTCGTCTGTCATCAGCAGCAAGCCCTCACTGTCCTTGTCCAGGCGGCCGACAGGGCGCAGCATGGCGGGCACGTCGGACACCAAGTCCATGACGGTCTTGCGGCCGCGATCGTCGGAGCGGGTAGTCAGGTAGCCACGGGGCTTGTGCAGCATGATATAGGTGTACTGGCGCTTACGCACGATGCGGACGGTCTTGCCGTCAATCATGACCTTGTCAAAATCAGGGTCCATCTTGTCGCCCAGCCCGACCGGGTGGCCGTTGACCTTGACTTTGCCAGCGGCAATCAAACGCTCGGCCTCGCGGCGGGAGCAGATACCCTGGTCAGCCAGTACCTTTTGAACTCTTTGTTCTGCCATGAAAAATTTACTCCTTATCAGCGGGGGCGTCAGCACCCGGCTTTTCTTTCTTGATGAGCGCGGCAACTTTGTCCACCAGCTCCGGCAGGGACGCAATGACGTTATCCACGGCGGAGACTTTTTCCACCAGCTGGACGGTGCGCACATTGCCGTTGGACACGACCAGGAACGCCACCGGCGTGACCGAGACGCCCGCGCCGCTGCCGCCGCCGAACATCTGCTTGTTGGAGTTTGGCCCGACGTCGGAACCGCCGGATGCAAAACCGAAGGTGACGCGGGAGACCGGGATGATGGTGGTATCGTCCACATGGATGGGATCGCCGATGATGGTTTCGGCGTTGACCATGTTGCGGATTTTTTCGATGGTGACGCCCATCAGGCCCTGGATAGGATGTTCAGCCATAAGAAATTCCTCCTTTTATAATACGAAAATCGTTTATGAATTTTTGGCGGCGGGCTGCAGCTGCGGGTCTTTCCACAGCCGCCAAAGCAGCCGTAAAAGCAACCAGAGCAGCACGCCGGTACCGATGGATACACGGAAAGAGATGTTGCGCTCCCCTGTCCGCTCACCGGTGAAATCCGGCTCGAGCCAGAGGCGGTCGCTCTGCAAACGGATGTACTGCTGCAAAAACGCCAGCAGATTGTTCAGCGCTGCTATCTCCGCGCCGTACAGCTCGGCGGTGGTGCTGGCCTCGTCTGCGGTGACGGTCCAGAACACATCCAGATGCTGCACCCGCACGGTGCGCAGCAGGCGGCGGCCCAGCCAACCGGTATGCCCCAGCATACATTTTGCAAAGGCCATCGGGTCATCGGAGAGCAGCTGCATAGCGGCGTCGATGTGGTCAGAAATGCCGAACGGCAGACCACCCTTGCTGTCCTGTGCGGGGGGCGTTTCCTCTGGCGCGGACGCTGGTGTGGTTTTGGCCTCGGCTTGCGCAGCTGTCGCTGCGGGCCGCGGTGCGGGGGCAGGCAGTGCAGACTTATCCGGCTCGACCTTGATGGTCACGCTGGCCTTCTCGCCCTCCACGGTCTTGATGACAGTGGGCGGCGGGGATGTGTCGGGCTTTTCCGGCGACTTCTGCGTGGGCTTGGATTTCGCTTTGGACTGTGCGCCCTGCGTGCCGCCGCGCGGCCAAAGGGTGAATTTCAGCGGCCCGTAAAAGGCTTTGGCGAATGCCTCCCCCGGCCTGTACGCCGCCTGTATGCCCAGTGGCAGCAGCAGCGCGACGACCAAAAGCAGCAGGATTGTCAGCAATACCCAGCCGATCAGCCGCAGGATGAAGAAAAGAATGGCCATAGGCAATCACTTCCATTCCAACTGGCCGTCGTCGTCCTCTGCTTCCTCCGGCTCGCTGTTTTCCGGTGCTTCGCCGTGCAGCGGCGGCAGGTCGGCCAGGCTGCCCAGACCGAACACCCGCAAAAAGGTATCCGTGACCTGAAACGCCACCGGTTTGCCAGGCAGATCCAGGCGGCCTGCTTCTTCAATCAGCCCTTTGTCCAGCAGCTTTGTGACGGTGGACGAGGAATCCACGCCGCGCACCTGCTCGATAAAGCTGCGGGAGACCGGCTGATTGTAGGCGATGACAGCCAGTACTTCCAGCGCAGCGGGAGAAAGCGGCGCGTTGCGGCGGGTGTCCAAAATGCGCTTCACCATCTCGCCGTAGTACGGGCGGGTCGTCATTTGCCAGCGGTCCGGTTCAAAATACAAAAGGACCATACCGCTTTCCCGCTCGTCGTAGAGCTTCTGCAATTTCTGCAAAAGTTCGGCGGTCTCGTCTGTGTCCAGCCGCAGGGCGTCGGCCAGGCGGGCGGTCTCCACCGGCTCGGCGTGGGCAAACAGCATGGCTTCCAGCGAGCCCAACTCCTGTCGTTCTGTCATTGCGTTTTGTCCTTTCTTCTGCGGTGGGTATGGTCAAGCTGCAAAGTGCCGCTGTCATCTACCTTGACGCGGCCTGCGCGGATCAGTTCCAGCAGTGCCAGGAATGTAGCGACATTGGTGCTGCGGCTCTCCTCGTGGCTGAACAGCTCCCCCATCTTCTGCAAACTGCCCTTGAGCAGCCCGCGCAGCATATGGGAGACCCGGCTCGCCACCGAGACAAACGGCGCTGTGACCAGAGGTTCGAACTTTTCCTGCGTGGGCTTTTTCTTGCGGGTGCTGCGGCCCATTAAGTTGAACCATGCCTGCACCAGCCAGTTGGGGTCATGGCGGCGAGTGTACTCGGCTGCGCCCACCAGCGGCATCGGCTCACGCGCGACGGTATACAAATCCCGCGCACGGCTGCCCAGCTGGGCGGCGACCTCCTTGCAGGCGCTGTACTCAATCAAGCGGCCGGTCAGCTCGGCCTTCATCCGCTCGGCCTCGGGGCTGCGGGGCAGCAGCAGCGCACTTTTCATCTGTACGAGATGGGCCGCCATATCGATGAACTCGCTGGAAATCTCCATGCGGTTCTGCTGCATTTCACGGATGGCGGCGGTGTACTGCTCGATCAGCTCCATGATGTTGACATCATAGAGGTTCATTTTATTTTTGCCCACGAGATACAGCAGCAAATCAAGCGGGCCCTCAAAATCTTCAATTTTAAATGTCAGAACTTCCGGCAAAAACTCAATACCCCCACAATAGTTCCACAAAGCCTGTCAGACGCAGCATCAAATTCCACATGGCGTTGACCAGCATCGAGAGCGGCGTGTTCAAAAGGCCCAGGAATACCAGCGCCAGCACGGCCAGCATGATATACCGCTCGTACTTCATCGCCTTGAAGTAAAGCCGCTGCGGCAAAAACAACAGCGCAATGCGGCTGCCGTCAAACGGCGGCACCGGCAGCAGGTTGAACACACCCAGGCTCAGGTTCATGGCAACCATATAATAAAGGAACATCGACAGCGCGGGCACAGCCTGCCCCGCGCCGCTGTACCAGCAGAGCTTGTACAGGATCATCGATACCCACGCCAGTAAAAAGTTGCTGGCAGGCCCGGCTGCGGCGGACAGCGCCATGCCGACTTTCGGGTTCTTATAGTTGTAAGGGTTGATGGAAACAGGCTTGGCCCAGCCGACACCGCCCACCAGCATGCACAATGCGCCCAGCGGGTCAAAGTGGCGCATCGGGTTCAGTGAGAGCCGACCCGCCCGCACGGCGGTGTCGTCGCCCAGCAGGTGGCTGGCCAGCGCATGGGCGGACTCGTGGAATGGTATGGCAATCAGCACAACGATGGCGCGCAGCAGATACTGCAAAATCACTGCGGAAGACAACAAACCGTTCAAAAGCACACACCACCCCATTAAAACTTAGTCTATTATATCGTAGAAACGGCAGCAAAACAAGCCCCGCAGAGCGGCAAAACACAATATTTGGGGGCAAAATTGAGCAAAAACGCAAAATTATGAAAAAAATTCAAAAAAAATCTTCGAAAACACTTGCATTTTCTGCCATCATACGCTATACTGTTAAAGCTATTGAAAAGGAGGTGCAAGCATTATGGCCAAATGTTCTTGCTGTGGCAAGGGTGTCACGTTCGGTATCAAGGTTTCTCACTCTCATCGTCGGAGCAACCGTACCTGGAACCCCAATGTCAAGCGCGTGAAGGCGATCGTGGACGGTTCCCCGAAGTATATCTACGCCTGCACCCGCTGCCTGCGCTCTGGTAAAGTTACCCGCGCGGTCTGATTGGAAGGAAAAAATGCCGGTCACATCCGTGTGACCGGCTTTTTCTCTTTTGGTTTGCTTTTTTAAGGAGGTTCGCCCATGCTCCCCCATGACCCCGTAATGCTATTGAGCTATGTCAACACCCAGTTGCGCGACAGGGACGCTTCTCTGGATGCGCTCTGCGACCGCGAGGATGCCGACAAGCAGGCGTTGTGTGCGGCTCTGGCCGAAATCGGCTATGAGTACAACGCCGAACAGAACCGATTTGTGTGATACCCCCCAAATAGAGAGAGGAAGTTGAAGAACCCGATGAATTTTATCTTTGTCAGCCCGCATTTCCCCAAGACCTACTGGAATTTCTGCGACCGCCTGCACCGCAATGGTGTCAATGTGCTGGGCATCGGCGACGCGCCGTTCGACGAGATTCCGTGGAAACTGAAAAACTGCCTGACGGAGTATTACCGCGTGGACAACCTCGGTAACTATGACGAGATGCTCCGTGCTGTCGCCTACTTCACCTTCCACTACGGCAAAATCGATTGGATCGAGTCCAACAACGAATATTGGCTGGAAATGGATGCCCAGCTGCGCACGGATTTCAACATCACGACCGGCGCACAGAACGACTTCATCGAGCGCATCAAGTACAAGAGCAAGATGAAGGAAAGCTACATTGCCGCCGGTGTGCCGGTGGCCCGCCACCATATGGTCAGCACCCTGCATGAGGCCCGCACCTTTATTAAGGAAGTCGGCTACCCGGTCATCGTCAAGCCGGACAACGGCTGCGGTGCCGAGGCCACCTACAAGCTGAATAACTTTACCGAACTGAAAAAGTTCTATGCAGAGCCGCATAATGTGCAGTATATTATGGAGGAATATATCAACGGCACCATCGTCAGCTTTGACGGCGTGGCCGACAGCCATTGCGTGCCGCTGTTCTACACCTCCAATGTGTTCCCCACCCCGATACTGGATATCGTCAGCGAGAATGGCGATTTGAGCTACTGGACGCAGAAAACTGTGCCAGCCGCGCTGAAGGATGCGGGCTTCCGCACCATCAAGGCGTTCGGCGCAAAGAGCCGGTTCTTCCACTGCGAGTTTTTCCAGCTCAACGAGGACAAGCCCGGCCTTGGCCAAAAGGGCGATTACGTTGCGCTGGAAGTCAATATGCGCCCGGCCGGCGGCTACACGCCCGATATGATCAATTATGCGAACTCGGTGGATTGTTACCAGATTTGGGCCGACATGGTCTGCTATGATGAGGTGCGCAACGCTGAGCTGGACGGCCCCAAGTATTTCTGTGTCTATGCAGGCCGCCGCGACTGCCACGAGTACAAGCACACCCACGCACAGATCATGGCCAAGTACGGCAGTCGCATGAAGATGGCAGAGCGCATCCCCCAGGCCCTGCGCCTGGACATGGGCGACCAGATGTACACCGCCGTCGTGCGCTCCACCGCCGAGCGCGACGCGTTCATCCGCTACGTGCAGGAGAAAGCGTAAAAAAGCCTTCTCACGAGGGAGAAGGTGACCCCAAAGGGCCGGATGAGGGAAGGCGTGCCCATGATTACGCATAAATGGGCTGCTGCAGCAAGTGCGCCCCACATCAGTCACCTTCGGTGACAAGCTTCCCCCAAGGGGAGACCTTTATACAGAGAGAGCCTGACCATCCCTGGTCAGGCTCTCTTTGTATACCTTACTTCAATTTCATGCTCTTATGGTATACGCCCAGCGCAATCACGGCGGTGATGACCTCCGTCACCCAGAAGGCGTTCCAGATGCCGTTTGCACCCAGCACGCGGCAGAACGCCCAGGCCAGCGGCATGATGACTACCACATAGCGGCACAGCGAAATAACAAGCGACTGTACGCCCATGCCTAGGCCCTCCAGCGCACCGGAGACAACGACCGAGATCGTCGAGACGATGAAGCCCGCACAGATAATGCGCAATGCGACTGTGCCGATGGCGATGGTCTCCGCGCTGGAACTGAACAGCCCAATCAGTTGCCCGGACAGCGCCAGGCACAGTATCGTGCCCGCCGCCATAATGGCCGCGCACATCCCCATGGCCGTGCGGTAGAGCTTCTTGACACGGTCATACTCCCCTGCGCCGTAGTTGTAGCCAATGATGGGACGCAGGCCCTGCACAATGCCGTTGGCGGGCAGATACAGGAAAGTCTGCAATTTGTAGTAGATGCCCAGCACCACAACATAGCTCTGGGAGAACGCCGCCAGCAGTCCATTCAGGAAGGAGATAAGCACCGAAGGCAGCGCCAAATTCAGGATAGCTGGCACGCCGATGGCGTACAACTGCAGGTCCAGCTTGGCGTCGGCCCGCAGGCAGGCGCGGCGCAGCTTGACCGGGATGGGCCGCACGTTATAAACGATGAGGTAGAACACGACCGGTACCAGCTGGCCGATGCCGGTAGCCAGCGCCGCGCCTGCAATGCCCATTTCCGGGAAGGGGCCGATGCCGAAAATCAGCAGCGGGTCAAGGATGATGTTGCAGACGGAGCCGCCCATCAGGCCGATCATTGTGACGTTCATCCGGCCAACGGCCTGGAAAATCTTCTCAAACGACATGGCCGCCATGATGACAACGGCAAACATAAAGGCGATGCTGGAATAGGTCAGACCCATGGCGATGACCGATTCATCGCTGGTGAAGGACCGCAGAAAGCGCGGCATGATGGCCGTGCAGACGATGGAGATAATGACGCCGTGAATCAGCGAAAGCACCATGCCGTGGGTGGCGGCAGTGTCAGCCTTTTCCTTATTGCCTGCACCCATGTGCAGCGAGATCAGCGCACTGATGCCGACGCTGAAACCAACCGCGATTGCATTGATGAGGTTCTGCACCGGGTACACCAGCGAGAGCGCGGTCATGGCTTCTTCACTGATGCGGGCAACGAAGAGGCTGTCCACAATGTTGTACAGCGCGTTGACCAGCATGGAAATGACCATGGGCAGCGCCATCGAAGTCAGCAGCGGGAAAATCGGTTTTTCTTTCATAAAGGTATCGTTCATGGGTTTCTCCTTTTCGGCACGCAAAAACGCCACACAACAGCCCGGCGGGCCATTGTGTGGCGAAAAGTAGTATCAAAACTGTAAAAATCCACACCTTATTTTAGGTGCCTTTATTATACAAACTACCGCCGAATTTGTCAAGATGCTTGCGCCGGGTGCGCAAAAACGGTACAATAAAGACAAAATAGTTTTGTAAGGAGAATCTCTGATGAAAAAAGTGTTGGTTTCCGGTGCAGGCGGCTTTGTGGGGGCACGCATTATGGCGCAGCTGGCAGGCCGGTATGAACTGCGCGCTTTCCCGAAAGGGATGCTGGCCGCCGCCGATGAAACGGCGGTGGCCGAGCTTGTGTGGCACGAACAGCCCGACGTAATTTTGCACACAGCGGCAATCTCGGACACTGGATACAGCGAAAAACACCCGGAGGAATCCTATCGCGCCAATGTGGAGCTGCCGCTCTGGGTGGCCAGGGCCGCGCAGACAGTGGGTGCAAAGCTTGTGTGTTTCAGCTCGGACCAGGTATACACAGGGCTGACGGACATTGGGCCGTTTGCCGAGGATACGCAGCTCTCCCCTGCCAACGTCTATGGCCGCCACAAGCTGGAAGCCGAACAGCGCGTGCTGGATGCCCGGCCCGATGCTGTGCTGCTGCGTGCAACCTGGATGTACGATCTGCCCGGGTATGGCCTGCCGATCCGCGGAAATTTTCTGCTGAACCTGTACAGTGCGGCTCTGCACGGCGGCACACTGCGGTTCTCCTGCCGTGACTACCGCGGCATTACCTACGTGCGCGAGGCCGTGGAGCAGCTGACCCAGGCAATGGAACTGCCCGGCGGCGTGTACAACTTTGGCAGTGAGAACGACTGCAACATGTACACGACCGCGTTGCGGGTCTGTGAGACGCTGGGCATCCACCCGGAGATTGAAAAACAGGAGTGGCCGCGCAGCCTGCTGATGGACGGCAGCAAGTTCCGCAACGCCGCAGGTGTGGGATTTGCAGACACACAGGCCGGTATAAAGCACTGCTTGCGGGAGTATGGGCTGGAATAAGCGCGGCGGAAATCAGCGGCGCACCATGCGGTAAAAATCGCCGTCCCCGGCGGTCGTTGCCTGGCGAACGATGCCGCCGTCAATGGCGAAGCCTGCACGCTGGTAGCAGCGGATGGCAAGTTCGTTCTTTCAAAATATCGCTTTCTCAAAGACGTAATAAAAAACCGCCAAACCCTTTCGGATTTGGCGGTTATACTGAGTAGACAGCCCAACGTTTGGTCCGAGTGGCGAGAGTCGAACTCTAAACAAACAGCGAATTGTCGTGCAAAAAATTGTATACGCACCAAATCGGCACCATTGACCCCTTTATTCGGCATCGCGCAGAACGCTTTCCAACTTCATCCGCGCGTCCTCGATCATCTTAGGCTTTAGGGATAGATAGACTTCGTGAATCATCTTTGCGTTCGCGTGACCGACAAGCTGGATGGCGATTTCTTCCGGCACGTCGGCTAGGGCCAGCATGCAAACGTATTCGTGTCGGAATTGGTGGCCGCAGACGGGAACCTTCCAGTCTGTGTATGCCACCGTCTGTATGCGCCCATCCCGCATTACCTGTTTGGTTCGCGGTATTGGCTGGGCGACGCCGTACTTGCGCCAGAACTTCTGCCACATACGGTCGTACCGGCTTTTACTCACCGGCTTTGTATCCAGCCCGATGATGTAGGTACCCTTCGGCAGCTTGCGCACAGGCTGTAAGGCTTCCCGTAGCATAGACAGCAACGGTACCTGACGGATGCCCGCCGGGGTCTTGGCGTAGTCTCGCAGTACCGGAGTATTGCCCTGGTGCTCGACGGTCTTGCGGATGTGGATGATGTTCTGTTTGAAGTCGATATCTCGCAGCTGGATTGCGCACATTTCGCCGCGGCGCTCTCCTGTACAGAGGTAGGCCACCGGCAGCAGTGCATCCGGGTCAAGGTAATGCTCCTTAACAAGCTGGACTTCGGCATCGGTGGGCGGTTGCCGCTTTCGCTTCGGTAGCCCGCGCGGAATTTCGGTTTGCCTTGCCGGGTTGCAATCGCCGCGCCATTTTGGGCTGTTGATCCAATGCTGATAGATATTGTTGATGATGGTTTTCTGGTTGCTCACCGTCGTGGCGGCACGACCGGCCATTTCAGGCCCGCGGAGGAACTGCGCAATCATGTATGGCTCGATTTCTTTCATGCGGCAGTCACCGAAGGCATCAACGGCGCGATGGATGGCGGGAAGATAGCTCTTTTGTGTGCCGGGCTTCATGTCCAAGACGATTGTTTGATACTCATCCGCAACTTCGGCGAACAGTGGGCCAGCTTGTGCGGCCGCAGCTGCAGCGAGGTCTTTGGCGCACTGTTCGGCCTTAGCCGCGTCGATTTTGGTCCAGACTTCAGCGGGCGACTGTGACGAAAAAGTCCGCCACACACCGCCGATTTGCTCTTTGCGCTGATAGCGGCCATCTTTGCGCAGGTACAGGCCGTCTGTTGATTTTCGTCTCATGATAAACCTCCTTACAGGTACACTTTGACAAGCCTGCCCAAAAGAGGTATAATCGCAAGTGCAAGGTGTGCGATGACCCCGTTCGGGCGAGCCGCTTTCTTGAACGCTCTCGGTGTTGGCGCACCGGGGGCGTTTTTTATTTTGTCCCAGCTAATTGACGGTATATTTCTTCCTGTATACGCTGGGCCTTTGGCAAATATTCGCTGGTAAACAGCACAGAGTTTTCATCATTGGCGGCATCTACTGCACCGCCGGTAAGCGTTCCACTTGCATCTTTAGAAACTTGCCCGGCAAGCTGAATTTGAATATACCCATTGATAAAGGTACCGGGCTTTTTAAGTTCAACTGCGGCAATCTGAGAAATTGGGATTACCTTGCGACGCTCTGCGCTGAACAGTGTTTTTTCGTGCTTGATGACAACAATGCCATCCCCCACGCCAATGGCCTTATGTTGGACACCGTGTAATACAATCATGATGTAGCCTCCTTTTATATACCGCCGAAGTGGTTACTTATTGATTAAAGTCCACTCCCCTGCACTCGCTCCAGTAGTGCAGGGCCTTTTTTATGTAGTCCTCATCAAGGTCGAAATAGTCAGCCAGCTGCCACGCCTCTGTATAGCCATTGCGCATGGCTTGCTGGATTTCACTAACCGGCAGACAGCGGCGGATAGCATCTGCATCTGCGCGGTGCTCGCTTTGCTCTACCAACTGAAAGGGACTATCCACTTTATGAAGCGCCCCAGTGTGCAGATGGCCGGATTCGTGCAGCATGGCGGTACGAATCTGGCGGACCGTCTGCAACCTGCGAAAATTCAGACCGACAGCGTACATACCATGATAGCGCACAGTCGTAGCCTCGGCGGGGAGACGGTCAAACGGAATTACGTCCACATTATGGCTACGACAATAGCTGTAAAAATCCGATGTACTGAACATCAATTACCTTTCTCGCGGCGTTTTCTCCGAGCATCCATCAGGTCAAGGAAGTCGCGCATATCTTCTTTTTCTTCTTCGGACAGCTGTTTATATCGGTTGTAAAATGCTATGTCAGCGTCGTCGAGCTTATCATGAACGCTGGTTAAATCGGACATCTGGACACCGAGCCAATCTGCCATACGCTGCATTTTATCAACGCGGGGATATTTTCGCCCATTGCACCAATCCGACACGGTTGAACTGGAGCACTGCATATAATTTGCAAGATCGAGCTGGGTCAATCCTTTATTAGTAAGGTATGCTTTAAGATTTTCTGCGAAAATCATTTTGGCGTTGTCGCTCATAAAATCAACTCCTTATATCGCTATTATACGCTAAAAGCAAAACGAAATCAACATTTTGCAAAAATATTTTCGCTTTTAGCTTGACATTCTCGCTTTAAGCGAGTACAATATAGAGCAGAACGGAGGTGATATATACGATGCAGATGCACAAGTTCCCCAAAATCTCGCTTGCAGCGGCGCGTGTAAACGCAGGGATGAGCCAGCAGGAAGCGGCCAAGGCGTTGGGAGTAAGTGTAGCAACGCTGCAAAACTACGAATCTGGCAAGACTGTACCGCAGTGGGGAACGGTACAAAAAATCGAAAGAGTGTACAATTTTCCGGCAGATTTTATTTTTTTGTCTTGATACTCGCTTTAAGCGAATTTTTGCGTGATTTTTGTACGTCTTTTGATTCTATTTTACCAGATACTTAGTCCCATGCTTCGGACTACCAACGCAAAAAGGAGGTGAACACTATGACAATCCAGATTACAGGTGATGCAAAAGAAATCGCCGCCCTTGTACTCGCAATACAAGAGCGGCGGAAGATCCATCATTAAAAGCAGACTTCTATAAAGGATTGACCGAAAGGCGTAATGCGAACGATTCCTTTTTCGATGTCCGCGGTTTCTTTGGCGCACTGATGTGCGACTGTTAGAATATCAGCAAGTTGGCGCGTTTTCTCCATGAGCGAGTGCTCTCTGAAAGGCTGATAGTAGTCATCTGACGTTAAGTGCTCCATGTATGTGATCTCTAAAAGACCCTGCCGTTTGAGTGAGCCGATGGATGCTGCTTGCAATTCAAGGGCATCTCTTCTTATCATTTTGGGATTGGCCAAGAAACAATCTTCAAAGTGGTTTGTTGCGCTGCCATTGGAAGCAACTATTCTATAGTTGACGATGGGATAATGTTTTTTATCCGAAAACAGTTTTAAATTCTCTGCATCAAGAGGCGTTAGCTGTTCTATTATTGCTGAAAACGATGGATGCACTTTCTGGTTGTATCTTGAATCCGCCGCGTTTGCGATCAAATTTTGGAACATTTCCCGAATTTGATCTTCCCCCATGCAATATGCAGCGCGTTCCATTGCGGGGCCAACCACCTGCAGGCGGGGCTCTGTCAAACAATCTGTGGGCTTTTCCTCCAATTTCTTGATAAGGCCGTCCTTAAAAACTTGTAAGTCATGTTCCTGCTGAATACGGCGCTTTTCGGCAGTAAAATGAACCTTTCCGGTTACGATGCTCAACAAATCGCCAAAAAATCCACCGATTTCTTTAGCGCTGGGCGTCAGTACTGCTTTTATAGGTTCATCTAAGCAACTCGGTAAAGCATTTACATTGATGGTATTTCCCGTGATCTTTTCTTCACTCATATTCATCATCCTTTCTATGGAGAGTCTATGGAAAAAATTGTCTTACTTCTAAAAATACTCGTCACCGAACAAAAAGTCAAATTCTATAGCAATATTTGTCACATTTGCGAAAAAATCGAGCTGCATCTTAGGCAGCGTCACTAAAAAGGAGGTCCCCTATGCCACGCGAAAAACCTTTATACCGCGATACGCTTGAATCTGTCCGCAGCCGCGCTGCCGAGCTTTACCCCGGTGAGCTACTGTTTGGCCCCTCGAAGGTGGCCCACATTCTGGGCCGGTCACGGGTGTGGGTCTGGCAGCACTACGGCAGCTTCCGCAATTTGACCTGTGAGCAGATCGCATCGATGATCTGCTGACATCACCAGTAAAGGAGGTAAATCCCATGTCCCAAAACAAAGCGGCCGCCCCGGTGCTGGAACACCGGAACGGCCAAAAACGTGAACTTTCGCAAACTCACAAGAATATTTTACTGCATTTCGTGCGGTTTGGCAAGCTGTTTGCCAAAACCTGCGCCGTCACGCTGACCCTGCTGGGCCTGGCGGCGTTTGCGGGGGCGGTGCAGGGCGGCGGGCTGCCGGCCGTGCTTGCCATGCTGGCGGCCATCGTGGCCGACAACTGGGCGCTGGGCGCATGGTTCAGCCTGGACGAAACGGAGGCGTGCTTATGCGCGGAATCCTGATTGACCCCGGCTGTGAGCCGAAGGTCTGCAAGCTGCCGGACACCGCCCAGGGGCTGAACGGCTTTCTCGGCGGGGCGGTGCAGATCAGGCGCTTCGGACAGGTGTTCGCGGCGCTGGTCTACACCCACCAGGCCACACAGGCCATGCCCAACCGGCACTACATTGACCGCTGGTACTATGGGCGGCTGCTCATTGTAGGCTGGCGCAGCAACCGCATGACCGACCTGCCGCATGACCTGGCCGAGGAACTGTGCCGCAAATGGGCGAAAGTGGAGGTGCAGGTATGAGCGAGACTGACATCCGGGAAGCGTTTAAACACAACGAACCCGGCAAGTATCTGTGTTTTTACGCTGCCGTGCGCATGGCAGAACACCAGACCGATGCTGAACTGGGCGCACAGACCCGCCGGCTGCTGAATGCGGCCGCCGACGGTGCGCGGCTCTGCATGGGCCTCATCAAGGGAGGATTTACCGATGAAATTTGATGGTGAAATAAAAATCAGCTGGAAGGCTGGCAGCGGCGAGATCAGCGCCGTGGCAAAGGGCTGTGATGCGGACATCATCGACGCGCTTGCCAAATCAACGGTCGGTGTTCTGTCGAACGTGTTCCCGGATGGCCTGCGCGGTAAGGCTCTGTTGAACATGTACATTGCATTCCTCATCGACCTGCGCGACAAACACCACCCCGATGAATCGACGTGCATCAAAATCCCGATGAACGCTTTCCCGGGAGGCGTAAAATGAATAACTGTGTTTTTGCCCGAAGCAGGAACGCCCACAGGCTGTATGTCTGGCAGAATGGTGTGTTTCTGTTTTGGATGGATGCCCAAAAGAGATGGGCGCGCAGCGATTTGGTTCAGCATTTGTACGATGAAGCCTACTGCAAGGATCCGGACATTACGCCCGAAGAATGGTTTGTTGACAGCAGCGACTTTACGATTCTGGATGAGTACGAGGTCCCCGCCGATGCGCTGGCGGCCTTACAGGAGGTTACCCTATGCAAGAATGTCCCGACTGCGGATGCTGCTGCGACTACGGATTCAACTGCTGCCATGTCGACGGCGGAAACATCGACCACCTCGGTGGCTGTAAAAAACTGCCCGCCGGACCCCTGCTCCCCTGCGGATGTTTCCGAGCCAACTGCCGCACCAAGCCAGTCCCATGCCGCAGCTGCATATTCACCAGAGACGTTTGATTACAGCGGGCTGGATGAGCAAACGGTCAACGACCTGCACCTTGCAGAACGAGAATGCGCAGCAGGGCGGAGGTTGGCAGAAGCTGGGCTGCGCCGCATGGCTGATGGGGTAGCAATCGCGCATGAGGCGCTTGTCCCAAATTGGGACAAGCGTAACAACCAATACAGCGAGGATACCTTCCGCCGTTGGTGCGAGAGTATAGGCGTCAGCAAGTCCGCGGCCTACCGTCTGTTGCAAGTTACCGCTCTGTTTGATAACAGCAGTCCCGAGCAGCAGAAAATCCTTGATTCGCTTTCCCCTTCTTTATTATATGCTGCCGCCAAGCCCACCGCCCCCGCTGACCTGGTGCAGGCGGTCAAAGGCGGCGACATTACCACCCACAAGCAGTACCAGGAACTTTTAAAAGAAAACCAGCAACTCCGCGCCGACCGCGTGAACGCCATCAACGCCGCCCAGCAGGCCGAATCCGAGCGTGACGCCGCCCTGGCCGATGTCAACGGCCTGCACGCGGCAAACAAAAAGCTGCGCAGCGAGTGCACCGAGGCCGAAAAGCAGCTGGACGGTGCCCGCCAGGTGGCCGAGGCTGCCAGGCTGCGGGCCGACAAGTGGCAGAAGGAAGTTGAAGCCGCCAAGGCCGTGCCGGTGCCGTCGACCGCCGTGGACGAGGACGAGCTGAACCGCCGCGCCGAGGCACTGGCCGCCGACATGACCGCCCCGCTGCGGGAGGAACTGGACGCCCTGAAAGCACACCCCGCCGCCGTGCCCGACACCGAGACCGACGCCCGCAACGCCTACGACAGCCTGCTGCTCATTGGGCGCAGTATGAAGAACGCCTGGGCATCGGTCAAGCCCCAACTGGCCAAGCTGCCCGAGAACACACGTGCCGGGGCCATTGATATGCTGAACAAAACTTTGACGGAAATACAAACGGAGGCCATGAAATGTCTGTAACCATCACTGCGCTGGAGGCGGAAAACGTCAAGCGCATCAAAGCGGTGGAGATCACCCCCGCCCCTACCGGGCTGACGCTGGTGGGCGGCAACAACAACCAGGGCAAGACCAGCGTGCTGGATGCTCTGGCCTGGGCACTGGGCGGCGAAAAGTTCCGCCCGGCGGCTGCGGCCCGTGACGGGGCCATCACGCCGCCGCACCTGAAAGTAACGCTCTCCAACGGCATCGTGGTGGAGCGCCGCGGCAAAAACAGCACCCTGACCGTCACCGACCCAACCGGCCGCCGCGCCGGGCAGCAGCTGCTGAATGAGTTTGTGGAGGTGCTGGCCCTGGACCTGCCCCGCTTTATGGAGGCGGGCGACAAGGAAAAGGCCGACACGCTTTTGAAAATCATCGGCGTGGGCGACGAACTGGCCGCGCTGGACCGCCGCATCAAGGCGCTGTACGACAAGCGCACCGCAGTGGGACAGATCGCCACCCAGAAAAAAGCCTACGCCGACGAGATGCTCAGCTACCCCGATGCCCCCGCCGAGCCGGTGAGCGCCATCGAACTGATCCAACAGCAGCAGGAAATTCTGCTGCGCAACGCCGAGAACCAGCGCCAGCGTGACCGGCTTGTGGAAATTACCCACGCGAAACATCGGTATTTCGATGAAATGCAGCGGCTGGATGAACGCATTGAGGAATTGCAGGCCCAGCGCGGCAAGTTGCAGGCAAGTTACGACGAGGCCGCTGCCGCCGAGACTGCCGCCACCAAGACGGTGGCCGAACTGCAGGATGAATCCACCGCCGCGCTGGAAGAGAGCATCCGCAACGTGGAGGACACGAACCGCAAGGTGCGGGCCAACCTGGACAAAGCCCGGGCCGAGGATGAAGCCGATGAAATGTCCACCCAGTACAGCAAGCTGACAGAGCAGATCGCCGAGGCCCGCCGCCAGCGCACGGCCCTGTTGGATGGCGCAGACCTGCCGCTGCCGGGCCTGGGCGTCGAGGACGGCTGCCTGACCTACCACGGCAAGCGCTGGCGCGATATGAGCGGCAGTGACCAGCTGCGGGTCGCCACGGCCATTGTGCGGCGGCTGAACCCCAACTGCGGCTTCGTGCTGTTGGACAAGCTGGAACAGATGGATCTTGCCACGCTGGCCGAGTTTGGCCGCTGGCTGGAGGCTGAAGGTTTGCAGGCCATCGCAACGCGGGTATCGACCGGCGGCGAGTGCCAGATCATTATTGAGGACGGCAGGGTCAAGGATGCCGAGGAAGCCCCGGCACCCGCCCCAGCCTGGATGAAGGGAGCGTTTTAAATGAGCAAGTATTCTGTGACCAGCGGCGTGCAGACCGCACCGGTCAAGGTCGTGCTGTATGGGCCGGAGGGCATCGGCAAAAGCAGCTTTGCTGCAAAATTCCCCCAGCCGGTGTTCATTGACACCGAGGGCGGCACCAAGCGGCTGAACGTGGCCCGCCTGCCCGCACCCACCAGCTGGGCCATGCTGCTGGATGAGGTGGCCGAGGTCCGCAAGGGCAATGTCCCCTGCCGCACGCTGGTCATCGACACGGCAGACTGGGCCGAGCGCCTTTGCACCGAGGCCGTCTGCGCCCGGGCCAAGGTACACGGCATAGAGGATTTCGGGTACGGCAAGGGCTACACCTATCTGAAGGAAGAGTTCAGCCGCCTGCTGGACGCCCTGGAAGAAGTTCTGACGACCGGCCGCCATGTGGTGGTGCTGGCCCATGCCGCTATCACGAAATTTGAACAGCCTGACGCCGTGGGCAACTACGACCGCTGGAGCATGAAAACCAGCAAGCAGGTCGCCCCGCTGCTGCGGGAATGGTGCGATATGCTGCTGTTCGCCAACTACAAGACCATTGTGGAAAAATCCGGCAGCGGCCAGAACGCCAAAAACAAGGCCAGCGGCTCGCGCCGGGTGCTGTACACCGCCCACCACGCCTGCTGGGACGCGAAAAATCGCTTTGGCCTTCCGGAGGAAATACCCTTCGACTACGCCAGCATCGCCGCCTGCATCGAGGGCAGCGCCCCCGCGCCCGCCGCACCGCCTTTCACTGCCCCGGTCGCACCGGAACCTGCGCCCGCTGCAACCTGGACGCCGGGCGGCAGCGTGACGGCGGAGGACACCGCACCTGCAGAATCCCCCGCCCAGCAGGCCACCCGGCTGCGCAGCACGGCCCGGGAGCAGCTGGAAAAGACGCTGATCGCCGAGCAGGTACCTGACAAGCTGCGTGCCCTGATGCTGCACGACCTGATCGACAGCGCGACCCTGCGCCACGCCGTGCACCAGCGCGGCTGCTACCCCGAGGATACGCCCATTGCTAACTATGACCCGCAGTTCGTGGCGGGCAGCCTGGTGGCGTCCTGGGACAAGTGGCTTCAATTCATCAACGAAAATGCCGATGTACCGTTTTAACTGAAAGGAGTTTTACACTATGGCTTACGAAGAAATCAACGAACGCGCGTTTGGCTGGGACGACGAGATCAAGAACGACGGCCCCGATTTTGTGCTGCTGCCCGAGGGAGACTACCTGTTCACTGTGACTGGGTTTGAGCGTGCCCGCTACGAGGGTGGTGCCAAGCTGCCGCCCTGCTCGATGGCAAAGCTGACCATCCGCATCCACGGCGGCGACAAGGGCGAGACGAGCGTCACCCACCGCCTCTACCTGCATTCCCGCTGCGAGGGGCTGCTCTGCGCCTTCTTTGAGAGCATCGGCCAGCGCAAGCACGGCGAGCCGCTGCGCCCCCGCTGGGATGAACTGGTGGGCGCCCAGGGCCTGGCCCACGTGGGCGTGCGGGAGTTCACCAAAAAGAGCGGCCCCAACGCCGGGGAGACCGGCCAGTCCAACGAGATCACCCGTTTCCTGCCACCGCCGGAGCCGAAGGCCGCGCCGCAGCAATCCTGGGCACAGGGGGCATTTTAAATGAAACTGCGCCCGTATCAGGAAACGGCGCGGCAGAATATCCACAGGCAATGGGACAGCGGGGTGCAGCGCACCCTGCTTGTTTTGCCTACGGGCACCGGCAAGACCATCGTGTTTGCCGCCGTGACCGAGGATGAAGTCCGCGCCGGGAACCGTGTGCTGATTTTAGCCCACCGCGGCGAGCTGCTGACCCAGGCTGCCGACAAGATACAGCGCTCGACCGGGCTTGCCAGCGCACTGGAAAAAGCCGAGAACAGCTGCCTGGGCAGCTGGTACCGCGTGGCCGTGGGCAGCGTGCAGAGCTTACAGCGGCCCCAGCGGCTGGAACAATTCCCCCATGACTACTTCGGCACCATCGTCATTGACGAGGCGCACCATGCCGTGACCGACGGCTACCGCCGCATTCTGGACTGGTTCCCTGCCGCCCACGTGCTGGGCGTGACGGCCACGCCGGACCGCGGCGACCTGCGCAACCTGGGCGAGGTATTTGACAGCCTGGCCTACGAGTACAAACTGACCGACGCCATCCGGGAAGGGTTCCTCTGCCGCATCATGGCCCAGACCATCCCGCTGCAGCTGGATATCTCCACCGTGGGCATGAGCGGCGGTGACTACGCCGTGGGCGAGCTGGGCGGTGCGCTGGACCCGTACCTTGACCAGATCGCCGCCGAGATGGCCCGCTATTGCAAGGACCGTAAGACCGTTGTGTTTCTGCCGCTTATCAAGACGAGTCAGAAATTCAGGGATATCCTGAACGCCCACGGCTTCTGCGCCGCCGAGGTCAACGGCCAAAGCGACGACCGCGCCGAGGTGCTGGCCGATTTTGACGCCGGGAAGTATAACGTGCTGTGTAACTCGATGCTGCTGACCGAGGGCTGGGACTGCCCCAGCGTGGATTGCGTGGTGGTGCTGCGGCCTACCAAGGTGCGCAGCCTATACAGCCAGATGGTGGGACGCGGCACGCGGCTGTCCCCCGGCAAGAAAGATTTACTGCTGCTCGATTTTTTGTGGCTGACCGACCGCCACGAGCTGTGCCGCCCCGCAGACCTGATCTGTGAGGACCGCGCCGTGGCCCAGCAGATGACGGATAACCTGGCCGCGGCCGCCTGCCCCGAGGATATCGAGGATGCCGCTAAGCAGGCCGGTGAGGACGTTGTGGCCCAGCGGGAGGAAGCCCTTGCCAAGCAGCTGGCCGAACAGCGCCGCAAGCGTGCCCGGCTGGTGGACCCGCTGCAATACGAAATGAGCATCCAGGCCGAGGACCTGACCGGCTACGTGCCCGCCTTCGGGTGGGAATCCCAGCCGCCCAGTGACACCCAGCTGGCAAGCCTGGAAAAGCAGGGCATCCAGCCCGACGGCATCGACAGCGCGGGCAAGGCGGGGCTGCTGCTGGAACGGCTGGAAAAGCGCCGCCACGAGGGGCTGACAACACCCAAGCAGATACGCTGCCTGGAACGGTACGGCTTTACCCATGTTGGCACCTGGAACTTTGACGCCGCCCGCAGCATGATCGACCGCATTGCGGCGGCAGGATGGCGCGGCGTGCCCAAGGGTGTTGACCCGAAAACCTACACACCATAAGGACTTACGATGGAAAATCAAGACCTTTTAGAAGCATTGGACTTTATCAACCCCGGCAGCCTGACCTATGAGGAATGGACGATGGTGGGCATGGGGCTGAAGCAGGCCGGATTCCCGGTCACAAGTTGGGAGCAGTGGAGCGCCCGCGACGGTGGACGATACCACAGGGGCGAATGCGCCCGCAAGTGGGGCAGCTTCCACGGCAATGCCAACCCTGTGACCGAGAACAGCATCTTCAAGCTGGCCCGCGACCATGGCTGGGCCGGGCCTGCGGGGCACGCGCTGGACTGGAACGATGTCATCGACGCCCCGGCCGGGCGCAGTGACGGCGTGGTCGTGGACCCGCACTGGCTGGATGTGCAGGAACTGGCCATCCCCGCCGAGTGGGACCCTGCCGACCAGCTGGTGCGCTACCTGCAAGCCCTGTTTGAGCCGGAGGAACACGTCGCCTATGTGACCGAAAGCTACCTGAGGGACGGCCGCCCTGCCCCCACAAAAGGTTGCTGGGACCGCACGGCGGGGCAGCTCATTGAGGAACTGCGCCACTACGGCGATATCCACAAAGTTGTCGGCGACTGCGACTCGGCGGCCGGAGCATGGATCTGCTTCAACCCCGTGGAGGGCGGCCGCAGCAACGACAACGTGACCGATTACCGCTATGCGCTGGTAGAGTGTGACAACCTGGAACTGGAAAAGCAGCAGGCCATCATCCGCCAGCTGGAACTGCCCTGCGCGGCGCTGGTGTACAGCGGCGGGAAAAGCCTACACGCCATCGTGCGGGTGAACGCGCCGGACTACGCCGAGTACCGCAAGCGGGTGGACTACCTGTACACCGTCTGCCAGAAAAACGGACTGACGCTGGATCAGGCCAACCGCAATCCCAGCCGCCTTTCCCGGATGCCGGGCATCGTGCGCGGCGGCCAAAAGCAATACCTGCTGGGCACGAACCTGGGCAAGAGCTGCTGGGAAGAGTGGCGCGACTGGGTGGAAGCCAGCACCGACGACCTACCCGACACCGAGAACCTGGCCGACGACTGGGGCGACCTTCCGCCGCTGGCGGATTCCCTCATCGACGGCGTGCTGCGCCAGGGGCATAAAATGCTGCTGGCCGGCCCGAGCAAGGCAGGCAAGAGCTTTGCCCTGATCGAGCTGTGCATCTGCATTGCCGAGGGCAAGCCCTGGCTTGGACGGTTCGGCTGCACCCAGGGCAAGGTGCTGTACATCAACCTGGAACTCGACCGCCCCAGCTGCCTGCACCGCTTCAAGGATGTGTACGCGGCACTGGGCTATGCCCCGGACAACGTGGGCCGCATCGATGTGTGGAACCTGCGCGGCGCGTCGGTGCCGATGGACAAGCTGGCCCCGCGGCTCATCCGCCGGGCCGCCAAGAAGGGCTACATTGCGGTGGTGCTGGACCCGATTTATAAAGTCATCACCGGCGACGAGAACAGCGCGGATCAAATGGCGAAATTCTGCAATCAATTCGATTTGGTCTGCCGTGAGCTGGGCTGCGCTGTCATCTACTGCCACCACCACAGCAAGGGCGCCCAGGGCGGCAAGCGCAGCATGGACCGCGCCAGTGGTTCCGGCGTGTTTGCCCGCGACCCCGACGCTATGCTGGACATGACCGAACTGACCCCGACCGATGCCATCCGCGACCAGCTGAAGAACAAAGCCGCCTGCGCGGCCTGTACGGCCCTGCTGGACGCCCGCGGCCACGCCGACAGTTACAGCCAGGACGACGCTTGCAGCCGTGCCCGGATGCTGGCAATCGCCAAGGAGCAGCTGGGCCTGGCCGACCTGCGTGCGTTGGATGCCGACATTGCCGCCCGCCAGAAGCGTGCCGCCGGGATGACGGCCTGGCGCATTGAGGGCACGCTGCGTGAGTTTGCCCGGTTCGACCCGGTGAATCTGTGGTTCGACTACCCTGTCCACAAGCTGGACAGCGGCCTGCTGGAGGACTTGCAGCCCGAGAGCAGCTACCAGACCCTGGGTGCCCGGGGCGCGGCCAAGCGCTGGGGCAACAAGGAAAAAGTCACCAAGGACAAGAGCGCCGAGCTGCACAACGCCTTTGAAGCCTGCACGATGGACGGCAAGGTCACGATCTATACCATGGCCGAGTACATGAACCTGCGCCCAGCCACCGTGAAGAAGCGGCTGAAAGCGGACGGCGGCTTCTGGCTGGACGATGAGGTCGTCGGCATCAAGGAACCGGGCAGCAGCGGATGATATACAGTTCGTATTTTTGCGTGATACAAGCTGTATAATTTTCGCAAAATAGCCGCTATCATGCAATGTGTGCAAGACGTAGATTTTTGCAAAATAGCCGCTATGCCCGCTATTTTTGGCAAGCAAAATAGCCTTATATATATAAGCAAAAACAACGCATTGTGTTGGGGTGTCCCAAAGTATGGGGGCCTAAAGCGCCCCATACGTTTGGGCAGCCCTCCCCAACACGTTGGCTGAAACGGAAGGAGAAAAACGATGCAATTTTTTATGCCGATGCGCCCGCCCACGGTCACGCACCACGATAAACAGCTCCATGCCTTCATGCGGGGCGGCAAGCCCTGCGCCGTGCTGCACGACACGCCGGAACTGAAGGACGCCCGCGCCAAGCTGCACGCTGCCCTGGCACCCCACGCACCGCCTGCCCCGATGCAGGGCGCGGTGCAGCTGGTGGTGAAGTGGCTGTTCCCTGCCGAGGGCCGCCCGAACGGCAGCTGGAAAACCACCAAGCCGGACACCGACAACCTGGAAAAAGCCCTGAAGGATGAGATGACCCGCCTGCACTTCTGGCGTGACGATGCCCAGGTATGCAGCGAGGTGGCCGAAAAGTTCTGGGCGGACACGCCGGGCATCTATGTGGAGGTGAGGGAACTGTGAAATGTATGTACGGCCAGCGCAAGCGGGCCCTGCCCTCGGATGTGCGGGCCGCTGCCATCCAGGTGGCGCATGAGATCATGGCGCAGCAGTGTGAACAGGTCGTGCGCCGCAGCTGGAATGAGATGCTGGTGGCCATGCACCAGGCCGGGCTTTCGCCCCGGACCATTCGCCGTGTGACAGACAAGCTGGACCACGTTGTGCTGCCTTATGTGGATGATCTGCGCAATCCGGACGGCGGCCTGAAAAACGCCGGCAACGCCCAGCACGTCCGCGATGGCGACATCTGGGTGCAAGAGTATCTGACGGGGCATAGCATCCCGTGCTATGAGATTGGGGAGGTGAGCGGTTGACTTATGACGAAAAGGTCCGCTGGCTGCGGCGGTACCGCGATGCGCTGCGGTTGGAAGAAGAGCTGCGGCAGGAGCTGGAGGACCAGCGAAGCCGGGCCTGCAAAACCACGGCTGCCCTGACCGGCATGCCGGGCGGGGGTGGAGACGGCCAGGCGCTGCCCCGCGCCGTGGAGAGCATTGTCGCCGCGCAGCAGGAGTTGCAGGCACAGATCAACCTTTGCGGGGCGACCAGGCGTGAGGTGGTAGCCGTCCTTGACCAGGTTGCCGATGAGCGTGACCACGAGATCTTGCGTCGGCGGTATCTGCTGGGGCAGCGGTTTGAGGAGATTGCGGTAGAGATGTGTTTGGAATATCGGTGGGTGAGGAGGAGGCATAAGAGGACTATAATCAATATTGACATTTAGGCATAAAAAAACAAGCTCTCGCCAATTGAGAGCTTGTTTCTACCGTTAGGCCGAGTGGTCTTTCGGCTCAGGGTCTTCGACCCAGAAGCGGAAAGCCTTCAGACCATACTGGCGAGCGTAGATACGCTGGCCACTCTTGGTAGTAAAATATGCAGAATATTTCCACATAAGGCAATTCCTCCTTTTTTGCAAGGTACCACTTGCGAAACGAGAAATTCCATGCTATACTTAAGTTGCTACACATAAGTACGTCATTGGCAAGGTGATTTCTCATCATGCTGGTGGCTAAAAGAGCTGGACTGCTGATGACAGTTCAGCTTTTTTACTTTTTTAGGGCTATTTCAGCCGCTTGTCTGGATGTTCCGCATTGTTTCATGACATCCTCTACACTCATACCCTGAATTTTATCATGTGGCATAAGGAATTCTGACGCAAACGTATTCGCCTGCCATTCTGGATCCCGGTAGGCTGGGATATCCACCTCCGACCGTGCAAACTGGTAAGTTTGATAACGATGAAGGAAAAAATGCCCCAGTTCGTGTGCCAAAGTAAATCTGTCGCGCGGATTTCCTGCGCAGGCGCCTTCGTAAACGCTGTTTCGTATTCTTAGCAGATTTTTTTGGGGTGAATATACCGCATACTCTTTAGGCATCTCGTAATCTTCGCAGATTTCCATTTCGATGAGCGGGTCAGCGTTCTTCATTGGGCACGACATAATTTCCAAAACTATGTCGATTCGTATGTACAAGCCTTGTAGCCCTAACACATTGCGCAAGAATGCTGCTCGTCCACGAATTTTTGCTCTAGATAATGGTTCTACGGCGATATTCCCCATAAAAACCTCCTTTAGTTCATGCGGTTTAAAATTTCTTTGATGTTCAACCGCTGGGTATCAGACAAACTCCCCAGTTTTCTGGCAAATAAAACCCCTAAATCCGCATCGTCGTCATTATCAAACTTGATGCTGATCATCTGGATTGTTTTTGCGCGGGCTTCTTCGATTTCTTCCTTTTGCTCCTGATTGAGGTCATAAGCCTTGTACAGCTTTGCCATCAGTTCCGGGGTCGGTTCCTTCTTCCCATTCTCAACCGATGACAGATAAGCTGGGGTGATTTCAAGGCGCTCTGCCATATCTTTCAGCAGCTCACCACGATTCAGCCGAAATACTCTCAGCGTCTTCCCAAATGGTGTAAGCATTGGCAACCTCCTGTAGACTATCTCCTTATCTTTCAAACATCAACTATTGAGTTGATATCCATGCACTAATTGTACCATCCATCTCTCGTTTTGTCAACACATTTTTTGACCCTCGAAAGCCCCCTGTAAAAGTGGTATAATGATACTGTCAAAAGCCGTAAGGAACGGGAAACCGCCTTGCGGCTTTTGTGTTGCGCATAGTATTTCCTTCTCAAAACAGCGGCACGGGTGCTGCACTGCTGCATCAGTGCGGGCCGCGAGAAGCACCCACTGCCCGGTGAAAACCCGGGCTATTTTTATGCCGCTGTAGCTCAGGCAGAGCAGCAGGGTGTCTAAACCTGTGTTACATTCACGATACAAAGTCTGGGGCCTGGGCGGGGTAGTGTCCTGCGCAGCGCCTTTCCGACCGGGTGCCGGTTCGACTCCGGCCAGCGGCTCCATTCCCTACCCCGGTAGGCCGGAGAGAATCACACATCCTTTATTCTTGTCTCTGTCTGCGCGTTGCCGGGGTGGGTTTATTATAGGATTATGAGAGACTTTGCAAAAGCATTTTATAAAAGCAGGGCCTGGCAGAATTGCCGCACCGGGTACGCCGCCAGCGTGGGCGGATTGTGTGAGGATTGTCTGGCTAAGGGGCTGTATCGCCCCGGTGAGATAGTCCACCACATGATAGAGTTGACGCCGGACAACATTAACGATCCGGCGGTCTCGCTGTCATGGTCCAACCTGAGACTGCTGTGCCGTGACTGTCACGCAAAGCGCCACGGCGCGCGGCGTAGATACCGTGTGGACCCGGCGGGGCGAGTGACGTCGAGGTGGTGACCTCCCCCCCGGTCGAAAAAACGAGCGGAGGTGTGGTAGACCGGGCCCCAAAGTTCGGAAAAGCACTGAAAAGAGTGTAAAGGGGGTGTTGTTGTGGGAAGAAAAGCAAAAACTACGCTGATTAAGGAAGAGTATGACAGGATCATGGCGCACTATGCCGAACTGCCTGAAAACCAGATGGCGATTGCGGAACCGCTGATTCAGAATGCGGCGTTTATGAAAGTGACGCTCGACGATCTGCAGAAATCCATCAATCTGGATGGATGCAGCGAGGAATACCAGAACGGCGCGAACCAGTACGGCAAAAAAGCCAGCGCCGACCTGCAAGCCTACAACAGCCTCATCAAAAATTATAACACCGTGACCGAACGCCTGGGCAAGCTGCTTCCCCCGGAAAAGCGTGAGAGCAGACTGGAGCAGCTGGCCCGTGAATAACTACATCTACGAGTATTACCAGAAAATCACGGACGGCACCATCATCGTGGGCCGCTGGGTCAAGGTCTGGTACAAGTATGTAGTGGACGGTCTGGAAAAAGGGCTGTTTCACTTTGATCCTAAGAAGGCGCAGAAAGCAATCCGCTTTGTGGAGAATTTCTGCCGACACCATGAGGGTGCGCTGGCTCCCCAGCTGATCGTGCTGGAGCTATGGCAAAAAGCGCTTTTGTCGGTGTTGTTCGGTGTGATGGATGACACAGATCACCGCCAGTTCCGGGAAGTCTGCATCATTATTGCCCGCAAAAACGGTAAGACGCTGCTGGCCGCTGCCATTGCTGCCTATTGCAGTTTCCTGGATGGCGAGTACGGCGGGCGCATCTACTTTGCTGCGCCTAAGCTGGAGCAAGCGGGGTTGTGTTACGACGCCTATTATCAGATGCTCAGTAAAGACCCCGAACTGGGCCAGCTGAGCAAGAAACGGCGCACAGACATCTACATTGCGAACAGCAACACGAGCGCCAAACCGCTGGCGTTTTCCGCCAAAAAGTCGGATGGCCTCAACGTCAGCCTGTGCGTGGCCGATGAAGTCGCCAGCTGGCCCGGTGATGCTGGGCTGAAATTCTACGAGGTCATCAAGTCGAGCTTTGGCGCACGAACTCAGCCCATGCTGCTGGCGATCAGCACGGCGGGCTATGTGAACGAGGGCATCTATGATGAACTGATAAAGCGTGCCACCCGCTTTTTGCTGGGTGATTCCAAAGAGACGCGCCTTGCGCCGTTTCTCTACATGATCGATGACCCGGCCAAGTGGAACGATATTAACGAATTGGCTAAAGCCAACCCCAATCTGGGCGTGAGTATCAGCGTCAGCTACCTGCTGGAAGAAATCGCCATTGCCGAGGGAAGTTTGTCCAAGCGGGCCGAGTTTTTGACAAAATACTGCAACGTCAAGCAAAATTCCAGCCTTGCCTGGCTGGCCTCCGACGTTGTGGAACGCGCCTGCGGCACGCACATCGACCCGGCTGACTTCAAGAACTGCTACTGCGTGGGCGGCATTGACCTGAGCCGCACGACCGACTTGACTGCCTGTGTGGCAATCATTGAGAAAAAGGCCAAGTTGTATGTGCTGGCGCATTTCTTTCTCCCCGCCGAAAAGCTGCAAGAGGCCACCGAGCGGGACGGACTGCCTTATGCGGCGTATGTGCAGCGCGGCATCCTAACGCTGAGCGGTGACAATTTTGTGGACTATCACGATTGCTACAACTGGTTCAGGACGCTGATAGAGCAGTATAAAATCTATCCTTTGCAGGTCGGCTATGACCGATACACGGCCCAGTATCTTGTACAGGATATGAAGCAGTACGGATTCCACATGGATGATGTATTCCAGGGGTTCAACCTGACGCCGGTGATCCGAGAAGTCGAGGGGCTGCTGAAAGACGGCACCATCGACATCGGAGACAACGACCTGTTAAAAGTGCATCTGCTGAACACGGCGCTGAAAGTCGAGAACGACAGCGGCAGGTGCAAACTTGTGAAAATGAGCGCCGCCGACCACATTGATGGCTGCGCCGCGCTTATGGATGGCATGACAGTTCGGCAGAAATGGTGCGCCGAGATCGGCGGCCAGTTAAAGAACGCGAGGTGATGAGCATGGGACTGTTTCAATCAATTTTCGGGAAGATAGCCGCCAAGAGCCTCACGTCTGGATTCTGGACGACGCTGGATGGCTACACGCCCAGCTTTTTGAGCTGGAGAGGCGAATTGTATGAGAGCGAGATCGTGCGCGCCGCGATCCACGCCACGGCCACCCACGCCAGCAAGCTGAGCGTGACCGTGCAAGGCCCCGCCAACCCGAAACTGCAGACCCGCCTGCGCCAGGGGCCGAATGAGTGGCAGACCTGGGGGCAATTCCTGTACAGGCTTTGCACGATCCTGGAGGTGCAGAACACCGCCTTTATTGTGCCGGTCATCAATGAGTTTGGTGAGACAGTCGGCATGTTCCCCGTGCTGCCGTCCAGCTGTGAAATCGTGCAGTATGGGGCCGCGCCCTGGCTGCGCTACACATTCCGCAGCGGCCAGACCGCCGCCATTGAAATGGCGCGGTGCGGCATTATGACAAAATTCCAGTACAAGAGCGATATTTTCGGCGAGAACAACCACGCGCTGACGCCCACGATGGACCTGGTGAATCTGCAAAACCAGGGCATTGCCGAGGCCGTTAAAAACGGCGCGACCTTCCGCTTTGCCGCCAAGATGAACAACTTTTCCAGCGATGCGGATTTGAGAAAAGAGCGCAAGCGATTCAGCCGGGAAAACCTGCAGGGCGAGGGCGGCGGCATTCTGCTCTTCCCCAATACATACACGGACATCAAGCAGCTGGAGGCTAAGCCCTACGTTGTGGCCGCGGACGAGATGGAGCGCATCAACACCAATGTGTTCAACTACTTCGGCACCAACGAGGACGTGCTGCAAAACCGCGCCTACGGCGACGCCTGGAGCGCGTTCTATGAGGGTAAAATCGAGCCGTTTGCCATCCAGTTCAGTGACGTCGCCACAAAAATGCTGTTTACAGAGCGCGAACGCGCGGGCGGCACGCTGCTGATGGCGACGGCGAACCGGCTGCAATACATGAGCAACACCGAGAAGCTGAACGTCTCGGCCCAGATGGCAGACCGCGGCATTATGAATCGCGATGAGATACGCGAAATCTGGAATCTGCCTCCCCTGCCGGACGGCCAGGGGCAGGCGTACACGATCCGCGGCGAATATTACCTGCTGGGCAGCGACGGCAGCGTGACTAAGAAAGGAGACGACCTTACCAGTGGAAAATCATGACAAACTTCTGAAAAAACTGAACAACGGCCGGGAATACCGCGCCATGCGGCTGGAGGTCCGAACCACTGACCCCGCCGCGCCGGACTCCAAGCAGGAAGTGGAGGGCTACGCCTGTACATTCAACCAGCCCTATTTGCTGTATGAGTACAGGGGCGACAGCGGTACCTGCTACCGCATCATGGAGCAGATCGACCCGCACGCTTTTGATGACTGCGACATGGATGACGTCATCATGCAGTACGACCATGAGGGCCGCGTCTTTGCCCGCACAAAAAACGGCACGTTGGCCCTGGCCGCTGACAGCGCCGGGCTGAAAGTGACTGCCGATCTGGGCGGCACCGAGATTGGGCGGCAGCTGTTTGCCGAAATCAAGGGCGGCTACACCGATAAAATGTCGTTTGGCTTTACCGTGGCCGAGGATAAGCGCGAAACTGTCCGTGACCTGGAAAGCCACATCATGACCGTGAACCGCACGATCACCAAAATCAAGAAACTGTACGACGTGAGCGCCGTGAGCCTTCCGGCCAACGATGCCACGTCGATCAGCGCCCGAAAATTCCTTGACGGAGAGATCGAGAGGATTAAAGCGGAGCGACTGCAAAGGGCGGATACCGCAACAAAAATCAAACTGAAACTTTTGGGAGTGTAAACCATGAAAAAGAAAACCAGTGAAATGACCATTGCAGAGCTGCGTGCTCGTGCCGCCGAAATCCGCACCGAGGTCAACGCCGAGGGTGCCGACCTGGACGCCTTGGAGGCCGAGGCCGATGAGATCAGCCAGCGCATCGCGCAGTATGAGACCGAGCAGCGCCGCCTCGGCATTGCCGCCAAGGTTGCGGACGGTGCCGGTGCGCCCCAGGACAACCCCACCGCCATCACCGATGCCCAGACCCGCGCCCAGCAGTTCAAAGAGAACCGCCGCGCCGTTCTGGGCGTGGAGGAGACCCGCGCCGTTCTGGTGAGCGGCGGTAAGCTGGCAACCCCCACCGAGGTCAACACCGAAATTCAGGACCGCGTTGGTGCCGGCGTCTCCAGCATCATTGATATGGTGTGGGTCGATGACTGCTCCGGTATGTCCACCGACCGCATCCCCTACGTCAAGCAGGATGCCGACGCCGCCGCCGATCAGACCGAGGGTGCTGCCGCCACCACCAAAGAGGCCACCTATGACTACATCGACATCACGCCCAAGTCGGAGGCGGTTCTGAGCCAGATCAGCAAGCAGGCCAAGAAGCAGACCCCCGTGAACTACTTCGCCAAGTGCCGCGCCCAGGCGCTGCTCAGCCTGCGAAAGAAAGCATCCGTCATTGTGACCGACGCGCTGAAAGCCAGCGAGCTCGTGGACACTATTGACGCCACGCTGGACAGCGCTAAGAAAGGCGTCATCAACGAGAAAACCCTGCGCAATCTGACGCTGAACTACGGCGGCGATGAGGCGGTTGAGGGCGAGGCCGTCCTGTTCCTCAACAAAAAAGACCTGGTTGCGTTTGGCGATGTGCGCGGCACCAACGAGAAAAAGGCTGTCTACGAGATCACCCCGGATTCTGCCAACCCCAACACCGGCATCATCAAGGAGGGCGGCCTGAGCGTGCGCTACTGCCTCAACAAGAACCTGACCGCCTGCGCCGGTACGGCCCAGACTGCCAAGGCGCAGCCCACCATGTTCTACGGTGTGCCGCGCTGCCTGAAGCTGGACCTGTTCAGCGACTACGAGATCGCCGTGTCCGATGACTTTGCCTTCGACAAGTTGCTGTCCACCATCCGCGGCGACGTGGAAATCGGTGCGGATGTGGTCGTCCCCGGCGGCTTTGTGGCGCTGACGATTGCTGCCAACGCCTGATAGGAGGCTGTGACCCATGGCTGACAACGACCTGCTGTCCAAAGTGACGGTAGCGCTGCGCCGGTCGGATATGCCGGAGGAGCTGACGCAGGAAGTGAGCGACCTGGTGGATGCGGCCTTGGCTGACCTGAAACAGGCCGGTGTGTCCAACCTGGACACGCAGGACCCGCTGATCCGCCGTGCCGTCATCACCTACTGCCGCGCCAACTTCTGGCCGACCGGCGACTACGATAAGCTGAAAGCCTCCTACGATGAGCAGAAGGCGCAGCTGCGAATGACGACCAACTACACAGACTGGCCCGACGCATGAGCGCTGTGCTGTGATGCACCGCCGGAGTGCCTTGCGCCCTCCGGCGGCATTTTTGTTAGGAGCAACTATGTACTGGACAGAAGAAATCACCCTGATGCAAGACAAACCCGAAAAGAAGCAGGGCGTGCTGGTCCATTCCTACACACCTGTGCGCAGGGTCTACGGTGAGCGCAAGTCTGTAGGGTGGCGGGAATTTTTTGCGGCAGAAGCGGCAGGCACCACACTGAGCGCCGTTTTTGTGCTGCACGCTGACGAGTACAACGGAGAGCGAGTGCTGTTGTGGAAGGGCAGCCTGTACAGTGTGCAGCGTGCCTATGAGACCGGAAGCACGGTCGAGCTGACCGTCAGTGACCTGCCCCAGACGAAAGGAGGCCCGCCGTGAGGATGGATCTGGTGTGGAGTGATGAACTTACAGAACAGCTGGCGGGGATGGCAGACCTGGACGCGATCGCTCCGGAAATGCTGACCGCCGCGGCCCCGATCGCAACGGACGCACTGAAACAACGTGTCCGGCAGCACCGCAGCAGCCGCGCAGACAAACACCTGGCGGACAGCGTGCGTGCTGGCAAACCCAAAAAGCGCAAGAAGGGCGGCTACGGCCTGGAGGTGAGCTTCAGCGGTTACGATACAGGCCACGGTTCAAGCCCGAAATATAAGGACAAAACCGCCCAGATGCAGAAGGCGGTATCACTGGAATACGGCTCTGCCAAGCAGGCTGCGCAGCCATTTTTGGACCAGGCTGCCAGCAGCTGTGAAAATGCCGTCAGTGCGGCCATGCAGGATGTGCTGCGCAGAAAGGGAAAACTATGACCGGAATCGACGCGGCCCTGGCCGCATTGGAGACCGTGTGCAGCAGCGTGTCCTTTGTGAAAAACGAGGACGACCCACTGCCGGACAGCTATGTGGTGCTGAGTGTGCTGGATGATACGCCGGAAATCTACGCCGGTGACCGGGACGAACAGCAGCATCTAAAGCTGCGTGCTGCCTGGTATGCCAGGGAACTGCCCCAGGTGCGTGCGCGGTGTATGCGCAACGCCCTGAGAAAAGCCGGTTTTATCATTGGCTCTACTGAGTACGGCTATGATAACGAGACAAAACATCATATCGCATACGTTGAGGCGGAGACCGACGACGGCTGCGATTGGAACGAAAGCGAGGAATAAACCATGGCATATATCGGACTGCCTTATTACGGCTACTGCCCCATTACTGTGACTACCAACGATGACGGCACCGAGACGGAAAGCCTGGGTGCAGGCAAAATCACCCGCGCAGTCATCAGCTATGCGGGCGAAAACGACAGCGACAGCAGTGAGTTGTGGGCCGGTGACCGCCGTGAGCAGCGTGACAGCGGCTCGCCGTCGGCCAAGCTGACCATTGACCGCAGTTTCCTGAGTCTGGAAGATGAGGCCGAGCTTGGCGGCCACAACTACGACGCCAGCACCAAGACCCTGGAACGCAAGGAGACCGACACGCCCGCCATTGTGCGCGTTGCCTCCCTCGGCAAGCTGAAAACCCCGGAACGAAAGCTGGTCTACCGCCTGATCGGGTACTACCGCGCCAGCTTTGACCCGGTGAGCGATACCCTGAACACGGCCACCAAGAGTGTGTCCTACGGCACCACAAAACTCAACGGCGCTGCCGAGTGCAACTGCGACGGCAACTTTGAGAAAAAGCAGGAATTTGATGACTACGCCAAGGCGCTGGCCGCGCTGAAAGCCTTCCTGAACATCAAGGAGTGATACCATGGCAGAAATTGTATTGCGCGGGCGCAGATACCCTGCCCTGTTCGATTTGCAGAACGTGAAGGAACTTCAGGATCACTTTGGTGACCTGACGGTCGTAGCCGAGAAGCTGAACGACCCCGAGGAAGCCGCCTACATCATCTGGCTGCTGGTGCGCGAGGGCGTGGAGCTGGATAACGAGGAACACCACCTGGACAATGAAGCGCCCAGTCTGGCCGTGGTCAAAAAGCTGATTTCCTTTGCCGATTTGCAGGGCGGTCTGGTTGCCAGCGTGGAAGATGCCTTTATGGAGTTTTACGGAAAAAACGGGTCGGGCCGTCAGGCGCTGCAGGCGATGAAGACGATGCTGAGCGAATCTGGGTTGACGACACCCCAGAGCGGCACTTTGACGGCGACCGAATCATAAATTTCCCCAGGCTGCAATACATCGCGGTGGGGCTGCTGGGCTATACCCGGCGGGAAACGCGGTTTTTGAGCCTGGATGAACTGCTTGCACAGTTTACAGAATACTGCGCCATGAATGGTATTGAACTGCCACAGGAAAGGGGGCTTGCAGATGGCGATGCCTAAAGCAGGTGTCAGCCTGGTCGTGGAAAATGACCAGCAATTCAAGGCGGCACTGAGCGAAGTAAACGCAGGCCTGCGGGTCAACAAGCAGCAAATGCAGCTTGTGGCCGAGCAGACCCGTGAAATGGACGACCGGCAGGCCGCCCTGCAGCAGCGGTACGAGGCCGCACAGCAGACTTTGCAGAGCTACCGGGATAAAGTGCAGGTGCTGCAGCAGGCCTACGAAAACAGCGCTCGGCGTGAGGGTGAGGCCAGTAAAACGACCATGCAGTGGCGGGCAAGCCTGATCAGCGCCCAGACAGAAGTTGCCAAGCAGGAAAGTCTGCTGCGGGATCTGAGCAGCGAGCAGGAAACGGCCCGAAAGACATCCGCCAGCCTGGCGGATGTGGTCAACGGCCTAGCCAATGCGCTGGGAATCAGTCTGCCGCCCGGCTTGCAGACCGCGGTTGATAAGCTGGACGGCTTCTCGGCCAGCGGTGCAGCTGCGGTGACTGTGGTCGGCGGCCTGGTGGGTGCGCTGGCAAGCTCCACGATGGACATGAGCAAGACAGCAGATGACCTGCTGACCCTGTCCACCCAGACCGGCCTGACCACCGACCAGCTGCAGGAGTTTGAGTATGCCAGTGAGCTGGTGGACGTCAGCACCGATACCCTTCAGGGCAGCCTGGTCAAACTGACAAACAATATGCAGACGGCGGCAACCGGGACAGGCTCTGCAGCCGAGGCATTCAAGACCTTGAAAGTCAAGGTGGCGGACAGCCAGGGGCATCTGAAGAACAACTATGATGTGTTTCTGCAGACCATTGATGCACTGGGCAAGATGAAAAATGAGACCGAGCGGGACGCGCTGGCAATGGACATCTTCGGCAAGTCTGCCACAGACCTGAACCCGCTGATCGAGGCGGGCAGCGGCAAACTAAAGGAGTTGGCCGAGCAGGCCCATGAGGTCGGCTATGTCGTTGACAATGAAACATTGCAGAGTTTCGGCGAGCTGGACGACGCCATGCAGAAGCTGGACAAGCAGGGCGACGCCGTGAAGCGCAGCTTTGCCGAGGCGCTGCTGCCCATTATTACAGCGTTTGTGGACGTCATCACCGCGATCCCGACACCGGTGCTGACGGCGGTAATTGCCATTACCAGCATTGCCACAGTGATCTTGCTGGTGGTCAAGGCGGTAAATGAGTTACAAGGGCCTGCTGGTGTGGTTAGCAGAATTATAAATGATTCGTTGACGCCTCTCGATATGCTGTATATCAAGGTTTTGGCTATCGTAGCGGCCGTCACGGCGCTGGTGGCTGTCATTGCGGTTCTCATCGGCAAGGGCGGAGAGCTTACCAGTGCTATGGGCAGCATCACATCGGCCACGACCGGCACGATGCGCTCTGCCAACAGCACTGTCCCCCGCTATGCGACCGGCACACGGAATGCACGCGGAGGCATGGCGCTGGTGGGCGAAAACGGCCCGGAGCTTGTGAACCTGCGAGGCGGGGAGCGCATCTACACAAACGGTCAGACACGCAGCCTGCTGGGCGGCGACAGCATCAGCATCGGGCAGATCACCATTGATGCTAAGAACGTCAAGGAGTTTAACGATATTGTGAATATCGCCAGGAATGAGGCCGTGAGTATGCGCCAGGGGGTGACGACGTGAAAACACATAGCTGGACTACCAGAAAGTATGCGACCAATTCTACAAACCCCAATGCCAGCTACCAGGCATTCCGCTGTTCCTGGCTATTCAGCACCGGGATGGGAAACACGAACCGTTACATTGGCTCCATGCAGGTGCGCGTTCCGGCATATGGAAATGGCAACCATGAAGTCAAGCTGGCAGGCTATGCGCTGGGTAACAGTGAAGGTTCGAGCTATTATTCCGACACAAGCAGTGTCTGCGAGCAAAGCAATTTTTCCTACGGCGATTGCTGGTTTGCATTTGATTCGTTCAACCAGACACGAAAAAAGAACGTCCTTGCATACGGCGTCTATGTTAATGCAGAAAAGGGATACAGCAATATCGGTGCCAGCCGTGGGGACGCAAGAATCGACTGTGTCAGCTACCAGGGCGTTATCACACCGACAGGCCAGAGCTTTACCAGCGGTTCTGTGGCGCGGTATACAAAATACCGGCTGCAATGGACGACCGACGCCGAGGATGATTTTGAGCGCACAAACTCCACCTGCCAGATCGTGATTTCTGACCAGAACGGCCAGAACGAAAAAACGGTAACGCTTGCCAATGGCGCGACCTCCTACGACCTGGACACGACCGCATGGTCGAGCGGCACGGCAATACGCTGGAAGGTCAAAGTCGGGGCATACGGCTCGGGCACGGTCACAGAGAGCGCCACCTACACCCTGTCGCTGGCAGACCCGACCGCCAAGGTCGATGACCTGCGCCCCACCAGCAAGACATACTACGGCTTTGATTCTGTTTTTAGCTGGGCTTTTACCGGATCGGTTTCAACAGGTGCCATCAGCGGTACGCTGCAGCAAGGGTCCGCTGTTTTGCAGTACCGGACTGACAACATGGCAAACCCGGCACAGTTCGCCAGCGTCAGCAACGGCACGACGCACGTGACAGTCAACTGTGCTAATCTTCCCATCGGCAGCTACCAGTGGCGCGTTGTCGCCAAGAGCAGCGTGGGAACCACACACACTTCAAGCTGGGTGCAGTGCACGAACGTGGAGGTTCCTATCTCCGTAAAAGGAACGACCCCGGCTGCGGATGCCCACGCACCGCGTGCGGTTGTAAACCGTTTCAGCTGGGTGTTCAGTGTGGACAGTACGGACACTCCCGGCACGGTGACGCAGCGCAGCGCCGTCCTGTACTTCAAAGCGAACAACGAGAGCAGCTGGCACCAACAGAGTGTGAGCGGCGCACAGCAGTACTGCGATGTGCCGGCAAACACTTTCGCGGCCGGATGCACGACGCTGGACTGGTACGTGGTGGCCGTTGCCAACACAGGAACCAAGGCGACCAGCGCCAAGATCACCGTATCTACAAAGGACGCACGCAGCACCCCTGTGGCAATCAGCCCGGCGGGTGAATACCTGGATGATGCCGTCCAGGGTATCACCTTTATCTGGGCGCACGCGAACATTACCGGCACGGCACAGTGCGGCTGGGAGTTGAGCTACTCCATCGACAGCGGCGCGTCCTACCTGGTGCTGGCAAAAGCAGATAATGCGGCAAACCGCTATGAGGCCAGTGCGGGCACCTTCCCCAGCGGCGTGATTTACTGGCGCATCCGCACGAAAAACACCGACAACGAGTTTGGCGATTATTCCGGCGCGGCCATCTTTGCAATCCGCCGCGCCCCGGTGGCCCCGGTCATCTCCTACTATGACAGTAAGCCTCTGGCAAAAATGCGGTGGCAGGCCAAAGAGCAGGACGGTTATGAAGTTGCGGTGGACGGCATCAGCCTGGGTGTACGATACGGCACCGGGAAGGAATGGCAGTCTGACGCCGTACTGACGGACGGAAAGCATACCTTGCAGGTGCGTATCTACAACACCTATGGGGATGTATCGCCCTGGAGCAGCTGTGAGATCAATGTCCAGAATCAGCCCGGCGCAGTATTGGCTGTCTATGCCGAGGGGCGCTGGGGGGAGGTCCTGCTGCGCTGGGACGCCGACAATGGCTATATCCTGCGGGATGGCGAACTGATTGCCAAAGCAGAAGGCGGTACTTATACAGACCGCACCAGTGCAGCGGCACATCAGTACATTGTGCGAGTGTTCGGCGCAGAGGGCTACTATACAGACAGCGCCCCGGTGCTGGCTGCGCCCAGTGTCCCCTACGCGGCCATTGGGCTGCGGGACGGCACGGACTGGCTGGCGATGAAATACGCCACCAGTTACCAGAATTACAGCAAGGCCGTCAGCCTGGGCGGCAGTTATCAGCAGTATTGGGGCAAGGAACGCCCAGTCTGGCACGATGCGGGGAATCGTGTGGTGACGCACACAATTTCCCACGCCTGCAAGCGCGAGGAAGAGTTGCTGGTGCTGCGCAGCCTGGCCGGCCAGGAAGTAATCTATAAGGACCGCGACGGGCACCTTGCCATAGGTGTGTTCAAGGACTTGCAGGAAAGCCGGGAGCACGGCTGCACGGCGCTGAGCTTCAGCATCACGGAGACGCAGCAGGAGGTGGTGAAGTATGCCCCGGTATGAGTTTATCGCGATGCGCAGCGGTGCGCCCTATAAAGTGCTGAAAGTCCCTGCGGATACCACACCGCAGATTCGATTTACCGGCAACGCCGAGGTGAAAAGCACCATCACCCTGACAATAGAGCCTGACGCGGATGTGAACTGGCTGACCGATATGCTCAGTGTTGTTCGGGTCGATAATGCAGATCGAGTTCCGCTGGGGCTGTTCAATATTACCACCTGCCCCCGCAGTCTGGATGAAAACGGCAGCGAGACGCAGGAGCTGACCGGGTATGACCAGGGCTACTCGCTGCGCAACCTGAGCGTACTGGAACGCAGCCTGACGATTCGGGCCGGGACCCGGTACACCACGGCCATCCGGGAACAGCTGCTGGCGGCCGGCATCAACGTTGTCAGTATCATTGATACCAATGAGGTGCTTATGACGGATCACGCCTGGGAGACCGGCACGACCCGCTATGCGGTGGTGGCTGCCCTGCTGGCGGAGATCAATTACCGGGATATCTATTTTGACGGCAGCGGCGTGGCGGTTGCAGAACCGTGGGCACCGGCGTCCATCAATACCAGGACGCACCGCTATGGCCCAGCTGAGACGACCCTTCTGCGTATCCCCATGAGCGTGCAGGCGGATACCTTTGATGCCGCCAATGTGTTTGTGGATATCGTGTCCAGTGCAGACCTTGACGCCGAACTGCGGGCCGTGGCCGAGAACGTCAACCCCACCAGTCCGCTGAGCATTATGCGGCGCGGGCGGCGCATTGTGAGCGTGGAGACCGTGGAAGGCATTGCATCGCAGACTGCCCTGGAGACCCACGTGAAAAACAGAATGCTGCTGAGCATGATGGGGGCGGCAAGCTATACGTTCACCACCTGCGGCGACGTAGAGCGACCCCACGGGCTGAATGACAGCATCCTGATGATGCGGGATGGAATAGGGCTGCTGGAAGAACAGGAATGGACGCTGGACTGCGTTCCCGGCGGGCAGATGACCCACACAGCAAAGAAGGTGTATTACAACATTGATTGAGAATTATCAGCAGCGCAAATCACTGGAAGTGGCCCCGAAAAGCGGTAATATTGCCACGGTAAGCGCGGTTTACAGTGACGGCATTGCGCTGATCCTGCCCGGTGACACGGCTGCGTCAGATAAACACTACCCTTTTAATGCAGCAGTTCAGTTTACGGCCGGTCAGCGGGTCCATATCGCCAGAGAATCCGGCACGATCATTGTGGAATACCCCATCGGGGGTACCGTGCAGAGCCAGAGCCTGGGAGGGTGATTCATGAGCAAGGTAACGATCTATTCGCCGCCGTCGGCAGCGCAAGTCAAAAACTGTACGGCAGACTTTGACCTGCGCCGTGCGCCGGTGCCGATAAATTTAGTGCAGTTTGATAAAACGATACCGATTTTGGCTGTGGCACTGTATAAAGGCGGCACAGCCTATAAGCTGCCCGAGGATGCTGAGGCCAATGTGCGCATGGGCAAGCGCAACAACCTGTACGTTTACAACCCGGTGCTGGGGTGCAATGAGGGGCGCAACCTGGTATATGTAGCTGTCACACCGCAAATGACAACACAGGACGGCGTGTTCTACCCGATCCTGGAAGTCCTAGCTGACGGCGGTGTGGCGGGAACTTCTCCCCTGCAGCTGGTCATCCAGCGTAATCCTGTACAAGAGGGCGACTTGGAGGATACCAGTGAAAAACAAACGCTGGCAGACCTTGCGAGCCAGGCAGCTGCCAGCGCGAATGCTGCGGCTGATAGTGCCAGAATCGTGCAGGAAAATAAGGATGCCATCCAGAACGCGAATGCGAACATGGAGGCCATCAAAGCCGCGCCCGCCAACGCCACGGCCGCTGCAGCCAGTGCCAAGGAGGCCCGCAGCTGGGCCGTTGGCGACACAGCATCCCGCCCCGGCGAGGGCATGGACAACGCAAAATACTACGCCGCGCTGGCCCAGCAGGTCAGCCAGGGCGCGGTGGGCTTTTATGCGACCTATGAGGCGCTGTACGCAGCGCACGAGGTCGGCTACGATGGAAACTGGGCCATTGTGGGAGATACAGATACGATTTGGGTATGGGATTCCGACACCGGCACTTGGCGCGATACAGGCGAGAGCAGCAAGTTTGCGAATTATTATGATAAAACGCAAATCGACACAAATTACTACGACAAAACGCAAATCGACGCGAAACTGCCCAACCCAGTGACGGTCACTGTGGCGGCATCGGCCTGGACAACCGGCGATTATAGCGTGACATGGGACGACGGCAGCACGACCAGCTACACCGCCTGCGCCACCGTAGAAGTTGCTGGCATCACCACCGACAGCAAAATCAGCGTAAGCCCGCGCACCTGTGTGACCGATAATGTGCGTTTGGTAGCGGCGCTTGAACCGGATGCCGGCTCAGTGAAATTCTACGCCAATGCCGTGCCGACCGGTGCGGCAACGTTTATTTTGGAGGTGAGCGTATGACGGACAATCCGTATAGATACCCTTATGTGCCGGTAGGCGGCATTATTGAGTGGGACGGAACCGGGCTGACTGGCGCACCGGATTTGAGCACGCCGGAGAAAGTCGCGGCTGTGTATGGGTATGGAACGTGGGAACGGTACGGAACCGACCGGGTTACGGTGGGCGCTGGCGGGGAGTACGAGGCTGGTGCTACTGGCGGCGAAAAGGCGCATACGCTGACTGTTGCTGAATTACCAAAAAATATTGGCCATCTTAATGCTTTATCATGGGCATCTAATAACTCACAGACCGACGGCTGTTTTTCAGTTTCACAACAACATCAAGATAAAACAATGCCATCTGGCAACACGGTTGGTGATGCACTGTATACCTTATCTGGTGGGGGTCGAAGCCACAACAATATGCAGCCCTATATCGCCACGTACCGTTACCGCCGCATCTTGTGAAAGGAGAACCACATGAACGCAACAAATAATCCGTATGCTGTTACCCCCCCCCACTGATACAACGCTGACGCAAGAGGGCGTGGCCGCTGATGCTAAGGCTGTTGGTGAGGCACTGACTTTAAAGAAAATAACAGAAACCCTTACGGTTGACCAATACAACATTGCTTTTTTTCCATATCCAAAAGACTTTAAAATGGCACTACAATATATTTGTCCTGATGCATTACTCGTACCACAAGTCGATTATGGAAGTGGGATGAATTTTAGGTGTTTCGGTAATACAAACAGTAATTCTTTATCGACAATGATTGGAAAAACGATTAACATAACACTTTATTACTTGTAAGGAGGCTCATCAAAATGACGAAACTACGTTATCCGTTCGGGGGGGGGATGCCGTAAGACATCCTTGTGCAGTTTGCACAGGTGCTGCGCATGAATGCAGCACGGAACCCGCTAAACAACTGCCCATACTGGGTAGGCGACATACTCACAACGATGAGCGAAATCCAACCGGCACAGCGCTGGCCTGGGACAAGCTGGGTGCAGATTACCGACTGTATGCTGAGAGCGGCAGACAGCACGCACCCGGCGGGCAGCACCGGCGGCGCGTGGGAAGTTGTGCAGACGGTGGATCAGATGCCAAGTCACGGACACAGTGTTGGCGGGGCACCGGCCGTTGCGCCAGACGGTGTATGGTTTCCCGCATGGCAGGCCGCAAGCGTTCCCGACAGCGGGAGCAACGGTGGGCGATATTATCCGATTTCGATAATGAGTACTGGCGGCGACAAACCCATGCCCATCACGAACAAGTACACGGCCTGTTATATGTACCGGCGCACCGGCTGACCCCGAAGGGGGTGGCGGTATGAGTGCAACCCGAAACCCCTATTACCAGCTGCCCGGTGGGGCTGAACTGCCCGGCGACGTGCGTGTTAGTGATACGGCGGACGCCAGCAAAACTGCTGCGGGTGGCTGGGCGGCAAGCCCGGCAGCGGTGGCAGAAACGCAAACCTATCACGAGATAAAAAAATTATCGACTGTTAGCAATGTTAGTATTATCGCTGGCTCGATTTATACTACCGGGAGAAATGTGGATGTTTATATTGGGATAACCACGGCCACAGAATTTAACGGGACGTCAATAATAAATGGTGTACCACGGCCGGTTACTACCTATACTCTGGCAGCATTTGTTAGTGGTGGCGGTGCGTTTAAAGGTTACGGATGGGTAAACAACGGAGGCATTCGCGCACCGGCTAACTTACCTGCCGGAACATGGTACATCGTCGCACATTACACAACTTATTGAAAACGAAAGGACGAAAAAGTGAAACAAACCGGAATCTTTAAGGGCCGCGCCCAGGTGGTGTACCCCTATGGCCGCTACGGCTGGACCCGGGGCGGC